>Ga0209347_1005207_pt1 | contig 12621 bp, 11 predicted proteins | sample AutmiccommuBRH23_FD_187382 | JGI IMG/M metagenome (GOLD analysis project Ga0209347, IMG submission 187382) | Deep subsurface microbial communities from Mt. Terri, Switzerland - Autotrophic microbial communities BRH/23 (SPAdes) (version 2) | ecosystem: Environmental > Aquatic > Deep subsurface >... | reverse complement strand
CTCCGGCGTCCTGCTACACATGGTTTCCTACTACGACCACGCCACCGGCAAGGTCCCGCGTCCGACCATCCTGCTCGACAAGCAGACCAAGGACGCCCACGACAACCCGGTCATCTCCGTGGACGACCGCGGGCATCTGTGGATCTTCTCGACTTCGCACGGCACCGGGCGGCCTTCGTATATCCATCGGAGCGCCGAGCCGTACAGCATCGACCAGTTCGAGCGGGTTGCGGCGACGAAAATCGAAGACGGCAACGACGTGCCTATGACGAACTTCTCGTACATGCAGTCGTGGTTCGTGCCCGGGCGAGGTTTCGCCGCGTTCTTCACGCGGTACAACTACCCGGCCCCGCGAACCGCCTGCTTCATGACCAGCCCCGACGGGGTCCGCTGGTCCGAGTGGCAGAGGCTCGCCGCCATCGATGAGGGGCACTACCAGATCAGCATCGCCGACAAGCACAGAGCCGGCACAGCCCTGAACTACCATCCCAAGGGCAAAGGCCTCAACTGGCGGACGAACCTGTACTACCTCGAAACCGCGGACTTCGGCCAATCCTGGCACGCGGCCAATGGAGAGGCGGTCTCGGTGCCCCTGACTACGCCGCAGAACGCGGCCCTCGTCCACGACTATGAAAAAGAAGGCTTGCTCGTCTACTTGAAGGATATCCGCTTCGACAGATCGGGTCGGCCGGTGATCCTGTTCATTACGAGCAAGGGCTTCCGGTCGGGCCCCGAGGATGGGCCACGCACGTGGACCACCGCCCGATGGACCGGCAGGAGCTGGCAGATCCGGCCGGTAACCACCTCGGACAACAACTACGACATGGGCTCGCTGTACATCGAAAGCGGCGGACCCTGGCGTGTCATCGCGCCGACGGAGCCGGGCCCGCAGACCTACAATCCCGGCGGCGAAGTGGCGATATGGACCAGCAACACGCACGGCGCCAAGTGGCGGAAGCGAGAGCAGATCACCAGCGATAGTCCATTCAATCACACGTTTGTCCGCCACCCGGTGAACGCTCACGACGGCTTCTACGCCTTCTGGGCCGACGGGCACGGCCGGGAACCTTCGGCCTCGTCGCTGTACTTCAGCACCAGGAGCGGCGACGTGTTCCGCCTGCCCTCTCATATGGCGGAGGAATTCGCCCAGCCGGAAAAAGTGAATTGAGGTGATCCGTGGAGACAAGACAGATAGCCGATCGGCAGGTGACATTCCACCACTACAACACGGTCATCGTCGGCGCAGGGGCGGCGGGCATGAATTGCGCCGCGCACCTGTGCGAGTTCATGAAACGCAAGGGCATCGAGGATGCCCGGGACCGAATCGCCATCGTCACACGGGGCCTGAAGCTCGGGGCCTCACGGATGAGCGGCTCGGATAAGCAGACCTACTACAAGCTGGGGACCAGCCCGAACGTGCCCGACTGCGCGGAGTCGTTCGCAGCGACGCTCACCGCCGGCGGCTGTTGTCACGGCGATTTGGCCCTGATCGAGGGGATCACCTCGCTCCGCGAATTCTATCACCTCGTGCAGGCCGGGGTCGCCTTCCCGACCGACGCCATGGGCACGTTCATCGGCTACAAGACCGATCACGACCCGGCCGAGCGTGCCACCAGCGCCGGGCCCAAGACCAGTCGATTCATGAGCGAGTGCCTGCAAAAGGAGGCCGACGGCTACGGCATACGGACCTTCGACAACCAGGAAGTGGCCCATCTGCTCACGGTCGGCTCCAGCCGCTCAAAGCGAATCGCCGGCGTCGTGGCCCTGGACAGGACGGCCAAGGACGCCGGCCACGCCATCAGCGTGTTCCTCGCGGCCAACGTCGTACTCGCCGCCGGGGGGCCGGGCGAACTGTATGAGACCAGCGTTTATCCGAAGGGGCAGGTCGGCCTTCATGGCCTGGCGTTCAAGGCGGGTCTGGCGGCGGAGAATCTCACGGAGTCGCAATTCGGGCTGGCGAGCACGCAGTTCCGCTGGAACGTCTCCGGCACGTACATGCAGGCGGTCCCGCGGATCTTCAGTACCGACGCCGACGGCGGGCACGAGCGGGACTTCCTGGCCGACTTCTTCCCCTCGATGAAGAGCATGGCCACCAACATCTTCCTCAAGGGCTACCAATGGCCCTTCGATCCGCAGAAGATCGAGAACCTCCGGTCGTCGCTGATCGACGTGCTGGTTTTCAACGAGAACCAGAAGGGCCGGCGGGTGTTCCTGGACTTTCGCCAGAACCCCACAGGCAACGGGAGCGTGACCCCCTTCAACATCGGCGAGCTCGAATCGGAGGCCTTCGAGTACCTCCAGGACGCCGGGGCGCTTCAGCGAAGCCCCATCGAGCGACTGGCCCACATGAATCCGCTGGCTATCGAGATCTACAAGGAGAACGGCATCGACCTGTACACTGAGCCGATCGAGATCGCCGTCTGCGCCCAGCACAACAACGGCGGCTTCGCCGTGAACAAGTGGTGGGAATCGAGCGTTCCGCACACATTCGTGATCGGCGAAATGGCGGGCACGCACGGCGTGAAACGTCCCGGGGGCTCGGCCCTGAACGCCGGACAAGTCGGCGGACTGCGAGCCGCGGAGTACATCGTCAACGCCTACGGATGCGAGATCGCCGATTACTCAAGGAACAGCGAGAGCATCGAGGGGCAAATCGCAGATCTGCTTGCCAAAATCGATTCATGGGGCAAATCGTCGGGGCGCGAGCCGCAGGAGGTTATCGAGGAAATCCAGGGGCGTATGACCGCTTCGGCCGCCCACATCCGCGAGGAAAACGACGCCAACGAAAGCCTCAAAGAAGCCCTGCATCTGCACAAAGAAATCCAGGAAAAAGGCTTGGCGGCAAAAGACCCTCGGGCCCTCATCGAGGCCATCCAGGCGGAACACCTGGCCCTGTGCAGCGTCGCCTACCTGAAGGCCATCATCGATCTGCTCACCCTGGGCGGCGGCTCGCGCGGCTCGTACCTGGTCCTGAGCCCCAACGGCATCCCGATCCATCCGGACATCCTCAACCAGGCCACCGGCGAGCCCCTGGCGTTCAAGTCGGAGAATCAGGAGCTGAGGAACAGAATTCTGAGAACCCAATACGACGAGACCTCGCCCGACCTGTTCAAGTGCCGAGCGATCACCCCCAGAACGGTCCCGACCGAACGAAAGGCCTTCGAGCCGGCCTGGCAGGACTACCGGGAAGGAAGAATCTTCAACCTGTGAATTTACTATTTGCTATTTGCCATTTACTATTGCAGCCATGTCGATTGTGCGGCATCTCGTCCGATGGGCGAAGCTAAGTCGTAAATAGTAAATCGTCAATCCATCTGGAGTCCCTATGGCGATCCTTGAGGTGAAAGCCCCATCCGACTGCAAATACGACATTCTGTCGCTGGGCGAAATCATGATCCGGCTCGACCCGGGCGATGAACGCATCCACACGACGCGGCATTTCCGCGTCTGGGAAGGCGGCGGCGAATACAACGTCGCCCGCGGCCTGAAGCGAACCTTCGGCAAGCGGGCCGCGGTCGTGACGGCCATCGTGGATAACCCCGTTGGACGGTTGCTCGAAGACCTGATGCTCCAGGGCGGCGTGGGCCTGGAGTACATCAAGTGGATGCCCTTCGACGGCATCGGCCGCAAGACCCGCGTCGGCCTGAACTTCACGGAACGCGGCTTCGGCCTCCGCGGTGCCGTCGGCTGTTCCGACCGGGCCAACAGCGCCGCCTCGCAACTGAAGAAAGGCGATATCGACTGGGGCCGGATCTTCGGACAGGACGGCGTCCGCTGGTTCCACACCGGCGGCATCTTCGCCGCCCTTTCGACAACCACGCCGGACGTCATCATCGAAGCGGTCACGACCGCCAAGAAGTACGGCACGATTGTCTCCTACGACCTGAACTACCGCAATTCGCTCTGGCGCGATATCGGCGGCCAGGAGAAGGCTCGCGAGGTCAACCGGGCCATCGCGCCGTACATCGACGTGATGCTCGGAAATGAAGAGGATTTTACGGCGGCCCTGGGCTTCGAAGTGGCGGGCATGGACAAGAGCTACTCCAAGCTCGACCCGACGAACTTCCGTAAAATGATCGAGACGGCGGTCAAGGAGTTCCCCAATTTTAAGGTGGTGGCCACGACGCTGCGACACGCGAAGACTGCGACGAGAAACGACTGGGGCGCGGTGATGTACGCCGACGGGCAGTTCCACGACGCAACGCTCCGACCGGATTTGGAGATCTATGACCGTGTCGGCGGCGGCGACAGCTTCGCCTCCGGCCTGATCTACGGCCTGATGGAGGGCAAGAGCCCCGAGCAGGCGGTCAACTGCGGCGCTGCCCACGGAGCCCTGGCGATGACCACGCCGGGCGACACGACCACGGCCACGCTGGCCGAGGTCGAGAAGGTGATGAAGGGCGCCGGCGCAAGAGTGGACAGATGATATTCACCACAGAGACACGGAGGACACAGAGACAGAAGTGAATTCAGGAAGAGCTACGCTTTTCAGTTCGCACTCTCTCACTTCTTCTCTGTGATCTCTGTGTCTCTGTGGTGATCCTGACATCAAGGAAGCAAGGATGATCGCAGAAACGGTGAAATGGGTCGGCGGAGTGGATGGCGTGCTGGAGATGATCGACCAGCGCCGGCTGCCGACGGAATACGTGATGCTGCGGACTCGTAGCGTCGAGCAACTCCACGAGGCAATCCGGACGCTCGCTGTGCGCGGCGCACCGGCTATCGGGGTCTCCGCGGCCTACGGCCCGGTTCTGGCCCTGCAGTGGCTTGACGGCCCCGGGAGCCTCCAAGAAACGCTGGATCATGCGGTCAAGGCGTGCGAGTATCTCGCCACTTCCCGGCCGACGGCGGTCAACCTGTTCTGGGCTCTCGACCGCGTTCGGGCCAAGGCCCTGGAAGTGGCTGCCGAGCCTGGAGCGACCCCGCATCAGCTCGCGGAGGCCCTGCTGGCGGAGGCCAACACGATCTGGGCGGAAGATGTCGAGATGTGCCGGCGAATCGGGGAGAACGGCGAAAAGTTCATCCGCAGCGGTTTCGGCGTCCTGACCCACTGCAACGCGGGGGCGTTGGCCACGGCCGGACAAGGAACCGCCCTGTCGGTGATGTTTGAAGCCCAGAAGAAAGGCAGGCTATTCGAGGTCTATGCCGACGAGACCCGCCCCCTACTGCAAGGCTCGCGTCTGACGGCTTGGGAACTCCAGCGGGCGGGCATTCCCGTGAGCGTCATCTGCGACAACATGGCAGGCTTTCTGATGAAGCAGGGAAAGATCCAAGCGGTGATCACCGGCGCCGACCGCATCGCAGCCAACGGCGATACCGCCAACAAGATCGGCACCTACAGCGTCAGCGTGCTGGCGAAACACCATGGCATCCCGTTCTATATCGCCGCCCCGTCGAGCACGTTCGATCTGAGCCTCTCAATCGGGGCGCAGATCCCGATCGAGCAGCGGGATGCCTCGGAAGTAACCTGGATCGGCGGCACGCACATCGCCCCGGACAACGTCGGCGTCTACAATCCCGCCTTCGACGTTACCCCGGCCGAGCACATCACCGCGATCATCACGGAGAAAGGTGTGATCGAGGGCCCCAACCCTGATCGCATTCGCGCCCTGCTTCCGTAGCACGGGCATCTTGCCCGTGCTTGCGGTTCGTGGGCGCTCGCGCCCATGCCCCTGAACTCGTCAGGCGACGGCGACGACCTGTTTGACGTCGGGCACGCGTTCCTTGAGGATTCGCTCGATGCCCATCTTCATCGTCATGGTCGCGCCGGGGCAGCCCCGACAGGCCCCTTGCAGGCGGACACGGACGGTCTTGTCCTCATCCACGCCGAGCAGTTGCACGTCGCCGCCGTGGCCCTGCAGGGCCGGACGGACCATTTCTATCACCTCGCTGACCTTCTCTTCGAAGGATTTCTCAGCGCCGGTTTCATTCGCATTCACGTTTTCAGTCATAAGCAATCTCCACCAATCAACAGGCGGTCATTATAGTGGCATCCATGCCCGCAGCAAACCCTTTTCTCAATACCCTCCGCACACCCAAGAGTTCGCGCTATTGACAACGGCGCCCAAAGTATGTACGTATAGAGCCTGTGTGTCGTATCATCGCTTTTTAAACATGGGAGGTTCAACAATGAAAGCTGTGTTGGTTGGTGTTCTGCTGACGGCGCTGGCGGTTGCCGGTTGTGCGTCGAGCGAGACGGAGAGTCAGGCGGTGGCCGGATACGATTTTTCGGGCCTCGATAAGATCGCGATCGTCGAAGTGACCGGCCGAGTCTATAGCGAGACGGTCAAGAACCAGATCAGCAATCTGTTCACGATGGCGCTGATGAAAAAGGGCTACACGTTCATCGAGCGCAAGAACGTGCAGGCCATTCTGAAAGAGCAGCAATTCCAGGCCTCCGACCTGACGACCGACGCCGGCGTGGCCAGGGCAGGCCAGATCCTCAACGTCCCGGCGGTCATGCTCATCGACATTCCCAAGTATAAGGGCGAGAAGATGGACATGTCGGCCAAGCTGATCGACGTGGAGAACGGCACGATTCTCTGGATGGGCACCGGCTCCGGCAGCACGGGCAAGGGGCTCGCCACGATTGGCGGAGCCATCGCAGGCGCCGCAGCAGGCGCGGTGCTGGCCGGCGGTGATTCCAGCGACCGTGTGGTCGGCGGCGTAATCGGCGGCGTAGTCGGCGGCGTTGCGGGCAACGCGCTTTCCCCCAGCCAGGAGAAACAGGTGAAGAAAGTCGTCGCCGACGTGGTCAAGGGGTTCCCGTCCCGGCTCCCCCCGGCGACCTCACAGAAGTAACAAGCCCGGCCAGTGCGGGTTTTGCGGCATCCAGGGCCGGAGGCGAACGCGCTCTTCGGCCCTGTTTATTTCATCCATCTCGATCACGGGAGGCGGCAGAAAATGAATCGACGAGAGTTTCTGGCAACGGGCATTGCGGGCGTGGCGGCGACGGATGTCGCAGCCGGCGCACAGAGCAACCCATCCCCAAGGCAGTTCTTCGAATGGCGGCAATACCACCTGCGAACCGGCGTCGCGAAGAATCAGGTCGGCGACTTCCTCAAGAACGTCGGCATCGCCGCGATGAACCGCATCGGCGTCAAATCGGTCGGCGTGTTCACCCCGGTCTACGGGCCCAGCCAACCCACGCTCCATGTGCTGCTCGTGCACGATTCGCTGGACTCGGTGGTGACTGCCTCGGCAAAGCTGCTGGCGGACCCGGAAGTCCGTGAGAAAGGCGCATCGTTCATCGGCGCGACCCTGTCCGATCCGGCGTTCGTGCGATACGAGAGTTCCTTGATGGCGGCTTTCAGCCACATGCCAGCCATCGAACCCCCGGCTTTCAAGGAACGCATCTTCGAGTTGCGGATCTATGAGAGCCACAGCGTCAAAGCCGGCAAGAAAAAGATCGAGATGTTCAACGAGGGCGGCGAGATCGCCATCTTCAAGAAGACGGGCCTCCATCCCGTGATGTTCGGCGAGACGATCATCGGGCCGAATATGCCCAACCTCACCTACATGCTGGCTTTCAAGGACATGGCCGACCGCGACGCGAACTGGCAGGTCTTCCGCGATCACCCGGACTGGAAGAAGCTCAGCGCCGATCCGGCTTACAAGGACACGGTGTCGAACATCACCGACATCATCCTGCGGCCGACGGAATACTCGCAGATATAAGGCTCTCTATGCGGGGTGGCATGGCCAAACTTGTTTGGCCGTGTCCTTCGGATGGGCGAAATTGGCCGAGAAAGCACAGTCAAACGAGTTTGACCGTGGCACCCCAGACCGTCGGTGGCTTGGATCACGCATGCAGGACCCGGGCCCCATCAAACGAGAGCCGCCGGCTCGAACTCCTCGACCTCATTGAATTGTCCGAAGCGGGCCGCCTGCTCGCCCGGGCGAAGCGGCAGCGGTTCGGAGAATTGAATCGCGACGCGGCGAAGCGCCGGGTTGACGCCATCGACCCGGCAGACGTGGCCGGCGCGAATGAAGTCGACCATGTCGAATGAATCGTCCCGGCCGTACTGAGGAATGCTGAACCGTGCGGTCAGGTGCTGACCGGGATGAGGGCACTGGTCGTCGGCGTAGCAGGTGAAGGCTGCCCCCCTGCTTGAAACGTCCACCATCTGCCCCTGCGACAGATCGTCATTGAGATCCTGGGCAAACCAGATCGGCCAATGATAGCTGAGTCGCTGCTCCATTCTTCGTTCGCTCGTCGTGTTCATGCGTGCCATTCCTCGACAAACCAGTGTCTCTTCTGTGTTAAAAGGCACATCGGCCGAGGGGAATGGGGGCTTTACCACCGTCGCCGAGAAAACGACGGTTCTTTTCACTGGGGCTCAAGATGGGGCCGATTGCGGGGCCGGTAATGAGGGGGGCGTCAGCGAGGGTTCTTCACGCGAGTGGACCGAGATTCCGATAACTACCGACTGACACGGCGAGCGAGTTCCCCAAACTGGCGGCCGCGCTGCTGGTAGTTCTCGAACATATCGTAGCTGGCGCACGCAGGGCTCAGCAGGACGACGTCCCCCGCTACGGCGAGCTGACCGGCCAGCTCGACCGCCTCGGCCAGCGAGCCGGCGAACCGGATATCGACGCTCTGACCGCCTGGCGCGCCCCCAATGGCGTCGGCAATCATCCGGACGGTCTGGCCGATGAGGATCGCCGCCTTGGCGCCGGAGGCGATCTTCTCCCCGAGTTCACCAAACGGGGTGTGCTTGTCGTATCCGCCGGCGATGAGGATCTTGGGGCCGTCGAACGCCGAGAGGGCCACCATCGTGCCCTCGGGCGTCGTGGCCTTCGAGTCGTTGTACCAGCGGACGCCTTTGCCCTCCGCGACCAGTTCAAGCCGGTGCGGCAGGGCCTTGAAACTCGACAGACAATCCTCGACGGATGGATCGGACACGCCGAAGCATCTGGCAATCGCCATGGCGGCCGCGAGATTCGACAGGTTCGCCCGGCCGGGAAGAGCGTAGCGAGCCCGGGTTTCACTGCCGATGTCGTCGGCGGAGAACTGCGTGCAGACTCGCCCCCGCTGCGAGCCGTACCTGGCGAACCAGGAGCGCGCGATCGGGTCTTCGGCGTTGAAGATGGACACGGCCGGATCGCCCGTATCGAGCGTCTGAAGGCTGAAAAGGCTCTCCTTGGACGCACAGTAGGCTTTGAACGTACCGTAGCGGTCCAGGTGGTTCGGCGTGAGATTCGTCAGCAGGGACACTTTCGGCGCCATGCCAATCTGCGCCAATTGATCGATCTGAAAACTGGAGATCTCCAGCACGACCAGATCGTCCGGCCGGACCTGATCGAGGATCGTCAACAAGGGCCGGTCGCCGATGTTGCCGCTGAGCCAGACCTTGCCGTACGCACGTTTCGAGGCGTTCGGCCTGGCATTTTCCAGGATATGGGCGGTCAAGGTCGTCGTCGTGCTCTTGCCGTTGGCGCCGGTGATTCCGATAATCCGGGCGGGGCAGGACTGAAAGAACAGCCCCATCTGCGAGGCGACGGTCCGATCGTGATAGCGAGCGATTTGCAGGAACTCGTTGTCCGGCGGGATCGCGGGGTTGGCGATCACCACGTCGGCGGTCGCGAAATCCTCCGGGTCATGCCGGCCAAGGTGGTACTCGATTGCGGACAGGTCGGACAACTGGCTGATGGAGTCCCGCAACTGATTCTCGCTCGCCTTGTCCGTGACAATGACCTTCGCCCCGGCCTGCGCCGCATACCGGGCGGCATCGACGCCGCCGCCGAAGCGACCCAGTCCCATCACCAGGACTCTCTTGCCGGCCAGTTCCTTGCCCATGCCTCACGCACCCTGCTACTCTAACAATCTTGAACGATGAGTCGGCGGAGCACTACTTGATGCCCTTATAGATTGACGCCACGCCCAGCGTCAAGGGAATCACGGATACGTCCCGGAAGCCCATTCGCTCCATGTACGTCGGAAGGTCCACTGTCCTGCAGAACCCTTCGATCGACTCGTTGAGATAGCGATAGGCGTGCCGGTCCCCGGAGAGGAGCAAACCGATCCATGGGACCCCAAACCTCAGATACTTCAAATGGCACCATCGGACGATTCGGTTGGCCGGCAGCGAGAACTCCAGGACCAGCGCGATGCCGCCGGGTTTCAGGATGCGATGGATCTCGCCCAGGGTCGCTCCCGGATCGCTCGTATTGCGGATACCGAACGCCATGGTCACTGCATCGAACTCGCCGGCAGGAAACGGCGTCGCGGAGGCGTCCGCGTGCAGGAGCTCGACGCGATCGCCCAGCCCCCTCCCGTCCAGTTTCTGCCGGCACCGGGACAACATCCGCTCGGAGATATCGAGACCGGCCGCCCTCGTGATGTCGGGGTGCCGTCGCAACATCGCGATCAACAAGTCCCCGGTGCCCGTGGCCAGATCCGCCACTCGAACCCCCGTCCTGTCACCGAGCAATCCGGCCGCCCTGCGTCGCCACGCATGATCCCGTCCCAGCGACAGGAGGCGATTCAGCAAATCGTAGGTTGGTACGATGCGGTCGAACATCTCCCCCACGGGAGACCGAGCCGAACACGGGGCGTCACCTGCAGTGGGAATTTCCTTGCCCATGCTCCATGCGGGGAACGATCAAAGTTTCGACTGCATCGCCATGGACAGATCGACCTTGGCGTCAACGACCGCCTGCTCGATGCACTTTTTCCAATCGTCGCCGAACTGTTCCTTGTACTTGGGCCTCTCGTAAGCATAGATGATCGCGCGGGACGCGTTGACGAGGGCGCCGGTGCCATCGGGTTTGCAGAATCGGATGCAGTCCACCGCCTCGGCTCCCTGGGCTCCGTAGCCGGGGACGAGGAACCAGACCTTGTCATACTGGGTGCGCAGGGACGCGGTGGCCTCGGGAGCCGTGCCGCCGACGACCATCCCGATATCACTGTAGCCCTTCTCGCCCATGTACTCGGGCCGGCTTCCGATCTCTCCAACGATCTGGGCCATCTTCTCGTATAGCGCCTGGCCTTCGGTGTCCTTGAAATCCTGCAACGCCGCGGCCGACGGATTGCTCGTGCGCACGAGCACGAACACGCCCTTGCCCTGCGAGGCCGCCATCTTGGCGAACGGCTCGATCCCGTCGACGCCCGTATAGCCATGAATCGTGATCGCGTCGGGGGCCAGCACGTCCTCAAGGCCGGTCAGCTCGGAGTTCTGCAGATGGGCCGTGGCGTACATCTCCGCCGTGTGGCCGATGTCGCCGCGTTTCACATCGCCGATGATCTCCAGCCCGAGGTCGTCCGCCTCGCTGATCAGGGCGTAGTAGGACTCCAGGCCTTCCCAGAGATATCTCTCAAAGAACGCGATATTGATCTTCACGGCCGGGACGATCGGAGCGACGATCCGCATCGCCTGCGTGCAGAAATCGAAAATGGCATCGACGGCCGCAGCCGCATCGAACTCGTCATTCATCTGACGATGGCCCCGGATGGCCGCGGGCAGGCGGCTGTAAATGGGATCCAAACCAATCACCAACGGCGTCTTCTTCGACTGAACGGCGGCGTGCAGCCGATCTGAAAAGTGGCTTGACATAATCGAACGAACCTTCCTTTCAACGTATCCCTTTGTCGCAACCCGAGGGCATCGTTGCACCAGAGCTCCTCATAAACTGCCGACAAGTCTCACTTGTCCAAGCCCGGCAACAAACTCCTTGTACCAAACGCTCGAATCACTATAATCACCGCCATAGTATCGGGCAAGACAGAATTCGCCCATTCAGGCTTTTCCGGGAAACTAATTCCCCTCGAGGCGTCCGTGGAAAAACCCAAAAAATCCAGGCGTAGAAAGCTGATTATCTGGCTGTGCGTCGATCTGAGCGTGGCGGCGATTCTGATTGGCCTGCTGCTGTACAAACCCGCTCAATACCATCCCGTGATGCCACCGGCCGCGACGGACCCGAACGGGCATCGCGTTCACCCGTACCTCTCACACGAGCTGATGCCCACGATGTATAACAGCGCGCAGGATCGCCGACCCTTCGAGATGGAGGTGCTCGATCAAAGGCTCAACGAAGCCATCGCCCAGACGGGATGGCTGCAGGAATCCGGCGGCATCAAGCTCTCGGCGCCCGCGGTGGCGTTCACGCCGGGACGCGTGGTCCTGATGGGCACCGCCGATATCGAAGGGGCCGGGTTCGTGGTCACCGTCGAGATCGATCCGCAGATACTGGAGGACGGCCGGCTCAATCTCGTCGTCGAGAAGGTCAGGATCGGGGTCATGAACATCACGCCGCTGGCCAAGATCATGGCGCGAAGAATGTACCGGGAACGCGTCGAGGCCGGAGGCGTCGATTCCGATGATTGGCGTACGAAAATCGCGGCGTCCCTGCTCAATGAGGAGCCGTTCGAGCCCGTTTTTCCCGTCGACGACAAACGGGTTCGGCTCACCGGCTTCGATATCACCCAAGGCAAGCTGATCGCCCGGTTCGTGCCCGCAAAGTGAATCGGGAGGGTCCTCAGGGTGGACCAGAGCCAAGTCGCGATGGTTCGGAGTTCCGCCTTATGAGTTTTGACGAGCAAGACCGGTAATCCGAAACCACCTATTGCCGGGTGCCATGTCTACGCCTCGTAGACATGTTCGACTTGATGGGCCAGGCATG
>Ga0209347_1005205_pt1:0-10000 | contig 12624 bp, 4 predicted proteins | sample AutmiccommuBRH23_FD_187382 | JGI IMG/M metagenome (GOLD analysis project Ga0209347, IMG submission 187382) | Deep subsurface microbial communities from Mt. Terri, Switzerland - Autotrophic microbial communities BRH/23 (SPAdes) (version 2) | ecosystem: Environmental > Aquatic > Deep... | reverse complement strand
GAGATAGCTGGTTCTCCCCGAAAGCTATTTAGGTAGCGCCTCGTGTCTCACTCCTGGGGGTAGAGCACTGTTTCGGCTAGGGGTCCATCCCGGATTACCAAACCGATGCAAACTCCGAATACCAGGAAGTGCAATCACGGGAGACACACGGCGGGTGATAACGTTCGTCGTGGAGAGGGAAACAACCCAGACCGCCAGCTAAGGTCCCCAAATCACAGCTCAGTGGAAAACGATGTGGGAAGGCCCAGACAGCCAGGAGGTTGGCTTAGAAGCAGCCATCCTTTAAAGAAAGCGTAATAGCTCACTGGTCGAGTCGGCCTGCGCGGAAGATTCACCGGGGCTCAAGCTGTGTACCGAAGCTGCGGATGCATGCTTGCATGCATGGTAGGGGAGCGTTCCGTAAGCCTGCGAAGGTGGATCGAGAGGTCTGCTGGAGGTATCGGAAGTGCGAATGCTGACATGAGTAACGATAATGCGGGTGAAAAACCCGCACGCCGAAAGCCCAAGGTTTCCTGCGCAACGTTAATCGGCGCAGGGTGAGTCGGCCCCTAAGGCGAGGCCGAAAGGCGTAGTCGATGGGAAACAGGTTAATATTCCTGTACCTCGCATTACTGCGATGGGGAGACGGAGAAGGCTAGGCCATCCGGGTGTTGGACGTCCCGGTTCAAGCGTGTAGGGAGTGCTCTTAGGCAAATCCGGGAGCACATATTCTGAGACGTGATGACGAGCCTCTATATGAGGCGAAGTGGTTGATGCCCTGCTTCCAGGAAAATCCTCTAAGCTTCAGGTAATGCTAGACCGTACCCCAAACCGACACAGGTGGGCGAGGAGAGAATCCTAAGGCGCTTGAGAGAACTCGGGTGAAGGAACTAGGCAAAATGGTACCGTAACTTCGGGAGAAGGTACGCCCCTGGTACGTGAAGAGACTTGCTCTTGGAGCGGAAGGGGGTTGCAGTGACCAGGCCGCTGCGACTGTTTATTAAAAACACAGCACTCTGCAAACACGAAAGTGGACGTATAGGGTGTGACGCCTGCCCGGTGCCGGAAGGTTAATTGATGGGGTCAGCTTCGGCGAAGCCCTTGATCGAAGCCCCGGTAAACGGCGGCCGTAACTATAACGGTCCTAAGGTAGCGAAATTCCTTGTCGGGTAAGTTCCGACCTGCACGAATGGCGTAACGATGGCGGCACTGTCTCCACCCGAGACTCAGTGAAATTGAAATCGCTGTGAAGATGCAGTGTACCCGCGGCAAGACGGAAAGACCCCGTGAACCTTTACTACAGCTTTGCACTGAACTTTGAGCCTGCTTGTGTAGGATAGCTGGGAGGCTGTGAAGCCGGGACGCCAGTTCCGGTGGAGCCAACCTTGAAATACCAGCCTGGCATGTTTGAGGTTCTAACCCAGGCCCGTGATCCGGGTCGGGGACAGTGTATGGTGGGTAGTTTGACTGGGGCGGTCTCCTCCCAAAGAGTAACGGAGGAGCACGAAGGTACCCTCAGCGCGGTCGGAAATCGCGCATTGAGTGTAAAGGCACAAGGGTGCTTGACTGCGAGACATACACGTCGAGCAGGGACGAAAGTCGGTCTTAGTGATCCGGTGGTTCTGTATGGAAGGGCCATCGCTCAACGGATAAAAGGTACTCCGGGGATAACAGGCTGATACCCCCCAAGAGTTCATATCGACGGGGGTGTTTGGCACCTCGATGTCGGCTCATCACATCCTGGGGCTGTAGCCGGTCCCAAGGGTATGGCTGTTCGCCATTTAAAGTGGTACGCGAGCTGGGTTTAGAACGTCGTGAGACAGTTCGGTCCCTATCTGCCGTGGGCGCTGGAGACTTGAGAGGAGCTGCTCCTAGTACGAGAGGACCGGAGTGGACGTACCTCTGGTGTTCCGGTTGTCATGCCAATGGCATTGCCGGGTAGCTATGTACGGACGGGATAACCGCTGAAAGCATCTAAGCGGGAAGCCCCCCTCAAGATTAGGTCTCCCTGGATCCTCGAGATCCCTGAAGGGCCCTGGAAGACTACCAGGTTGATAGGCTGGGTGTGGACGTGCAGCAATGCATGAAGCTAACCAGTACTAATTGCCCGTGAGGCTTGACCATATAACCCAAAAGGGTTTGGTCGAATGACCATAACCGGTGGCTGCTGAAGCAGTGTACCCAACGCCTGACTGACTTCTCGAACGCAAGTTTGCAGCAGACAGTGAATAGTAGACAGGAAAGACATCTCCTGTTTACTGCAGACTGTCATCTGTGAACTCACAAAATTGCCTGGCGGCCATAGCGAGTGGGAACCACCCGACCCCATCCCGAACTCGGAAGTGAAACCGCTCAGCGCCGATGATAGTGTGGGGCCTCCCCATGCGAAAGTAGGTCACTGCCAGGCTTCTATCCAAACCCCTGCGGTCTTCGGACGGCGGGGGTTTTTTCTTTGAGAAGCCGGCTCACGCGGCGAAGTGAGCTCACTGATACGGCCTTCGGTCTGCGCAACATCAGCCCCGTCCCGCCAAACTGGCAGGTCCTCAACGGATACGCCCGCGTTCTTCATACCGGTGGCGATGACGTCGCCAACTCGGAGGGTAACTGACGCGCACAATGTTCTGCCTGCAATGCAGCGGCGCTCGGCGCGACGATTTCAGGATCCAGCGGTACGACTGCGCGGTGAGGGGGTCAGCTCGATCGGCAGGGCTGATGCCGTGATCTGCGACGAAGAGTTTGGTACAGAGGGTCCGGGCGTCCCGATTCCCGAACCGGCGACGCTCCTGTTGTCGGGCGCCGCGCGGGCGGGTTGACTTTCGGCGGCCGCCGCAGGGGCGGACGCTATAGCTCAACGGCGTCAGCCAAAAAGAAACGGCCCGCATGGGCCGTTTCTGTTTCGTCATACCTCCGTTGGGGCTTACGAGCGAGGGTGCTTGCGCTTGCTGTTGCTGCGGCGTGCGACTCCCCCCGCGGCGAGCAGAGACACGGCCAGCAAGCCGAGCGTGCCGGGCTCCGGCACGCCAGCGGGCGGCGGCGGCGTGCCGTCCCCGGTTACGGTGATCAGGTCGGACTCCACTGCGCCGGCCACACCGACGGCTATGGTGTCGTACGAGAACGTTCCCGGAGCGAGGCCGGTCACGTCCATGCGGAACGTGCGACTCTCGCCGCCCACGACGTCATCGCAGCCAAGCGCATCGGTACAGGTGTAGGCCACGTCCACTCCGGATGTGTCACCGATCGCCAGCAGTTCCAGGTCGATGGTGGCCGTGGCATCGGCGATGAGCGTGGCGATGGTGCTCGCTACGTCGTCGGTCGGAACACTGGTGAAGTTGTTGAACAGGGTACCGCCGGTCGCACTGGTGATCGCCGACGCCTGGCCCGATCCATCGATACCGCCGTTCGCACCGCCACTATTCATGCCGATGACGATGACATTGTTCGCCGTCAGGGCATCGATCACCTCGGCCTGGTCGACCGTGGTCGTATGCGAGACGATGTCGCCGAACCACACGATCACGCGCACGGCGCCAGTGCGCCAGCCGGTGCCGCCCGTCGCCGCGGCGGTGGAATAGCCTTCGTCGGTGGTACCCAGTCCGTCGGTGAGGCCACCCTCGGTTGCGACCTGGTGCAGTGCGAAGAAGTTCGCCTCGGGACCGTCTCCGCCGCCACTGGCCGCCCAGGTGTTGATCGCGGTTTGAGCCGCTGCGCTATTGGTCGTGATCGCCTGCTGCTGGGAATACGCTGCAGTCAGATTGGTGGCAGGCGGACTGGAGAGGGGCACCCCCTCGCGCGGGTCGCCGTCGTAGCTGCCCACGCCGAACGCAACATCGGCGATGCTGCCTTGAAGCGACGTCAACAGGGCGGAGGCAGCGTTTCGCACCGCGGTGATGGGTCCGCCCATACTGCCCGTGTCATCGGTCAGGAAAAAAATATCCGCCCGGCTGGCGCCGCCAACGTCGGTCGTGACCGTCTTTTCGACCGAGACCGTTTCCCCGACCTCGATAGTTGTTTCAAACGTACTCGGGGTGATCGAACCGGCTTGGGCAACTGCCATGCCCAACAACCCCTGAACCGCTGCGGCCAAGAGGCCGATTCGTTTTAGCGTTTTCATAGCGGATTCCTGCCTCTAGGGTGAAGTACAGTGATATTCCGCCCGTGTGACGCATACTCCGTGCCAAGGACGGAATTGCTTGAGTAACAGGCGCTTTTTTATAACCTCATAACTTATAACGTAAAATTTACGGACATCCGACGCATTCTCTGCGGCCGATTTGCGGCTGCTTCCTGGGCCAAGCTGTTAGCCAGATGTAAGAAAAGCGGACGTCTCGGCCACCGCTTGGCGATGCTTTCGGAGGCTTTCTGCGTCATGCTGACCACCCGGTAGCCATCGCTCATCTGCCGTAGGCGGCCACACAGTGCGCACTTTGCACTCGCCTCGCCGATCTCAGCGGGCTGGTATACGCTTCTGGGGGCGACAGAGGCCGCTCTGCGGCAAAAGGGCCGACAATGCTTCCGCGGATCAGACGGCGAGTTTTGGTACCCGTTCTAGGGATTCTGGCGCTTATCTCCAGCGCGCCTGGGCTGTCCGTGCCTATTCCGCAGCTTCCCGATGCACAACCTGACCTCCTCGATCATTCTTCCGTGGAGACCCCGACGGTATTCGCGCTCCCGGCGGGTAACCTTCTACAAGGTGCCCTTGCCGCGCTCAACAACGGCGACGTCGATGGCGCAATCGCCAAAGCCCGCGCAGTTCTGCACGAGCACCCCGACCTTGCGCCAGGCCACGAAATCCTCGGCGCGGCTTTGGTCCTGCGCGGGGATCTGGACGCCGGTCTACGAGCGCTCCAGGCAGCGGTGCGTCTCAATCCCGCACAGAGCACCGCGCATACCAAGATCGGCGATGTGCTGCTCGCCCGAGGCGACACCGAGGCGGCCCTGACGCACTTTCTGACCGCGGCGGAGCTCGCGCCCGAGGACCGGCTCAATCACCAGCGCCTGGGGCTGATTTATGACCGACGCGGAGACCTCGCCCGGGCGATCGCCCATTACCGGCGCGGCTTGATCGGCGTCCCTGACAATTACCTGGGCATTCGCGTGAATCTTGCACGCCTCTACAACCGAGTGGGACGCTTTGCCGAGGCGCTCTCGCTCTTGGAAGAGCGCCTGAGCCCCGATGTGCAGAACCCGCCTGCTCGCCTGGTTCTCGGTAGCAGCTATCTGGGCCTCGGCCGCACCGATGCTGCGATCGCCCAGTTCGATCGTGTCCTTCAATCGGAACCGCACCAGGTTCTCGCCCGCCTGGGCATCGGCATTGCCGAACGACTCGCTGCGCAGTACCCCCGATCCCTTGCCGCCTTCGAAGAGGTCGTCGCCTCGATGCCCGACTGGTCCGCGGGTCACTACCACATGGCGGAAACGCTGCTCGCGATGGGCCGGGCCGACGACGCACTGAAATCCTATTCACGCGCCGCTGCCCTTAGCGAGAATCCGCGCGCCATCCGCCGGCGAATCGCGCAGGTCCACAGCCAGCGTGGGGACCACGACAAGGCTATCCACGTGTATCGTGAGCTCCTGGCCGACGATGCGGCGGACATCTCCACCATAGACCAACTGGCGACGACCTTGTCGGCTGCGGGACGCCTGGACGAGGCCGAAGTCGTGCTCGCATCCATGGTCCGCCGATCCCCCGACCCAGGTTACGCCCACTATCGCCTCGGAACCGTACAGGCGGCCCTCGGCCGCTATGATCAGGCGATCGAAACCCTCGCCGGCGGACTCAAGGCATCGGAGAATGATCCGTCGCTTCTCAAGGCCCTCAGTCTGGCGTATGCGCGCAAGGGCGAGCATGCCGATGCACTGCGATACGCCGAGAAGTTGACCGAGGTTCGCCCGAACTCGATTGCCGACCGTTTCTTTTTGGCGGGCCTTTACCAGGACTCGGGCGATGAAGCACAAGCGACGCGGCTGTACGAACAGATCCTGGCGCGCCAACCGGATCATGTCTTGTCGCTGAATAACCTGGCGAACCTGCGCGCCAAAGAGGGTCGGCACGCCGAAGCCGTGCAATTGGCGGAAACGGCCGTGAACCACGCGCCCGACGCAGGCATGGTCGTCGACACCCTTGGCTGGGTGGTGTGTCAGGCGGGTGATCTATCGCGGGCTGGGGAGGTCCTCGCCCGTGCGCTCGCGCTCGATCCGCAGAACCCGACCATCTTGTACCACGCCGCCGTGGTCGCCGACCGGGTCGGCGATGCGAAGCGCGCACGGGCACATGCCCGCCAGGCGCTGGCCGTGTCGTCTCGGTTTGCCGAAGCGGATGAGGCGCAGAATCTGTTGACCCGCCTAGAGGGCTCCCGCTAGCCATTCACCGTGAGTGACCTGCGCTCGCCACGCGCATCAGAACCGGGCTTGCGAGGGCCGGGCCTGCCAGGGAGCGCTCGCGCCCTGCTGCTCGCCGTCCGCCTGCGACACACGTCGACCCTGGGCGGGCCCGGCCTCGTGTAGAATGCGTGGAAACCGTCCTCCAATGTAATCTGTCATGCCGAAATCCGTGATCCAGTTTCGCATCACACCGAAAGACCCCCATGCCCACCTGTTCGAAGTGGTGTGTGTCGTGCCGGAGCCGGCGCCGAGCGGACAACGATTCTCGCTGCCGGCCTGGATTCCGGGCAGCTACATGATCCGGGACTTCGCCCGCAATGTGGTGCGAGTGTGGGCCTCCGATGAGGACCACCGCCCGTTGCGGGTGCGCAAGGTCGACAAGCAAACCTGGGAATGCGGCCCCTGCGCCGGTCCGCTGATGCTGCGCTACGAGGTATATGCGTGGGACCTGTCCGTGCGCGGCGCCCATCTGGATGCGAGCCACGCCTACTTCAATGGCACGAGCGTGTTCGTGTGCATCGAGGGCCAGGCCGAGGCTGCCCACCTGGTGGACATTTGCCCGCCGGCGACGCAACTCGGTGGCGACTGGCTGGTGGCGACGGCCATGGCCCGGGCGGATGCGCCCGAGTGGGGGTTTGGGACCTACCAGGCGGCGAGCTACGATGAGCTGGTTGATCACCCGGTGGAGATGGGCCGCCTGACCCTCGCCGGCTTCGAGCTCGGCGGTGTCCCGCACCACGTGGCCATCTATGGTTTGCACCGGGCCGATCTGGAGCGGCTGTGCCGTGACCTGCAGCGAATCTGCAGTGAGCATGTGCGGTTGTTCGGCGAGCTTCCGCCCATGGACCGTTACGTGTTTCTGGTGACTGCCGTCGGGGAGGGCTACGGCGGCCTGGAGCACCGAGCCTCCTGCAGCCTGCTGTGCTCGCGCAACAGCCTGCCGCTGGCGGGTCAGGATACGGTGTCGGATGAGTACCGCACCTTTCTCGCCCTGTGCAGTCACGAGTACTTCCACACCTGGAACGTGAAGCGCATTAAGCCGAAGGCATTCGTGCCCTACGACCTTTCACGCGAGGTGCACACGTCCCTCCTGTGGGCGTTCGAGGGAATCACGTCCTATTACGACGAGCTTGCCCTGGTGCGCAGTGGCGTGATCGGTGCGGAGAGCTATCTGGAGCTATTGGGACAGACCGTCACTCGGGTGCTGCGCATGCCCGGGCGCTTCAAGCAAAGCTTGGCGGAGTCGAGCTTCGATGCCTGGACGAAGTTCTACAAACAGGACGAGAACTCCCCCAACGCGATCGTGAGCTACTACACCAAGGGCGCAGTAGTGGCGCTCGCGCTCGACCTGGTGCTGCGCCTCGAAAGCGGCGGCGAGTTCAGCCTTGACGACGTCATGCGCGCGCTTTGGCGGCAGTACGGGCGTACCGGCATCGGTGTGCCGGAGGACGGCATCGAGCGTACCGTTGCGCAGGTCAGCGGCCTCGATCTTGCGGACACCCTCGAGCCCTGGCTGCGTGGCACGGAGGATCCCGACCTCGAGCGGCTGCTGGGCGAGTTCGGGGTGCGAATGACTCGCCGGCCTGCCGAATCGGCTCGGGACAAAGGCGGCAAGCCACCGGCCAATGCGGCGGCGCTGCGGCAGTTCCCTGTCCTCGGGATACGGCTCGCCCCGGAGACTGAGGCGGCGCGCCTGGCGGTGGTGTTCGAAGGAAGTAGTGCACATGAGGCGGGACTGGCCGCCGGGGATGAGCTGATTGCCGTCAATGGGATTCGCGTGACCGCCAGGAATCTGGAGACGGTCCTGCGGACCTACGCTGTCGGCGATGCGGTCGCCCTGCACGGGTTTCGCCGCGATGAACTGATCCAGGTCGAGGCGACCCTCAAGCCGGCCGCTCTCGACACCTGCCACTTGACGGTGGTGCCAGACCCCGCCGCCCAAACCGCGCGGCGGCGGGCGCGCTGGCTTTCGGTGCCCGCGGCATAGCGCTGAGTACTCCGCCGCCGGTCACTCGCGGACGAAATGCTCCTGCTCGAAGTTGTCGTTCACGCAGTCGAGACTGGTCCGGTTCTCCATCGTGCACCGGATCATCGTACGTACCTTCCAACCGGTGGACGGCACATCTTCGTCGCTGGGATTCGGATTGTCCGGGTCCTCCGGCAGCACCGACAACACGTTCTCACGGTAGGTGCCCATGAACGTCCCCTTTTCAGAAAAGCGGCTGAACTTGGCTTCCACCATGTAGTCGATGCGGGCGAACAGATTCGTGCGGCGCAGTCGGTCCGTTTTGCAGACCACCCAATCCCCGTCGTTCTCGCACTTGGTCAGCTCGGAGGGCATGTGCTTGGATGGCGCGCCGCCTTCGTTGAGCCAATTGCCGGCGACGAACAGCTTCTTGATATCCGGGGGTGTCTCTTTTTTGGGTGCCGGCGCAGCCACGGCGGCGGTTTTGACGGGTTGTGGTCTCGGTGCCGGATCCGGCGCTTTCTCCTGCGGGCTCGCCTGGGGTGATCGAGCCGCCGCCTGGGCAGCCGCCTCGGCGGCCGCTTGGGCTGCCTGCTCTTCGGCTTCGACGAGCGCGCGCACGCGACTCGCCTCGTCCTTGGCGGGGGAGTAGTTGTCCTTGGCAGAGCGGGTCAGCCAGTACAGTGCCTTACGGTAGTCCTGCTCGACCCCTTGGCCCTCGGCGTAGAGCCTGCCTAGATAGAATTGGGCGGGCGAATACTCCTGCTGGGCGGATTTGCGCAGCAGCCCATAGGCCTTCTTATAGTCTCGGGTTACACCCTTGCCTTCGAGGTGCAGATAGCCGAGCTTGTACAGTGCCTTGGCATCGTCTTGGGCGGCGGCCTTGGCGAACCATTCTGCGGCCCGGCCGTAGTCCCGGGCGACTTCGATTCCCCGCACGTAGGCATTGCCGAGCTTGTATTGGGCCACGGGATCGCCCGCTTCGGCCTCCTCGGTCCAGCGCTTGAACCGTTCGTCATAAAGTGTGTCGGCACCGTGGGCGACCGGCACGAGCAAGGCCAGCGCCAGCAGGCCGGCGAAAATGCGATCCTGTTGCATGGGCGTTCACCCTTATTGGTTTTGCCTTTCGATAACATCCCCTGTCCAGCCACATCGGCCGTAAGCGACAAAACTTGATTTTGGAGAGGCAGTTAAGGGAGTTCTTATATCCTCCCCCGTCATCGAGCAGGGGCCCTCCCCGGCCGCCGCCCGGTGGCGGAGGGGCGCCAGACGCTCGTCGGCTCGCCTTTTCGGTCTGGTACACTCCGCACCATGAACACCGAGCGTCTGCTTAGAATTCTGGCGGATGGGCGATTTCACTCCGGACCCGCCATTGGCGCGGCCCTGGGAGTCAGTCGCAGCGCCATCTGGAAACAGCTGCACGCACTGGAGGGTCTGGGCGTGGAGGTGTTTGCGGTGTCTGGGCGCGGCTACCGCCTGGCCGCGCCCCTGGACCTGCTGGAGGAGGGGGCGATCCGTGCCGCCATGGACAGCGCGGGCACGAATCTGCTGGGGGGGCTGGAACTGCTCACCCGGATCGACTCCACCAACCGGCACCTGCGTCAGCGAATGCTCGATGGGGTCCCCCGCGGGTACGCGGTCCTTGCCGAGCAGCAGACGGCGGGTCGCGGTCGG
>Ga0209347_1005204_pt1 | contig 12627 bp, 10 predicted proteins | sample AutmiccommuBRH23_FD_187382 | JGI IMG/M metagenome (GOLD analysis project Ga0209347, IMG submission 187382) | Deep subsurface microbial communities from Mt. Terri, Switzerland - Autotrophic microbial communities BRH/23 (SPAdes) (version 2) | ecosystem: Environmental > Aquatic > Deep subsurface >... | reverse complement strand
ATACTTCATGTGAGTACCTCCTCTGTTATTTAAGGGTCGCTTGCGTGAAGCTGACACCTCGTATGTTAACAGAAGGTACTCTTTTTTTCAAACCTCTTTTAAATTCATTACAGGAATGCTCTGCGGTTGGTTAAATTAATTTTTAAAATTCGCGTTTATCTGCGTTCTTCAGCGGCTGAATTTAAGAATTACTACTATAATAAGGCAAAAATGGGAAAGTTACTTATTAATACTGTTTTTCGATAGAAACAGTGTAGACTCTGTGGTATTATGTTAGATGTGGTAATACAACCCAAATTTTCCAGATTGGTATTATTATTTTATATAGATATATGAAAATGCATGAGGAGGAGCAATAATGAGGGACAAGCTGGAATCTATGAGGAAACAAGCCCTGGTTGAGTTGTCATCTGCCGCCGGCCTGGACCAGGTCAATGATATTAGGGTGAAATACCTGGGCAAGAAAGGGGAGCTTACCGGCATCCTGCGGGGGATGGGGGCTCTCAGCGCTGATGAAAGGCCTGTCGTAGGCCAATTGGTCAATGAGGTCCGGGAAATTATCGAGGAGGAAATCAGGCAAAAGACAGTGGCCCTTAAGGAAGCTGAAAAAGAGGCCAAGCTACAGCAGGAAACAATTGATGTTACGCTGCCCGGCAGGCCCTTCCAAACAGGCAGGCGTCATCCTTTGACAGCAGTCCTGGATGAAATTAAGGAAATCTTCCTGGGCCTTGGTTTTGAGATCGAGGAAGGCCCTGAAGTTGAACTTGATTACTACAATTTTGAGGCCCTAAACTTTCCTCCGGATCATCCGGCCAGGGATATGCAGGATTCGTTCTACATAAGCCCGGGGGTTCTCTTGAGAACACATACTTCCCCGGTTCAGCCAAGGGTCATGGAAAAAAAGGCACCTAATATTCCTGTCAAGGTGATTGCCCCGGGGAAAGTGTATCGGCGTGACGATGACGCTACCCATTCACCCATGTTCCACCAGGTGGAGGGCTTTATTATCGATAAAAAGATATCCTTCAGTGACCTTAAGGGTATCCTCCTGGAGGTTGCCAGACAGATGTTCGGCGAAGACAGGCAAATCAGGCTGCGTCCCAGTTTCTTTCCATTTACGGAACCCAGCGCCGAAGTAGATGTGTCGTGCATTATGTGTAACGGGGCCGGCTGCCGGGTCTGTTCAAATACCGGCTGGCTGGAAATCCTCGGCGCCGGCATGATTCACCCCAATGTCCTGAAGAAGTCCGGCTATGACTCAGAAGAGGTCACCGGCTTTGCCTTTGGCCTCGGGATAGAACGGGTGGCCATGCTCAAGTACGGTATCGACGACCTGCGTCTGTTGTTTGATAATGATAAGAGGTTTCTTGCACAATTCTAAAATAGCCGCTAGTTGAGGAGGATAATGATGCGCGTCTCATATAAATGGTTAAAGGAATACGTTGACGTTCCGGTCAGCCCGGAAGAACTAGCCGAAAGGATGACCATGACCGGGGTGGCTGTGGAGAATGTCGAATATCCGGGCAAGGGACTGGATATGATTGTGACCGGTAGAATTGAGTCCATTTCGGCACATCCTAATGCTGATAAACTGGTAGTTACCCAGATAAACGTCGGCTCCGAAGTCCTTCAGGTGGTTACCGGGGCACCTAATGTCAGGGAAGGCCAGGTCATCCTGCTGGCTTTGGTAGGGGCTGCTCTTCCCGGCGGGAATATAACCAAAGCCAAGCTGAGGGGCGTCGATTCTTTTGGGATGCTGTGTTCTGCTCAGGAACTGGGCCTGGATCCCGGGAACTTCCCCCCAGAACAGCGGGACGGTATTCTGGAATTTCCCGCTGCGACACCCCTGGGCATGGATGCCAAAGAATTGCTGGGTTTAGATGATGCCATCCTCGAATTGGAGCTCACGCCCAACCGGGCTGACTGCCTAAGCATGGTCGGGGTGGCCCGGGAAGTGGCGGCCGTTTTGGGCACTGCATTGAAACTGCCCCAAATAGCGGTCCCGGAAACCGGCGAGGTTATTGAAGGAAAAGTTTCTGTAGCTATTAACGACCCCGAATTGTGCGGCCGCTATGTGGCCCGCCTGGTCCGTAATGTCAAAATCGGCTCTTCTCCCATGTGGATGCAGCAGAGGCTGCAGGCTGCCGGGATTAGGCCGATCAGCAATATTGTTGACGTGACCAACTATGTGATGATGGAGCTGGGCCAGCCCCTGCATGCTTTTGATTATGATAAGCTGAAAGACCGGTCCATCATTGTGCGTAAAGCTGGGGACGGAGAAAAGATGTATTCCCTGGACGATGTGGAAAGGGAAATGAATTCAGATATGCTGGTCATCGCCGACCCCGGAGGCGCTGTGGCCATTGCCGGGGTAATGGGTGGACTGGATACGGAGATCACCGGCGAGACCACTTCAGTATTAATCGAATCAGCCAACTTCAACCCGGCCAGCATCCACCGGACCTCGAAAAGACTAACCCTGCGTTCGGAGTCCTCCCTTAGGTTTGAAAAAGGCATTGATATTTCTGGCTGCCTGCTGGCCGCGACCAGGGCCTGTCAGCTCATTCATGAGATGGGCGCTGGGGAAATCGTGCAGGGAGCGGTAGATAACTTCCCGGCACCCCGGGCAAACCCGGTAATCAGGCTGCGGCCTGACAGAGTGGCTTTGATTGTAGGGACTGACATCCCCCGTGGACAGATCAAAGATATTATGGTCAGACTCGGTTTTGGGGTCAAGGAAGACGGGAATGACTTTTTGGTGGAAGTACCTATTAGAAGAGGCGACATTTTAGTTGAGATTGACCTGATTGAAGAAGTGGCCCGGCTGTTTGGGTATAACAATATCCCCACCACCCTGCCGGAAGGTGCTTCCTCCCAGGGCCGCAAGACCAAGGCCCAGGCAATAACCGATAAGGTTATTGATACCATGACCGAGTGCGGCCTGACAGAAATTGTGACCTTGAGTTTTATGAATCCCAGGGTCTTTGATATGCTAAACTTGACCGGAGAAAGCTTGCTGAGACAGGCTGTGACAGTGGAAAACCCCCTCAGCGAAGAGCAGAGGGTCCTGCGCACAACCATGCTGCACGGCATTCTGGACATCATGTCCCGCAATACAGCCAGAAAAAACAAGGACCTGGCCTTCTTCGAGGTAGGCCGCATCTTCAACCCGCAAAAAGGGGAGAAGCTGCCCAAGGAGACCCCCACCCTGGCCGCCGGGGTCATGGGCGGGACGGTCAGCGGCTGGCAGACTAAAACTGCCCCCATGGACTTCTATTTTCTCAAAGGTGTGCTGGAGACTCTTTTAGATGCCCTCAACGTAAGGAAATACAATATTGTCCCTGACACTGATAATCCGTCCTTCCACCCGGGGCGGTCGGCCAGGATAGAACTGGCCGGCAAGCAGATCGGCGTAATCGGCGAGGTACACCCCACCGTTGTGGAGAACTACCGGCTCAGTGAGCGGGTCTATGCCCTGCAGGTAAACCTGGAAGCGCTAATTGAAGCTGCCGGCGGCCTGAAGAAATACAGCCCGCTGCCCAAGTACCCATCTGTGGAGCGGGATATGGCCCTGGTCGTCAGTCATGACGTACTGGCGGCAGACCTCAACCGGACCGTCAAAAAGAACGCCGGCGACCTGCTGGACAGCATCACTCTCTTTGACGTCTATGAAGGGACCCAGATCAAAGAAGGCTACAAGAGTATGGCCTTCTCCCTGAGGTTCCAGGCGCCTGACCGGACGCTGACCGATGAGGAAGTTAATGGGATTATGGAAAAGGTGCGGAAGGCCCTGCAGGAAGGGCACGGTGCTGAGCTAAGGGCATAAGTAGCGGCCAGCGGCCAAATATAATTGACAATGGACAATTGACAATTGACAATGATGTGGGTCGGGAATATACGTAAAAGATAAAAAACTACTACCGTGGAAGCGGTGGTAGTTTTGTTCGTTTTTGGGGTAGGTGATAGCTCGACTCTTTATTGCTAAAGTTGTTTTCAACCCACAAAGTCCGCATTTTAACCCGGGAAAGCTGCATTTTGCTCCGAAAGTATGGAAAATGTTGGTAGGTTGGTGTAGAATGGAGGGTGTGAGGGATTTTTGACTATGGGGAATTGGCAAGGCGGTAGCTCTGAATCTGCTAAGTGGTGAATAACGATTATCGGAAAAACCGCAATAATGTTCTAATTCACTAAGGTTGTCAAGTGCAAAAACCGCGCCAGTAATCTGGGCGGGTAAGTTCGTTTTGACAATATAGAAAATAATATTTAGAGGTGATTAAGTGGAATCATTTTATACATTTATAGCTAGTATTGGAGGGGGAGCGGTTGTTGCTGTAGCTGTTATTGCTTGGTTTGGTAATTTGACTCGAGACAAGATAAATCTAATTTGGAAACAAGAATACGAAAAAGAAATTGAATTATTGAAGTCAAATTTTAACAGCAATCTGGAGCTATTAAGGATATCATTAACAACATTTTCCGCAGGACACCAGTATTCACAGGAAAGAAGGTTACAAGCTATCGACTTATTATGGCAAAACATCATATCCATCCGCGACTTTATTTCTCCTATAAGTACCTTTTTTAGTGTGTTATTGCCCGAGGAATATACACCTGTATTAAATAAAGACCCGGATGCTTTCCTGGTATCTAGAATAACTGATAAAACTACAAGCGAATTACTTAATAAACTAGACAATATTGAAACTCAAAGACCTTATTTAGGAGAATATATTTGGGGATTGTTTTTTACTTATAGATCCTTTATGTTACGAATTTCTTTTTTGTTCCAAAGAGGGAAAGAGAAAGGCCACATAAAAAAGTGGCACGAAGATACCCATGTATTGAACATGCTCAAAACATCAATAGGTGATGAAGATTTTAACAAATTGGATTTTGCCCATCCCATGTCTATTCTTTACGCAATTAACATGTTTGAGCAAAAAATTCTAATTGAAGTTAACAAACTTGTTTCCGGAGAGTTTGCTTCGGAAGCTAATTATAAAGAAGCAAAACGGTTATTAGATTTAGTGAAAAATGAAGGCCTGAAGGTAAATGATGACTTTGCGTGACAACTGCCCAAACGAATCTGTCTCGTTCCATCTAAACTTGGCGAAATCCTGCCACCGGTGCTTGATTAGGGTGGGGTTCTTCGACAGAACACTACTGCATCATTTGGGCGGTGCAGCAACTGTATTCTCGGGTCATCAATAAAAAAACAGTGGGCATTGATCCACTGTTTTACTTAAAGATTACATTAAGTTCTTTTCCTAGTGCATGTGCAACTTTACTGAGAAATTCGATACTAGGGTTATATTCTCCGCCTTCTAATCGGGAAATGGCGGACTGTCTCGTGCCAACCCGTTCTGCGAGCTCTTTCTGACTTAAGCCCTGCTCTAAACGCAGTTTGATAATTTCTCTTTTTATGTCATATAAAATTTTAAGTTTATCATATTCACTTTTCACTTCAGGATTCTGTAGAAGTTGTTTCTTAATATCGTCATGCTTCACTATCGGTCACTTCCTTTTGAAACAAATCTATCACCCCGACCTTTTCATACATCATATCACATATATGTTATGATTTCAACAGGGGAAGGGGCTATAGATTACGTAGGCCGCAAGAGCTTACTTTGTCGGAGCACGTGCATCATTTGGGTGATGCAGCAACTGTGTTCTCGGGTCAATAATAAAAAAACAGTGGGCATTGATCCACTGTTTTACTTAAAGACTACATTAAGTTCTTTTCCTAGTGCATGTGCAACTTTACTGAGAAATTCGATACTAGGATTATACTCTCCGCTTTCTAATCGAGCTTCATAAATACGCTTATAAACGTATTTAAACTATAATAATATTTACACTGGGGGGAGTCTATGATGACAAATAAACTATTATTGAGTTGCTTTTTACTATTATCATTAATGCTGTATGGTTGTGGTGATGCTAAAACTGATAAACAATCGCCTTCTTCGATTGCTGAGAAAAAGACTACAACGATTAACTTCGATGTCTATGAGAAATCCGACTATTCTGCTGATGTTACTCCATTTGGGGAAAACGATATTCAGGCGGTTGGAGTCAAGCTAGGCATGAGCTTTGCAGAAGTAACCAAGAAAATAGGAGAACCTTTAACTTATAGAAAAGAGGATAGTGAAGCACTTGGTTTTCAATTATTTGTAAGCTATCCCTTCGGAGAACTTACCTTTGATGCCATTGATGATAAACTTGAAAATAGCACTGTATCGTGTATTTCTATCAATAAAGCTGCTTATAAAGGACCAAGGGATATTGAAATAGGTGATACCTTGGATAGCGTACTGTCTAAGTTCCCCCGAAAAGAAAACCCCATCACAGATGGCTACAAGGACCTTTACAGAATTAATACTGGGCAAAATGAACTTATTGGACAGATAGCTTACGATGACCAAAACAATATTGAAGAAGTACGTTATTCTATCGGTTCGGGCGGTTTTGGAACTATTGGTTTAATTTATCAAATAACAAACGGTTTGGTATCAAAAATTCGTATTGATGTCATAAATGTTTAAAAGTCTACATCTAGCGCGTATTTCTCGGATGGTGGCGCCGGTGAAATTGTTACATAGAGGATTAATGTATCGTCACCTGTATTTTGAATTGACATATTTTCAGGTCCATCTAATTGAATCAAGTCGTTCGTCTCAACGGTGACGGACTTGTCATCGGCATTTACTGTGGCTTTGCCCTGAATCACTTGTACCAATACCGTACAGTCGAAATGAGTATGGTTTGGCAGGGCAGCGCCAGTTGCAATGTTTAGGATAAAAGCGATTACTTGATGGTCCTTATAGATCATCCTTTTAGCTATTTTTTTATCAGGGTTTAGGATATAGTCGTTAAGCTTGAAATGTTTCATAAAACCTCCTGGTAGATTACTATTATTTGCACCTATGAATAGTATTTAAAAGTATTCTGGTTTTATGCACTAAGAATGTTAAGCAAGTGCTGTATTGACAAAAGGCCTTGGTCACCATAGGAGCGGTAACCAAGGCCTGGTTATATTTGATTGATTTTATCTTAGGGTTTGATAGCTACTTTAAGTACTCCGTCCAATTTTCCGCCGAAAATCCTGTAACCTTCCGCAATATCATCTAGCGAGAAAGTATGGGTGATTAATGGGGTGAGGTCAAGCCGATTTTTGATAATTGACATCATTCGGCGCAGACGTTCACTTCCCCCAGGGCAAAGGCTGCTAACAATTTTGATATCTGCGATACCGGCTCCATAAGCATCCAAAGGAATCTCAATATTGCCTTCATAAACTCCAAGGCTTGATAAAATTCCTCCCGGTCTGATTGAGCGCAGAGCATTTTCAAAAGTTACAGATGAACCTAAGGCCTCTATGGCCACATCTACACCACGGCCATCTGTAAGCCCTTTAACAGCAGCCACAGGGTCTTCCTTGGTGGGGTCAATAACAATATCAGCCCCCATCCGTTTGGACATTTCCTGTCTAGATGGGATGGACTCTACACCGATGACCAGACTTGCTCCACTGAGTTTAGCGCCGGCAGTGGCACAAAGACCGACTGGTCCTTGGGCGTAAACAACTACTGAATCACCCAATCTAACCGGTGCATTATCTGACGCAGAGAAACCTGTAGTCATGATATCCCCAACAAATAACACTTGCTCGTCAGTTAAGTCATTGGGAATTTTAGCAAGATTGGCCTGGGCACTGGGTATTTTGATATACTCGGCCTGTGCACCGTTAATGGTATTGCCAAACTTCCAGCCGCCTAATGCCCCTCCACATTGAGAGCTAACTCCATTCTGGCAGTAGAAGCACTGCCCACAGGGAGTAATCGCCCCTACAGCTACCCTGTCACCTATTTGGAAACCTGTTACTCCTAGTCCTAATGAATCTATTACTCCAACGAATTCATGTCCGATAATCAGACCAGGTTTGACGGGATACCCACCAGTCAAAATATGAATGTCGGTGCCACAGATAGTAGTAAGGGTTACCTTCACGATTGCCTCGCCAAACCCGGGCTCCGGTTTTGCGACCCGTTCGTGTCTCATGTCGTTCGGTCCATGAAAAACATAGGCTTTCATCGTCATAATACTTACCCCCTATAGTATTTTTTTATTAATTATATAATTCGAGGGAAATGCTATGTGGTAAATGCCGCCAAATTACAAAATAAAACATATATAAAGTAAATAAATACCATGAATGGTAATTGATAACCATTCGCGCGTTTTATTTTCTATTTAACCGGGAAATCAACGAAAATTATTAAGCCGAATGGTTGGCGAGGATAAGATACGCGGTTTGAACTACGAAAATAAACATAACCACTGAATTTCCTGCAGGATTTTGGAGATATTTGGAGAAATAATGTTTATCCAGATAGAAAGATGTTGGGGGGCATGGGACAGTGGAACAGAAGAACAAGGCCTCGGTTGAGATTTTCGGTGAAGAATATACCATGAGAGGGGAAGCTGCCCCGGATTACATGACTATGCTCGCCAATTACATCGATAAGAAGATGAAAAACATCGCCAACCGCCAGCCTCAGCTGAGTGTTACCAAAATCGCGGTCCTGGCGGCCTTGAATATTGCCGATGAATTAAGCAAGCTCCAGGAAGACTACGATTCTCTGGTTAAAATCGTGGACGGCGAAAAGAAGGAAGATAAGAAGGAAGATAAGAAGGAAGATAAGAAGGAAGATAAGAAGGAAGATAAGAAGGAAGATAAGAAGACCCCGAGTCAAAATCAAACCCGCGGCCAGAACTCCGGTCAGGGCCAGAAGAAAACAAACTACCAACAAGCCTCGCGGTAACCCGCGGGGTATTTTTATTAGATGTTAGGTGCTAGGGGTCAGGGGTGAGTGGAAGGGAACTTGAATAATACGATGGTCTCGTTGGTCATTAAAGGATTCAGGGTTTCGTGGAGGTCGGCGGCTGTTTTGCAGAAATGCACATTGTTTTTATCAAATCCCATCTCTATACTGTGAACTTTTACGTTTTTCGCCGCGGTATTGGGTAAAATAGAGGTATCAGTTAAAATTGGGGGATTGGTTATGAGGCGTATCGAGAACATTGAAGTGGCTTGGATTATGAGCGAAATAGCCGATCTTTTGGAGCTCAAAGGAGAAACGGTATTTAAAATAAGAGCATATCGGAAAGCAGCCAAGGCTATCGCTAACCTAGCCACGGATTTAGCTGTGCTGCTGGTTGAAAAACAATTGGAAACTGTGCCGGGAATCGGCAAGGCCATCGCTGCTAAAATCGAGGAACTGCTCAAAACAGGGACGATAAACTATTACGAGAACCTTAAGTCTGAGGTCCCCTTTGGGCTTCTGGAGATAATAACTATTCCCGGTGTTGGCCCCAAGATGGCTCAGGAACTGTACCAAAAGCTTAAGATATCCTCGGTGGATGAACTGGAAGCGGCGGCAAAGGGGCGGAAAATCAGGGAATTGCCAGGGATGGGCGGCAAGACTGAAATGAATATCCTGCGGGGCATAGAAATGCTCAGGAGCGGGGTGGGCCGCACAACCTTGGGCATTGCCGATGCTCTGGCTGAAGCCTTTGTGGGTTTCCTGCGGGTCCTGCCGGGTGTGGAATACGCCGGAGCTGCCGGCAGCACCAGGCGTATGCAGGAGTCCATCGGGGACATTGATCTGGTTGTAGGTGCCACGGAAACTGAAAAGGTGATTGACATATTTGTCAGGCATCCTCAAGTTAAACGTGTCCTGAACCAGGGAGATACCAAAGCCAGTATTGTGACTCTCATGGGGGTACAGATAGACCTCATGGTGGTTTCCCCAGAGCAGTACTGGAGCGCCCTGCATCATTTTACAGGCTCCAAGGAACATAATGTCAGGCTGCGGGAACTGGCGCATAAGAAAGGTCTTAAGATTAACGAGTACGGAGTATTTTCCAGGGATGATGACAGTTCCCTGCCGGTATCAGGAGAAGCGGATATATATGCCCACTTGGGCCTGCCATACATAGTTCCTGAATTAAGGGAAGACCTGGGGGAAATTGAGGCGGCCCAGGAGGGGAAACTGCCGGAGTTGCTTGAACTGGCTGATATCAAGGGGGATCTGCATATTCATTCAGACTGGAGTGACGGGGTCAATACCATTGAACAAATAGCCGGCAAAGCTGCCGAAATAGGGTATGAATATATCGCCATTACCGATCACTCCAAGTCACTTGGCATAGCCCGGGGGCTTTCGGTTGAACGGCTGACTATGCAGAATGAATATATCAGGGAAATGAACGAGAGGACCACTGGCCTTGAGATTATGTCAGGCATAGAGGTCGATATCCTAGCTAACGGAGACTTGGATTACCCTGACGAAATCCTTGCCGAAAAAGATGTAGTAATTGCTTCAGTCCATTCCGGTTTCAGGCAGGAAGAAGCCAAATTAACTGGCCGGGTCATTTCAGCGATGAAGAACGAACATGTTGACATCATTGCCCACACTACAGGCAGGCTTATCGGACGCAGGGACGCCTATGCCATTAATATGGAAGCAGTCTTTGAGGCCGCTGTCAAATACGGGACGGCACTGGAAATAAACTCGTCGCCTGACAGGCTGGATCTGAACGATAAATATGTCAGGAAGGCCGCTGAAATGGGGATTAAGATATGTATTAACACTGACGCCCATGATATAGCCCGGATGGATGAAATGAGATACGGAACAGCAATGGCCCGTCGGGGATGGTTAAGCCGAGAGGATGTTGTAAACACTATGGAAAAAGACCGGCTGCGCAGGTTTCTGGCTCAGCGCAATTAAAAGTTTTTTAAAAAATTTGCTGGTTGTAAAAAGGAATTTGTTGATTTGAGGAGAATAAACTTTATTGGTGTTTTTTACCATTAATTTGTATTAAGCAGGAAGATAGAATCACTTTTAGTTTTGAGGAGGTACCTTATTGAATCTCAAGGAGATCTATGAATTATTTATTGAGAATGGAATCGAAAACGACCCCCGGGGTCAAAAAGAAGTTGAGAAATACCTGAAGAGAGCCAAAAAGCACTATAATGACCTCAAAGCCGCTGATAAAAAAGAGTTTGATCAGGATAAACTTTCTAATCCATATAGTGACACCCGAATCCTCTATGGGCTGCCTAATCGGGAGGTAACAACAGTACTGGTTGGGATAGATATTGAGGTTGGCGAGATTTTGCTTGCCGACAGGCTGCGGGAGCGAGGCACAAAAATTGACTTGGTCTTAGCCCATCATCCGGAAGGAAAAGCGCTGGCAGCCTTGTACGACGTCATGAACATGCAGTCGGACATTTTGGAATTGTTTGGAGTGCCGATAAATGTGGGTGAAGGGATTATGGCCCCCCGGATCAGTGAGGTCATGAGAGGCCTGATGCCCTTGAATCATAATAAAGCTGTTGATGCCGCCAGGATTTTCGACCTTCCGCTGATGTGTGTTCATACACCGGCAGACAACATGGTTACAAATTTCCTGCAGAAGCTTATCGATGACAAGAAGCCGGATATAGTGGGCGATATAGTGAAGTTACTCAAAAATATCCCCGAGTTTGCTGAGGCAGTGAAAACAGGCGTTGGACCGGCCATAGTGGTGGGCGACGAGGACCGCAGAGCAGGAAGAGTCTTTGTGGACATGACCGGCGGAACCGGAGGCTCTGATGATGCCTTCGCCAAACTGTCCCAGGCCGGTGTAGGGACCATTGTAGGGATGCACATCGGGGAGAAACACCGTCAGGAAGCGGAAAAAAATCATATTAATGTGATTATCGCCGGCCATATGGCCAGTGATTCCCTGGGGATGAACCTGATGATTGATGAACTGGCCAAACAGGATATCGAAATAATCCCCTGTTCTGGCTTAACCAGGTTTTCGAGAATATAGTTAAAAAGCAGGGAGAATTGAAAATATCCCGAATTTATAAAAACGTGGCTTTGGGCCACGTTTTTCACAATTATATCTGGTAATACTATAATAACAATTGACAATTGATAACTGGCAACTGATACGGAGGTAAAAAGATGAACGTTCCCGAACTACTGGCACCGGTTGGCAGCCAGGAGGCCTTGACTGCTGCGGTGCAAAACGGAGCGGATGCAGTATATATGGGCGGCAAACTGTTCAGCGCCCGGCAGTATGCGAACAATTTTGACCAGGATGAACTCCGGCGCGCGGTTGATTATGTGCATACGAGAGGAGTTAGGGTATATATAACCGTTAATACCCTCATCGCTGATACGGAAATGTCTGAAGCTTTAGAGTACCTGAGGTATCTGAACGATAACGGGGTGGATGGCATTATTGTTCAGGACCTGGGCCTTGCCGGAGCGGCTCATGAACTTTTGCCCCAACTGCCGCTGCACGCCAGCACTCAAATGACCGTTCATAACAGCGGCGGGGTGGAAATATTAAAGGACCATGGCTTTAAGCGGGTGGTGTTGGCCCGGGAACTTTCTCTCAGAGAAATCAGTGAAATAAATAATAAGACCGGTGTGGAGCTTGAGGTTTTTATTCATGGTGCCCTCTGTGTATCATATTCCGGCCAGTGCCTGATGAGCAGTATGATTGGCGGCCGGAGCGGGAACAGGGGCAGATGTGCCCAACCGTGCCGAATGGAATATA
>Ga0209347_1005203_pt1 | contig 12627 bp, 8 predicted proteins | sample AutmiccommuBRH23_FD_187382 | JGI IMG/M metagenome (GOLD analysis project Ga0209347, IMG submission 187382) | Deep subsurface microbial communities from Mt. Terri, Switzerland - Autotrophic microbial communities BRH/23 (SPAdes) (version 2) | ecosystem: Environmental > Aquatic > Deep subsurface >... | reverse complement strand
ATCAAAAAGAAGCCGATGAATTAACTGCGATGGCGATCGATAATGGAATTAATTTTATCGATACTGCCGACATTTATTCTGAAGGTGCTTCAGAAATAATGCTCGGTAAAGCACTCGGTAAAAAACGAAAAGATATAATTTTAACTACTAAGTTCGGATTCAAAGTAGGTGAAGGAGTAAATGATAACGGACTATCTCGCAAGAGAGTTATTGAAGCGTGCGATGAAAGTCTAAAGCGTCTCAATACCGATTATATTGATTTGTATTTAATTCATGCGGCTGATTTTGTTACCCCTATGGAAGAAACTCTTTCGGCACTTAATGATTTAGTAAGACAAGGGAAAGTTCGCTATATCGGTTGTTCAAATTTTTATGGATGGCAATTAGTAAAAGCAAATGCGATAGCAGAAAAAAATGGATGGGAAAAATTAATTGTTAATCAGATCTATTATTCGCTTCTCGGAAGGGAATCCGAGTATGAAATGATACCTGCTGCGATTGAAGAAGGAATTGCAAATACAATATGGAGCCCGCTTCATGGTGGTATTCTATCGGGTAAATATTTTGATAAAAAGAATTGGCCTAAAGATACTCGCATTAAAGAACCGGGTGCACATTTCCCTTATGACGTTGTTCAAGGCGAAGAAGTAATGAAAGCAGTGATTAGAATCGCTAAAGATAATAAAGTAAGTCCCGCTCAGGTTTCATTAAACTATTTATTAAAGAAAAAAGGAGTAAGTTCGCTCGTGATCGGAGCAAAAAATAAAGAACAACTTCTTGATAATCTTAATACTGAAAAATGGGAATTAACGAAAGAACAATTTGATGAACTTGATAATTTAAGTGCACCAAAGAATGTATATCCTCATTGGTATTATAATTTTTTCAGAAAAGCTGAATTAGAAAAAGGTTCGCATCTATGAAAGAAAAAATATTATTAGATACCGATATCGGCACCGATATTGATGATGCCGTTGCTTTAGCATATTTGTTGATGAAGCCCGAATGCGATCTACTTGGTATTACAACTGTTACAGGTGAGGCAGTAAAGAGGGCAATGATTGCTTCTGCTATTTGTAATGTCGCGGGGAAAAAAATACCAATTTATCCCGGTGCAGAGAATCCTTTAATAATTGAACAAAATCAAAAAGTAGCTCAACAGGCAATATTTCTTGATAGATGGAAACATGAAAAAAGTTTTCCTAAGTATGATGCTATCGAATTTATGCGTGATACAATCAGAAAAAATCCGGGTGAAGTAACTTTACTTACCGTTGCACCGCTTACAAATATTGGACTTCTCTTCGCTACCGATCCCGAGATTCCCACATTACTTAAAGGATTAGTGATGATGGCAGGATATTATGAAAGAAAGGATAGCACCGCATATCCACGCGAATGGAATGCTTTCGGAGATTATCATGCTTCTAAAATTGTTTATAATGCTACCGTTAAAACTCATCGCTCAGTAGGTTTAGATGTTACACGAGAAGTGATAATGAATTCAAAAGAAGTAAAAGAAAAATTCAAGCCTCCACTTCTAAAACCGGTTTTAGATTTTGCTACTGTATGGTTCGAGAAGTTTTATGATTCTATTACATTTCACGATCCCTTAGCCGCAGCTACAATATTTAATAATGATATTTGCACTTTTACAAAAGGAGATATCAATTTAGATATTGATGATAAGGAGCATCCCGGTATTACAAGGTGGAATCCGAATGATAAAGGAAAACATGAAGTTGCTCTATCAGTTAATAAAGAGAAATTCTTTGAAGAATATTTTAGCGTATTTAAGTGATGAAATATTATGTTACGATTATAATAATTATAGCTATGATAAGCTGCTCGGGCGGAGAGAGAAAAGAAAATGAAGTTCTCTTTTGGCATAGCTTCGTCCCCGCCACTCAACCCGCATTGAATAAGATGATTGAGAAATTTGAAAATGAAAATCCCGATATTCATATAAAAGCTCAGTGCGTTCCCACAGGCGATGCATTAGTCCAAAAATTAATTACTTCGATTCAAAGCGGCACGCAACCTGATATTGCTTGGATTCATTCCGATTTTATAGATAAACTTATCGAAGGTGATGCAATATATGAAATGGATCATTTTATTAAATCGAAGGATGGATTATCTAAAGAAGAGATAGATGATTTTTTCCCTGAACTACTTAAATCGGCAATCTGGAACGGTAAGTTATACGCTCTCCCAATGGAAGCGACTGTTTTAGCTCTCCATTATAATAAGGATGCTTTTAAGGCAGCGGGATTAGACCCAAACACTCCGCCCACAACATGGGATGAACTTTATGAGGCTGCGAAAAAATTAACGGTCGATAAAGACGGAGATGGTAAGATTGATCAATATGGTTTTTATATACCTGTATTTCCTGCTTCGGGACAGCTATCGATCTGGATGGTTTTGCAATGGGAACCTTTTGTATGGCAGGCAGGTGGTAAAATTATTAATAGCGAACAGACAAAATTATTGATCGATCAAGCTCCCGCCGTAGAGGCACTTTCATTCTGGAAGAAGATGTACGATTTGATGAACTTCTCCGGGTTTACTCTTTCGCACGATCTCGGTTTTTCATCGGGCACTCTTGCTATGGTAATGGACGGACCGTGGAATCTTCCCGTTTATAAAAAATTAAATAAATTCCAGTGGGGTATTACTTCACTTCCCGCCGGACCGAAGGATAAAGCTACATATATAGCCGGAGAGCATCTTGCAATATTTAAGAAATCTAATATACCCGAGAAATCTTGGAAATTTGTTAAGTGGTTTATTCAGCCCGAAAATCAGGCGCTTTTCTCCGAGCTTTCCGGATATCTTCCCGTTCGCAAATCAACTTTAGAATTGGAGAGTTATAAAAAATTCCTTTCCGAAGATAAATATATGAATGCTTTTATCGATCAAATAAAAATAGCGCGGGCTCAATCGCCCATTGATCATTATAAAATTGAGATAAACCAAATTATTGCCGAGGCGGTGGAGCAAACAATTCTTGGCAATAAAGATGCTGCTGAAGTACTTAAGGTGCAGAAACAAAAGGGAAATAAGCTTTTAGAGAGTGTAGCTAAATAAAAATTAGTGGGTCTATGTTTGAGCTTTTTAATAATCTGACTCCCATTATATCAAGTGAGGTTATTGCGAAATGTGCAATCGCAGAAAATATTTTTTAGCTCGTTAGTTTTTATAAGTGGCATATAGCAATTAGGTAGTTTCTTAATCATAAAAAATTCATATAGTTTACACAAATATGTTTTATGAAATATTTATAACTATTAAAATAATATAATAAACGGAGGTTAGAATGAGCACACATATATCGGATGCACAAAAGAAACAATATCAAGAAGAAGGTTATTTCGTTCTTGAAAACGCAATCACACCCGAGCAGTTGAAAGAGATGCGGGCTGAATGCGATACATTAATAAAAGCACAAGACGACGAGATGGAACGGACAGGCACTAATACATTAGGACTCAGCCGCAAGAATAGCCGTTACTTCGTTTTTAATGCTTATAAGGATCGCCCTTACCTTGCGAAATTTTTATTCTCTGACTTAATGGCTGATCTTTGCAAAGCAACTATCGGATATACTGCTTATCTTTTCTGGGAGCAATTTGTAGTTAAAGGTACCGATAAGAAGGGTGCTGAATTCGGTTGGCATCAGGATTCAGGTTACGTTGATGGAGACCATAAATATTATGTAAATTTTTGGATTCCTCTCGATGATGTAAATGAAGAAAACGGAACGATATCGATTCTCCCTTATTCCAAAGCAGGTACCGATAAGAAGGTCGAGCATGTTACTCAACCCGATGGCGATCGTCATGGTTATTTCGGGCAGGAGAAAGGAGAATTGATGAACGTTAAAGCCGGTTCTATTGTTGTTTTCTCGAGTGTTGCTTTCCATAGATCGGGAGCTAATAGTACTGATAGAATGAGACGTGCGTGGGCACTTCAATATTCTCCCGAAGTAATTTTTGAAAAAGATGGTTCTCTTAAAGGACTTGACGAAAAATTTTTAGAGTACGGAAAGAAATTAAAATAAAAACTTAATGAGGGAGTTATGAAAAAGATAGTAGTATTAATTTTCTTTGCAGCAATTAGTCAGATTTTTTCACAAACTTCCTCAGGTAAATTAGAGAAAGTATTTTCGGACGGGTTTTTCACCGAGGGACCCGTTTCTACCGATGACGGGAAAATATTTTTTACCGATCTAACCTTTACATCAGAAACCGATCTTCAGGCAGGTAATATTTGGCTTTATGATGCTAATACTGGTAAAACAATTCTTTATCGTTCTCCTAGCGGTATGGCAAACGGGTTAGAAATTTATAAAGGTAATCTTTATGCATGCGAAGCTGCCGATTATGGCGGAAGAAGAATTACCGTTACCGATATTGCAACGGGCAGAGCTAAAATTTATGCTGGTTATTATAACGATAAACATTTCAATTCTCCTAATGATTTGGTATTCGATTCAAAAGGGAACTTATATTTTACCGATCCTCGCTATTCGGGACATGAACCGATAGAGCAACAGGTAAAAGGAGTTTATAAAGTTACTCCCGATAGAAAAGTGGACCTTCTTACCGGAATGATCTCTATGCCGAATGGTATCGGACTTTCTCCGGATGAAAGTATTCTTTATGTAGTTTGTAATGATGAGACTGATCCGGCTACAAATCCAAGCGAAAAACTAAAAGGTAATTTTATTGCTAAATTTATACTTCACAAAAATAGTCCGCTGGAATATCTAGGTAAACTTGTTTCTTTTACATATCCAACGGGACCGGACGGAATCCAAGTTGATTCAGATGGAAATATTTGGGCTGCAATACGTGAAGAAGCAGCTCCTTATATTGGTAAATATGATTCAGAAGGGAATGAGTTATTACGTATCCCACTTCCCGAAGTGCCTTCTAATCTTTGCTTCGGAAAAGGGAAATTTAGTGATTATCTTTTTATTACTGCCGGCGGTTCGCTTTATAAATATAAACTAAACTAAAGAGGCATAAAATAAGCGATATAAACGCATGTTGTGTATTTAGAAATAGAAACTGAGTGGAATCGGATATTGCTATAAATAGAGATGTTTAATAGTTAGTGGTAAAACTCATAGATATATACCGTAACCAATGGAAAATAAGAACATATAATGGGTTAAACCCTACGCAGCAAATTTTTAAATTATATACAGAACTAAAATGAATAAAATATTTATACTGATAATACTCCTGACTGTAACAATTATTTATTCACAGGATAATAAGATTAATTCTGCAGCCGCCGAAGGAGTGAAGTTATTGACTAATTCTATCGCTGCCGAAGGAGTGAAGTTATCGACAAATTCTATCGCTGCCGAAGGTGGAAGGTTATTGACTAATCCTATATCGCCCGAAGGTGCAGACCCATGGGTAATCCTGCATGATGGTATTTACTACTATTGCTATTCCACTGATACTTCTATTTGGATTAATAGCTCTGAAAGATTAGAAGATGTTGTTCAACAAACAGGAATTGAGGTATGGAAGCCCGAAGAAGGAAAACCTTATTCAAAAGAAATATGGGCACCGGAACTTCATTTCTTAAATGATAAATGGTATATCTATTTCGCAGCAGATGACGGAAAAAACGAAAACCATAGAATGTATGTACTCGAATCTCTATCCGATAATCCCAAAGAGAATTATATTCTAAAGGGACAACTAAAAGCAAAGACCGATAAATGGGCAATAGACGGAACAGTCTTAGAGCATAATAAAAAACTTTATTTTGTATGGTCGGGTTGGGTAGGTGATAAAAATGTATCTCAAAATATCTATATAGCGGAAATGGAAAATCCTTATACAATTAAAGGAGAACGAGTGCTTATATCTATTCCCGAACATAAATGGGAAATATTTGGCGAACCATGGATTAATGAAGGACCACAGATATTAAAACATGCCGGTAAGACATTTATAATATATTCCGCAAGCGGCAGTTGGACAGATCACTATTGCTTGGGTCAATTAAGTCTAATAGGCAACGATCCTCTTTATCCAAAAAATTGGGAGAAAAAGAAAGTGCCGGTTTTTCAAGGTACTGAAAAAATATTTAGTCCCGGACATGCCTCGTTTACATATTCACCTGACCTAACAGAAAACTGGATTGTATATCACACAGCAAAAAAGAAAGGAAGTGGTTGGGATAGGAATGTACGCATTCAAAAATTTTCTTTCGATGAAAATGGTGAGCCGGCATTCGATAAGCCCATTGATGACGGACTTGAATTTAATTCACCCTCAGGAAATAATTTTGCTCAATATGTAAATCCGTTTATCGGGACATCAAACGGAGGCAATACATTTCCGGGTGCTGTAGTTCCTTTCGGAATGGTATCCTTAAGTCCGCAGAATGCATTCGGAGCACCATCGGGATATTTATATGGCGAAGAAAATTTTCGTGGATTCGGACATAACCATTTAAGCGGTACGGGATGCGGCGATCTCGGCTCTATTATTATCTTCCCTTTCACGGGTGATATCGATTATAATAATTATTCGACTAGTTATAAAAACGAAATCGTATCTGCCGGTTATTATTCACTCTATCTTGACAAATCAAAAATTAAAATAGAAGTAACTGCCTCGGAGAGAACGGGCTTAATAAAATTTATTCCCGATGAAAAAATGGAATTAAAAATTCTCATCGATGTAGGCAGAAGTCTCACTCTTCAAGGAGGCGGAAAAATATTATTAAATGGGGAGAACGAAATTTCGGGCTATAATATTTCCGGCGGCTTCTGCGGCGAAGAAAATAGAAATACTACCTTCTTCTCATCTGAGTTTAATAAACCATTTAGTTCATCATCATTGATCGATTCCACTAAAGGCATTATACTTTCCTTCAAGATGAATAAAGGAGAGGAATTAATTCTTAAGACGGGATTATCATATACGTCGATTGCGAATGCTAAAAATAATAGAAGAAATGAAGTCCACGATTATGATTTCACTAAAGTAAGAAATGAAGCAACAGAAAAATGGAATTATGTTTTAGGTAAGGCAAAAGCTATCGGCAAAAAAGATGATATGATTAAGTTCTATACATCTTTATACCATACTCTTATCCATCCGAATATTCTTAATGATATAAACGGTGATTATCCTTTGTATCAAACGGGAGGGATTGGCAACGATAAAGGAAATAGATATACAATCTTTTCTTTGTGGGATACATACAGAACTCTCCACCCTTTATATACACTTCTTTATCCCGAGATTCAATTAGATATGATTAATTCAATGTTGGGAATGTATAAAGAGGGAGGTTATCTTCCTAAATGGGATCTACTTTCTCAAGAAACTTATATGATGGTTGGCGATCCTGCCTCGATTGTCATTGCGGATAGTTATATAAAAGGGATAAGGGAATTCGATACCAAACTCGCACTCGAAGCTATGCTAAAGCCAGCAACATTAAAGAAAGGTGAGAATGCTCCTCCGATAAGAGCAGGTTATCATCAGTTTCTTGAATATGGCTATATCCCTTTTGAGCAGGATATGAATGATGACTGGTGGGTCTGGGGTCCGGTCTCCACTAACTTAGAATATAATTTATCCGATTGGTCGATCTCGCAATTCGCCAATAAAATAGGTAACGAAGAAGTAGCTAAAGAATTTTTAGAACGCTCAATGAAGTATAAAAATATAATCGATACGACTACGAAATTCGCACGACCTCGATTAAAGAATGGCGCATGGCTCGAACCGTTCGATCCATTTTTGAGTGTCGGTTCTACCGATTGGGAAGGTTCGGGTGGTCCCGGTTATGTCGAAGGTAACGCATGGAACTATTCTTGGTTTGTTCCTTTTGATATTCCCGGTTTAACTAAACTATATGGCGGTGATAAAGCATTCGCAGAAAAACTGCTCGAGTGTTTCAGGAATGATCAGTTTAAAATTAATAACGAGCCCGATTTCGCATATCCTTACCTATTTAATTATGTGAAAGGTTATGAACAAAATACCCCGAAATTAGTAACTGAAATAATGGAACGTGATTTTGGTGTTGATGATGCCGGACTTCCGGGCAATGATGATTGCGGTGCCACTTCGGGATGGTTTATTTTTTCTGCTCTCGGGTTTTATCCCGATCTAACCGCATCAGAAAATTATTCAATAGGCGTTCCTCTATTTAATAATATTACTCTTTCGATAAAAGATAATAATATCACAATAGAAAAAAGTAAAACAGTGAATGAGATAATCGTAAACGGAAAGAAGTACAAAAATTTTATCAATCATTTTGATATACTAAAAGGAGATGAAGATGAAAAAAATTAAACTCGGAATTATAGGGACAGGATTAGCGGCAAAGAACTTACATCTTCCGGCACTATATAAATTAAGTGACAAGTTTGAGATTACCGCTGTGTGCAACCATACCGAAAAGAAAGGGAAAGATTTTTCGGCATTAGTCGGGAACGTTCCGGTTTATACCGATTATAAAAAAATGCTCAAAGAAGCCGATATCGATGCCGTGGATATTGCTCTGCCGATTGAATTGAATCATGAAGTTACAATGGCTGCATTTAAAGCCGGTAAACATGTATTTTTGGAAAAGCCGCTTGCCGCTTCGATTAAAGAAGGGAAACAATTATTAGAAGCAGAAAGGAAATATAATGTTACGGCACTGCTGGCAGAAAATTTTAGATATAAACAGGTATTCTGTTCTGCAAAAGAATTAGTAAAAAAAGGAAAAATCGGAAAAGTTTTTGCTTTCAATTGGAATCTCTATTACAACGTAACTAAGAAAAATGATTACGCTCAAACCAAATGGCGTCAAGAAAATAAATACCCAGGCGGATTCGTTCTCGATGCAGGGGTTCATAATATTGCTGCGGTGAGGTATCTTTTTGGCGAAATAGATAACGGTACTTCATATATAAAATCAATAAATTCTAAAATCGGCGAATATGATACGATGTCATTCAGTTTCGAGATGCTCACGGGAGTTAATGGCGTTTATAATATCTATTTCTCAGTCAAAGGTCATTGGGAAGACCAACTATTGATATTCGGTACTAAAGGAACGATAGAGCTTTGCACCAATAAAATTACGCTTAAGAAAGAAGATATGCCCGATGAGATTTATGAATATAATGAAAGCTTTGGATATTATGAAGAGTTTACAGATTTCTATAATGCAATTACGAAGAAGAAAAAACCGTTCAGTACTTTTGAAGAAGGATATATCGATATGGTGGTAGTGATCGATGCAATTAATTACGGAATAGCAAACTCGAAAGGATTTATACCTTAGTAATATTTATCCCAATCTGATATTTGTACAACCTAATTCATGAAGAGTGGATATCCATTTTCTGCTCTTCTCTTTATCCGTAGTATCGATTGAAATAAATTTTTCTTCTGCCCCAATCTTTCTTGCCTTATCCAAACCGATATTATGGTAGGGCATAATCTCGATTCCGACTAACTTAGGATACTCCTTATATAAATCGCAGATAGCTTCGAAATGTCTATCGGTATCATTAATTCCGGGAACAATAGGGCAACGTAAAATAATTTTAGCACTCGCTCCATAAAGCATATTAAAATTCTTCTGAATAAGATCATTATAAACGCCCGTATATTCCTTATGTTTATCATAATCACTCTCTTTATAATCATAAAGAAAGAGATCGACAAGCGGAAGTATCTCTAAATATTTTTCCGAAGGCGCATGCCCGCAGGTATCGAGAGTTGTATGAATAGAATTATCTTTGCATGCTTTTAATATCTGTTTTGTGAATTGGAATTGAGTCATCGGTTCTCCGCCCGATATTGTTACTCCTCCTCCCGAATTTATATAAAAATCTTTATCCTTAAGAATAAGTTCTATTACTTGTTCTACAGAATTAATCTTTCCGGTAATAGATAGAGCTTCGTTCGGACAAGCAGGGACGCAATCCCCGGAAAGCTGACACAAAGAAAAATTTATTTCATGTTTATTATCTTTAATATAATGCGTACTGGTAGGGCAGACCGATAAGCATGCGAAGCAGTTAAGACATTTTTCTTGATTGAACGAAAGCTGCGGTTTGTAAGCTATCGCTTCGGGATTATGACACCATTTGCAGTTAAGCGGACATCCTTTAAGAAAAACAGTAGTCCTTATCCCGGGTCCATCATGAATCGAAAAGCGTTGTATATCAACAATAATTCCTGAATCGTTCATGCTAATAAAGTGTTCTGCTTAGAATATCTTTTTGCACTTCGGTGGATAGTTCCACAAATCTAGCGGAGAATCCGCCTACGCGTACAAATAGATTGCGATATTTTTCCGGTTCAACTAAAGCATTCTCCAAGTCGCCTCGATTTAGCACTGTAATCATTGCCTGCGAGCCGCCTTTATCAAAATATGTTTTTAGAAGCGACTTAATTATATCTCTTCTTTCAAAGAATAGTTCGGGACTGAATTTCATATTCTGAACCGAACCCGCATGTATTGCGGTGCTCGGTTTAACGATCGAATTAAGCATTGCCGTAACGCCCTCTTTATCGTTTCCGCCCGATGGGGCATTACCGTTGTTCATGTGTTCGAATGCTTTCCTTCCATCGGCTGAAGCATGAGTTGAGCGTCCCATTAATGTATTTGCACTGTTATTAATAATTACAACAAGATAAGAATGGAGACCTACTCGCTCTGCTTGATTCCTTACGAAATTACATACATGATTATGAACTCTTTCTAACATCGAATCGGCTATTTCATTATTATTGCCATACTTCGGTGCATTAGCGAGCTTAAGTTGGATATTCTCGTATCCCGCAAAATTATTATCAAGTACATCTAATAGTTCTTTTTTAGAGATTAATTTTCTTTCATAAATTAATTCTTTAATAGCAGTGAGGCTGTCGGCGGTATTTGTATTACCGTAGGTCTCGAGGGTTCCACCTAAGTATTTAATTCCGCCGGCAAACATCCCTTTCCCTTTTGCCATACAGTCATCATAAAGAAGACTATTATATAGGAAAGGAGCCTCTTCACCGCAAATTTTATATTCTAATACTTCCTGTTCTGCAAGCAAAGAAACGAAGAACTCTACTTGCTTTTTATACGCATTCATTAAGTCATCAAATGAATGGAAATCTTCAAAATTACCTAATTGTAAACCGATCACTTTACCTGTTACGGGATCAACTCCGTTTCTTAGGGTTACTTCAAGAGCTTTGAGCAGGTTAATTACGCCGCTTGGTGTTCCGAAACTTCGTCCTTCCAAAATAAATTCACCGCAGCCATAAGGAGTGAAATATCGTTCGGCTTCTTTAATAGAAAAACCGAATGCATTATTGATCGAATTAATATTTATATCATCATTATAAAGAATAGGATAAGTGGCTCCGCCTCCTATTACGTCAAGTGCCTTCTCGAATAGAGCGGGATTCATCCCTTCATAAAACCGTAGAGATAATTGCGGCTCGATCTCCTTAACCGTGCGTGTAGCTTCCATTGCAAGTAAAGCGAATCTATCGGCATTAGCTTCGTTCGGTCTTGATTTGCCTCCTATTATTACTCGGTTATGAACCACCGTATTACGATCTGCCATTAATTGCCAGAGCGATTTTAAATATTTGAGTGCCTCGTCTTCATCAATAATTCCGGCATTGAGATCATTTACCAAAAAATCTCCCATATAGATATCCATTCTTCCATAGTTACGGATATCGGCTGCATAAGTATAAATCCAGAATAACTGAATCGCTTCTCTTAATGTACGAGGTTTTGAAATCGTTATAATATGTAATGTATCTGCAATTTTATTCAGCTCTTCTTTTTTCTCATCGATTGTAGATATCTCTGCCAAGAGACGAATCTCTTTTTCATAGTATAAACAAACATCTGCAAGTACGTCAATTGCAATTTTCATCCCTTCGTAAAACTTAACGTCTCTTCTGTCCTCTTCTGCGGTAGCTTTAAGTTCTTCAATCTCTTTATAAATTCCGGGGATACCGATGTCTAAAAGTTTTTTGAAGTTAGGAGTGCTGCCCGTTAATCGATAAAGAGGGAAAGCTATTCCGCTCGTATTCATCCAATCATCGGAGAATAGATATTGAGCCATAAGTGGGGGATATTCTTTTCTTATCTTATTTGATGTATCCTCCGTCTCCCAAAATTTTAACATCTCTTCTATTTTTACTTTTTCTTCGGCAGGATAGTCATAAGTCTTCAAATCATTTTCGATCTCTTCAAATTGGCAGTAATATGCGAATGCGGTAGGTCCCCATTCATCGATAGTAAAACCGACTCTTCCTTGTTGAAGTCTTCCGGCAAAAAGGTCTCCGTCTTGAAGCGGAGTGAAATATGCAGGGTATTCTGCTTTTAGGCACATCGCTTCTTTTATCGCCGGATGTGCGTCTTTATACTCTTTATATACTTCCGTTATTTTTAATTCTTTACTATAATCTTTCATTTTCGTTTCTATTGATATTTATCATATTTAGTTTATATTGTATGATATAAATATCGAATAAACTTAACTAAATCTTGTCTTTTAATGATTCTAAACTTGTAATCTATTGATATTTAGCCATAACTATGAGCACAAAAACTAAACAAAAA
>Ga0209347_1005202_pt1 | contig 12630 bp, 13 predicted proteins | sample AutmiccommuBRH23_FD_187382 | JGI IMG/M metagenome (GOLD analysis project Ga0209347, IMG submission 187382) | Deep subsurface microbial communities from Mt. Terri, Switzerland - Autotrophic microbial communities BRH/23 (SPAdes) (version 2) | ecosystem: Environmental > Aquatic > Deep subsurface >... | reverse complement strand
TAGTTGTGAGAAATGTGGTGGCACCATGTATCCGGAGTATTATAAGGGTCTTCATGGGAATGAGTATAAAATTACAGATGTCCTAGATGAATAAAAGGACCGAGGCGCAGCCGAGGTTTTTCTTACAAGTTGCCGATTAAAACTGTATTGAAAGCTATAAAGCTTTTGCGAGGGCGATTCGCTAATCGTTGTGCCATTGTAGGCAAAGCCATGGGTCCTTGGACCCTGGCTTACCACCTATACGGCTCGGAGGATTTCTTATGTGATAGTCTTTTAGAGCCGGATAAGGTCAAAGCATTTTTAGATGTTTTGAAAGAAGTAACCATCCTGTTTGCCAATGAACAATTTGCCTGTGGTGCTGATGTCGTGACTATAGCGGATCACGCCACAGGGGATTTAGTGGGTCCTAATGCCTACCGTGATTTGCTCTTGCCTGTACATCGAGAAATAACCGCGAGGATAGAAGGTCCAGCTATCTTGCATATCTGTGGAAAAACTTTGGACCGCATGGAATACATTGCTGACTCCGGGTTTGTCAATTTTCACTTTGATTCAAAGGTCGACCCTTTGGCCGCCATGGAAGCGGTAAAGGGGAAAATATCGTTGTCGGGTAATATTAACAATGTTGAAACCCTCCTTTACGGAAACCCAAAGGTGATTGAAGAAGATGTCAAGAGAATAATGGCTGCAGGGGTTCAGGTAATTGCGCCGGAATGTGCCGTTCCGCTCAGGGTATCGAACACCAATCTTCAAGCAATTGTCACGAGTGTTAGCAAACTGGCAAAAGAGAATCAAGCCTAACGTAGAAAAACAGCTACAGGCCACGGGAGAGACCGTGGCCTGTAGCTGTTTTTCTGATTTTGAGATAATCATCAATAAACACATTGTGCAGGGGTTATAAAACTTATTTGAAGTAACGGTCAAGTAATCCCTTGAAGGCCTTACCGTGACGAGCTTCATCTTTACACATTTCATGTACTGTATCATGAATTGCATCCAAATTGAGTTTTTTCGCTAAAGTTGCGAGGTCTTTCTTCCCTTGGGTCGCACCAAATTCTGCATCCACCCTCAGTTGTAGGTTTTTCTTAGTATCTGCATCGACGACTTCTCCTAAGAGTTCAGCAAATTTTGCAGCATGTTCTGCTTCTTCCCAAGCAATTCGTTTGTAAGCTTCAGCGACTTCAGGATAACCTTCCCGGTCCGCTTGACGGCTCATTGCTAGATACATACCAATTTCTGTGCACTCGCCAGCGAAGTTAGCTCTTAATCCTTCAAGGACTTCCGGGTCAACCCCTTGAGCAATTCCTACTTTATGCTCATCAGCCCACTCCATAACCCCTTCAACTTTCTCTGAAAACTTACCATTCGGTGCCTTACATTGTGGGCAATTATCGGGAGCCTCATTTCCTTCATGAATATAACCGCAGATACCGCAAACAAATTTCTTCATTAATAACCTCTCCTTTTAAAACTTCTCATTCTATAATAGGGATTAGTGTCTATACACTGTTTATATAGTTTATTATATTATAATTAATATAAATGTCAAGAGTTTTTATTAACTTTTCCAGCTACTTTGAAAGCAATTCTGGCTTTCAATAATTGCGACCCAGTAGTAGTAAAATGGCAAAGGCTTTCTGGGGCGGAAAAATAAATTTGACGAAAGAGGCTGGAAAAATACTATAAGGGCTAATTCAGGGTGAACACCTGTTACCAGCTAGAAAATACAATTTCAGATACTCGAAAAAAATAAAAGGACCGAGGCGGCGATGCCTCGGTTTTTCTTATTATGTCTGCCAGGGGATAACAACTTTAGGAAATCGTCGTGCATAAGTTGAGTTATGCATAGAAGAAGAAGAGTATCAAATAGATCGCAAATATTACCAGGGCAACGCTTACAGCCGTACTAATGGACCACTGCTTAAGAGGCCCAGGATAGCTTTCTTTCTGTTTTTCTAAGCGTTTAAGAGCCTTTTTACCACCAACCATAGAAACGACTAATTTATCGATCCCTATTCTCATAGCCCTCAAAGGGTTTTTGCTAAACCAAGTTGCTAGGTTGGGGATCTTTTCCAGGAAAACATACCCAAGTTTGTTATAGGTCCATGCCACTGGAATAGAAATATAAGCAATAACAATATTTGCCCCTCTTCTGTAGAACCAGTCAGTATCCAAGGTAAGGGTCTCGGTTCTCTTAAGGAATTTCAGCATCATAAAGAAGGCCAAGGCCGAGAACATCAGCAGTTGGAGCTGGCTGATAACGTGGTCACCGGTATAGGGAAGATAATCTACCGGGTAAGGGAGCAGGCGGTACAATATCTGAGGAAATACCCCGATCAGGATGCACATAAAGGAAAGGAAAGCCATAGAAACCTTCATGTTGAGCGGAAGTTTCTTTTCATCGGGCCTAAGGCCTGAATCCTTGGCAAAGAATACAAAGTAGGGGAATTTAATCCCAGCGTGCAAAAACACACCTGCAGATGCCAGGGTGAGCAACAGCCAGATAACGATCATGTGTTCATGTCCTGCTGCTGACGAAATCATGGATTTGGAAATAAAACCACCGGTTAGCGGGAAGCCCGAAATGGATGCTGCCCCAACTACTGCAAAGAGCAGTGTCAAAGGCATGGTTTTATATAATCCGCCCAACTGGCTTGTTTTACTGCGGCCCGTCAAATACAGCACAGCACCTGCGGACATCATCAACAGGGCTTTGTATAGAATATGAGCAAAAGCATGAGCTGCTGCCCCATTAATGGCCAACTCTGTGCCAATTCCGATACCAACGACCATAAAGCCCACCTGGTTAATAATACTGTAGGACAATACGCGCCTCATATCGTTTTCCAGGATAGCAAAGACAATACCGTAAATAATCATCGTAATTCCGGCCCAGACCAATAGATCGGTACCGGCAAAACCCCTGGCCAGAACGTAAACAGCTGTCTTGGTAGTAAAGGCGCTTAAAAAGACCGTTCCTACCACGGTACTCTCAGGATAAGCATCCGTAAGCCAAGCCGAGAGGGGAAATATGGCAGCATTCACGGCAAAGCCCAGCAGGATAAAGGCCGAGGCTATTCCGTTTAAGCCAATCAGGTTGAATTCCAGGGAACCAGTTTCAGCTACCTGCATCAGAATACCGATCATGAGCATCAACCCACCGAAAAGGTGCACCATGATGTACCTGAAGGCTGCTTTAATAGCTCGTTGGGTTTGCTTAGCAAAAACTAAGCAAAATGAAGCAAAGGCCATAATCTCCCAAAAGATATATAAAGTTAGGTAGTCTCCGGCAAACACTACTCCCAGGGAGCTCCCGGCATACAAAAAGGCGGCTGTCAGTTGGAGCTTGTCTTTTTCATGGGCGGCATAGATCCCTCCGGCAAAGGCCATGATAACAAAGATATAGCCAAAAACCATACTCAATTTGTCAACCCGGGCAAAGGTTAGTTGATACTCCCAAAAATTAAAGATCCAAGCGCTGCCTTCCGGCATATTAAGCAGGTTTAAAAAGGCAAGACAGGGAAGTAGGATGATATAGGCCTGCCTAAGTCTTCCATTAAGAAAAGGAATCAGAGCTGCCCCTGCAATAAATATAAGGGCAGGTGGCAGAAAGCTAATCATAGTAGTCCTCCCCTTTTTGCAGCCATAGCTTGCCCAGCACCTTGGCTACGACAATGATGACCACACAAGATATAAATCCATAAACTGCGTTAAAGGCGGGGAAGGCTGCCCAACTAAAATAGGGGTGCTTCTCAATAAAAAATTCTGAAATCAAGAGTAACACTAGACTGGCATAAAATATATAGCGAACTGCTTTACTAACATTGGGTTTTTCAAAATATTCCACAATCTTATTCATTTTCGTTCCAGCTCACCCCTGTCTTCTCATTTGCAGTACAGTTTGTACATTATAGTATTACATCACTTGAGACACTACCAACTTGGCAAGATCAAACAGCAGCGACGGCCAGAAAAAGAAGGTCAGCGTCCCAAGGGCTGTGATAACAATGGGAACAACTAACATTAGAGGGGCTTCATGTACACCCTGCTCTTCATCAACCGGGGAATTTTTAAAGAACGCTGCATAAATAATGGGCAAGAAGTAGGCCGCATTCAATAGAGTACTTGTCACAAGTACCGCCAGGATTGGCAGCATGTTTGCTTCCAAAGCTCCCAATATAAGGTACCATTTGCTGACAAATCCCCCAAGGGGCGGTACGGCAATCATCGACAGAGCTCCAACAGTAAAGGCGGTCATGGTGAAGGGCATCCTTCTGCCAATCCCATTCAGCTGACTGATATACTTTTTCTGTGTAGCCACAAAAATTGCGCCAGCTACAAAGAAGAGGGTAATCTTACTAAAGGCGTGGATAGTAATGTGAATAATACTGCTGGTAATGCCACTAGGTGACAAGAGAGCCACCGCCAGAACAATATAGGAAAGCTGGCTGACTGTGGAATAGGCCAACCGTAGTTTTAAATTATCCTGTTTTAAGGCCAGGATAGAGGCAGTGATGATCGTAAAGGATGCAAAGTACGCCAGGAACGTGCCAAGCCCGACGTTTTGAAGCAGGTCAACACCAAAGACAAACAGGACGATTCGGAGCACCGTAAATACTCCCACTTTAACGACGGCCACAGCGTGCAGTAGGGCGCTTACAGGAGTAGGGGCAACCATAGCCGCTGGAAGCCAAGAATGAAAAGGCATCATACCTGCTTTTGCTATGCCTGCAATATAGAGAACAAAAATCATGCTAATTATTCCATAGGATGCTTTGCCCGCCAAAATTCCCTGACTGGCAAAATCCAGAGTACCTGCAAAATAGTAGGTTAAAACCATGGCTGGAAGGAAGAAGAAAATTGAGGTACCCAGCAAATAAGTCAGGTATTTCCTTGCTCCCTTAATGGCTTCAGACGTTTCTTCATGGGCAACCAAAGCAAAGGTAGATACTGTAATCATTTCATAGAAGACAAACAGGGTAAATACGTTTGCTGAAAAAGCCGCGCCCATGGCTGCAGACAGGGCTATGGCAAAACACATAAAAAACCTCGTCTGAGCATGTTCATTCATTGAGCGCATGTAGCCTATTGCATAAACAGAGGTTATGATCCACAAGAATGAAGCAGTTAAAGCAAGAACCATCCCCAGCGAATCTACTCTGAACGCAATGTCAAGCCCCGGAAGAACCCTTGTCACATGATATTCAATAACCTTACCCGCAAGAATTGTTGGCAGGATTGAAACTACCAGACCGAATTTTAGCAAGGCGGCCAGCATTGTCCACGATTCTCTTAGATTTGGGTATTTGCCAGAAACACCTATTAATACAACTGCCGACAGTGAAACCAGAACTGCATATAAGGGTCTTGCTGATTCGATTATTTCCAAGTTCATCACCTCTTTATCCAATCGTAAGACTCCCACTTCTACAAGTGGGAGTGGTACCCCCGGCTCCGCTTCGGTGGGGGTAGAGTCCCCCACCGAAGACTCGATGTTCAACTTTAGTTGAACGAGTTCACTTCAGAAGAATCACGGCCGCTTTTTCTGCCAAGGATACTGGCGCATAGGCAAAGACACCAAAAACTATGCACAGCACAGCTACTGTAAATGTAGGAATTAACATAGATAATGGAGCATCGTTAGACTTAACAGGCGTCTGATGGGAGTCATGTCCGTGTTCGTGACTTTCATCTCCAGGTGCAGGCTTAAGCCATATATTGTCTAAAATACGCCAGAAATAAACTGCAGTGAGAAGGGAGCTTATCAATATTATTGGAACCAACCACCACATCCCACTCTCAATGGAAGCAACTGCCAGGTACCATTTACTAACAAAACCAACTGTCAGAGGAACACCCGTCATGGAAAGTGCCGCAATAGTAAAGGCGGCCATGGTCCAGGGCATTTTCTTCCCCAGCCCCCGTAAGTTCTCGATGCTGGTGAGACCGGTTCTGTAGACCACGGCACCCACAGCAAAGAAGAGCGCTCCCTTCATCAGGGCATGATTTAACAGATGGATCAGGGAGCCCATCATACCGGTGACACTCATTAATGAAATACCCAGCACGATATAACCGATTTGCCCAACACTCGAATAAGCTAACATCTTCTTAATATCGGTTTGCGCTAGAGCCATGATAGACCCTGCCAGGATAGCCGCCACCGCCAAGATCAGTAGAATATACTGGAGGTTAAAGGGGGTATGCGTATAAAACTCCGGCTTAAATACTGTAAACATGACCCGAATTAAGACATAGGCTGCTACCTTGGCGCCAGTTGCGGCCATAACCGCGCTAACGGTTGAAGGAGCATAGGCATAAGCGTTAGGAAGCCAAAAATGGAACGGAAAAATGGCTAACTTAATAGAAAGTCCTATCACAATAAACGTAAAAGCTGTGAAAATCGCTTTGGTCTGATAAAATTCCGGTAACCTAGCTGATAAGTCGGCAATATTCAGGGTACCCGTCATCAAATACAAGTAACCAATGCCCAGCAGGAAAAATGTAGCACCAACAGTGCCCATTACCAGGTAATTGTACGCTCCTACCAGGGCTTGGCGCTTTTTGCCTAGAGCTATCAGGGCATAACCGGTCAGTGAAGCTATCTCCAAAAGAACATAGATATTAAAGATATCTCCAGTGACAACCATACCCAGAAGACCTGTTACAAACAATAGATAAATCATGTAGAAAAGTGGTTTCTTTTCTTCGGCAATTTCGACATCAATATTTTTCCTGGAGTATACAGCCCCGGCAAAAGCCATAAAGGAAACAATAATTATCACATAAATATTCAAGTAGTCAATAGCGTACTCAATACCAAAGGGCGGTTCCCAGCCACTCATCCAATAGCTGATCCTTCCTTGTACCAATACAGTTTGCAAGAGTAAAAGGGAGATAACAAAGCTTATGAAAGTGGTGATGGTTACAGCATACCAACTTAATACCCAGTGCAGGCGACCGATGATGGGGGTAATAATCGCTACCAGCAGAGGTATCACTATTAACAGAGCGGGCAAATGTTTAATCATTATGCTTGTTCAACTCCAGTATTTGATCTTCCTCTATGGTTCCGTATTCACGGTGAATAAGCGTGACAAAGGTCAGAGCCACAGCAGTAGTGCTAATTCCTACCACAATGGCAGTAAGCATTAATACTTGGGGCAGCGGGTTATCGAAAAGAGGTTGTGGACCATGCCCATGATTTATGAGAATAGGCGCGGTTCCACCCTCAATTTTGGACATTGACACATAAAACAGGAGCACAGCCGTTTGAAAGACGTTCAAGCCAATAATCTTTTTTATCAGGTTTTGTCTAGCCATTACCCCATATAACCCTGTGGTCAACAGAATTATTACAATCCAATAATTATATTTCGCTAATAGTTCAATCATTGGCATCTATCCTTACTGTTTCATAAAATAGGGTCATCATTACCGCGGCAACAGTTATACCTACACCAATTTCAATACCCATAATGCCAACGACACTGGCAAATTGGGGGTCAGGCAAAAGCACACCATACTGAAGGTAGTTACCACCCATGAAAAGTGCTATAACACCGATACCACCATAAAGTAAAACCCCTGAGGAAACTAACAGGTCTTTTGTCTTGACAGACATCCTCTTTTTGGCCTCGTCGAAGCCAAACACTAGGGAGTAAACTATGATACTAACCCCCAGAATTACACCACCCTGAAACCCCCCGCCGGGGCCCAGTTCTCCGTGGACTATTACATACAGCCCAAAGAGTTGAATAAACGGTATTAATAATTTGGTGACCGTTCTCTTGATGATGTCTTTGTCTTGATCTAAGACATCCGGAAACGTTGCGGTTGGCTTAACACCGATACTAGCGGGAGTTTTTTTATTAGCCGTGACCCCGATTTTCTGTGAGTCTAAAGTGCCCGGTTTCTTGTTCCGCACCCTTAGGAGCAGAATTAAACAAAAACCAGCAGTGGCCACAACAGTCGTTTCGAATAAGGTATCATACCCTCGGAAGTAGGCCAGAATAGAAGCAACAACGTTTAGCTGGCCCGCGTGTTCGTAAGAGTTCTCTAGATAATAGGGCGTCACCACATGGGTATTGGGCGCAATGTTAGGATCCCGCAGATGGGGGAGGTCCATGGTTCCATACAGCAGGACAGCTGCAACTCCAAGGGCTACCAGCAGAGCAGGAATGTTTATGTGTTTTTTGCCCTCATCGACAGACTTCGTACGACCTAAGATAACTAAGAACAGAACCGTGGAAATACCAGCACCCACAGCCGCCTCTGTAATAGCTACGTCAACGGCATTCAGCCGGCACCACTCAATAGCCATCATCAGACTGTAGACTGAGAAAATCATGATAGAACTCATTAAGTCCTTCACGAGTAATACAGCAATACCACAAACCACTAGAAAAAGCGGAATGGCTAAATCAGTCATGTCTTCAACTCCATAAATAATGTTTTTGTGTTCATCGTTTAGCTTTAGCCTTGGTTTTCTTACCGACAACATTGGCAGCAGAGGATACAGCAAAGGGGTCGGTTTCCCCATACTTATTGCCTTTCATCCAAGGTTTAACACCCTTCATAAAAGCCGCCTTAGCCAAATAGTGAGTTGCTGTAGTGTTAATGATAAAAATCGTAATCATTATTATCAGCAATTTCAGGCTTACTTGGGTAAATCCTGAATAAATCATAAGGCCGATAATAATGCAGGCTTGCCCTAGGGAATCCGCTTTGCCCGCGGCATGCATCCTGGTAAAGAAATCAGGAAACCTGATTACCCCAATGGAGGCAACCAGAAACAAGAAACATCCTATGACTAAGAATAATCCTGTAAGAATAACGCGAATATCCATATGCATATTTTCCCATCCCGTTGCTAATTTTTTTTCATCTGTCGAAACGGCCAGATTCAACGTATTTTAGAAATGCCAATACAGCAGTAAAGTTAATCAAGACATAAACAAAGGCAATATCTATAAAAAGATCAGGTCTGCCATACATGAAACCTATTAGGAGCAGGATGACTACTGTTTTGGTTCCGAAGAAATTAACGGCCAAAATCCTGTTAAAAACAAAGGGGCCAATCACTAACCGATAAAGTATGAGCACTGCAGATAATATAATCGTAAATGTAGCTAAATCAAACATATTTGCCATACGTCTTGCTTACCTCCTTACACCGTCTTCAATTTCGTATATCTTCGCCTGCATCGAACCGGACAGTAAACCTTCGGCAGTTTCCCTTGATACAGCATGAACAATATATTCATGACGGTTGACATCAATGGTGATGGTTCCAGGTGTCAGGGTAATCGAGTTAGCCAGGAGAGTAATGGATGCGTCTGTTTTTAAGGTGTGTTTGAATCTTACAATGCTTGGATCAATAGGCATCTTGGGATGCAGAATAAGGTATATGAGATGCCAGTTAGCCAACACAACCTCCCAGGCTAACCAAGGAAAATATTTAACGAGTAGAATGATTCTCCTTAGGTTTGGTCCCTTAGACATCTTGCCTATTAACAAATCGTGGGACCAGTAGGCTACCAGCAGACAAGAAACCACCCCAAGGATCAGGAACATTGGTGCAGTTTGCCCGGATAAACTAAACCAAAAAATAAACATCAAAATGAATGTTAGAAAAAAACTAAGCATATTTGCCCACAACTCACAATCTATTGTTATTCTTGGTTACTAGTGTATTGATACGTTTATTGTTCGAGGCTGAAGTATGATAAGAAACACCTCTTAGCTTAAGCACCTCCCCACGTTTTTTAATGGTAATCATTAGACATTTCCCGGTAGAGTTCTGTAGACTTTATAAAAAAGTCTTTTGTGTTTATTACCATCCATTTAAAAATTGGGTACAGCTAACTTACCCAAAAATCGACAAAGATAACAATAATCATTTAACATCAACGCCATTAGTACGACATCGCATATCACATGATTAAATAGTAAGAGCCTTTTATAGAACTGAACTCCAACTATTATGTAGAACATAAGCGCAAGATTATTACAAACAGTCCATAAGTTAACTTGCAGCTTCAGGTGATAAGGTCACAGTTGAAGACGGTTTCAACGAATTATATCAAAATATCACCTAATATACCAGTATAATTCTAGGTCAAAGGCAGTGATAAAGCATGATAGTCCATGACAACCGCTAGTAGTTAATAGTTCATAATACATATTTCCTATTAAGGAATGAACTATAATTCAGTAGTATTAAAAATTTTTATACAATTATATTTAATAGCATATAGCAACCCGATAGGTTGTAATAAAGGGTGTAAATGCAAATAATTCTTCATAAAGTTAATGCAATTTGGAAATTTATACATAAATTCTACAAATAGTTTTTAGTTTAGGCCGTTTTGTGTTTGATAACACTAAAATAACAGGCTTCTGCCTGTATGGAGTTTACTTCTACTTGGGAAGTGAGAGTCTCAGATTCGATCAAAAAACACGGGTGTAGGAAGAAGGTTTTCCTACACTCGTGTTTTAATGTTGTTGGTTCGGCACTCTTTGCTAACACTCAATGAGTTAATCTGCTGAGGAACGTCTGGGTTCGTTTTTCTTGCGGGTTACTAAAGATCTGAACCGGAGAGCCTTCTTCGACAATCCGGCCTTCGTCAATAAAGATTACCCTGTCTGCAACTTCCCTGGCAAAGCTCATTTCATGAGTCACAACAACCATGGTCATACCATCTTCTGCCAACTGTTTCATTACAGTGAGAACTTCCCCGACCAGCTCAGGATCAAGTGCCGAGGTTGGCTCATCAAAGAGCATTATCTTAGGATGCATAGCCAGCGCCCTAGCAATAGCTACTCTCTGGCCCTGTCCTCCAGATAGAGTCCCCGGATAGCAGTTTTGTTTATCGAAAAGGCCAACTTTAGAGAGCAACTCCCGGGCGACTTGGCTTGCGTCGTTCTTTCTCTGTTTAAGCACATGTACGGGAGCTTCGATGATATTCTCTAATACAGTCAAGTGAGGAAAGAGATTGAATTGCTGAAACACCATTCCCACTTGACGACGAATCTGATTGAGACTGCTTGATTTACTTTCCAGAGGTACGTTGTCGATCAAGATTTCTCCCGCGGTCATTGTTTCCAGTCCATTTAAACAGCGCAGAAAAGTGCTCTTTCCCGAACCACTCGCTCCGATGAGGACAACAACCTCGCCTGCGGACACGGTTGCATCGATCCCGTCAATCACTCGATTCTTGCCGAAGTCTTTAACTAGACCATTAACATTGATCATTGATTTTTCACCCCCCCCTTGCCCGGTTTTCTTTAGATAATCGCCATTCCAGACTGTGTAAAAGCCCTGAGATCACAGTGGTCATCAGTAAATAGAGCACTGCGGCGGCGGTGTAGAGTTCCATAGGAGCATAGGTCACACTGGCAAAGCGTTGGGAAGTTTGCAGGAGTTCCGACATTGTAATAACGGAACATAGAGATGAATCTTTTAAAGTGATGATAAACTGATTACCTAATGAAGGTATTGCTATCCGCAAAGCTTGGGGAAAGATAATCCTGCGCAGAGTCAAGAATTTCCCCATGCCAAGAGATAAAGAAGCTTCTGTTTGCCCTTTTGGAATTGCCTCAATACCACCTCGAAAGACCTCGGCGAGATACGCTCCACTATTGATTCCCAGTCCTATTACAGAAGATGAAAAAGCATCTAAAGTGATGCCAAGCTGAGGCAATCCGAAATAGATGAGAAAGAGCTGAACAAGCAAAGGCGTACCCCGAATCAGCCAAATGTAAACATGAGCAATATAGCGCAGAGGCGTGTGAGATATCTTCAGGAGAGCTGCTACCAGACCTATGACGATACCAATGGCAATCCCCAGTACTGCAAGTTCTATGGTCAATACTGCCCCCTGCAACAAAAAAGGCAGATATTTAAAGATGATACTAAAGTCAAGATTCAAAGCAACTTACCTCCAGTCTGATCAGAGCGGCACCCCTTTGCTGATCGGCTTTCGGCTTATCGAATATCCGCACTGAAATATTTTTCGCTAATTTTTTGATAGGTTCCGTCATCCATCATTTCGGCTAAAGCACTGTTCACAGCCTCCAGCAATTTAGGACTGTCTTTACGAATCGCGATGCCCATCTTCTCCGTATATAACAAATCACCGACCAGTTTGTAAGGGTAATTATTCTCTTTAATGGCATTTAAACCGACAATCTTATCAGTAATCACACCATCGAGTCTTCCGTTGGCCATATCATTAAAGGCATCAGGGTCACCTTTATACGTCTTGACGGTTGCCCCCAATTCTCGAGCTTTCGTTTCGAATGTTGTACCCAGCACAACCCCGATGGTTTTGCCTTTGAGATCAACCCCTCCACTGATCTTCGATTCAGAGGGCACAATAACTTGGGCTCCTGAACGGTAATAGGGGGTACTGAAATCTACTTTAAGCAACCTCTCGTCAGTAATCGCCATGCTTCCTAAGATCATATCAAACTTGCTGGCGATTAACCCAGCAATGAGTCCATCCCATTCGGTGGCGATAGGGGCTGGGTTCACGTTAATTCTTTTTGCAATCTCTTGGCCTATTTCAACATCAAATCCAGTAAGTTCGTTCTTCTCGTTAAAAAAATTGAAGGGTGGGTACTGAC
>Ga0209347_1005199_pt1 | contig 12641 bp, 8 predicted proteins | sample AutmiccommuBRH23_FD_187382 | JGI IMG/M metagenome (GOLD analysis project Ga0209347, IMG submission 187382) | Deep subsurface microbial communities from Mt. Terri, Switzerland - Autotrophic microbial communities BRH/23 (SPAdes) (version 2) | ecosystem: Environmental > Aquatic > Deep subsurface >... | reverse complement strand
TCGCCGGGCAGGGCGAACCACCGTTCGGGGGGATGGGCCTCGTTTTGCGGTCCGACATCGGACGCCCAGTTGTAGATCCATACGGAGGCCAGGGCCTTGTGTACGTTCACCTCCGGGTAGATGTACCCGAGCCCGAGCTGGTGTGCCCAGCCCTGGCCGAAGAGTTGATCCGAGAGGCAGCCCTTTTCATACTGGTCCTTCGGATACTTCTGGAGATCGACGATCTGGATGAAGTACTCCCCGTCCCAGAGCCGCTCGACGCTGAGCCGGCTGCCGCTCTCGAAGATCCGTCGGCACCGCCGGGCGAACTCGGCATCGCCCGTCTCTTTGGCCATTTCTTCCCCGGCCCGCAGGGCGGCCAGGTAGAGCGAGCCGACGAAGGTGTTCGGGCCTTCGAAGTTGATGTCGTAGGTGTTGTGCTGGCTGTTCTCGATCAGGCCGTCGTCGTTGCCGTCCTGGGTGATCGAGAATTCCAGGGCCTTCTTGATCCGGGGCCAGTTTCGCTTCAGGAATGAATCATCCGCCGAGCACAGATGCTCTCGATAGGCTTTCAGGACGGTGCCGCACTGACCATCGGCGGCGTAGGCGCGATTGCTCCGGAAGCCGACCAGCCCTCTCTCGGTGTCGAAGCCCTCGCCGAAGTCCTGCATCTCGCGGGCGCTTCGTTCGAGTTCCGGGAACAGACGCGCCGGCGCGTGGGCGTAATTCCACACGTGCGTGCAGGTCCCCTCGCAGCAGCCGACGCCTTCCCAGGCCCAGAACCGCCCGCTCTGCCACCACTGGCAGGTGCCCGTCGCGAGATTGCTCACGGTGGAGTGCAGCCGGAACAGCAGCCAGCGGGGCAGCGTGCTGTCCTCGTAGAAGGTCTTGCACCAGTTCCGTGTGTCGTTGGTCAGCCGATCATGGTTATCGAGCACGTAGTGAGCGACTTCGGTGGCGCTCTTGAAGCGATTCGCGTACTCGTGGCCCTGGGGATGATTGGGGAAGTGCCACGCCAGGACGAAAGTGAACGTGCGTTCGACGCCCGGGGCCAGTTCAACCGGCTCTGTGGCGGCGGCCATGCTGCGTTCTTCCGTGGCGGAGTACGTCGCATCTTTGGCCGCATAGAGTCCCTTCATCGGAACGGATTTAAGGAGGCTCGGAACCTGCTGGCTGACGTCCACCTGATCCGTGAGGGCCAGCACCATCGAGCCGTAATCAGGCAGCTTGTCAAAGGGGCCCAAGTCCGCCTGGTATTGCTCATCGGCCAGTTCGATCTGATCGATATTGATGTGTCCCCAGGCGCCGGAGTTGCGGTCGACGATCTGGATCGTCGCGGCTTTCCCTTGCAGGTCTTCGACGTTCCAGAAGTGCCAATCGAGTTTCTCGTTGTCCTTGCCGGTGGCGGTCCGTACTACCTTGCCATCGACGAGCAGGTTGATGCAGGTCTGGTCCGCGTGGCTGCCGCCGCCGATGAGGAAGTTGATGTACTTGCGGGAGATCTCGAAAGCGGGGGAGGTGAGTGTCCCTTGGGTCTTGTCGCCGTCGAAGAAGGTGTTCACCAGTCCCTCGCCGAGAAAGCCGCTGACTCGCTGCTGACTGGCGAGCGTGCCGTGAGCCGGTTTGGGGCCGAACGCTTCGCCGGTTGCCTTCCAGTCGCCGTAATCCTTGCTCTCGAAATCGTTGAGGACGATCTTGGGCCGGGGGGCCTGCACCTGTTCCTTCGGCGCTTCCCGGGCGGTGTGAACGATCAGCGTGCGGCCCTTGTCGTCCAGCATTTCACTGTGTCGCAACGCATGAACCGCCTTGGCAGAATCGAAGAGCACCGCGTTCTGAAGCCAACTCAGGACGCTTGCTCTTATCGCTCGATCGGATGTGTTCTTGAGCGCGATGTGAAACACGGTCGCCGGCAGGGCGGAGTCCTTGGCGTTCAGCGGAATGAACGGCGAAAAGGCCTCCATCCGAACCTGGATCGGGAAATCGTCGGCCTGGTAGCGGACGATACCGATCGGGTACTCCCCAACGAATTCTACCCGGCCGAAGTCCTTGTTGAGTGGGCGCGTGACCGTCTTGCCCTCGGACTCGACCACGACGGCAAAACCCGAATCGACCGGTGAATCCGGTCGATACGTGCGGTAGTTGTCCCGGCCGTAGCCGCTGAAGACGTGCTTGTTGAAGATCTGCCAGACGCCGAGCGTGCCGTCGCCGCGAAGGTAGAGCTGCCCGGTGGCGACGCCGCCGACGGGCATGCCGATGGTCTCCAACTCCTCGCCGGACCATACAGCCTGCTTGCCTCTCTGGAGCAGCTTCGATGCGACGTCCTGCGGCAGGCCCTTGTCCGCCGACACGAAGTGCCACGGCGACGCAGTCTCCTGGCCCGTCGCGATGGCAATCATCCACAGTAACACGAGGCAAGCCACGATGCCTGTAGGGTGGGTTCTCAACCCACGCGTCTGGGACGTTTCGACACGGTTTACGCGTGGGTTAAGAACCCACCCTACGATTACGTTCTGCTTCTTCATACTCAACTCCGCATCAAGAGGGTTTTCAGTTCTTGCCACTGACGATGCCCAGTCGCACCGCCATGAGGGTCGGCTCGACGATGTGCAGATTGTTCAGCAGCGGCTCGGTGTACTTGATGTCCCCGTATTCGGCTCCGTCGAAATGGTGCTGCTTGCCGACGTGATTGTTCCAGTCTACACCCTCGGTGAGGAAGCCGGTGTCACGCTGGTGGTGCCTGGCGATGGCCCGCAGGATGGTCAGACCGTCCTGCTTGTACTTTTCTTTGCCGGTGTCTTCGTAGGCTTCAAAGTAGGCCAGGGCCGCCTCGGCGTTTTCCCAGAGATAAGCCGTGTCCCAGCTTTTCTCCATGTAGAGCAGGCCCTTGGTCTGGACGCCGTTTCTATCCTCGTTCATCTTGAACTGGTCGAGGCCCGCGATGCACTTATCGTGTGCGAAGGCCCGCACGCTGTCGTCCTTCAGGAGCTTGGCCGCCTGGCGAAGCGTGCGAAATGCGACGGAGTAAGCCACGCTTTCATGCTCATCGTAGGTGTCGTGGTTGATGCTCCCGAAGAGGCCGCCGGCGTCGATAAAGACCTTCACGCTTCGCCGAACCGTGTCGCTGTAGTCGGCCAGTCCTCGCTGGGTGAGGGCGGTGTTGAGCTGGATGATGAACAGCCCGTCGCCGCTTTTTTCAAAGAGGATGTCGCCGTCGCCGTAGGCATTCTGAGGATAGTGCTCGCCGTCGGGTTTGCAGCGCCGGGGATACCAGCCGTTGGAAGTGGGGCGGATATTCCGATGGATCCAGTCGGCCGTTTTGACCGCGACGCTCTGCATCTTCGCTTTCCGGGAGCCATCCACGAGATCGCTGAAGATCAGCAGTTGATAGGCAATCTTGGCCATCGAGCCGGGACAGAACCAGTTGCTCTTGTGCTGGTAGTTCAGACAAAGCTGCTCTGTCGTCGTTTCACGATAGCCTGTGATGAAGCCGGTTTCGTAATCGATGAAGTCGGCTTCCAAGACGTGGTCCAGGAGCCGCAGGGCCTTTTCCTGGAGCGTCGCGTCCTTGCTCTGCCGGCCGAACGCGTAGAGCTCATAGGCCCCACCGGCGGCGTTGGCCGCCCAGCCGGGGCCTTCGAGATTGCCGAAGTCGTGCCAGCCCATGATGTTGCCGTCTTTGTCCACGAAGCTGGACTTGCAGCAGAGATTCCCCTTGTACTCGATCAGGGTCCGCTCTACGGTGAAGCGGACCGAGTCTTTCGCGGAATCCATGATCGTATAGCTGGGATCTTCCGGCAGACTAAAAGGGGCCCCCAACGCGTGACGTCGCGCTGGGGGTCTCCTTGCTCGATGCCGTGTTTTCCAGCTTCACGTAGTCCAGGGCGAACATGTAGCTCTTGGCGGCCTTCTCGTTGGCCCCGACGATCTCGACCTTCAGCACGTGCCGGCCCTGGGTCAGGTCGTGCGTGCCCATGTCGAGCGGGCCGGTGGCGACGACGCCGTTGTTGTAGAGATCGATCGGGTCGCCGAACTTGTTGCCGTCGAGATAGAGCTGCACGATGCCGTAATCGACGGCCTTCGTGAGCTGCATCTTGAGGCGGTAGTTCCCGGCCTTGGCCACCGGCAGGGCCAGCTCCAGCGTATTGCCGGGCTTGGCGTCGGTCCACCACAGGTGCGCCTCGTTGCTCCATGCCTCGCCGAAGCCGGTCATGTCCTGGGCGGTGGTGTTGCCGCCGGTCTTCGAGAGGATCGGCAACTCCTCGCCTTCGAGAGCCCCTTTGACCCTGAAAACCTGGATGGGGCCCCAGTAGCCTTTTCGCTGATCGATTGCCACCGGCTCATAGGGATCGTTCTGTCCGGCCGCCTGGTACCAATAGGCTGTCGCGGCGTAGAGCGTGGGTTTGCTGTTCGGATAGTATTTCTCGATGGCCGCCTCGAACGATTTCTGGAAGGGCACGTTGTCGGTGATGTGCCAGCGATTGACCGAGATGTGGCCCTTGTTGTTCATGCTGATCGTCTGGTTGTGGTAGCAGTTCTGGAAGAGCCCGGGATCGCACCAGGCGTAGCCGAAGTAGTCCTCGGAGCCGGTGCCGAAGGTGGAGGGGAACTTTTCGCCGTCGACGAAGAACTTCTCGTCGCCCTCGCCCCACCAGCCGCCGCGAGGGTTCCACACGTGCAGCATGACGCCGCAGAATCGTCCGCGTCCATCGGTCTTGAGCATCGTCCAGTCGATCTTCTGTCGTTCGGGGTCCGCCGGCAGGAAGGCGTCGCGATGCCACTTGGCGTGGAACCGCCCGAGGGTCTCGATGGGTTTCGTCAGCGGGGCATGGCTGATGACGAATTTGATCGTCCGCTCCTTGTCGCCGTCGTTGGTGACCTTGATCTGGGCCCCTTTCTCGAACGGCATGTACCAGCGGCTGAAGAAGCCGGAATCGGTCATCCCCAGGGGGTGGGATTCATACTTATTCACACCGGGAGCGGTGCCGAAGAAATCGCCCAACGGGGCCCACACGCTCGGCTGCGACTCGCCGTCCCAGTACATGTGCAGGGTCAGCTCGCGAAGGGTGTCCAAGTCGCCCGGAGCAATGGGCAGGCTCACGTCGATCCCGGTGATCGCCTGTTTGCCGTCGAGTTGCAGGACGGTGACGGTCTTTCCCGGCGGAACCGTCACTTGCTTGCTCTCCTTCTCCTGACCTCTGCGCCGGACCTCCGGCCCAGTGCCTCGCGGCGACAGGACGGTGTTGGCCCGACCCAACGCGTGCAGCTCCTCCTCGGAGAGGTCGCGCGTGAAGGTCGGCAGGATGGTCCCCTTGGGGTAAGTCGTGTAGGTGAAATGATAATAGGCCCCCCAGTCGCCCTCGGCCGTAATCTTGCAGGATTTCTGGAAGGGGATGGGGACGTAGCAGTTCTGTCCCCGGGCGGCCTCGTGTACGAGGGCCGGGAAGACGAACGGCGAGTTCTCGCAGTTGAAGTACCCGATGAAGGGCAGGTCCACGGCGGGCTTGGTCTGGCCGTCGAGGTAGATCTTCACGTGTCCGTCCTTGGCCAAGGCCGACCAAGTTCGCCAGATGACGCCCGGCCCCTCGATTTCGGCGAAGACCAGCTCGTCGCCCTCCTTGCGGATGATGCCGTTGCCGTCGCCGTTGGCGTCCCACTTGACGTACTTGCCCGAGGCTTCGTCATATTTGCTCGCCCGGTCCCAGCTCGCCCATTGGGCGCACGTTTCGCCCGGCGCCGGCAGCGTGGCCAGATGGTCCAGATCCGTCAATCGGCTGACCAGATCGATATAGGTGAACTTCTGGGGCCCGGCGGTTTGTGCAGACGCCGGCAGCGACAGGGCAAGGCTGCACCCGATCAGGGCGGTAAGGAACCAAGTGATGTTTCGTCCGGCGGTCTCCATTCTGTGCCTCCTTATCATTGCATGGGTCGCGACAATCGGCTCGGCAGCATTCGGCTGTATCGGCCGGTGGCGGTATTGTAATAAGAAAGGCTCCCTCCCGCCAGCAAGTTCACATCGAGTGAAACCTGCCGGTGAGAAGGAGCCTTTGGTCTGTCCCAAGCCGCGGAGGTCGATTCGCCCGAAGCGGATGCGGACGAGCATGCGGGTTCGCAGACGTCCCCTGGGGCTCTGCCCCAGACCCCGAGATTTTTCGCTTTGGGCCAATAGCATGGTCGAGCCGGAGAGAGTTCCGCCGAATCTCCGGCCTTACAGGGCCCGCGGCTTTCCGTTCGGGCAGTGGATCGGATCGCAGTCGGGCCTGCCTTGTATTGCCATGCTGCTGGCGCAAAGCGGTAAATCTCGGGGGTCTGGGGGCAGCGCCCCCAAGGGACGACCGGGATCCACGGTCTGCCCCGTCTTGGTCAACGGTCCATCTCAACAATTTGGGACGAACCCAAGAAGTCCGAGCGTGGCACCCATTCCACGCACTTCAAGGTGACCCATGCGTCACAGCGCTGCTATTGCTGTCCGGCGTATTTGACCGTGCAGCCGTAGGGCGGCGTCACGGGCGTGGTCACCTTTTGGTTTGCCAGAAGCTCGGAGAGGGCCTTGTCCACGTAGTTGACCGACCCGGCGCCCGGCTCCGATTTGCCCAGCGGGGCGTTGTCGATGGCCCCCTCGTAGACGATGACGCCGGTCTTGTCGATGACGAACATGTGCGGCGTGTTCCGGGCGCCGTACTGCTTGCCGACCAGGCCGGAGCGGTCGTCGAGGACCGGATACGGCAGCTTGTGCTTCTGGGCGAAATCCCGGTTGGCCTCCAGCGTCGTATGGCTCGTGCTGTTTACGGCAAACCACACGACCTCCTGGTCCTTGTACTTCTTCGCCAGGTCCGCCATCGTGTGGGCGGTCTCATAATGATACCTGGAGAACGGACACTCGGGGTTGACCCATTCGAGGACCACGATCCGGTTCTTGTAGTTCGATAGTTTCACGGTCCGTCCGTCGAAGCTGTCCAACTCGAAATCCGGGGCCCGCTTGCCCTGAGATTGCTGCTGCCCGACATTGCCGGTGCGTTGCCCTTGTGAGCGGCCGGCCCTCTGCAATCGCAATTGCTGGTCTTCGAGCTGCCGCAGCGTTTTTTGGAATGTGTCCTGACGCTTGTCGATCAGCGTCTGGATCTGGCCGGCGGTCTCTGTGGCGTTCTCCTTGACCGCCAGCTTATGGACGGCCTGCAATTGGGCGATCAGGTCCTTGTGGACGGCTTTCAACTCCTCGATCTGTTGTTGAAGCCTGAGGTACTGCTGTCTCTGCTCGACGGGCTGCTGCGGGCCCGCCGCATCGGAAGTCACAGACCGGGCAGGGTTCTGACGCCGCCCGGGCCTTTCGCCTCCTGCCTGGGCCGGCGGTTGGCCAAGAGCCAGCGAAGCCAGCGCCAGAACGATCCATAACGTGCTCACGGAAATGACGGTTCTCTTCATTTCGTTATCCTCTCAAACTGAACGTTGTTGTGCTCCGGATCGCCAGGACCGGGTCGCCCGAAATGGGGCGCGAATCGAAGCCTGCCTCAGTCCGGCGAGTCAGCGTACTCTCTGCTACTGGCCCAGACCAAGGGCGGTTCAAAGATCCGTATCGACCGAGTTGGCGTGCGGCGTTATGAAATGAGGATGCGCTGGCTCATGTGGCGGCGAGCGTTGTTCTGACCTCGCCCAGAAATTGCGTGATTTCCTGAATGGCCTGCTGCGGCCGGTCGAGGTTGTTCTCGATCATGGCCACAAGCCGGGATCCGATAATTACGCCGTCGGCGCCGGCGTCGGCGATGGCTTTGGCGTGTTCGGGCTTGCTGACGCCGAAGCCGACGCAGATGGGCACGTCCGTCAATTCCTTGAGTCGGCGGACCAAGCCGTCGGCGGCGCTGGAAAGGGCCTCGCGACTGCCCGTGACCCCGAGCAGCGAGACCGTGTAGACAAATCCCGTCGTTCGGGCGGCGATTTTTTCCATGCGGTCCGGAGCGGTGTTCGGCGTGACCATGAAGACGCTGTCAAGGCCAGCGGCTTGGGCCGGGGCGAGGACCTCATCGGCATCGTCGATGCTCAGGTCCGCCACCAGGACGCTGTTGACGCCGGCCTCGTGGAAGTCCTTGAAGAACTCCGCGACGCCGTACTGCTGGATGAGATTGTAGTACATGAGCAGACCGATCGGGATGTCCTTTTGGCGTTTGATCTGGCGGATGAACTCGCAGGCCTTGTGCGTGTTCATGCCGCTTCGCATCGCCCGTACGTCGGCCTTCTGGATCGTGGGGCCGTCCGCGATGGGGTCGGAGAAGGGAATGCCCAGTTCGAGGACGTCGGCGCCGGCGTCGATCGCTGCTTTCACCACGGCCAGGCTCGTGTCAAAATCGGGGTCGCCGATCACGAAAAAAGGGATCAGGGCCGCTCGGTTCTGGCTTCTGAGATTCGAAAACACTTCGTTGTAGCTTTTCATTTCGGGCTCCGTCGAACGGGAGGCGATGATAGGACAATGGGACATATGGGACTGATGGGACGAATAGGACTCATTCGGCTTTCCACGCGTCTTTCAAAGGGCGGTGCTTTTCTACGATGCCGACATCCTTGTCGCCCCGGCCGGAGAGGTTCACCACGACCACCGTCTCCGGGGACAGCTTGCCCTTGAGGCTCACGACGTGGGCCAGGGCGTGGGAACTCTCCAAGGCCGGCAGGATTCCCTCGATCCGCGTGAGCAGGCCGAACGTGTCCAACACGTCCTCATCGTCGGCCGGCACGTACCGGGCCCGGCCGATGTCCTTGAGCAGCGAGTGCTCGGGTCCGACGCCGGGATAGTCGAGCCCGGCGCTGATGGATTCGGTGTCGATGATCTGGCCGTCGTCGTCCTGGAGGAGGTAGGACTTGGCCCCGTGCAGGACGCCGGGCCGGCCGGCCGTCAAACTGGCGGCGTGCTTGCCCGTGGCGACGCCCTTGCCGCCCGCCTCGACGCCGATCAGTTGCACGTCCTTGTCCTCCAGGAAGCCGGCGAAGACGCCGATGGCGTTGCTGCCGCCGCCGACGCAGGCGACGACCATGTCGGGCAGCCGCCCGATCTGGTCGAGACACTGCCGGCGGGCCTCCTTGCCGATGCAGCTCTGGAAGTGCTTGACGATCGTCGGGTACGGGTGCGGGCCGGCCGCCGTGCCGAAGAGGTAGAACGTGTCGGATACGTGCGAGGTCCAGTACCGCAGGGCGTCGTTGATCGCGTCCTTGAGCGTGCCCGTGCCGCCTTCGACGGAGATCACCTCCGCACCGCAGAGCTTCATCTTGTGGACGTTGACGCTCTGACGCTCCACGTCGGTGACGCCCATGAAGATCTTCGTCTCCATACCGAGCAGGGCGCCGATCATGGAGGTCGCCAGGCCGTGCTGGCCTGCGCCGGTCTCGGCGATGAGCTTGGTCTTGCCCATGTACTTGGCGAGCAGGCCCTGGCCGAGCGTGTTGTTGACCTTGTGGGCGCCGCCGTGGAGGAGGTCTTCGCGTTTGAGGTAGACCTCAAAGCCCACGTGCTCGCTCAGACGTTTGGCATGGTAGAGCGGCGTGGGCCTGCCGGCGTAGTTCCTGTACAACTGATCGAGTTCGGCGACGAATTCCCGATCGATGGAGAAGCGGTCGAATGCCTCTTCCAACTCTTCGAGCACCGGAATGAGCACCTCCGGGACATAGTAGCCGCCGTAATCGCCAAATCGTCCTGCATGTTTCATAGAATGCACCTCATCTCGCGGATTCCGCGAAGCGTCTCAGGTCCTATTCGTCTTATCCGTCCTATCGGTCCCATCATGCTCTTAAGTGTCGAATGCTGTCGAACAGGGCCTTCATCTTGCCATGGTCTTTCTTGCCGGGCTGCGCCTCGACGCCGCTGCAGACGTCGATCCCGTACACGCCCAGGCCGACCGCGGTCGCGGCGTTCTCCGGGGTGATTCCGCCGGCCAGGAAGATCCGCTTGGCGATGTGGCCGATGATGTTCCAATCGAAGGTCAGACCCGTGCCGCCGTAACGCTCGGGATTGAAAGTGTCCAGCAGGACCGCGTCCGTGAAGTAGCTGTCCACTCGCTGGAGGTCGTCGGCGTCTTTGATCCGCAGGGCCTTCATCGTCTTGACGCTGTCGTAGGCCAGCCACTTGCAGAAGTCCGTGTTCTCGTCGCCGTGCAGTTGGATCCAGTCCAACTGGCACAAGGCGGAGATCTCGCGGATCTCTTCCAGCGAGCTGTTCACGAACACGCCCGAGACGTCGATGAACGCCGGGAGCCGCTTGACGATCTCGGCGGCCTTGGCCGGCTCGATGTAGCGCGGGCTGGGCCGATAGAAATTGAACCCGAGCAGGTCCGCGCCCATTTCCATTGCCGCGACGGCGTCCTCGTAATTCGTAATTCCGCAGATTTTGACCTTCGTTATCAACATGTTCTCATCTCGATTCCGAGGCTATGCCTTGTTGGAAACCTCAACCAGCCTCTCCAGACAATGTAACGCCTTTCCTTCGTTAATAGAAGCTTCCGCCAGGGGAAGGGCCTGGGCGAAGCCGTCCGCCAGGCCGGCGACGACGATGCCGGCGGCGGCGTTGAGCACGACAATGTCCCGGCGGGGCCCCCTCTCCTTGCCCGCGAGGATATCTCGAATCACCGCGGCGTTGGCGATGGCGTCGCCGCTGCCGAGGGCGTCGATCGACGCGCTGGCGATCCCATACTCGGCGGGGTCCAGCTCGAATGACGTGACCCAGCCGTCGCGAAGCTCGACGATCCGCGTCTTGCCCAGCAGACTGATCTCATCCATGCCCTGGCCGTGAACGACCATGGCGCGTTTCGTGCCGAGCATCTTGAGACTCTCGACGATCCGGTCGAGCAACTCGGGGTCGGAGACGCCCATCACCTGGGCCGTGACGCCCGCGGGGTTGGCCAGAGGGCCGAGGATGTTGAATGCCGTGCGAAAATCCAGGCTCTTTCGAATCGGCTGCACGAACTTCATGGCCGGGTGATACTTCGGCGCGAACATGAACCCGATGCGCGCCTCGCGGATGCACTCGGCGACGACATCCGGGCCCGGGTCGATGTTGACGCCGAGTTCGGCCAGCACGTCGGCCGAGCCGCACCGGCTGGTGATCCCGCGATTGCCGTGCTTGGCGACGTAGGCGCCTGCGCCGGCCACAACAAAGGCTGAGGCCGTGGAGATATTGAACGTCTTGATGCCCGCGCCGCCGGTGCCGCAGGTGTCGATCATGTTCGCAAAGTCGGCCTTGACCCGCACCGCATGGTTCCGCAGCGACTGCGCCAGGCCTGCGATCTCGGCGGACGTCGCCCGCTTCATTCTCATCATGGCCAGGAACGCCGCGATCTGGACCTCTGTCACCTGGCCCTCGAAGATCGTGTCCTGCAGATCCTTGGCCTGCTCGAAGCTGAGATCTCCGCCGTTGAGGATGATTTCGAGATACTGCGTGATGTTCGCCATGTTCAGCTCCCTACCGTTTGTTTTCGATTGGCCGCGATCTGGAGAACGTTCTGGATGATCTTGCCGCCCGCGGGCGTCAGGATGCTCTCGGGATGGAACTGCACGCCGAAGATGAACAGGTCCTTGTGCTGGACTCCCATGACGACGCCCTCGAACTGGCCGGTGACCTCCAGACAGTCCGGCAGCGTGCGGGCGGCGAGGCTGTGATATCGCCCGGCCTGCAAGGGGTTCTCGATGCCCTGGAAGAGGCCCTTGCCATTGTGGCTGATCCGCGAGGGCTTGCCGTGCATGGGTTCCGGGGCATGGCTGATGACCCCGCCGAAATACTGCACGATGACCTGGTGGCCCAGGCACACGCCGAAGATAGGCAGCCGGCCTTTGAAGGTGTCCACTGCCGCCAGCGACACGCCGGCGGTGTCCGGATTGCCCGGTCCCGGCGAGATCACCAGCAGATCCGGATCGAACTCGTCCACCACGGCCTTGAGATCCGCGATGCTCGTGTCGGCCCGGTAGACTCGTGTCGTACACTGCCGCTTGGCGAAATCGTCCACGAGGTTATAGGTGAACGAGTCGAAGTTGTCGATAAACAAGACTCTGCTGCTGGTTGATTCCATCGGAATCCCTTTCATGATTCTCGCCTACTTCCCACGAATTGCCCGCAGACAGGATCCTGCCTTGTGGTCGGTTTCTTCGAACTCGGTTTTCGGGACGCTGTCGTGGACGATGCCGGCGCCGACGCGGATGTAGGCCGTGCCGTCGCGGACCTGGAGGCTGCGGATCGTGATGCAACTGTCGAATTGACCGTCCACGGTCAGGTACATCACGGCCCCGCCGTAGTAGCCGCGCTTGTTCTTCTCGAGCTGCCGGATGATCTTCATCGCCTCGATCTTCGGAGCGCCGGTGAGCGTGCCCATGTTCATCGTCGCCAGGTACGCGCTCAAGGCGTCGAGGTCGGGCCGGAGCGTCCCTTTGACGTTGCTGACGAGGTGCTGGACCGATTCGTATTTCTCCACCGTCAGCAGCTCGTTAACGACCCGGCTGCCCGGGTTGGCCACGCGGGCGATGTCGTTGCGGGCCAGGTCCACGAGCATCATGTGCTCGGCCAGTTCCTTGCGGTCGAGCTTGAGCTCCGCCTCGTAGCGAAAGTCCGTGTCGGTGTCGATCTGACCGTCGATCCGGCCGCGCGGCTTGGTGCCGGCGATCGGGCGGATTTCGACGTGTCGCGGCCCGGTCCCGCT
>Ga0209347_1005196_pt1 | contig 12645 bp, 15 predicted proteins | sample AutmiccommuBRH23_FD_187382 | JGI IMG/M metagenome (GOLD analysis project Ga0209347, IMG submission 187382) | Deep subsurface microbial communities from Mt. Terri, Switzerland - Autotrophic microbial communities BRH/23 (SPAdes) (version 2) | ecosystem: Environmental > Aquatic > Deep subsurface >... | reverse complement strand
ACCGTGAATTCCTCATTTAGCTGTTGGACTACCTCCGTCATGACAAGAGTGTTTTCTCCGGAGCTTTCATTGGAATAGAAAATCCCGAACACAGAGCTTGTAAAAAGCCCCGCAAGGCATATTACAAGAATAATAATAAAAGTTATCCACCCACTGGCGGTAATCAGGGCAATCAAACCCTTTGCCGCTGCAGTGATTGCTTTGATGAAGGCCATTACCGCTTTTAATGTCGTCTTTGCAGAAACCGCCGCCGCTTGTGCCGCTCTTTGAGCAGTCTGTGCAGTACGGACAGCGGTTTTTGCCGCTGTAATAGATGTTTTAGCAGCAGCCTTGACGGTGTGTTCGGTTGTTTTTATTGACTTTTTTGCCGTTTTTATCGTACCCTTAATGGAGTTCTTTAGGGTTTTGCCACCGGTTTTGGCAGACTGCTTTATGGCTCGGCCTGTTTCCCCGTATTCACGGAAGGTCTGTGTCACTGCTCTCCTGGCTGGTTGAAAAAGGGAGTCTTGGGAAGGTATTTGCTTGGATACTTGTTGTGATTGTATTGCACTGAAATTTTGACTTACCGTCCGAATTTCACCGGCTTGGGAAAGCTGCTGTTTCGCTCTGCTTTGAACAAACCTGCGTTTTGCCAATTCGCTTGGTTTGGATAGAGTAAATTTCTGTTTTGAGGTTTGTTTCATTGTGGTTTTCTTCGCTGTGGATTGGATAGCATTATGTTTTGCTGCTGGCTCTGATACGGGTTGAAAAACGCTTTTCTTCCCTGTTTCTTTGGTTTTGAAGGGGGAGGCATTCCGCTTTGCTGCCTGTTTTGTTTCAGTTGGAACGCCATTTTGGTACACGGATTCCTTTGCTTCATTATCGGGAGCCTGCCGTGCATCCTCTCCGTTAGGTGAATCCGAATGCGATACATTTGTATCCGGTGCGCGGCGTTCCTTTATTTTTTGAATTGATTTTTTTCCGTAGATTCCTGCAGTATGTCCTGCTTTTCGGGTAACAGTTTCCATGCCTTCGTGGATGCTGCTTTCGGCTTCATCCACATAGTTATCGTCCTTGTTATATCCAAGACGTTCAGCCTTATCCTTGGTGCGGATATAGGCTTTTTTCATCCTGTGTGAAACATCTATTGTCTTATCCAGCACTTTAATGTCTTTTATGGTGGATTTGGCTTTGATTTCTTTCAACGCGCGCACCTCCTTTTAATAATTTGTTGATTTACCGTTCTATGACAGATATATGGATGGTACGTCCTACGTTCCGGCAGTATTCAGGATAGCGCAGCCGGACAGCTTCAAAAAAGTAGGGCGCAAAGTCGCAGTCGAATAACTCATAGGGGGAGGAACGGTTTTCATTACCTTCCTCCGTAAAGCCGTTCCAGAGATTAAAGGCCAGACGGCACAAACGGCGTGTACCCCCGGTCTGCCACGGAGCTGACAGGCCGTCCGGATTAATTCCATCATTTCTGAAATCAAAAAGGGTGTCTATATTGCGTCTTGTTTCCGCACAAATTCCCATTGCGTAGAAAAACGCCCGGTGATAAGAGTCAAAATTGTGGGTTTTGAGAAGCATTTGACAATAAAACTCCTTATGCTCCTTGCTTGAGAAACGGATATTTTCCATTGTGTTTTCCTCCTTCAAATAAATAAACGGCTGACCGTAAATATGGACAGTCGTTTAAGGCTTGTATGGTTTATCATATTGCCGCCTGCTCTCCCGGCTTGGTGGTCATCAAGTTATAGAGCTTGGTGTTATGCGGGAATTGGTCCTTGAAAGGCACAAGGGAACTGCCCACCTTAATGAGTCCGTTACCGGCATCCACGTTTGTGATATAGGAAAGGTGAAGATCGGAAATATTTAATAGCCTGGCAAGCTCCATTCTGTCCGTAGAAGCCTGATTGAGCATAACGATAAACTCGCTGTTGGCCAGCATGGTTCGGGCCGTATGGCTCTGCAAAAGATCGTCCACATTCTGCGTGATGCCCGTGCAAAAAGCGCCGTACTTCCTAACACGCTTCCAGAGAGTGAACAGGAAATTGGCGCTATACTCATGCTGGAACAGCAGATAAATTTCATCAATGATGATGAAGGTATTCTTGCCTTTTGCCCTGTTTTGCGTGATGCGGTTTAGTATGCTGTCCAGCACCACCAGCATCCCGATGGGAAGGAGCTGTTTTCCTAAATCCAAAATGTCATAGCAGATCAAGCGGTTATTTACATCCACGTTGGTGTGTTTGGCAAAGGTGTTCAGGCTGCCGCTGGTAAACAGTTCTATGGCAAGGGCAATTTCCTGGGCCTCCGGCTCGTCCTGCTTTAAAAGCTCCCCATGAAAGTCCTGCAAGGTGGGCGGTGTTCCCTTGAAATTGTTTTGCAGATATTTCCGATAGACACTTGCCGTACAGCGGTCAATCAAGGATTTCTGTTTCGCGCCCAGGTTTTGTCCGCCTATGAGCTGCTCGCACAGGGACAGTACAAATTCAGATTTTAGGATAACGGGGTTTGCACCGTCACCATAATCCTTGTTCATGTCCATTGCGTTGATATGATTGGGAGAGGTCGCAGAAATGTGAATGATCTCACCGCCCATCGCTTTGACAAGGGAAGAATACTCCCTTTCAGGGTCGATTAAGATAATGTCGTCTTCACTGGCAAGCATCTGATTAACGATTTCCCTCTTGGCAGTAAAGCTCTTGCCGGAGCCGGACACCCCCAGAATGAAGCTGTTGCCGTTTAACAAATGCTTACGGTTGGCGATAATCATGTTCTTGCTAATAACATTCTGGCCGTAATAGATACCGCCGCTGTGAGCAATCTCCTGCGCCCTGAATGGAATAAACACCGCCGTGCTTTCGGTGGTCAGGGTTCGTATGGCATCGATTTTCCGCAAACCGTATGGCAGTACCGTATTCAAGCCGTCCATCTGCTGATAGGTCAGGGTGGAAAACTGGCACAGGTGTTTCCGTGACGTGGTCAGCAGGGTTTCGGTATCACCGTCAAGCTGCTCTTTGCTGTCTGCAATGTGTACCATCGTCAGCACGGCAAACATCATCCGCTGGTCGCGGGTGGTCAGGTCGTCGAGGAACTCCTTGCTTTCCTTACGCTGCTGTTCCATGTCGTAGGGCACTACGGCGGAAAAGTTATTGCTTTGGTTCTGCCTGCGCTGCCAGTTGGTAATATTGGTTTCCACGCCCAGCAGCCGGTTTTCCACCTCCCGCACGGCTTCGTCGGTGGGGATGGGGATAATGTCCAGCGACAACATCATATTCCGGTTTAGGTCGCACAATTCGGATACCATACTGTCCTTGATGTAGCTGGCATACTCACGCAGGAAAATGACACGCCCGAATTTGCTGCCCATACGAAAGTGGTCTTTTTCAAACTCAAAGGTGTCGGGACAGATATAATCTTTAAAATCGTGCCCTTTTCTCATGGTTTCGCACAGGTCAAAACGAAAATCCGTTTCCTCACCGGAACGGAAGAAGTCGTGCAGGATTCTAAGTCGGTCAATAGCATCCAGCTCCACACATCTGGAACCAAGGTGAGAAAAATGGGTAATCAGGTCGGTACCGATGCGGGAAAAGTAGTTCCGCGCTTCCTCAATGTTCTTTTTCATTACAGAGACTGTCACATATTTGTCCTGCACAATGCTGTTTGCGCCTGTGGCCTTATCCATGAGCATTTGATTATATTCACTGCGGTACTCGTCCAGCCGGTCGTTCCTTAAAGGAATCAGGATGGAGTTTTCAAAGTCTGTTTTATTCAAACGCCGGTTGTTGATGGTGATTTTAGTAGTGGCTCCGCTGTCGAAGGAATTTAAAAGCTCCGAATAGGATAAAAACATAGCTTCCTTATCCTCCTTGGAGGCTACTGCATAATTTATATCTTCAAAGAGAAAGGATTTGGAAAATTTGTTGCCAACACGAAAAATCCCATCCGGCCAGATGGCGCGTATGGGGATAGCTTGCTGGACACCTTTGGGGACTATAAATTTCTCCTTATCCTGCTTCATAATTTTTTGCAGAGTCTTAATCATGACTTTTGTATTCCTCCTTCTCGCATTTCTCGATGCTCGGCTTCAACGCTTCGTAATACACGTTGTTAGGATAAAAGGTCAGCTTTTTAGGTATGAGAAACTCCGATTTGATATACGCCCATAAAAACTGCTCCGCAGTCATGCCGTGGTATTTGATAAAGCCCAGGGCAGCAAAAGGGGCTGCACCCAAAACGCACATCCAGCTCACAGTTTCCGTGCCGAAGTAGTCCCGCAGGCCGAAATAAAAGCCCACGGCAATTCCTACGGCCAGGACAGAAAAAATGAACTGCCGCATGGACAGTCCAAAAAACATGCTTTCCGTATAATCCCGGATTTCTCGGTTGATTTTAACTTCCAATTATAATCACCTCCAAATAAAAAAAAGCTCCGTGCAATGAAGCTTTGTGGGGTTGCTTGTCTTATCGTTCCTGTTGGTTCTTCTTTCGCCGTTCCTTTTCCCTTTGTATCCTCACTACCAATTCGTCAACCTTACGGTTTTGCTCCATAAAAGCCTCATGCTGATTAAGTGGGATACCATTTTTCAAGGCTTCATCCGCAAGCTTGTTGAGCTTTTCTTTCTCTTTTTCCAGTTGCTTATTATAATGATCCGATTTCATGCAAAACCTCCTTTTGATTTATCACTGTGATATCCTTCCATTTTCTTTTTCCATGGGTGATAATGGAATTAGGAAAGGAGGATTTATTTATGATGTACATATCCATTTTCATATTTTTATTAATGCTTCTGCTAAACTCCATGTTTAAAATCGCATCTTTCTTACGGCTTGGGATACCACTGCTCTATGCTCTTTTTGTCTCCATTCTTTTTCCGGACTTTGTGCAGGAGCATGAAATACTGGCGACAGCAATCTTTCTAGCTATGCTTGGTCTTGTTATACTGAGTTGGGTGGTGACCATACGCAAAAAAATATTACGAAAGCGGGAACAGAAACAGTACAAAACAAATATAAACGGCTGATATCATTACAATCCCATCATCTCCCGTACCACCCGATCGGCCATCTTAACGGCACCGACCAGCACCAGCATATTGAAAATTAGTTCTCCTACATAGCTCCACACCATTGTAACAGCACTAGCACTGGTATCCACCACCGGCGGTGACACCGCAAAGACTGAAAAAATAACACAAGCAAGGACAATAATCGCCCCTTCCAGACAGACGGCGGCATAGCCTTTCAGGAAAGATATGCCGATGCTCTGGCTCGGTTCTCCCGCAAAGGAGGCCATAGGTACGGGGGCGATTGCTGTGTATAAATATAATTTAAAAAACCGCCCGTACACCGACAGAATCATAATGAAGGACAGCATCGTAATGAACAGACCACCGATCAGCGTCACCGCCCACAGTGGTATGCTCTGTAAGAAGCTGCAATCCTCGACAGCCTGCACAATTGTGTCCGGAAGTACAGTTGGATTGGTAGTAGTAAAGCCCGCGTTGGTCATAATGGTAGAGATTATGCCCTGCACAATGTTGAACAGTGCCATCATCAAGTCCAGCCCATAGGTCACTACGCCTTTGGCCAGGGCAAAGCGGATGAACAGCTTCAAAGCGTGTTCGGGCTTTTTGACTTCCGCGAAGCTGCCGCAGGTTTTAACCACACCGATTACGAAGAACAGTACCAGCAGAGCAAGGCCGATGGCCTGCAATGCATCATGGATATTTACAATAACGTTCCAAATACCGCCGCCTTTAAATTCCGTGGGAGATTGGGCCACAAGCTGCCAGATTTCCGCCAGCTTTTCATTCCATGTCTGCAGGGCGTTATTCAAATTGTCGATTACCCAGTTGCCGCTTGACATAACAAAACCACCTCCTTGAAGAAATTTGGGAAACAGGCTTTTATCGGCCGGTTCCCCTTATATTTGAGGCGCTTCATTTCAACCTGTAATGAGATTTAAAATCTCTTTGGCAAAGGTAATAATGATACCGCCGGCAAGAGTGAGAAACCCATTTGCTCTCTGAGACGGGTCGTGGGATTTGAGAGAAAGGCCGATCTGCACGATGCCAAAGCCAAGTAAGATCATTCCGATAGCGCGAATCAGTCCGAATATGAAGTCAGACAGATTATTTACCACTTCAATCGGATCATTTGCGGCATAAGCCGGTACGGTAAAAAGGGCAGTTATTAGTACCAGTGCGCAGTATAGGGCAAAAGCCGTCTTGGTTCTTTTGGACATTTTCATAAAATCATACCTCCATGTAAATTTTTTCAGGATTGCAGCAGGGCTTCGAGCTCTTCCTCAGAGAGAAGCTCGTAATCGCTGTTCTCATTTAAGGTTACAGTTTTCCAATCCAGGGCGTTTTCCGTACCTCCGTGACGGAAAGCTTCACTGTTGCCGTCGACGGTCAGCTTGAGGTTGGGGTGCTTTAAAATATCGTACTTGTCATCCATCACCGCCCGTTCTCCCCGAACGAACAGCAGGGCATATCGGTTATCCAGCATTCGCACCTCATCAGGAGTCAGAAGCTCACGCCCCGACAATTGATAATTGGTGGAATAGCTGCCGTTTCTGCCCTTACTCTGCCCGTAGGAATTGGTGTCAATGGTTTCCTTGCCCAAAAGCTCGGATACATACTTATGGGTGCTTTGCTCGTTACCGCCCAGGTACAGAAATTCGTCACAGTTGCCCACGATGGATTCCCAGGTATCCTTGAACAAGGCTTTTAGCTGCGCCAGGTTTTGCAGAATAATAGAAACGGATATTTCACGGGACCGCATGGTGGAAAGCAGCTTGTCAAATTCATCCGGCAGAGCGACATTGGAAAACTCGTCCATGACAAAATGGACATGGACGGGAAGCCGTCCGTTGTACATATGGTCGGCAAGAAAGTATAGCTGTTGGAATAGCTGTGTATAAAGCATACCGACAATGAAATTAAAGGATGAATCATTGTCCGGTATCACGGCAAAAAGTGCCGTTTTCTTTTCTCCGATGGAGGCCAGCTCCAGCTCGTCCGTAGTAGTAATTCCGGCAATGGAAGTCAGATTGAATTTCTCCAGCCGCACCCCCAAGCTGATAAGAATACTTTTTGCCGTTTTGCCTGCCGCCAGCTTGAAGATGTTATACTGTTTGACTGCCAGATGCTCCGGTTCCCGCATTTCCAGCCGTTCAAACAGTTCATCCAGGGGGCTTTGATAGGTTTCGTCATCCTCCCGGACTTCGGCGGCGGCAATCATCTCCATGACCATCGGGAAGTTTTGTTCCTCCGGCGGGGCTTCATAAAGCAGGTACAGGATTAATGCTTCCAGCAGTGCAGTTTCGGAGCGCTCCCAAAACGGGTCGTTGGTATTGCTGCCTTTGGGTGTGGTATTTCTAATCAGGTTGGTCACCAGCTTTAGCACGTCCTTGTCGTCATGCAAGTAGGCAAAGGGGTTGTAGCAATGGGACAGATGCATGTTGATTAAATCCAGCACCTTGATTTCATAACCCTCTGTTTTGAGCAGGTTTCCCGTGTCTCGCAATATTTCACCCTTGGGGTCAAGAACAACAAAAGAGGTGTTGGCCTGCATGATGTTAGGTTTGGCGTAAAACCTCGTCTTACCGGAGCCGGAGCCACCCACAACCAGCACATTTAGATTCCTTCTGTGCTTTCTTCCGTCCAGGCCGATACGGACGTTCTTGGTCAGGATTTTATTCCGGCAGTGGGTCTTATCCCTGTATTTTTTATTGACAGCCGCCGCGCCGCCCCAGCGGGCGCTGCCGTGTTCCTCCCTTCGTCGGTAATTACGTTTGCTGGAAAGGTAAATACCGATGCCCATCCCATAGGCGGCAACAAACAGCAGGATGCACTTTAATGAATCGTCCACCCATTGGATGTGAAAGGGATTATCCATTGCCGCCGTGAGGTTGGCAAGAATCTCAGGAAGTCCGTCCTACAGGGAAGGGGCGGTAAGCAAAGCCGCCCATACCACCGGAATTAAAAAAACCGCAAAGAGTATCAGGTTACTCCTTGCGGTTTCAGCGCGTTTCATGGTTTCTTCTTTTTACTTTTTTTGTTGGGGCGTCGATAGTTTTGAGAAGCAGTTCATCTACTGCATCGGTGGGCCGTTCTTCTTTAATCAGGTCGTTGCGCATTTCGTTTAAAGCGTTCACCACAACACCGTATTCGTAATCGTTCAGGGTAAGCACCCTTTCTTCTTTCATGGGCAATTCCTCCTAACGTTCCGGCTCCTGCCGTTTTTGTTGTCTTTGCTGCGCCAGCACTCGGTTCATCCTGCCTGAAATTTCACAGTCGGCATCACGGATGACAGAGAGCTCAGCCCGGATTTCCTGGGTATCCATGCCCTCCAGCATTTCGGGAGCACGGTCAAAGCGATAACCGTCTGTATCTACACCATACTGTTTGCAAAGCATGTATGATGTACAGTAGGCATGAAAGGCATGGTCGGAACGGTTATAGCTTCCGTTACCAGTATCCATTTCCGCATGGGTAAGCTCCTGGGAAAGCGCACGGAAAATATCCCCTGCGTCCATGCCCTTTCGAATTAGAATATCCCTTGCTTCCGGCTGGTACAGAGCGTTTGCACCTTCAGGAAGGAAATCACTGATACAGATAGGAACAGCTGAATGTGCCGTTAATGCCTTAATGCGGGTACGGTCGTCGGGATACGCCAGAATTTCCCGTTTGCGGCCGTTTCCGGTCTGCGTGATATCAAACATTTTTTTAGGGTTATAGCTGATGCCGGTGATGCCGTCCTCACGCTGGTATTCCTCACCCGGCTCCAGGATGTAGAAGCCGCTTTCCTTTCTGCGGATGTAAACACCTTGCTCCTTCCAGGTGTCAAAATCCGCTATGCGGGTAGCATCCGGCCTCTGCGCAAGGATTAGCAGGGCATTGGCCACGCTGTAGCGGTCAAAACGGCTTTGCACATCCAGATAGCTCTGAAATTTTGTGCCATCCTTAGCAACGGCTTCCGCCGTGTCGTCAATCATGGAATAAACCATTTCCCGCTGTTCCTGCTTTTGCTGCTTCCATGCTTCCTTATCAAAGGGCTGGTCGTTTGAGGAAGGAGGCTGTGCATTTTCCTGTTTGAACAAATCATCGAAATTACTCATAAAGCTTACCTCGCTTTCGATTTTGGTTTTTTGGATTTCGTTTGCTGCCTGTTGGATTTGACATTCTGTTTTGCAGCCTTTGACTGTTCTCTGGCAGGCTCGCGCTTGGGCTGTGCGCCCTGCTCCTTTTGAACGGCCTTGATTTCCCACAATTCTTCGCGGACTGATCTCCTTTGCCGCTCAATAGTACCCTCGGCGGCTTTCCCGCTGCGCTCTGAGATAGGCTCGGACGGATGGGATTTCTCCGTCGTCGCCGTCGTGGGGTTTAGGTTATCGGGCTGCTCCTTTACCGGCTCCAGCTGTTCGGGCTTTGCCATGAGTTCGTCCAGAAAATCATCCGTGCTTTTTTCGGCGGGCGTTCCTTTTTCGACAGAAGCTTTTTCGTCGGTTGTCTTTTCCTCTTCTTTGGCAGCTCTGGATTTTTCGATTTCGCTCTTGATGCTTGCCATATCTACAGTAGCCAGCTTGAAGCGTTCCACAATACGATTGATTTTGGATGCATCCTCTGCCCGCACCATAATGTCGCACATGCCGTCAGTATCATTTTTGTCACGGAGAGCGCAATAGAGTACGCCGTAACGTTTTGCCTCCTGGGTAAATTTCTGTAAATCTTCGTTCTTAACCACAAAGACTTTCAGTTCCTTGCCGCTGCGCAAAAGCCCCTCCAGACGGGTCTTACCTCTGGTCTTTTTCTGGTCTTTCAGCACGGCATAGAGATAGGTGGCCAGGTTTTTTGCTCCCTCGCCGGAGATTTTGGCTAGCACCTCAATTCCTTTAAAACTCATATTTACGATTTGGTCCGCTGCGTCGGCTCCATTGTTCATAAGTTTTTTCCTCCTTTCCATGTTGGATTTCTTCCTGTCTGACTTGAAGCAGCTTCCGCTTCATTTCCTCAGAACGGGACAGGATGCCCGTACAGAGCTTCACCTCCTTGCGGAGCAGGGAAAGTTTTTTGGAAAGTCCGGCAATCTGCTCCTTATATGCCGCTACCTGCTCATCGTCCTTACAACGGCGTATCCGGTTGTAAAGGGCTTTGCGGTCGGCATACAGTCTGCTCATTTCCTGCTCCGCGGCTGACTGATATGTGAAAAGCTGCTCCTTGCTCGAAATATGGTGAGCACAAAGCAGCTTGGTCTGTGCAGTGATTTCCTCCAGGTGCCGGAGGTCTTCCCGCAATAAAAAATGCGTCCGTTTGCTGAACGCACGTTTTCGGGGCAGAATCCCCATCTTATATAAGTATTGGAAGTAAAGAGCTTGCAGGCCGGTTATTTTTTTCGCTGTCTTGAAAGAACCTTTTAAGATATACCACTTTCGTTTAGACTCCGGGATAATTGGCTGCCGCTTTGGACTGCAGTTTTGCAGGATGCGCTGCTTAATGGATTCCTCTGTATAATTGTCTCCCAAGGTTTTCAGCCGGACAAAACGCTCCTTGCTCGGCGGACGCACCGCCATGTATTTCACACCGATTTTAACTTCATATCCCTGCTTGCGGAGAGTGGCTACAAACTGCGTAAAGGTCATGGAGGCGGCAATCACGCTGTCAACATCCTCCCGGATCAGGCCCCGCCAGGTGGGTTTACCTTCCTTTTCGGCCTTCCATTCGGCATAATGATTCGATTTTCCCCGTTTCGGGTTTTCAATGACGGAAAGGGAGTATTCCCGGCACAGCCGATCGGAGGTCTGCCGCATGAGAGCGTAGGTGGCCTTATTGTCGTAATACCGCTTGCCGTCCATGAAGGACACAGAGTTCAGCACAAAATGGTTATGAAGATGCCGCTTGTCAAGGTGGGTGGAAACCACCACCTCAAAGCGGTCGCCCCATAGCTCCTGTGCCAGCTTTACTCCGATGGCATGAGCGGTTTCGGGTGTTGCTTCTCCCGGTGCAAAGGCTTGGTATCCGTGAAATGCCAAGATACCCTCCGGCTTCTGGAATTGGAGCTTTGTCCGTTTCATCTGCTCGCAGGCCGTGTTTGGATCACAGTTGATTCCCGTTACATAGAGTTGCTTTTCGGTTTTAGCATCCAACTGTGTGTAGTCCAGCACCTTCTGCAATCTCTGAAAGTCAGGACTTGAAAAATCAAGGTTCTCTGTCTTTTGGGGATTAGTAGCATAATCAATTACCCGATCAAGGCGGTCGGTTACATCCCATATTGCTGTTGTTGCCATAGCTTTCTCTCCTTTCCGGTAATGTGACTGCTTCTTGTATATTTTGCACAGCCCTTCTAAGCCGGTTTGCTTCATACTGAAAAACAGCTTTGTCAATATGCCGTATGGCATTGGCCTTGGCCGCAAGTTGATTCAAATTGTTTCCAATAGCGTGAAGTTCCCGCATTATTGAGTAGTAATCAAGAGGAGGCAGTTCCTTGGGTATATAGCCGTTTATAAGTGAACGAATAAAAGCTTCCTGGGAAAGTCCGGTTTTCTTCACCTGAGTTTTCAATCGCTGAAATTCTCTTGTATTCATACGAAATGTCACTTTTATGCTTCGTTTAAGCATATATAACCTCCTGTTCTTTTAAGGGTTTCAGGGATTATCCCTGACAAGCGAATAATGCTGGCATTATTCAGTGCTTGCTGCAACACAAGACAACGGTCTTGTGTTATCATGAAAACTACGGTTGGTTTCAGATACCACCGGCCGAAAAGAAAAGTCCGGTGGTCATCGTCCATACTCACAGCGCTTTTGCCTCCTGATTCATGCTTCTATTACATTTTCCCGGGAGGCAAACTCTACCCCAGCAAAGTGTTCCGAGTCGAGAATAAATTCTTCATTGTTGTATGCTTTCTGCACCATCATTTCTGCTTGCTGGGCGTTTTCCGCTTCGTCCTCCTCCTTGACGGTCATGCAAAGGGTGCGAAGGGTTTCTTTGATTTCCACCTGATAGGTTTTCATAAACGCAAGCCTCCTTTCAGTTGGGTAAAAGAAAAAGGTACTGATTTCAGCACCTTTAACAATAGATAGAAACTAATTATATGAGAATGTATCCGTATGAAATTAATAATAGCAATGTCCGCTTATCGGCCAGAGATAACAAGACTCGGCCGGACTCCGAAACCCTTTTCCATGGCACTACCCCACCCAGCGAAGGGGTGGCCTAACCCAGTTGTGAAGTTGGTCGCCCTGAGCTTTAGTACCACCATGGACGTGGCTCCTAAAAGCATCCTATACTTAATATGGTAATTATCTCTTTTTTAGATTATCAATATAAAGCATTAACAAAATTGCTGGGTCAGTATCTTCCTCAGCGGCTAAAATGTTCAAATCTACTGTAATTAGCGGCAATGCCTTGTCAAAAGGTAAATTTCTCTCTTGTATTATTTGGTTTATTTCAACAAATAATAACACACGTCTTTTTTTATCTATAGAATTATATCCATTCAATATATCATTGTCTTTCATGGTACTGCCTGTACAACTTCTAAATACTTCGGCAAATTTATGGAAATCCTTTTTTGTAATATTAGTCGCCATAATATTATCCCTCCAAAAATCCATTACATTATTAAATGTAACATTATAATTCTTTAGCATT
>Ga0209347_1005191_pt1 | contig 12673 bp, 13 predicted proteins | sample AutmiccommuBRH23_FD_187382 | JGI IMG/M metagenome (GOLD analysis project Ga0209347, IMG submission 187382) | Deep subsurface microbial communities from Mt. Terri, Switzerland - Autotrophic microbial communities BRH/23 (SPAdes) (version 2) | ecosystem: Environmental > Aquatic > Deep subsurface >... | reverse complement strand
ATTATCTCTAATGTACTTTCGCCAATCCCTAGATATGGTATCATGTGACAAGATGAACATTTGATTTCTGTATCTAGTATATTTTTACTAATTATTAGAATGATGTTAAGTGTTGCTAAAAATAGTAGCAGCATTTTAGTCTTTTTATCAAAACTAAATTCTTTCAAATAAAACCTCTCCTTTGTTTCAATAATTCAATTACTAAAGGCCCTTATGAAAACATCAATAGTATGTTCACCTGTAAGTCTAAAAATGGAATTATTATTAGGATAAATTACAGTGGGGTATTTAGGAATTTCTTTTTTTGATGGATTTGTCATTAAATAGTAAGTAGTAAACCCTTGAATTTCTAATTCATTAAATACTTGTTCGATTACTTTAACAGCCTTATTAAGAGAAGCGTTTTTCTTAAATCCAGTACAAATAATAATAGGTAATTTATCGAATTTTTCTTTATTTTTGTTTAATAAAACCAACTCCCTTTGACAACCCGTACACCAAAAAGCTACAAAAATTACAGGTTGTTGTGAAAAATCGACGACTACTTTTTCTCCAGAAGATTTAACGATCGGAAGGTTATTCAAAGAAAAAGACTTTAACAATTTAGCATCGTCTTTTGGATTTAAACTGTGCTTTTCTTCATTTACTCTATTTATAAAAGAGTTACTCTTCAGTTCAGCGCTAGTGGAATTAATACCGCATCCGTTTATTAAAAATACAAATAGAACTAAACCTATAGTTGTGATATAACCCAATTGCGACTTTAACTTATCTGTGGCTTTTAACACTTCCATGACCACACCCTCCATTTCAATATTTGTAATACTCTTTCATAAGTGAACTCGTTCAACTAAAGTTGAACATCGAGTCTTCGGTGAGGGACTCTACCCCCACCGAAGCAGAATAAGGTGTATCACTCCCACTTATAGAAGTGGGAGTCTTACGATTTAAATAATTCAACTTAATCAGCTGAAATTCCTCCAACTAAATACCATTAATTACATAATATTCCAGATAATTTTTGGTATTAATTTGTGATTTTACTCATACCTTTGTTCAACTTTAGTTGAACAAGTATACTAGACACAAACTACCGGAAGCCGTCGCTATGAGCAAATTTCTAGCCTTCAATTTTCGATGGCAGCTTTATTATGCAGGGAAAATAACATATAGGTAGAATATGGTAATTAACTATGCTATAGTTATTTATGATAAAAAATGTTAAGTAGGTTATTTAAAGCATAAAGGAATTGATGAATAAATATATGAAAATTGCTAATGTTAAAGTTTACCTTTGGCTTGGAAAATATATAAGGCAATCTTTGAAGCCTCTTTTGGTAATAATTTTTTATAGTACTATAATTCCTTTAGCCTCAGTGGCCACAGCAATCACCACAAAGCAAATAATTGACTTTTCGATCCAGAAGGACGTCCTGCATGCAATCCTCTACACAGCACTTTTTGCATTCTTAATTCTTTTGCACATATTTCTTTCTGCCTTTATAACTTTGAGGTCCGCTAGGTTGAGAGAGACACTAAACAATTGTATCCAAAAAGATTTTCTAAGCTTATTACACAAAGTTGAATGGAATACCTTAACTAAATATCACAGTGGTGATGTCTTAACCCGCTTAACTAGTGATGTCTCTATTATTGTTGATGGGATAGTGACTTTGCTTCCAAGTCTCATATCTCTCACCGTCCAATTAGTAGCGGCATTTTCAACACTATTATATTATGACAAAAAAATTGCGATTTTTGCTTTTATCCTAGGTCCAATTTCAGTCTTTTTCGGTTGGCTTATTGGTCGAAAACTTAAAAAAATGCAACACGAGATTCAGTCTTCAGAAAGTCGTTATCGCTCGTTTATCCATGAATCGATTCAAAATATCCTAATTATCAAGATCTTTGAGATTAGTAAATGGAACATAAAGCGCATCGAAGACTTACAGAACACTAAATTCGACTTAATAATGAAGCGATCAAAGTTTGGAATCGCTACTAGCTTAGTGATAAGTCTTGGATATCGGCTAGGGTTCTTTATGGCATTTGTCTTTGGTGCAATTAATCTTTCAAAAGGTATTTCTAGTTTTGGTACGTTTACTGCGTTTTTGCAACTTGTTGGGCAAATACAGGGTCCGTTTGAAGGTTTAGCACGTAGCTTACCTCAAATTGTCTCTGCAACGGCCTCTGCAGAACGTTTGATGGAATTTGAAGGATTACACATGGAAAAACTAACTAATAGTACAAAATCACCTCGCAATGAGTTGATGGGCATATTGTTAGATCACATTTCATTTGCCTATGATAAGGGCAATATGATTCTTTCTGATGTGTCATTAACAATAAAACCAACAGAAATAGTTGCTTTGATTGGACCCTCCGGTGAAGGTAAAACTACACTTATTCGAATGTTGCTGGCCCTTCTTACCCCTGTAAGTGGAAATATATATTTGCTTAATAAGAATTACAAAAAAGAATTAGTATCAGCCAACACCAGAGCATACTTTTCTTACGTCCCCCAAGGAAGCACATTATTCTCAAACAGTATCGCTGAAAACTTACGTATCGGAAATCCTTCCGCATCGGACGAAGATTTAATAGCAGCAGCAAAAACAGCTTGTGCCTGGCAATTTATTCAAACTTTGCCTGACGGCATGCATACCATGGTAGGTGAGCATGGACTAGGCTTATCTGACGGGCAGTCTCAACGTCTTTCCATTGCCCGAGCATTACTTAGGCAATCATCAATTTTACTCTTAGATGAAGCGACTTCAGCATTAGACTTAGAGACAGAATGCGCTGTTTTAAAGAACATCCGAAAGCTGAATCCACCTAGGACATGTATTGCCATTACCCATCGTCAATCTGTATTTAATATTTGTGATCGCATCTTCCGTCTCTCAGACAACAAATTAATTGAAGAAAAAAATGCTACTACTCCTAAATACGGGATTAGTAGCAAAATATAGTATTACCATTAACCGTTAGTGCACCCTTGGCATGCACCGCTACCTATTACATCAACCGGTATAGGGCAACCATTCATGTCAATTGCTGTCCACACACCATCTTTTCCTTTTGCGTGCCAATCAAATTCAGTCATGCCTACAGTGAGATCTGTTAATTGTAGTGAAATCCACCGTTTCTTAGCTTGATTTTCCAATTTATCACCTCCTTTCATAAAACAAGTACATCACCTTTCAAGAATTCTCCAAGAATTAAACAGACTAAAAGTATCCGAATGGGACTATGTTATGATTATTGAATTCGCATTCTCCATCTCTCAGACAACAAATTTATTGAGTAAAAATACTAATACTCCAAAATTTGATAATAGTAGCAAAATATAGTGTATCGCCATTAGTCGTTAGTTCACCCTAGGTATGAACCACTACCTATAACATCAACCGGTATAACATCAACTGGTATTGCTGTCCACGCACCGTCTTTTCCTTTTGCGTGCCAATCAAATTCAGTTATGCCTATAGTAAGATCTGTTAATTGTGGCGAAATCCACCGTTTCTTGGCCTGGTTTTCCAATTTATCACCTCCTTGTAAAACAAGAACCTCACCTTTTAAGGATTCTCCAAGAATTAAACAGACTAAAAGCATCTTTATGTCCGTCTCATTTGAATTCGAGGCGGAAGTCTATTACTATCCCTCGTCGGATCTCTTTTCACTATGCCATGAACGAGAGGCATTTTAGTTTTGATGCTACGATATGAGTAGATGCAGTTGACTTCATCTGTTGGTCGAAGTTTCGATAGTGTATAATTTCTCCTATTTTCCAGACTGTAACCTCTTTCTTTCACGCGTGGGTTTATATTATAACTCAATGAAAAGGAAGAGTTAATCAAAGAGAACTTCTTCCTTTCACTAATATTACTGCTTGTTATAAGATATACATATTTGGTACCTCTGGTAAAAATTTTATGAATATAGATTTCAAATGCTTTTCAAATCCTTTCGCATCCTCCGTCTCTCAGACAACAAATTAATTGAAGAAAAAATGCTACTACTCCCAAATTTGAGAATAGTAGCAAAATATATTGTATCACCATTAACCGTTAACACCCTTGGCATGCACCACTACCTATAAGATCATTCGGGATAGGGCAACCCTGCATGTCAATTGCTGTCCAAGCACCATCTTTTCCTTGTGCATGCCAATCAAATTCAGTCATGCCTATAGTAAGATCTGTTAATTGTGGCGAAATCCACCGTTTCTTGGCTTGATTTTCCAATTTATCACCTCCTTTCATAAAACAAGTGCCTCATCTTTCAAAAATTCTCCAAGGATTAAACAAACTAAAAGCATCCTTATGTCCGTCTCATTTGTTTCATTGTCCACTAAAGCTTTATTATCTTGAACAACTCTTATAACTTCCTCTGTATCTATATATGCTTGTATCCTCTTATTCTGAACGGTATCAATGATTTCTTGTTTAATTTTGTCCCAATCAGGAGCAATTCTTTGGAGCCAATCGGCACTCTGTAATCCTCTAACTTTAGTATTCAACCTTACTTTATTCGGTAAAATACCCTCCATCGACCTACGTATTAAAAGTCTTTCTTGCCCTTGTTTTACATATTGATTTCCGGGAATTCGAAGGCAGAAGTCTATTACTCTTTTATCCCTCGTCGGATCTCTTTTCACTATGCCATGAACGAGAGACATCTTCGTTTCGATGGCTGCGATATGAGTAAATGCAGTTGACTTCATAATTCGTCTTCGAAGTTCCGATAGTGTATAATTCTTCCTATTTTCCAGACTGTACCCTCTTTCTTCCACGCGTCGGTTTATATTATAATTCAATGAAAAGGAAGGGTTAATCAGAGAGATCTCCTTCCTTACATTAATATTACTACTTGTCTTAAGAATATGCTTATTTAGTACCTCTGGTAAAAATTTTATGAATATAGATTTACTAAACTTTTTACGACTAATTCTGTGAAGTCTACAGTAACTCGATATTTCTTTAACTAGTGCGATCAGTCTGACTTGCTTAAATAACGAATATGCATGTGTATAAAAATCGCCATATGATATGGTTCCGTTGCCAAACTGTCCATCCAATAGTACTTTACAATTATTTTTGGCTGCCGTTTCAGATATACAATTCATCCAAAACGTGTTTTCAACTGTTTTATAAGGCTGCTCGAATATCTGCAGGTATTTCCCGATGTCCACATAGGAATTTCTTCCTTCTGAACGGCAGTACGTTACCTTAATATTGGGGTATTGCTTTCCAATCGCCTCTATATAAGGGCTTTCATCTGATATTAAGTAAGCAGGCAACCATTCTTTAAAGCCCTCCATCGGGAGCGCGCTAAAAGCCTGGAGTTCCTCTCCTTTTTCTTTAAGCTTTTTTGCTGCAATACATGCTACAGAACCCGAGTCAAGACCCCCGCTTAACGCAACTCCAACTGACCCAATACTACGTGTGCGACAGTGTACGGCCTCAAAAAAAACCTCTCTGAAAGCATCATCATATTCTGCATCGGTTTTAAATTTTATTACCGGTAACTTAAGAGGGTCCCAATATTTCTCTTTTCTTAATCCACCTCTGTTAATAGTTATAGAGTGAGCTGGCAATAACTGCTGAATATCCTTATAAACTGTATGATTAGAATCTATTTCGTGCACTATGGAGGATATCGCCAGAAAATCGGCAATCCATAATTCATTCACCCTCTTTTCAACCCCTGGAATCATGAATAAAGGCTTCATCAAAGTGCAGAAAGCAAAAGTGTTTGAATTGTTAGTAAAATATAAAGTTCTTTTCCCTACATGGTCTCTTGCACAAAATAGTTCGTTCTTATTATGATCAAATATTGCAAAGGCATAATCCCCTATTAGAAAGCAAGGGCATTTTTTTTCCCATTTCTTATAAGCCATTAATACCAACTGACTATCCGTTATCCTATCCCCTTCAAGGTAACCAAAAATAGCCATAAGTTCTGAACGATTATCAATAATTGCATCGGCCGTGATAGTAAGACCTGCATTGGAATCATGAAATGGTAGTTTTTCCAACCTTGACTCTGGAGTTATTACAAGATGTAGACACCCGAAAAAAAAATCATTCCCATAAAAGACATCAGAATAATCAGCAGGATATATAGCTAGTTTTTCCATCATAACTGAACCAACCTCATTGGAAACGGGTTTGCTATTTCTATTAAAAAATCCACAAATAGCACTCATAATAATTTATAACCCTCATTACGATCAATAACATTGATTAATTCTTCATTATAAAGCTTATTAATAAATTCAAGCACTTGTCCTTGACAAGTCAAAGAATCTACGTCATATTCATGCATTAATGTGTTAATTATGTTATTTACTATATTTGGCTTTTCAATCAGTTCCCATATACGACTGCCGACATGATCTAAACCATAGTATTTACCCTTTTCAATATGCATCATAACAATTTCGCCATCTATGTCAGCAGCAGGGATATTTTTAATTCTTTCGACAACAGCATTAAGTAAATCTACATTATTGGTTATTGACATAAATAATTCTCCTTCTCTTTGCTTTTTTCCATATATCACTACTGGTAATTATTACTGGTAATTATTACTGGTAATTATTTTTACAATTCTTCAATTTCCTTTAATATTAATTTGATCTGTTTCTCAAGAGTGAATATATTTTGAGGTCTTATCATTTGATATATCTGTATACTTTCCGCTACAGAGCTAAGTTTTTTGAAGTTTTCAACTTCCCGCTTAAATAAACTAAGGAACTTGCCATGAAAAGAATGATTTAATAAAACGGATAATTTCTGCATTCCATCAAGCCTTGTAATACTTACCTCATTACATGCATCAGCCTTCAACTCCCAAAGTACAAAAAGACGTGCCGGCGCTTCCTGATAACCATATCTAACTGGCAAAAAGTACTTATTTTCATTTCTCAAATATGTATGTGAAATTGAGTGTATATCTATCCCAACAGCTTCTGCACTATCCCGACAGAGTTTATGAACAGGGAAGCCCGGGCATACCCAAATAGTACCGTCATCTGATAATGACAAAAAAGAAACATCATCTGTTAAAAAGGGATAACCTATTTGCCTTAAAGCCAAGGCAAGAGTGGATTTACCAGCCCCAGATGCACCTGAGATAATAATGCATTTACCATCAACAACTACTGAGCTCCCATGGATAGCCAACATGCCGCGCTGCAAAAGCAAAATCTCAAAGGTTGTTCCATAAAGATAACTCTTTAGCTTAGAATCATCAGCTTCCTCATAAGGTTCAATTATCATTCTTTTGCCATCTGATACAAGAAATTTGGCTACCCCTTTGACATCAAATAAGAATTCTCGTTTCGATGTTTGAAAGAAAACGTTTTTTTCCAAGGGATCCAATATATCTTCCGGAACTTTTCCGTTTATTATCTCAATTTCTGCTGCTTCTTCTCCTGGCAAAAACGCATCCAACACAAAATCAGAAGCAATATTTAATCCGAAAGCGCTGTAGTTTTCTTTCGTTTTTTCGTTAAATTCTTTCATTATAAAAAAGATCCTTCCTTAATCAATTATCTTTACTAAATCTTGCAAATTGAGCAACAGCAATAAACCTTTCTTTTTCTCTGCCTCCTGTTACGATTAATCCACCACATCTTAACCACGCATGAGCAACTAATTTATTTGACTCATCCTTAGCTAATCCTAAATATAACGTATAGGGTATCTTGATTAGTCTAAGCACAATTTGGGCTGAAATTGATTGTACCAGACATTTGCTCTCCCACGGTGTAAATTGACTTATCTTATTAACTGCCCATCCTACTCTTGCCGCTTTCATAAATGTAGAATAATTTACCTCCAAAGGTGATTCTGCCATTTTATCTCCTATTGTTTGAGCAATAAAACGAAAAGGGATAATCAAGATTGCGATCCGTACAATCCCCATTAAAAAGAATAGAATAATTAATAAGGATTTTGTCTTGTTTGAATAATTACAAAATCTACACCATCGTCTCTTGGCGGTTATGATCCCTTTTTTCAAATGACTGATATAAATCTTCAAGAACACCCTACCTTTATTGAATAAATTAGGAATGTTTAAGCATCGTCAGCAGATATAAGAAATACTTCTCAAATCCTTGTGACGCAAGGGCTAGATGCCTGTAGAAAACCTGCAGTGTTTTACACTGATCATTTAGTAAAACTTCGCTACATTTGAGAGGTATGCCCTCTGTGTAAATCAAGATTCTTTACCTTTCTATTTTTGAGAAATCGATTGGAGTTAAAGAAATAATTGTAAGATCTAAAGTGAATTTTATAGTCACGCTTCTTCACTTTGTTCAATACAACTCCTAAAACATTAACATTTAATTTCTCAAGCTGTTCCTTAACGCGCTCCAGACTTGTTAGAGTGGTTAATCCAACTTTCACAGCCAATAGAGTAGCATCAACTTTTGACGCTATAATAGCCCCATCCCCAACGCTACACAGCGCTGGGGTATCGAAAAGCACCATATCATAATCATTTCTCACCTTGCCGACCAGCTCTTTAAACCGAGCAGAGCATAAAAGTCTAACTGGGTTAAGATTCTCATTACCGCAAGAACAGTAAGTAAAGTTAGTAATATTCGTCTTCCTTAGAACTTCATATAATTTAACATTTCCCTCTAGATAATCAGAAAGGCCCAGTTCGGAACCCACATTCAGCCTCTTTGCAGCAATCGGTTTGCGCATATCCGCATCAATAAGGAGTACGTTCCAACCTGCGTGTGCTATAGCTATTGAAAGACTTATAGCAAGAGAAGTTTTGCCCTCTTTTGGATTGCAACTTGTCAGTGCAAACGTCTTTAAACCATTTTGACTATCACTAATATGTATGTTAGCAGTAAGCATTGCATAGGCCTCTCGAACAGCTTGATTTTTGTGCTCATACACATTAAACCTATTTGCCTGCATCTCTATTTCCTCCTTTAATGGATATCATGTTCCGGGATAATTCCAATCACACGAACTTTCAGACCTCTGACGATATCTTCTGCTGAACGTACTGTAGTGTCATAGTAGTTAATACAATATATGATACCCAAAGCAATCGTTAAGCCTATTGATATTCCTAGAAGGATTTTTTGCACTCTCTTATTATTAATTGAGTAATCCGGTACCAAAGCCGCGTCCAAAATGCCGACATTGTTACTGTTCCAAAGTTGATGAAGTTGAGTTATGAATTCATGTCCCGTAGCATTCGCTACGGCTGCAACCATAGTTGGATCGGACCCTCTGGCACTAATAGTAAAAATGTTAGAATTGTCTTTACTAGTTATGCTGACCATTGATAAGATTTCATTTTCTGAAAGGTTATACTCTTTAACCTCCTTCGAAACTGCTGAAGTCAGCGATCTGCTATAAATAATGTCATAATACTGTCGTACTAACTCCGGATGAAGTGTCCTATCCAAAGAACTTATTGACTTTCCGCCTGTTACTACTGGATCGTGATTCGAAATATACAATTTGGTTTCTGCTTGGTACACTGGCTTCGTGAAATATACATTCAAATAGCCTATTCCACCGCCAAGTACAGCTAGAAGAACAATTAACCACCACTTACGTGCAACCGAATACAAAATCCGCTTAATTTCCACTTTATTCTTCCTTTCATGCTTTGTTTTTTCATCGTGAGTCCAAGGCTTTAGTATGTAATAAACACAAAAGATTATATTAATCTTATTGTAAATATATTCCATATAAAGTTAAAATTTCCTTCTTGATTTTTAAAACTATACAAATTTATTTATCCATTAGCCAAATGAGAAGTCCCATGCAGCTTCTAGGGGTTGATGTTTTTATGAGAGAATTATACGTATAGAAATGCCAATGGTAAAATTCAGAAATTGCCTTTAATTGCAAAAAATATTTGTAGTCCTTCATTAGGTGGTGTTTTTTTTTGTAAAAAAAGGTATAATTAGGTTAAATTCTTTATCAGTTCTAGACCTAGACAAAGAATTATTATCTATTCTATTATCAGACCACCATGTCGCTATGAATGGAAAATTTATTTTTCCAAGGCAGAAAGGTGGTAGCGATTATACTTATGAAGAAAAAAATTTGAGTTTAAATTAGGAAGGATCGTTGTAAATGATACATAATAGAGCATTCCCTAAAATGTCTCCTGAACTATTGTTCATGCTCAATTGCATGAGATACACCAAAGGGGGAGAAGAACAGATGCACAATTTGTTGGCTCTCGGCCTAAATTGGGATTTGTTTTTACTACTGGCTATGGACCATAGGGTCTTTCCTTTGGTCTATAAAACATTGAGTAGCTTGAATAACCCGGCGGTCCCCGAATATATAATTAATTCATTGCAGCAGAACTGTAAAAAAAATGCTCTAAAAGCTGTAGGTATGACTGGTGAAATGGTCAGAGTTAGTAGAACTATGGAAGAAGCCGAAATTCAGCCACTCATTTTAAAAGGGGTGCCTCTTGCTCTTAAACTATATAAAGACATTGCATTAAGGCCTTCAGGAGATATAGATATTTTGGTTAAACCTTTAGATTTCACGAAAGCTGAGAAGATTATGGAAGATCTAGGGTATAAAAGATTAGAGCCTAATGTGTCGATGACTCAGCATCAGAAAGAAAAATACTTTAGAAAATTTCAGCATTTCTCATACTACCATTCTGAACGGGCAATTTGTATAGAGCTTCACTGGAGGACTTACCATTTTGGCGTAAAGGGTATCCCTACGACATCTGATCTAAGCACTCAAAAGATTGATATTGGGGGATGTCTTGTGAATACTATGGCTAATGAGGAGTGGCTATTGTATCTAATGGTACATGGATGTAATCATATGTGGTTTCAACTACGATGGTTAAGTGATATTGAGAAATTTTTGCGAAACAAGATCAATTGGGATAAAATAATCTTATTAGCCGATAATTATGGATTAAGACTCATAGTGAATCTGACTCTAATTTTGGTTAATGAGCTTATGGCAGTACCCGTTCCTGAGCCTTTGTCTCAAGTCGTGGCGAAAGATCAAAAAGCACGAAAGCTCGCTTCTATTGTAATAGATGGACTACGTGATGAAACATCTGAAGTACCTTATTCCAGATCTTCATATTTGAAGAAATTACTGTTTAAGCAGCCTGTATATTATGTAAGTTTGCGTACAGGGTGGAAAAGGAAACTATTCTACATTTTTTCCTATATTTTTTCCAAGTTTCATCCTAGAGACAAGGATTTCCAACTGATCTCTCTTCCAGAAGGATTAAATTGGTTCTATTATTTGATAAGACCATTTTATTGGGTTTGGAGACGTTTCCTTATCTTAAGATGATGTTAAAACAGCGTCAGTACGGTTTGAGGTTATTTAGTCCTCAAACCGTACTGACGCTGTTCCATCATTTGCTCTGGCATAGTTGATTTCGAAAATGCCGAAATGTAACAGCTTTCACTGAGCGAATGAACGTTCCTAGTAATCTCTACTATTTTACTTCACCTTATAATAATCAACATACCAATCAACGAATTTCTGTAACCCATCTTCTATGCTTGTGCTTGGTTTAAAATCGAAATCTCTCTCCAAAGGCGAACTGTCACTATAGGTGGCCTTAACATCGCCCGGCTGCATTGGCAGGAACTCTTTCTCTGCAACAATCTTTCTTCCGACTGCCTTACTCAGTGCTTTTTCAAGTGCAGCGATATAATCCATCAATTGCTCTGGTTGATTGTTTCCGATATTATATACCGCGTATTGTATACCATTTAGAATACTGTCCTTATCAACTCTCCTAGTAGGTGGATTGCACAGAATTCTTGCCACAGATTCAACGATATCGTCGATATATGTGAAGTCTCTATAGCAGTCCCCAAAGTTATACACCTTGATTGACTCATTACTAAATATCTTCTTAGTAAAACCGAAATACGCCATGTCGGGTCTTCCCATCGGACCGTAAACAGTGAAAAATCTCAAACCTGTGGAAGGTATACCGAACAATTGGCTATAAGTATGCGCCATCAATTCATTTGTTTTTTTAGTGGTGGCATAAAGTGAAACAGGATTGTCCACCTTGTCATCTGTAGAGAACGGCACTTTCGTATTTGCTCCGTAGATCGAACTAGATGATGCGTAAACTAAGTGATCTACCGGGTTATAACGACATGCCTCTAAAATATTATAAAATCCAATGATGTTGTTCTGTATATATGAATCCGGATTCTCAATACTGTAACGAACTCCGGCCTGAGCAGCCAGATTCATGATAATATTTGGCTTGTAGTCCTCAAAGACTTTCGTAACAATATCCTTGTCAGAGATGTCCCCTTTGATGAACTTAAAGCTTGCGTATCCTTCCAGCTGTTTCAGTCTGCTATACTTTAAATCAACATCATAGTAGTCGTTCATATTATCAATTCCGACCACTCTGCAGCCTTGCTCCAATAACTTCTTAGACAAGAAAAATCCGATGAATCCAGCGCTACCAGTGATTAAATAGGCTTTACTGGGGTCTAGTTCTTTATATCCTTCAATCATAATCATTGTCTCCTTTATCTAAATCGTAAGACTCCCACTTCTATAAGTGGGAGTGATACACCTTATTCTGCTTCGGTGGGGGTAGAGTCCATCCTTCGCCGCTGAGTGTACCTTTTGGGATCAGCGGCTTCGGCGATACT
>Ga0209347_1005190_pt1 | contig 12677 bp, 6 predicted proteins | sample AutmiccommuBRH23_FD_187382 | JGI IMG/M metagenome (GOLD analysis project Ga0209347, IMG submission 187382) | Deep subsurface microbial communities from Mt. Terri, Switzerland - Autotrophic microbial communities BRH/23 (SPAdes) (version 2) | ecosystem: Environmental > Aquatic > Deep subsurface >... | reverse complement strand
GGATGGCGGGCTCGGCGAGCCGACCGGCTTCGTGCAGCACGAGGGCTCCAGCATCAATCCCTCCCGCCAGAAGGAGCCGCACGCCCATTCGGTGAACCTCAGCCCGGACGACCGCTTCGTCTTCATCGCGGACTTGGGTCTCGACAAGATCATGATCTACAGACTCGACGGCCGGACCGGGAAGATCGCCGCGAACGATCCCCCGTTCGCGAAGGTGAAAGCCGGGGCGGGCCCGCGGCATCTTGCGTTCCATTCCGATGGCAAGCACGCCTACGTGATCAACGAGCTCGATTCCACGATTACCGCCTTCGCCTTTGATGCAGCCTCCGGGGTTCTCAAGGAAGTGCAGACGGTCCCGACGCTGCCAACTGGGTTCGACGGGCGCAACGGGTGCGCCGAAGTCCGTGTGCATCCGAACGGCAAATTCCTCTACGGCTCCAATCGCGGGCACGACAGCATCGCGGTCTACCGGATCGACCCGGCCGAGGGCACGCTGACTCTTGTGGAGCACGAGACGGCCGATCTCAAGACGCCGCGAAACTTCAACATCGATCCGACGGGCAAATTCTGCCTCGTCGCCAACCAGGACGGCAACAGCACCGTGGTCTTCCGGATCGATCCGGAAACCGGATCCCTTGAGCCGACGGGACACAAGATCGCCGTCTCGAAACCGGTGTGCATCCGGTTCCTGTGATCTCACGGACGCTCACGGACCTCCACGGACCCACACGGACTGCGATGTTCGTGTCGGTCCGTGAGCGTCCGTGCCTGTCCGTGCTCCGTCAATACTCGCGATTCTTCAGCATGCCCGGCTGCGGCGTCGGGTACAGGCCGTCGGCCGCGGCCCGCACGGGGGCCGGCGAGTCCATCGTCAGCTTGTCCACGTCCGGGGCGAATTCCTCTTCGCAGTTGAGCATCTCGTCGAAGGTCACGATTTGTCCCGTGTGGACGGCCTTGCGGGCCATGGCCGTCACGAGACTGGCCTCGGCGCCGCGTTTGACCTCGTTATAGGGCTTGTCGTTGCGGATGGCCTCGACCAGATGGTCCCACTCAAGTTGGTAGGGATTCGGCTCGGGTTGCGGGAATGCCCAGACCAGATTCTCCCTGGCAAAGTCCTGTGTCTTGTAGATGCGGCACTTGGCCGGGGTGTGCATGAGGGTCGAGATCACGGCCGAGCCCTTTGTGCCGTGGGCATAGCTAGCGAACTCGCCGTGACAGCCGGCCATGTGGCGGTTGTTCAGAAAGAGCTTGGTCCCGTCGGCAAACGTGTACTCGACATCGTAGTGATCGAAATTCTGGTCCACGCAGTTGCCGCGATAGCAGCGCGAGCCGGCGCCCTGGGCCTTCACCGGCCAGGCATCCTTCATCCAGCAGCACTCGTCCACGTTGTGAGCGACCACGTCCTGGAACAGTCCGCCGCTGGCCCAGAAGAAGCCCAGATAGTTGCGGATCTGCCAGAGCAATTCGTTGGCTCCGCCTTCCCTGGCTCCTGCGAATCCCGCAGGACCTTGCTGACGATAGGTCCGCATCATGTGGATCTCGCCGATCTGGCCGGCCTTGATCCGGTCGTAGAGCTCCCAGCGGGCCTTGCAGTGCCGGCACATCAGGCCGACGCCCACCTTGAGGTTCTTTTTCGCCGAGTCCTCGGCCAGTTGGAGCATCTTGCGCGTCGTGGGCCCATCTACCGTGATGGGCTTCTCCATGAAGACGTTGATTCCCTTCTGGATCGCGTAGCCAAAGTGGACCCAGCGAAACGCCACCGGTGTGGCCATGATCACGACATCGCCCGGCCGCAGGCAGTCCATGGCCTTCTGATAGGCGTCGAAGCCGATGAATCGGCGTTCCGGCGGCACGTCGATCTGCCTGGCCTCGTACCCCATGACCCACACATCGGCCGAGCCGCTAGTGCGGGGCACGCTGGCGGCCTCGATCAGGCCGTCATAGCTGCGTTGCAGGCGGTCCTGAAAGACGTCGGCCATCGCGACCAGCTTGATCGGCCCGCTCTTGGTCGCCAGGGCATTGGCTGTCGCCCCGGCCCCGCGCCCGCCGCAACCGACGAGCGCGACTCGGATCGTATTGTCCTCGCCTGCATAGACCCGCGGCCCGACCGTCGCCAGGAACGCCGAACCGGCGGCGACTCGACCCGTGCCCTTCAGGAACTCCCGACGCGATGTGCTATGTCCTGCGCTCTTGCTCATAGTCGATCATCTCCTTTTGACGCCCACCCGTGCCGACGCAACGTCCTGCGTCTCTGCCTGCTCATTATCGCGGCACAGGGGCGATTGACAACGGAATTCCAGCGGCGGGCCCGGGCGGCTCTTGCATCTTGCGTCCGCGACCCCGACAATACGGCAGTCCAAATGCCAAGAGGAGAATCATGCAGAAACAAACGATGCGATGGATTGTGATCGAAGCTCTTGCCTGCCTCCTATGTGCCGTTGCCATGGGGGCCGAATACCATGTCTCGCCCGGCGGCGATGACGCCAGCCCCGGGACGCGGGATCGCCCCTTCGCCACCCTCCAGCGGGCCCAGAAAGCCGCAAGACAGGCCGCGGACGGCGAGGCGGTCACCGTGCGTCTGCGAGGCGGGACCTACTATCTGCCCGAGACGCTCGTGTTCACCTCCGAGGATTCCGGCACCCAGTCGGCCCCGGTTACGTATCTTGCCTATGGCGAGGAGACCCCCGTCATCAGTGGCGGCGTGAAGCTGGACTTGCGATGGGAGCCGTTCCGCGATGGAATCATGGAGGCCGCTGTGCCCGCGGGGCTTGTGACGGACCAGCTATTCGTCAACGGCCGGCGCCGGCCCATGGCGAGGTATCCGAACTTTGACTCGACTGTCCGCCATTTCAACGGTTTTGCGGCCGATGCCTTCGGACCGGCGCGGGCCGCACGATGGTCGGACCCTCGCGGCGGGTTTATCCATGCCATGCACGCCCACGAGTGGGGCGATTTCCATTACCTCATCACCGGCAAGAGCGACGACCACGAGGTCATCTACGAAGGAGGCTGGCAGAACAACCGCCGCATGGGACTGCACAAGACCTATCGCATGGTGGAGAATGTCTTCGAGGAGCTCGACGCTCCCGGCGAGTGGTTCCACGATGCCAAGGCCAACGTGCTCTACTTCTATCCGCCGCAGGACGTGGACCTGGATACAGCCGTGGTCGAGGCGGTCCGGCTGAGACATCTGGTTGAGTTTCGCGGAACGCAGGACAAGCCCGTTCGCTTCATCAGTCTGCGCGGCCTGACGTTTCGCCATGCGGCACGGACGTTCATGGACAACAGAGAGCCGCTGCTGCGAAGCGATTGGACGACCTATCGCGGCGGAGCGATCCTGTTCGACGGCGCCGAGGATTGTGCCGTCCAGGACTGCACGCTCGATCAGGTCGGCGGCAATGGCGTCTTCGTCAACAAGTACAATCGGAGGATCGCCGTTCGCGGCTGCCACATCGTCGGAACGGGAGCCAACGGCGTCGCATTCGTCGGCGATCCGAACAGCGTCCGTAATCCGCTGTTCGAATATAACCAGCGGCAGAGCTATAAGGACATCGACAGGACCCCGGGCCCCAGGACCGACAACTACCCCGCCGATTGCCTTGTCGAGGATTGCTTGATCCACGAGACCGGGCGCGTCGAGAAGCAGACCGCCCCCGTGCAGATTTCCATGTCCATGGGCATCACCATCCGCCACTGCTCGCTCTACGACGTCCCGCGGGCGGGGATCAACATCTCCGAGGGGACCTTCGGCGGCCACGTGATCGAGTTCTGCGACGTGTTCGACACGGTCCTGGAGACGGGCGACCACGGCTCGTTCAACTCCTGGGGCCGGGACCGATTCTGGGGCCTCAAGGACATCAACCTGAACACCGTCACGCTCGGCGAGGACCGTGACCTGCCGATCCTGGACATCGTCAAGCCCAACATCCTTCGCAACAACCGCTGGCGGTGCGACCACGGGTGGGATATCGATCTGGACGACGGCTCCAGCCGATACGAGATCACCAACAATCTATGTCTCCACGGCGGCCTGAAACTGCGGGAAGGATTCTATCGGCTGGTCGAGAACAACATCGTCGTGGGCAACTCCTTCCACCCGCACGTCTGGTACGGCAACAGCCAGGACATATTCCGTCGCAACATCGTTTTCACGGAGTACAAGCCGATCCGCGTCAACAAGCCCTGGGGCAGGGAATGTGACTTCAATCTGCTTCACAGGCCGGGACCGTCGGCGCCGGCAACCATCCTGCAGAAGGCCAGCGGCCTCGATACAGGCTCCATCGGAGCGGATGCCCTGTTCATCGATCCGGCCCGGGGCGATTATCGAGTGAAGGACGGGTCGCCGGCCTTGACCTTGGGCTTCAAGAACTTCGCCATGGATCGATTCGGCGTGCGGAAACCCGAACTCCGCGCCATCGCCCGTACCCCGCAGCTTCCCGCCTCAACGAGGCAGGAGGCCGAGCCTATGCCCGCGCGGGACGGCCGTGTCGTGGAGTGGCTCGGCGCGAAAGTCAAGAATGTCGTCGGCTTGGGAGAGGTCTCGGCGGCCGGGTTGCCGGGCGAAACGGGCGTGGTGGTTCTCGAAGCGCCCGCCGGAAGCGGTTTGCAGCAGGGCGATGTGATTCTCCAGTGCGACGGCAGGCAGGTGAATACGATCGACGATTTGGCGGCGGAGCAACGCAGGACTTCCGTCGGACAGAAGGTCAGGCTCGAGGTCTTCCGCAATCAGCAGCGTGTCGGCCTGGAAGTCTCTGGGGTTGGTCTCTCTGGGAGCGATGGGATGATGCCTGTGGAGCTTCGCTGTGAGTATGGCGTCGATCCGCTCGGCGTCGATGCCCAAGAGCCACGCCTCTACTGGAAACTGCAATCGAACGCGCGCGGCCAACGTCAGACGGCGTATCAAGTGCTTGTCGCGTCCTCGCGAGGTGTGCTGGCTCAGGAGAAAGGCGACCTGTGGGACAGCGGCAAGGTCCGCTCTGACGAGACGACGCACATTCTCTACGGCGGCAAGCCGCTGAACTCGTCGCAGCAGGTGTTTTGGACGGTTCGCATCTGGGACAAGAATGGGTTGCCTTCGGCCTGGAGCCGGCCGGCGTCGTGGACCATGGGCGTGCTCAGTCCGCAGCAGTGGCAGGCGAAGTGGATCGGGCGGGAAGCGCGTGTCGAGGGCGTCCCGCCCTCGAATCGCGGGCAGGATGCCCGCGACACGGGAAGGGGACTGCCCCTGTTCCGCAAATCATTCGGCCTGTCCCGACCGGTGAGCCGGGCGGTGGTTCACGTCTGCGGCCTGGGACACTACGACCTGTTTCTTGATGGCGACAAAGTCGGAGATCGGTTCCTCGATCCCGCCTGGTCGGTCTATGAGAAAACGGCCTACTACTCGACCTTCGACATCACCGATGCACTCCGCGAGGCCGGTCCGCATGCCTTCGGCGTCATGCTCGGCAAGGGATTCTACAACACCGCCGGCGACCGTCGCGTACACGGCGTGAACGCCGACCGACCGCTCAAGCTCATTGTGCAGGCCCATCTGTGGTTCGCCGACGGAAGCGAGGAGATCATCGTCAGCGACGGCTCCTGGAAGACGGCGGAAGGCCCCATCACGCACAGTGCGATTCTGGGCGGAGAGGACTACGATGCCCGCAAACTGCCCGTCGGCTGGGATCGACCCGGATTTGACGATACAGCGTGGACCGCGGCCGACGAGACGGAAGGGCCCGGCGGACAGCTTGTTGCCTCATCTGCTCCGCCGATGACGATGCACGACGCCTTCAAACCGGTGCGGATCGACGAGCCCGAGCCCGGTGTCTTTGTGTACGATTTCGGCCAGAATGCATCATCCGTGCCGAGGCTGCGCGTTCACGGCAAGGCGGGACAAATCCTCAAGCTGACCCCGGCCGAGCAGCGCCACGGCATGTCGCCCCGACGAAACGATGGCGAGGGCCTTGTCAATCCGGCAGGGGTCGGCAGGCCGAACTACTGGCAGTACACGCTGCGAGGTGATGCGGAGGAACGCTGGACGCCGCAGTTTGCCTACAGTGGTTTCCAGTACCTGCAAGTCGAAGGGGCTGTCCCGGCGGGGCGTCCTAATCCCGACGGCAAGCCCGTCGTCGAAGAGCTGGTCTCGGTGCATGTGCGAAACGACGCCCCGGCGGTCGGCCGCTTCGAGTGCTCGGACCCGCTGTTCAACGACACCGACCGGATCATCGACTGGGCCGTGCGGTCGAACATGGCGCACGTGCTGACCGATTGCCCGCATCGCGAGAAGCTCGGCTGGCTGGAAGTCTCCTACCTGATGGGTCCCTCGATCGCGGGCCGCTACGACATCGCGAGTTTCTACAGCAAGGTGACGCAGGACTGCGCCGACTCCCAGAGGCCCGACGGCATGGTGCCCACGGTTGCGCCGGCCTACCCCGCGTTTTCGGGCGGCTTCGCGTATACGCCCGAGTGGGGCGCTGCGGCGGTGATCCTGCCCTGGCAGCTCTTCGAGTGGTATGGCGACAAGCAGATCCTGGCGGCCCGGTACTCTACGATGAAGCGGTTCGTGGATTTCATGCGCGATACGTCCAAGGATCTCGTCCCGGCTCCGGGTCTCGGCGATTGGTATGACTATGGACACGACAAACCGCGGGGCGCCGCTCAGTTCACGCCCGTCGAGTTGACGGCCATGGCGACTTTCTTTCGCTGTACTCGCATTGTTGCGGATGTGGCCCGTGTGCTCGATCGCAAGAGCGATCAGGCGACTTATGAAGCTCTGACGGCGGACATTGCCCTCGCGTTCAACAAGCGATACTTCGATGGCGCCGGCGAGTACAGGAACATGGGCAGCCCGCAAACCGCCAACAGCATGGCGCTGGCGGTGGGCCTGGTTCCGGCGGGGCAGGAAGAGGCCGTGCTGGATCGCATCGTGCAGGACATCCGCATACGCGGCAACCAGCAGACATCCGGCGATATCGGCTTCTGGTACTTGCTCCAGGCGCTGGCGCAACACGGCCGTAGCGACGTCATCTACGACATGATCGCCCGCACGGACATGGGCAGCTACGGCTTCATCGTCCGCAACGGCTGGACCTCGATGCCCGAAGCCTGGGACGCCGACACCGGCGCCTCGATGAACCACTGCATGCTGGGTCACATCCAGGAGTGGTTTCTGGGCTGGGTGACCGGCATTCGCCCGGACATCGCCGCGCCGGGATTCCACCGATTCATCATCGAGCCGCATCCCGTGGGCGGACTCGCCTGGGCCCGCGGCAGCTACGATTCCATCCGTGGCACGATTCGCTCCGAGTGGAAGGAATCCGGCACAGTCTTCACGCTCAAGGCGACCATCCCGCCGGGCACAACCGCGACGGTATGTATCCCGGCAGGCCGAGCCGAGGACGTGACCGAGAGCGGCGTCCCGGCCGCACAGGCTGTCGGCGTTCGCCTTGTGGGTGAACAGCAGGGCAGCGTGCGATTCCTCGTGGACGCCGGGACGTATGAGTTCTCGGCCCGCTTGTATGGTGCCTGCAAGGGCATGCCGTAGCACGGGTATCCTGCCCGTGACTCCAATTCATGGGCGGGACGCCCATGCTACGAAACGCCTTGCGGCGTCACTACGAACGCGCCTTACGGTGCCGGGAAGAACGGGAACAGTTCCCGGATTTCCTCATTCGAGGGCCGCCGGCCGTACTCGCAGATCTCGAATGCCTCTGCGTAGCGGATCTTGCCGGCCTGGTCCTGGCCGTACCATTCGACGAGCTGTGTGCGGAACTGGTTGGCCGGACCGGCGAATCGCCTCTCAAAGCTCTGGCGGACTTCCTGCTCGCGGGCCTTGCGCCCCTGCGGGTCCGTGGGGCACGTGCGCTCCGAGCCGTTACAGCCGGCTTCGAGAGTCTGCGAGGCCAGGGCGATGACTGAATCCAGTTTCTTCTCGATCACCTCGTCGATCCCGACCACGACGTCCGCCGTGAAGGGATACGGCTTCTGGAACCCGTCCTGGTAGAACAGAAAGACCGGGTTGCGCTCCAGGTAAGGCACATCGGGGCAGAAGAACGGCACCGTGACCATATAGCCGGCGTCCTGGACCAGCAGGGCCACGTTTCGGTGGTCGGGGTGGTAGTCGTTGGGACGATGGCAGATCACGATATCGGCCTGCCACTGGCGAATCAGGCGGACGATGGTCCTGCGGTTCTCCAGGGTCGGCATGATCTCGCCGTCGTGGATGTCGAGCACCTCCGTGTCGATGCCGAGGATCTCGGCGCACTTCTGCACCTCGGCGGTGCGTCGGGCCGCCAGTGGTCCGCCGGCCATGCCCCAGTGGCCGATGTCTCCGTTGGTGCAGGAGACGAACTTCACGCGGTGACCCTTCGCCGCCCACAAGGCCGCCACGCCGCCGGCCTTGAACTCATTGTCGTCCGGGTGGGCGCCGAAGCAGATGATCCTCAGCTTGCCGTCCGTGGGATTCGGCGCCGGCGCCGGTTTCGCCATGGTGGGACTTGCCGCCACATCGGCTGCCCGGCTGGTCGCACCGGCAGGAAGAAGCATCGTGCCAACGAGCAACAGACTCAGCAAAACGCCTTGTGATTTGGCCAATCTACGATTCATGTCGATTCTCCTGTCAATTCTCGTGCTATGTGTGCTGTAGCGCCCCGAACTGCCTTGTGAACTCGGCATTTCCGGTCACGGTCAAGGCAAGCTGGGAAAGGAATCGTCTTCGCGGGGTCACGTTCGTGCTGTCGCTATCGAAGCTCATATCAACTCCTTGAAATGCAAAACATCTGCACGGACGTTGTGATTCTACCAGAGGCGAGACTCCGCGGGAAGCGCCATCAATCACTGCTTGAATGTGGAGGGGCCGGCCGGTAGCATGAGAAGCTCGAGAAAAATCCATTCAAAGCCGGTTGAGCAGACCAGGGGTGAACATGAGAGCAGTCATCGTTCTGTCGGTAGTTGTTGGGGCAGCTTGTGCACAGGCCGGCATCGCAGGTGGGCAGGGGACCGGTTTCGTTGTACGAGCGTCCCGCCCAGGGATTCCGGGTCACGGGCAAGATGCCCGTGCTACGAGAATCGTGGAGCGAGACGGGGGCTGGCGGTTGCTGCGGAATGGCGAGCCGTTCTATGTCAAGGGAGCGGTGGGGTGGCAGGCCTACGATCTTCTTCGCGAGTCCGGCGGCAATTCCATTCGCACCGGTGCAAACAGGGCGGGTCTCGACGAGGTGCATGAGGCCGGCCTGGCGGCGATGGTGAATCTGCCGGTTCGGGGCGAGCGCAACGGGATGAACTGGGACGACGAGAAAATGGTTCTCCAGCAGAAGCAGCGCGTACTGCAAACCGTTCGCGAGGTGAAGGACCATCCGGCCGTGATGTTCTGGGCGGTGGGCAACGAGCTCGATTGGATCCCGCCGGGCAGGCCATACAGCCCCCGGCTCTGGCAGCGGCTCAACGACATCGCAGCGGAGATCCACAGGATCGATCCGAACCATCCGGTTCTGACCGTGGTCGGCGACAGTCAGTATGAGCAGAAGATCCAGGAGATCGCCAGGGACTGCCCCGACATGGACCTGCTGGGAATCAATACCTACGGCAACATTGCGAAGCTCGCGGAACTGACGCGAAAGCACTGGCCCAAGCCGTACGTGGTCGCCGAATGGGGGCCGACGGGGCACTGGCAGGTGCCCAAGACCGCGTGGCGAGTCCCCATCGAGGAGACCAGCACCGATAAGGCCCGTGCCATCCATGACCGGTACACGAAGGTGATCCAGGCGGACAAGGAGCATTGTCTGGGCTCGTTCGTGTTCCTGTGGGCCCAGAAGCAGGAGACGACCCACACCTGGTACGGCCTGTTCCTCGATGGCCTGCCGACCGAGTCCATCGATGTGATGAGTTTCCTCTGGAGCGGGGCATGGCCGCAAAACCGTACGCCGGCGGTTCTGGCTCTCGACATTGCCGGCTTCGGCGACAAGAGGCAGATATACCTCAAACCGGCCGAAGCGTACGAGGCGAAGGTCACATGCTATGATCCCGACCATGATCCGCTGACGTTCAAGTGGGACATCCGGGCGGAGGTCGAGATCCCGAAGAATTCCTACGCTGGTGGGGGAGAGAAGCCGGCTGTGCCCATACCGGGTCTGATCTCGGAGGGCCAAGGGGCGCAGGTCCGTTTCACGACACCTGGGGCCGAGGGCGCCTACCGGCTCTTCGTGCAGGTTCTCGACGGGCACGGCCACGTGGGCTATGCGAACATCGCATTTTACGTCCGGCCGTGAAGTGGTGCCGAAGCGCTCAGGCGTCGCCCCTACGAACCGAATACGGCGAAGATGGACCATGCGCCGACGACCAGGAAGGCGGCGAAGGCGATCCAGAGCATGGCGTCCCACAGCCGGCCGGGCCGCAGGTTCGGGTCGCTTCGGCGGTATCGGAAATACAGAGCCGCCGCCCCGAGCAGCGGCAGCATGATGCACTGGACGATCCCGCAGGCGACGATCATCGCGGCCGGCGCCCGCACGAACGCGTACAGCACCAGGGCGATGAACGGCCAGATCGCGCTGATCCGGCGTGTCCACTTCACGCGGGCAGCCTCGGAGCCATCCGTCAGGCCGTAGAGACCCATGCCGTCGGCGACCATGCGCGAGTTGCCGGCGGCCGCGACGAACAGCGTCGAGTACAGCACGGCGAACGCCCCGCAGAGGAACAATGGTTGCGCCAGCGGGCCGAAGACCGGGATGTACATCGCAGCCAACGTCCGCACCATGTCCCGTCCCTCCGGATTGAGCCCGATCCGGCCCAGCACCGCGGCCCCCAGCAGGTAGAACGCCACGGTCGCGAACGTGTAGACCACCATGGAACTCCAGGCATCGACGTACAGGACGCGAATCCAGCCCCGGGCGCGATCGACCCATGCGGCGGTGCCGTCCCGCGGCCCGGTGCACCGGGCGTAGCCCTTTTCCAGGCACCAGTAGGGATAGATCAGCAGCTCGGAGGCCCCGACTCCGATGATGCCGAAGGCTCCCAGGGCGGTGCGGATGGGATTGCCGCCGGCGGGATTCGCGGGCGGCAGGTGGAAACTCAATCCGTTCGCCAACTCCTGCGAGGTGACCGCCCATTCGTCTGTCATCTGGAGGGCGATCAGGGTCAGGACGGTCGCGAGGGTGAAGGTGGCCACCAGGGCCGTGGCGACAAACTGAATGATCCGGTACCTGCCGACGTACAGCAGCAGGGACGTCACTGCCGCCAGGAGGGCCGCCCAGAGATACGGATCGGAGGGCTCGCGACGTTCGGCGATCTGCCCGCTGAGGCTTGCGATGTCCTGCCGCAGCTCGGCGGCGCGGGAAGCCTCCTCCTCCCCTCGGGCTTCCAGCAGCTTGAGATCGATCCGGTCGTGCGTGAGCCGATCCTGGAGGTCGTTGTACTCGACACCGTAGGGAGTCAGGGGGTAGCTGATGGCGAGCGTCTGCCCGACGCCGCCGAGAATGCCGCCTTGCTGAAAGACGATCAGGACGGTCATGAACGCCCAATACCAGACCAGCCAGTTGACCCGCAGCCGGGGGCCGGGGACGCTGTTGATGGCCTTCAGAGGCGTCTGGCCCCAGGAGATCGTGTGCCGGGCGAACTCGATCTGCGTCGAGACCTTGATGACGCACCCGATAATGATCAGCCACAGGAGCCAGAAACCCGCCTCGGCTCCCGTCTTCGTCGTGGCGATCAACTCGCCCGAACCGACAATCGAGCCGGCGATGATCATCCCCGGCCCGAGCCTTCGGAGCGTACCGAGAACGGTCCGTGGTGGAGCCTGGACGTCGTCACCGCACGGGACGGGCCCAGACCCGGATTGCCCCTGCCCGTTGCCTTCGCTCTTGTCTGCCGGCTTGCGCACCGTCATCTCTCGATTGCCGACCGCGGCCCTACGCCTGTGCGATCTCAGCCTGCCCAAGGCCCTCGGTCTTCAGACCCGGGGCGGCCTTTTTCAGCACGTCGTCCCGGAAGACGAGGCAGAATGCCCCGACCAGAACGGCCGACATCAGCGTCGCGATCATGAAGATGGGCGTCCAGTTGGTGGCCCCGTCGATGGTGTAGTGCTGGACCAGCCTGACGTTGATGAGTGTGCCGAGGAACATGCCGACGCCGTAGCAGACCAGGACGATCAGACCCTGCGCCTGGGCGCGAACCTGCGGCGGGGCCTTCTTGTCCACGTAGACCTGCCCGCCGACGAAGAAGAACCCGAAGATGATCCCGTGTACGAGGATCGCGACGTAGTACAGGAACACCTGATCGGCCGCGACACCGCCCCAGAGGGCCAGGTACCGGATCGCCAGCGCTCCCAGGCCAATCGCCATGGCCCATTTGACGCCGAACTTCGCAAAGGCCAGCGGCACGAGGAGCATCAGGAAGATCTCGACTGCCTGCCCGAAGTTCATGGTCATCGTTACGAGCTTGAAACCCTGGCTCTCGAAGAACTGCGAGCCCAGCGAGAAATACAACGTGAACGGAATCATCACCAACAGGGAAATCAAAATGAACAGGGCGAAGTTGAGGTCTTTCAGGAGCGTCAGCGCCCGCAGGCCGAGCGCATCGACCACCGAGGCCTTCTGGCCCTTGGCCGGCGGCGGCGTGTTGGGCAGGGTCAGGTTCAGGACCGCCGCGACGAGCGCCGTGCCCGCGCCGCAGTAGAGGGGGATGACCGTGCCGTCGATTTTGCT
>Ga0209347_1005189_pt1 | contig 12682 bp, 9 predicted proteins | sample AutmiccommuBRH23_FD_187382 | JGI IMG/M metagenome (GOLD analysis project Ga0209347, IMG submission 187382) | Deep subsurface microbial communities from Mt. Terri, Switzerland - Autotrophic microbial communities BRH/23 (SPAdes) (version 2) | ecosystem: Environmental > Aquatic > Deep subsurface >... | reverse complement strand
ATACTGTCCCCAGAACGATGTCAGCTCGTTCTCATCGTCCACGAGCATACCCCCTTCAAAATAGTAACCGAGATTGGCGGCACGATCAAAATCGAGGCTGTCGGTAAAAAGAGTGGCTGTCCTGTCATCCATCCGGATGTTATTACGCAGCCTTGCCAGCCGCGTGTTTCCGTCGTAATGCAAATAATCGCCATATACGAAGATCGTATCTCCCTGCTCCATCCGCACATTGCTGAAAGCTTCAAAAGTATTGGTTTTCTGGTACATATAGGCACTGTCGCAATACATCAATGCTCCCTGGTGAAAGAAAGTCACGTTGCCGGTCAGTATTTCCGCCTCGAACCCGGCCCTCTTGCTCCATAAATCGGCTTGTCTGAGTTCGATGATTTGTGTATCGGTAGTCGCAGCAACATTCCCTGGCGGAGGCTGTTGCGCTTTAGCCGACGCCATGATGACAAAAAGCACACTCAATAGAAGTATGCTTTCCTGTAGAATGAACGAACGCTCTTTTTCCATTGTCTGAAGAGGAGGCGATTACTTCAGCCAGCCTTTGTATTTATATTCGCAGCCCTGCCAGTCGGGATCGATGCGAACGTAGGTTTTTCCGATTTTCTCCTGCAGCCAGTCATCCACCATTCTCTGCTGCCTGGCATTCTCCGCCATCTGCTTGATGATCTGATAATCGTTGTTGATGTTGGCCCTGTGGCCTTCGTTCCGGGCTGTTATCCGGATGATGGCAGCCACCTGTCTGCCTTTATCGTTAAGCAGGATAAATGGGTCAGAGACCTCTCCCTCCTGCATGTCACCGGCTTTCTTCGCGATATCCTGATTCAGCTCATTCAGTGCGAACCGGGGTGTGCCGGCATTGGTGCTGCGCTGCACATTATTCACCATGATTCCCTTGTTGTTTCTGGTATCCTTATCGGCCGAGAGAAACGTGGCGGCCTCGTCGAAGGTGATTTTTTTAGTCATGATCCCGCTGCGGATCGAATCGAGCCGTACCAGTGCCGTGTCGAGTGACACCTGCGGCACCTTGGGTTTGAGCAGGATATGACGGAAGTTACCCATTTCGCCCCTGCGTTCGATCAGCTGGATGATATGAAACCCATATTCCGACTCCACCACGTTGGATACTTTCCTGGGATCACTCAGGGCAAAGGCCACATTGGCAAACTCAGGTACAAACCCCGATCGGCTCATAAAACCCAGCTCACCCCCTTTCAGGGCGGAGGGGTCTTCGGAGTGCAACAGTGCGAGGGTGGAAAATTCTCTTTCTCCGCTGTTTACCTGATCGGTATACTCCCGCAGACGGGCCTTCACCTTATCAGTCTCTTCCAGCGGTATTTTTGGTTCGACAGTGATGATCTGCACTTCCAGCGTGGTGGGGATGAAGGGCAGGCTATCCTGAGGCAGGCTGTTGTAATATTTCCTGATCTCCGAGGGTGTTAACTGAATATTGCCGAAATGCTTCTGCTGTACTCCCTGTATTAGCTGCTGCTCCCTGATTTGTTGCCGAAAATCCTCCCGGATATCAGCGATGGGCTTCGCGAAATATTCAACCAGTTTCTCCACGGATCCCACAGAAGAAATATATTCATTCATCCTGTATTCCAGTTCGCGGTTCACATTCGATTCCTGCACCTCTATACTGTCCAGTTTGGCCTGATCGAGGAAGAGCTTGGTAACGGCCAGCTGTTCGGGGATGAAACAATAGGGATCACCCTCCAGGCGCTGGTTCTGCATCAGGATCTCCTTGCGGTATTCTTCCACCTCCGATTTCAGGATGGCTTCGTCGCCCACGACCCACACAATTTCGTCAATCACATTGTTCTGAGAAATAACGGAGGGAGCAGCGCACAATACAATGAAAAGGAATAATATCTTAACGGAATACTTCATAGAACGATCTGTTTAAATAGTGATGTAAAAGTAGTGATAATCCCCTTAGCAGCAAAATAGTTTGATGGTTAAAAGTAGTTATTAAGGATTGTCCTCCTGAAAATACAATCACAGCCGGCATGAAACAGGCAGAGACGTCCTGACGGACGCCTCTGCCGAAAATATCCGGTTGTGCCGGTTATCCTTCAATAGCAGCCTGTGCTGCTGCCAGACGCGCTATGGGCACGCGGAAAGGAGAACAGGAAACGTAGTTGAGTCCCACGGTATGACAGAACTTCACCGATGAAGGCTCGCCGCCATGTTCACCGCAGATACCACATTTCAGTGTAGGACGTACTTCGCGACCCTTTTGCACAGCCATGCGGACAAGCTGTCCCACGCCGTTCTGGTCGAGCACGGCGAAAGGATCATGTTTCAATATTCCTTTATCGAGATACATCGGCAGGAACTTGGCCACATCGTCGCGGCTATAGCCGAAGGTCATTTGTGTCAGGTCGTTGGTGCCGAAGGAGAAGAAATCAGCTTCTTTGGCAATCTTGTGTGCGGTAAGCGCAGCACGCGGAATCTCAATCATCGTCCCGATCTTATATTCCACTGAATCGCTCTTCTCTGCAAACACCTGCTGAATCGTTTTCTCAATGATCTCTTTCTGCGCCATAAACTCATAGACGATACCCGTGAGCGGTACCATGATCTCCGGGATGGCATGGATACCCTCTTTCTTCAACTCAATCGCAGCTTCCATGATGGCGCGGGTCTGCATCTCCGTGATTTCGGGATAGAGATTACCGAGACGGCAGCCGCGCAAGCCAAGCATCGGGTTGGACTCCATCAGTCCTTCGACCCTGTCGTGGATATCCTTGTAAGAGATACCCATTACTCTGGCCATATCCATCTGCCCTTTTTCATCGTGAGGTACAAACTCGTGCAACGGCGGGTCGAGCAGACGAATGGTGACGGCAAAGCCGTTCATTGCCCTGAAAATACCAATGAAATCCTTTTTCTGAAGCGGAAGCAGCTTTTCCAGTGCCTTGCGGCGCCCTTCCTCATCCTTGGCGAGGATCATTTCACGCATGGGTACAATCTTATCTTCTTCAAAGAACATATGTTCGGTACGGCACAGGCCAATTCCCTTTGCACCAAAATTGCGTGCTACCGAGGCATCGTGAGGAGTGTCGGCGTTGGTCCTTACATCCATGCGTGCATATTTCTCGGCAAGGGTCATCAGCTCACTGAAATCGGCGTCAATCTCGGCATCCTGTGTCGTTATTTTTCCTTCGTACACATTTCCGGTGGAGCCATCCAGAGAGATCCAGTCTCCCTCTTTCAGCTCCTGGCCGTTGATGGTCATGCTGCGTGACTTATAATCGATGATCAGGTTGTTGGCCGCTGACACGCAACACTTACCCATACCCCGTGCAACGACAGCTGCATGCGAGGTCATCCCTCCACGGGCAGTAAGGATACCCTGTGACGATGCCATACCACGCAAATCTTCGGGTGATGTCTCAATACGACAGAGGATCACTTTCTTCCCCTCTTTGAACCATTCTTCGGCTTCATCGGCATGAAACACAACCTGTCCGGCGGCAGCTCCGGGAGAGGCAGGCAGCCCGTGGGTCAACGGTTTTGCTTTCGCCAGTACTTTTTTATCAAATACAGGGTGCAGCAACTCATCCAGTTTCTCGGGATCACATCTTTTCAATGCAGTCTTCTCATCGATATATCCCTGATGCAGCATGTCAACGGCTATTTTCACCATGGCAGCACCGGTACGTTTTCCGTTACGGGTCTGTAGCAGCCATAGCTTGCCATCCTGAATGGTGAACTCCAGATCCTGCATATCCTTGAAATAATCTTCCAGCTTTTGCTGCACTTCGATGAGCTCCTTTGCACACTCCGGAAGGGCTTCTTCCAGTGAAGGGTATTTGGCAGCCCTCTCCTCTTCGGAGATACCCTGCAATTGTGCCCAACGGCGGGAACCCTCTATGGTGATCTGTTGTGGTGTACGCACACCGGCAACCACATCTTCTCCCTGCGCATCAATCAGGTACTCTCCGTTAAAGATATCCTCTCCGGTAGCAGCATCACGGGTAAAAGCGACACCGGTGCCGGAGGTCTTGCCCATATTCCCGTATACCATTGCCTGCACGTTGACAGCAGTACCCCATTCTTCGGGGAAGTTATTCATTTTACGATAAAGGATGGCACGTTCGTTCATCCAACTGTCGAAAACGGCACAGACAGCACCCCAGAGCTGATCCCACGGATTAACGGGGAAATCGTTGCCGGTGTTTTTCTTCACCGCATCCTTGAATCTCCTCACCAGCTCTTTCAGATCATCCGTGGTAAAATCTGTATCCAGTTCTATTCCTTTTACGGCCTTCATTTCGTCCATGATCTCCTCAAAAGGATCTATATCTTCCTTGCTTTGCGGTTTCAATCCCAATACCACGTCCCCGTACATCTGTACAAAACGGCGATAGGAATCCCACGCAAAACGTTCGTTGCCCGATTTCCTGGCAATTCCTGCCACGGCATCATCGTTCAACCCAAGGTTTAACACGGTGTCCATCATTCCCGGCATGGAAACACGCGCTCCCGATCGTACCGACACCAGACAGGGATTATCCTTATCCCCAAACCTGGTCCCTGTCAGTTCTTCAATCCGGGCAACAGCCTCTTCAACCTCTTCTTTCAAGACGCTAATCACATATTCTTTGCCTAATTCATTGTATTCAGTACAAACCTCCGTGGTGATGGTAAATCCCGGAGGAACGGGAACACCGATTAAGTTCATTTCGGCAAGGTTCGCTCCTTTACCTCCAAGCAGGTTTTTCATATCTGCCCGCCCTTCGGCTGCGCCGTTTCCAAAAGTGTAAACTCTCTTTTTTTCCATTTGATGTAATGTATTGATCGTTAAATGTTAAATATTTATTGTCTGATACCGATTTTCTCCTGCAAATATAGTAATTTATCTGAAGGAGGTATCACAATGACAAATAGCTTTTTTCTATCGGTATATTTAGCGCATCAACTGCACAGAATCGGTTGTTAACAGATCTCTGTTCCTGCGAACGGGAGTCTCATGCGGTAAATTCGTTTCAACCGTCGCTGAAGAGTCACTGCCCAGTGAAATATTGTACAAACGGATATTGGATCCAATACCCAGGGGATCCTCCAGGTGGACAAATCCGTTTATTTGTGAAAGCGTGTCATCCGCTGTAAACTTGGATGCAATCAATTTGTAGGAGCCGTTTTCCCTGATTTGTTGAGATTGAAAAAGGGTGGTATCAGCATACACCAGCATGAGCACTGATGATAAAGGGGTGTTGAACTCCGGTGGAATACCTATCACACTGAACCGGAAGGTGAACTGTTCTTCGGGGATTTTGACGGCGATCTCTGCTGAATCCAGCAAAAAGCTAAATCCATTTTTAGTGTCAGGATCTGAAAATATATATACCCTCGGAATATAGGAAGCCGAATAGAAAGCAGGATCTATCTGTCTTTCTGTATTTTGTTGTGCAACTTTCAGATCAGTTTCTTTGCGGGCACGTTCCAGCCGTGCCTTCACGGAATCGTTCATCTTCAGGTAGAGATCAATCCGGTCTGAATACCACGACAACGACGTATCCCATTGCGCCTGAGTGACTTTATGCATCCTGAATACTTCGTTGATATAGGCTTCTTTTTTTTCAGGGGTGTTAAAATGCTGGTAATCGTTCTCCATGGTCGCCTCAGCGACATACACATCATACAGCAGCCGTTCCATATTCTTTCTGTTCAAAACTTCCTTCGGACGGTTCTGGCAGGAAGAGATTGAGACAACCATTGCGATGAAAAAAAACAGATATGAAACAATTTTATATTTCACCTGTAATTCTCTTTGCTTGTTCTTCTTGTTCAAATTTTTCACGCTCCGTCTTCGAGAGCAAAGAGTGAGATAATGTTTTCCTGTAAAAAAGCAATATCAGGATAACCCCCACTGTAATCGCTGAATCGGCAATGTTAAAGATAAACCGAAAGAAGAGAAATTCCTGTCCTCCCACCACCGGTACCCAATCAGGGTAGGTGCCGCTCACGATAGGGAAATACAGCATATCCACCACCTTACCATGGAGCAGCGACGAATATCCTTCACCCCAGGGAACAAAGGAGGCCACATGTCCGGCATAACTGGCCTCAAAAACAACACCATAGAAAATACTGTCTATAATATTTCCCGAAGCACCCGCAAGCACCAGTGTCACACATACAATAAAACCGGTTTTATAGTTCTCTTTCACCAGTCTCTTGATATAGAGGATGATAAAGATCACTGCAACGATGCGGAAGAGAGAGAGAAAGAGTTTTCCCCCGGCTTCGATGCCGAAGGCCATACCGTTATTCTCTACAAAATAAATCTGGAACCATTTTGCAATATCAATGGTGTCGAACAACTCCATATGCGTTTTGATCCATATCTTGGAAACCTGATCGGCGAGAAGAACCAGAAAAACGACAGTTACGGCAACCCATCCTTTCTGTGTGCTATTTTTCATATATAACGTTTAGAGGCATGGTTCCTGTGAAAGGAGCATTACTCCTCTCTTTATCATCTGCAGGTACCACAGCAATTTTCATTCGACGGATGTTATTTCTTCTTTGCAGATTTCGCCTCTATACTCAACGTGGCATGGGGCACGGCACGAAGACGTTCTTTTGGAATCAGTTTGCCTGTTTCGCGGCAGATGCCATAGGTTCCATTCTCAATGCGTATCAACGCTGCCTGCAAATTCTGAATAAATTTCATCTGACGTTGCGCCAATCTTCCGGCTTCCTCTTTGGAGAGCGTTGATGCGCCCTCTTCCAACACTTTATAGGTGGGAGATGTATCTACCGTGTCATTGCCATCGGTATTGGTCACGGCAGCACGATAATTCTCGTACTCCTGTCGGGCTACCTGCAATTTCTCGTTAATAATAGCACGGAATTCTTCCAATTCCTCATCTGAATATCTCGTCTTTTCGCTCATAATAAATAACATTTATGGCTGTGTCTCTTGTTGGCATCAGAGTCTACTTACAACAACCGGAGTTTTATATTGTTCACTGATTAATTCCTGTCCAAAGATACATATAAATCAAATAATTCTCAACTGTTTTTTTCTATGCTGATCGTCAACGGCTGATCGTCAATTTCAATTTCATCGGCAAGGAATTTGTCCTCAATGGTTAACTCATCGGCAAGAACCTGATTTTTGATGTAACCTGCATAGTCGTTCACAGCCTCATCGAAAAGAGGATGTGACGAAAGTCTGATGGTGATGCGGTCTGTGATATCAAACTCCTTCGCCTTGCGCAGATTCTGGATCCTGTTCACCAACTCACGGGCGATCCCTTCTTTCTGCAGTTCTCCGGTAAGCGTGATATCGAGTGCCACCGTCAAACGGCCTTCGTTGGCAACCAGCCAGCCCGGGATATCCTCCGAGATGATCTCTACATCATCCTGCGTGATCACGGCTGCCTGTCCGTCAACGACCAGGCTGACAGATCCCGTTTTTTCCAGCTCATTGATTTCATGCTTGCCCATTTCCTGGATATACAGCGCAAGCTGCTTCATGATCTTGCCGTAACGGGGTCCCAGCTTTTTAAAATCGGGCTTCACCCGCTTCACCAGCATCTCATTGGCCGAATCCACGAATGTAAGCTCCTTCACGTTCACTTCGGTGAGAATGAGCGATTCAACAGCCCGGATATTCTTTTTTTGTTCCTCATCCACTACCGGTATCATGATGCTGGAAAGCGGCTGACGCACTTTGATGTTCACCTTTCTGCGCAGCGCCAGCACGATGGATGATGCGGATTGTGCCAGAAACATTTGTTCCTCAAGGGCTTTGTCGATGAGTGATTCGTCCGGCATCGGGAAATCAGCCAGATGAACCGATTCAAAGTGCTCACTTCCGGTGACGGAAGTTAAATCGAGATATAACCGGTCGGCATAAAACGGGGCAATGGGCGCCATCAGTTTTGTGACTGTCACCAGACACTGATAGAGAGTCTGGTAGGCCGATAGTTTGTCGTCCGTCATGGTTCCTCCCCAGAAACGTTTTCGGTTCAGACGGACGTACCAGTTGCTGAGATTGTCATTCACAAAATCGGCAATAGCGCGTCCGGCTTTAGTGGGCTCGTAAGCACTGTAACCCTGATCCACCTCTTCCACCAGTGAGTTCAGCAGCGAAATGATCCAACGGTCTATCTCAGGCTGTTTCTCTACGGCAATCTGCGGATACTGATCGCGGAAATCGTCCACGTTGGCATACAGGACAAAGAAGGAATAGGTGTTGTAGAGTGTCCCGAAGAACTTGCGCCGGGCCTCTTCCACCCCTTCCATATCGAATTTGAGGTTGTCCCACGGTGCTGCATTGGTGATCATGTACCAGCGCAAGGGATCAGAGCCGTGTTTTTCGATTGTCTCGAAGGGATCCACCGCATTTCCCAACCGTTTGGACATCTTGTTGCCGTTCTTATCGAGTACCAAGCCGTTGGAGACGACATTTTTAAATGCCACGCTACCTTTCACCATCGAGGAAATGGCATGCAGGGTGTAGAACCATCCACGTGTCTGATCCACTCCCTCTGCGATGAAATCGGCTGGGTACACTTTCTGGAACTCCGCTTCAGAAATATGGGGATAAAAGACCTGTGCAAAAGGCATCGCCCCGCTGTCGAACCAGACATCAATCAGATCAAGTTCCCGTTTCATCGGCTTACCGCTGTCGGAAACGAGCACTATGTTGTCCACATAAGGGCGGTGTAAATCAATCTGCCCGTAATCCAGTTCCTTGTATTCATCCAAGTCAAGTCCCTTCCACGGAAGCTCCATCATCATACCGGCATCCAGGGCTTTCTGCATCTCATCGTACAGCTCCTTTACGGAACCGATACATTTCTCTTCTTTTCCGTCTTCCGTGCGCCATATAGGCAGCGGTGTGCCCCAGTAACGGCTGCGACTCAGGTTCCAGTCCTGCAGGTTCTCAAGCCACTTCCCGAAACGGCCTGTTCCGGTAGACTGAGGTTTCCAGTTGATACTGTTGTTGAGTTCAATCATTGTATCTCGACACGCTGTGGAGCGGATAAACCAGCTATCCAGCGGATAGTACAGGACCGGTTTATCGGTACGCCAGCAATGCGGATAGTTGTGCACTTGTTTTTCTATGCGGAAAGCCCGGTTTTGCTGTTTCAGCATCACCGACAAATCAACATCCAGTGTGGTATCGTCTTCCGTGAGAGAATCATCATAGGCATTTTTCACATATCTGCCTGCAAATTCAGCATACAATGCTGCATTCATATTGTTTTCCACAAACACGGGGTCAAGCTCTTCCAGCCGGAAAAATTTACCGGTTAAGTCCACCATCGGACGCAGGTTACCCTCTCTGTCGGTCAGCGTCAGACCCGGGACATCGTTCTCCTTCCCCACTTTCGCATCGTCAGCGCCAAACGTGGGTGCTATATGGACGATGCCTGTTCCGTCTTCGGTGGTGACAAAATCACCGGTAACAACTTTAAAGGCATTATCCGGCACTTTTACCCAGGGTATCAGCTGTGCATATCCTATCCCGGCAAGTTCGGAACCTTTCCACACTTTCCCGATCACACGGAAAGGAATGTGCTTGTCACCCGGTTGATAGTCATCAAACGACAATGATTCGTTTTTTGCCGGGAAATAGACGTTAAGCAGATTTCTGGCGAGCACAGCCGTCATCGGCAGGCCGGTATATTGATTGAAAGTCTGTACCGCTACATATTCGATATTCTTACCCACGGCCAACAACACATTCGAGGGCAACGTCCAGGGAGTGGTTGTCCAGGCCAGAAAGAAGGGTTCTCCAAACTCTTTCCACTCCGGTAGGGGATCCTTTATCAGAAACTGTGCCGTGCAGGTGGTATCCTTTACATCGCGATAGCACCCGGGCTGGTTGAGCTCATGCGTGCTCAGTCCCGTGCCGGCAGCCGGTGAGTAAGGCTGTATGGTATATCCCTTGTAGAGATAGCCATTCTTGTACAACTCCTTGAGCAAGTACCAGAGGGTTTCGATATAACGGTTATCATAGGTGATATAGGGTTCGCTCATATCTACCCAGTAACCCATTTTCCGGGTGAGTTCTTCCCATTCCCTGGTATATTTCATCACTTCGGTACGGCACGCTGCATTGTACTCCTCTACCGATATCTTCTTGCCGATATCTTCCTTGGTGATCCCCAGTGACTTCTCCACACCCAACTCAACGGGCAGACCGTGGGTATCCCAACCTGCTTTTCTGTTGACCAGAAAACCTTTCATGGTTTTGTACCGACAGAAAATATCCTTGATAGACCGTGCAATCACATGATGGATTCCCGGCATCCCGTTGGCAGAGGGAGGCCCTTCATAGAACACAAACTGGGGATGCCCCTCCCGTGTTTCCAGACTTTTCTTGAATACTTCCTTCTCATCCCACACTTTCAACATTTCCTTGTTTACTGCTGAGAGATTCAACTGATTGTATTCCGGAAATTTTTTACTCATTATCAGTGAATTTATACCATACGAAAATTAAGATGCAAAGGTAGTAATAAATTGAGAAATGGCAATTGAAAAAATGCCATTTAGAGATCATTAGAAACCCGCAACAAAAAATTAACCCTCATATCAACAGCCTCATTTGTCTATCTTGCAGAAATGCGCTATTTTTGAGCCGTCATCCACTAACAATCGGAAATATGAGGAACAAGCCTGTGCTGATCTATTTACTTATCGCGCTCATCTCAGGGGGATTGACGGGCTGCAAAGCTTCCGGAAACAGGGTAGGCAAGCCTGACAGCCGCGAGATTAAAATACTATCCTACAACGTGCGAAATGCACGGGGTATGGACGAGGTGACCGACTACGACCGGGTTGCCCGGGTGATCAAACGCATCGATGCCGATTGTGTTGCCATCCAGGAACTGGACAGCGCCACGGTGCGAAGCAACGGTGTCGTCGTACTGGAAGAGCTGGCCAGACGCACAGGAATGTATGCCTCCTACAGCAAATCCATCGATTATCAGGGAGGAGGTTATGGCGTGGGCGTTCTGACAAAGGAAAAGCCCATAAGGAAAGAAATCGTGTCCCTCCCCGGCAGTGAAGAAAAACGAAGCCTGCTGTTAGTGGAGTTACCGGAGTATGTGATAGGCAGTACGCACTGGTCGCTAAGACAACCCGACCGGCTTGCCTCGGCCGATACCATCAATAACCTGCTTCAGGGCTTCACCTCCAAACCCGTCTTTCTGGCAGGCGACCTGAATGCGGTGCCTGCATCGGAAGAAATAGGGAGACTGTCGAAAAAATGGACCATCCTGAATGACACTACACGGCCAACCATCCCGGTGACAAATCCCACCCGCTGCATCGATTACGTGCTGATGAGGAACAATCCTCTCTTTTCAGTGAAAACGATCGATACAAAAGTGGAAAACGAGCCCGTGGCATCCGACCACCTTCCCGTATGGGTTTCTGTTTTCATACAAAACCAGAAAAATAATCAATGATAACGAAAAATAATATGAAAAAAACAATCACCTGGATGTGCCTTATGTTACTCTCTGTCACATTCCTCATGGCACAAAACAAAAAAGAAACAACACTCAATGTAGCCACCTTCAACCTGAGGATGGATACCCAAAGCGACGGCGAAAATGCCTGGCCCAACAGAAAAGAAATGGTGAACAGTCTGATCCGTTTTTATGAACTGGATATCATCGGCACGCAGGAAGGCTTTAAACATCAACTCGACGATATACTGGCAGCGGGTGATTACGCCTATGTGGGCGGCGGCAGGGATGACGGCAGGGATGCCGGTGAACATTCGGCCATCCTCTACAACAAAAAACGACTAAAAGTGATTGATAAGGGCGATTTCTGGTTTTCCGGGACACCCGATATACCGGGCAAGGGATGGGATGCCACCTGCTGCAACCGCATCTGTTCATGGGCTAAGTTCAGGGATCGGCATTCGGGGAAGGTATTCTTCGTCTTCAACGCCCACTACGACCACCAGGGTAAGATAGCCCGCAAAAACTCATCCCTGTTGCTTATAGAGAAGATCGAGAGCATGGCGGGAAAGAGCACAGTATTCGTCACGGGTGACTTCAATGCCGTACCCGACTCAGAACCTATCCGGATCATCTACAACGCAGGACTGTTAAAAGACGCCTATCTGATTACAAAACGGCCTCCCTACGGCACTACCGGCACATTCAACTCATTTAAACCGGATGCCCCGATGAAAGACCGGATCGATTATATCTGGGTTACACCGGATGTAACGGTGAAGAAATACGGCGTGATTAACGACATGCATGACGGTCGATTCCCGTCGGATCATTTTCCGGTAGTGATTAAAGCAAAACTATAAAATCAGACAATTGAGTTGTGATGACCGGGCAGATCCTGCGTGGTCAGCCTTCACCCAACAGAAAGCCCGGTTCGAGAAGTGAACCGGGCTTTCTGTTTTTATTCGTTGTTGATTGTTTAAGCGAGCTTTTCCAGCGCTACCTTGATGCGCGAAACAGCTTTCGTGATGTTCTCATCGGAGGTGGCATACGATAACCGGATACATCCGGGTGCACCAAAAGCATCCCCCCCCACGCAAGCCACATGGGCCTCATCCAGGAGGTACATCGCCAGGTCGGTAGCCGTTTCTATCTGCTTGCCGTTGTACGATTTCCCCAAATAGCTTTTGCACTCGGGAAAGATATAAAACGCGCCCGTCGGTGTG
>Ga0209347_1005188_pt1 | contig 12685 bp, 7 predicted proteins | sample AutmiccommuBRH23_FD_187382 | JGI IMG/M metagenome (GOLD analysis project Ga0209347, IMG submission 187382) | Deep subsurface microbial communities from Mt. Terri, Switzerland - Autotrophic microbial communities BRH/23 (SPAdes) (version 2) | ecosystem: Environmental > Aquatic > Deep subsurface >... | reverse complement strand
TGGCCAATGGCTTCATCACTGCTTGTAGTTGCCTTCCAGTCCCATTCAGGATCAGTGGAATGTTGCCAGCGTTCAGGGTCTGAAAGGATTTCAATATAAACGCTCCTTTCGAATGAACGGGAAGGGAATCCCGGCACCGGGTTCACCGTATATAAACGTTCCATGGCATCGAGAGATTCAATGATATTCTGCAGCGCTTCCGGAGATTTTTCAACATCATAACGGAACACCTGGCTGCCAAGGTACATGGAAGTCCACAGGCCATCATTATCCGAATCGGCAAGGTAGCCGGTTGATAGATTTCCATCTTTCATGCCATCCAATGTGGCATTGAACCCATGCCGGATATGCCGCTTACGCACCTGGTCTTCAAAATAAAGAGCCTTTGCATGCAGTGTCATTTCTTTGAAGAATATCTGACCGAGGCCTTTGTCGGTTAATACCAGAACAGTATTATCTGGTCCGGAGGCAATATCCAATATCCTGTTTCCCGGAAGCCAGCGTTCACCGTAGTAGTAGTTGTACTTTCCGTCGTTGCGCATCATAAATGCTCCTTCAGGTGTGCCAAACCAGACATTGCCGTTTACTTCCCTTACCACTGTGATATCAGGAACCGGAACTTTTGTATGCACCTGGCCTTCCTGTTGCTGATTTTTATTGTTTACTGCAATATAGCCATTCTTTGTGCCAATAACAGACTTTGTGCCTGAGTCTGCCACATCGAAAGAAGTAAATCCTTTTCCTGTAAAGAAAGGTTCGGGACTTTTATTTCCCGGGGAATAAGTATACAAGGTGCTGGCAGTTAAAATCCAATACCTGCCTTTGGGACCGGTGTACCTTAACTCAATCACGGGTTCAGGAACACTTCCACTCCAAAGTTGTTCCGAATCTTTCACCAGTTTCAACTGGCTTCCTTCAGCCACCAGAAAGGTAAAATCGTCACCTCCGGCAAAAAGCCGCGCTTTAGGCATCTGATGTTTTGAAAAGAGCTCACCTGCCCAGGCATTACTAAGAACAGCCTCATCGTCGAGATAAACCAGTTGTTGTTGGTAGGTACCGATACCGGCTATCGGTTTATCAGCCATAGGGCGGTAAGTACCATCAGGTTCCAGTGTTCCGGGATACAAAAATTCCCCGTTGTGCGGATGCAACAATCCCGCAGAAGACAGCACCTGTATTTTCCCATTCCTGTCGGAAACTGCTTTGTGCAAGGTAATACCGGGCTGATTGAAATAGTATTTAATGCTGTAATCCTGAATAAAAGAAGTGTCAACATGTACAGGCTTTTGCATATTGGCTGCCTGACATGGAAGAAAAAACAGCAAAAATGAAGACAAAAGAAGGGTTGAGATGATCCGGAATCTTTTCATGGCAGAAAATTTATAAAGTTGATTTACCTGAACGTAACCTAAAGATACGGTTTCCTGTCCAGGTTTGGTTAAACATATCAGTAGTGCGGATTGTAAGGGTATGGGTTCCATCAGTCAGTCCAGGCGGGAGTTTTGCCTTCCACATATGGGTTGAAACACTGGGATAATCCATTTTATAACCCAGTATCTGTTCCAGTGCCACTCCGTTTATTGTAGAATCAAGAACAGGGCTTAGCTGGTGCATTCTTAAACATTCAGGGTCAACAGCATTTACCTGCTCCATCGGAATCCAGGTTCCCTGTTTGCCGATTCGCATTTCAACCACTGACCTGGCAGAGCCTGCAAATATATTTACAAGAACATCGGCTGTATCCAGTTCCTGCTGTGTCAGCTCTTCAGTCATGTAGATATTCATCTGGTGATCAGCGGGCTTCCGGGCTGCCTTAAACCGGATGCTGTATTGATTGCCCGTGAAGGTTATAATGGAATAGCCGTTAGGCGCCCCGTCATTCATGGTGGCATGTGGAATTCCCCGTTCATCGATCAGTCCGCACCACCAGCTTCCACATACTGTGGCATTGATTAAATGATGATGCGGTTCTTTGCCTTTCCATCCCATTGCCGCATCTACAAAAACATTAATCTGTTCATGCACATGCCCTGATATTGAAAAAGTATGTTTCCTTTCTTTTAGTATTTCATAAAGTTTTTCCCGGTTTTCAGTCCGGATAATTGGTGCATGCATCATAAGTACCACTAGTTTTTCCTCCGGAACAAAATCAAGGTAGCTTCTGATAAATTCAAGCTGTTCCTCATCAAGGCTGGAAGAATACTTGCCGTTAGGGCTAAAGTATATGTTGTTAAGGCCTATAAAGACAACCTGCCCGTATTCAAAGGCATAGGTTGAAGGTCCAAAGTAATTCCTGAAAGTTCTGTCTTTATCCGAATTTTCAGTTTCATCCCGGTCATGATCATGATTGCCAAAAATATTATACCACGGGATGCCTATCTGACCGATTCCCTGGCTTACTTCTGCAAAAAGATTGGGATCATCGGCAACAATATCGCCCAGTGAAACGCCAAAGGCAGCATCAGTTCCGATGCATTCCTGCACTACATCCTGCATGATATAATTTACCTCACGCAGGCCGCGTGCCTGAGTATCACCAAAAAATAAGGTTGAAAACGTGTTGGGTTCATTTGAGGACTGGAGGGCAAATTGAATACCGGAACCGTAAGGGATTTTATCCGGCAATACATAATGCTGAGGGAAGTTATAATCGTTTAGCGGCACAGCATACCCAGAGGGTTTAATCACAAATACCGGCCTGTTATTATCAGCAGCCAGCGACCATTCTCCCGCGGAGTTGGTTCGTACCACATCTTTCCCATTTGATACACAAACACCTTCAATTCCGCGTTCACCCTGATCAGGAAGTCCATTTAAGTTTTCATCATGAAAAACAATACCATGTATAGGATCCCCATTGTATGAAACAACGAGATTGGGGTAAAAGACAACCAGCAGAACAGTAAACCAAATATGCCTCATAAATACATTCACCTTAAAAGAAGAGGCATGAGTAGTTCCCACAGCCTCTTCATAAATGAATACTTAATATTACATATTACCAGGGATTGTTGGTTCCCTGGAGCAACCATGGTTTTGAGTAAACGCTGTTTTTCCCCAGGGGGCCGGAATACTGGGTAGTTTCCAGCCTTTCGATAGCGGCATTAACATTCTCGGTATTGTTATTCAGTTCATCGCTGCCATAACCGAATCGTAATGCCGGTACAGGGGCACGTGCCACATCAGTTCTCAGCGTTAACTCCGGAAATCCTGTCCTTCTGTAGTCAAGCCAGGCTTCCGTTGCATTTGAAAAACTGGCGACCCACTTCTGAGTCATAATCTGTTCAAGTGTTCCATCGAAAGCAACATTTGGATAAAAGGTTTGAAACTGATCGCCAACGCCCCAGGTTGTCAGGGAGTTTTGTATGCCTGCCATGTAATGTTCTTCAGCGGTGCCACCTACATTCCATCCCTTCAAAGCAAGTTCAGCAAGGGTGAAATGCATTTCAGCAGCAGAAAGCAGCCTTGCCTGCAATAAATCACCCTCGGTAGGCTCCCCGTCCATAAATTGCGGGTGCAAAGTTGAAACATGGTGGTTAAATCTTCCCTGAGCTCCGTTATAGGCTCCGTTATAAGTATGAATATCGCTCATTCTCATTCCGGGAGGTACTCCCACAAACTCATCATCATCAAATGTTGTATCATTTGGATTATACAATTTTGTAAAGGTCTCAGTTCTTCCCTGATAGTCAATCCAGTTGGGAAGAATATCAGTTTCAACTCCATTAACCAGCATTCGGGTTGGGGCAGTGGAACCGGAAATTGAATTATCGGGGACCCATCTGATTGTTACCGGTGCATACCATACATGTAAACGGGGGTCGTTGGTACTGTCCAGTTGTTCGATCATTGTAGAGGCAGCCATGTACCGGGTTGAACTTGTTTCATCGGTATAAATAAATGGCCACTGATCATTAGGTCCGCCAGTATAATCCATAGTGGCATTTTCTGCTGCTGAGGAAATAAATTTCCCACTTGCAACGATGGCTTCCACTTCATTTCGCACTCCCGGATTCTTTTCTGAAATTCTTACATAATAGCGAATCAATAAGGAATTGGCAAACTTCTCCCAGTTAGCCATATCTCCACCGTAATAAAGATCAACATTGTTGTTGATGTTGGTATTATCTCCGGTAGCAAACAAAGCAGCTGCAGCTTTTAAATCTTCAATAACACCATTGTAAATTTGTTCCTGGGTATCATAAGCAGGATAAAGATTCTCCATCTCACCTGTAAAAGCCTGTAATGCCTCACTGTAGGGTGCGTCGCCCCAATAGTCAGCTATCTGGCCAAAGAGGAATGCACGCATGGTTAATCCAACTCCCTCATGAAAAGGATATCCATCCCTTCGGGCAATTTCAATCATCAATTCATTTGTCCGTAAAATGCTGTAATAGCCTTCCCATCCACGTTCGTCCCAATCAAAATAGTTTGTGGCATCTCCCCATCCGGAGACGTGAATGAATTGCATGGCACCGGCCATATTATCAAGTCCCAGTGACAGATAATTGGCGGCAGCAGGACCGAGTACCGAAGGCATCAAAAGATTTACATTGGCATCTTCAGGCTCAATGGCATTGGGATTGCGGTTCAGATCAGTCAAATCTTCACATGAAGACATTATCCCAAATGCCAACATACTGATCATGATTATTTTATAATATTTTATAGTATTCATATCTTTTAGGATAACTGGTTATTAAAAACTAAAATTAAGTCTGATACCACCTGATGCAGTCCACGGCATAACATTTTGCCGTTCAAAGCCCTGTTTAAACTGACTGACTGTATTTCCCTGCGTACCAGAGTTTGCCTGGAAAGCCCGTTCAGGATCAATGCCAATCTTTGCTTTGGTCCATAACATCAGGTTACCGGTGTAAATGGCCACAGATGCATTCTTAATTACGCCTATATCAGGCAGGCTGTATGAAAGTGACAGTTCTCTTAGTTTAATAAAAGAAGCATCAAAGGTGACGTTCCTGTTGTAACTCCAGGGGTATGTATCGGTAATAGGAGCGAGCACGGTACCGGGACCACCCAGGTTTTCAACAAACTGATCATCGCTGAAATCATCAGGAGTATCGGCACCTGCTACCTGAATTACCCCGGGAATAAAAGCACCGTCATAGTACCCATCCGGCAACCGCATTCCGCCGGTTTCCTGGGTATGCCCGCCAACTCTTGGAAACTTACCATTTCTGGGTATTATATTGTTTTCAGGATCTGATTTTAAATAGTCGACAAGTTCCTGTGGTGACATCAGACCACCAGGTATCAGCTGGTCCAGCTGGCGTTGTGACTTCCAGTCAGATTCACCATACCGGTAAGTATAGGAAACAAATTCACCTCCTATTCTCCAATCCAGGCTTGCACTTAAATTCCATCTTTTATAACTAACAGCAGTTTGCATGCCTACTAATAGGTCAGGATTGAAGTTTCCTACTTTTTCCCAGTCTTCCTGCTGATTCAAACGGATCCACTGGCCATCATTTCCGAGTATAGGATACCTGTAATATGGAGAATTGGGATCCTGAACCTGTGCTATCCCATAAGTATAGATATCACCGATCTGGTCACCAATAAATGACCATGCACCTGCATTCTCACTCCAGATCTGAACAAATTCCAAATCGTCAGTTAATTCAACAACAGTGGTATGATTTTGTGAAAAATTAAAATCGACATCCCATCTTAAACCATCCGGGACATCAACAGGAGTACCACCGACTGTCAGTTCCCATCCTTCACTTCGAATCAGACCTGCATTGATAAGTTTGCTGCTGTAACCGGAGGAAAGAGGCAGGGGAACAGAAAATATCTGGTTCACGTTGTCCTCTTTATAATAGGTAGCACTTAGCCTTACCCTGTTTGTATAAAGATTGAGGTCGAACCCTCCTTCAATGGATGTGGATTCTTCAGGTTTCAGATCGGAGTTTAGTAACACACCTGGTACCGCTTCTGTAACAAGTGAGTTCCAGGTTCCTGTAGCCAAAGTGGTCTGAAGACGGTAAGGATCCGTGTCATTACCCACCTTGGCCCAGCCTCCGCGTAATTTAAACAGGCTAAAAGCTTCCGGAAGTTCAAAAGTATTATTAACCAGCCAGCTGACTGAAGCTGACGGGTAAAAATATGACCTGTGGGATTCAGGCAATGTACTCGACCAGTCGTTTCTCCCTGTAAGGTCCAGGTATACAATGTTTCTGAAGCCTATCGACGCAAGGCCATATACACTATATATAGCTTTTCTGAACAGACTGCTGTTTACTGTAATATTATCCAGTGGGATATTGCCTAGGTTATAAATCCCCGGTATCACGAGGCCATTGTTCCGGTCACCTCCTGAACCCACAAAGGATTCACTTCCCTGCCTTTTCATTATATTCCCGCCTGCAGAAATATTAATATCCAAATTATCAGTTGTATTTTTCCATGTTGCCAAAACATCTGCATTATATTCCTGAAAGAAAATATTCTGGAGCGAGTAATTTCCCTTTTCCATCCGGTATGCACTAAAAGGAATTTTTGTTTCACGTTCTTCCTTGAAGCGGTCCAGAGAATATCTTCCCGTCACAGAAAGATCCTTGGTGAATTCATATGTAAGGGCTACATTTCCAAAAACCCTGTCCCTCGAAAAGGCATTCGACATGCCATATGCTATAAAATAGGGATTGTCATAGTCGGGTAAAGCTTTCTGCTGAATTCCCTCCTGCCCCGGCAACCAGTAATCTTTCATCCTGGATATCGGGATGTGAGAGTTTACATAGACAGCTTCAAGCGGATTGTTTCTCCGGTCACCTGTACTTGGAATATCATTTGAATATGTATTGGCAATAGTGACATTTGAGGTAAATGTAAGGTCGTCAAATATGTTATAACTCAGGTTTGTTTTCAAACTATGATTAAACCTGTCATGGTTTGGAATCATCCCCTGCATCGACATATTGTTGTAAGATATCCTGAAATTTCCTCTGTCACTGCCATTGAAAACAGCAATATTGTTGCTGGTTGTAACACCTGTATTTAAAAAATCACGCATGTTGTTGGGATATGATCTCAGTTCTGCAGGTTCATCAAGCCCCCATTGTGGTGCAATAATACCTGCATCGAGATTTGGTCCTCCCCAATATGCTGAACCTTCTGTAAGCACATGGTTCCTTTCACCATTTGCATACTTGTAATGCAACTTTAATAATTCAGTGGCCACTTCAAACCTGGTATTGGAACTGATAGTAACTCCCATTTCTCTGGCTCCTTTCCCCGATTTCGTGGTTATAAGTATAACTCCGTTTCCGGCGCGGGTACCATATAACGCAGCAGCACTGGGCCCCTTCAGGACAGTAATCTCTGCTATATCATCAGAATTAAGATCTGAAATCGTATTTCCATAATCAATCTGGTTATCAGAGCCCATCATTGAAATATTATTCAATTTGTTAGCAACCGGCACTCCATCTATAACAAATAAAGGCTGATTATCAGTAGTCAGGGAGTTTGCTCCCCGGATGACTACACTTACAGTAGAACCTGCTATACCAGTCTGGTTAATAGTCAGCCCCGGAACTTTTCCTGAAAGGGAGTTTAACACATTATCCTGGGCAACACGTTGTAATGCTTCACCTTCTACCTCTCCAACGGAATATCCCAATGATCTTTTCTCCCGTGATATTCCTAATGCAGTAACAACAACTTCATCAACTCCAATAGTAGAAGGAGCCATTTGAACATTGATAACCGTCCTGCCGTTTACATCAACTTCCTGAGTTTCCATTCCTACGAAGGAGAAAACAAGAATTGCCTGATCGTTTGGAACATTAATGGAATATTGGCCATCCATATCGGTAACAACTCCTTGTGTTGTCCCTTTTATTTGTATAGAAACTCCCGGTAAAGATTCGCCAGTATCGTCCTGTACGGTTCCACTCACCTGCATCTGTGCAAACGATTGGAAAGCAAAAAGAACAAACATGCCCAACATCAACATTTTGAAAATCTTGTTTTCCATGTGTAAAAAGATTAAATTTTTAAATAAATTTCATGCACTATACAAATTTCGGTCATGCAATTATCATAAACTTCTTAAATTTTATTCATTTTACATAGAATTTTATCTTTCATTCAAAGAAGGAGCAGCTTAAAAATTAAACAATAGCAAAAATACCATTAATTATATGGTAATATTCTTTATAGTTAGTGTGGATCTTCAGAAGAACCCACACATCTTATCTGATGGTTATAATGCTGATTTTATTATCATGAATAGTTTAAGAGGGTACTGCCCGAAAACAATATTAAGCCTTAACTATAATGAATTTTATCTGCTTAATACAGCAAACTCCAGCGCAATTTTTTAGTGGCTGCAACCGCTTTACCGACTGTAAATTTATTCTGCATTGAAGCTGTAATACAAAGATGCACCTCCCATTGTCCTCACCCAGGTACGAAAGCCCGGCTCTCCTTCACGCAGCTCAATAATACGGGCACCTTTCTCAAGATCGCCGTAGCCACCTGTGCTTTGTCCATATGCAAGGGCTATACCCTTATGAACTCCGATGTAGTTGTTTACATGGTCGTGACCGACAAATGTCCCCTTTACATCCTGCATTTCATAGAATGCAGTAAACAGGCCGCTGTTGATTTTGGGAGAGCAGACTACTTCCTGATATTCACCTACCGTGCCGGGCTGATTGATTACCTCATTGTATTCAGGCAAGGGGATATGGAAAAATGCAAGGGCAGGAATGGGCTTCCCGCCGTTCTCTGTGGTAATTTGCCGGCTTTGCTCCCTGTACCATGATATCTGGTCGTGATGAATCCAGCCATAGTCGCTTATGCTTGTATCCGGACAATATGCATTTGAATCGAAAAACCAGAGGTTGGCAGCGCTAGTTTCTTTGTCTGCAGAGAATAGCCTTATCATATAGTTACCTGTGCCGGTAATATCATTGGGGCCTTTTTCACCTAAAAAACCGGGAAGCGTTTCAAGATAGTCGAAAATCCGGGTACGCGACCACTCTGCTTCATCATCATGATTACCAAGGGTTACCGCAAATTTAACACCGGCATCTGTAAATACCGTCATCAGGTCTCTCCATCCCTTCTCCGCAGGATCATTTACAATGTCACCAGTGAGAACAACAAGGTCGGGCTGTTCTGTTTCGAGTACATGACTGATTATTGAAACTGTACGGGCACATTCATCCTTTTCATTGTTCTTCCAATGTATATCCGTAAACTGGGCTATCTTGAAATGATGGTTATCATTGAAAGTCAATACCATCTCTTTACCTGTTTCTCCACCTGTTGAATGCCTGCAACCTGAGACTATGGCTGACAGTACAAATGTCATCAGAAAGCAGTAAATCCCAAATTTAATTCTCTTCATTTGTTATAAATTTTGTAAACATAAACTGTGTATCTGCTTAATACATTTAGCCTCAGCTTAACCAAATATAAATAAAAATGGTGATTACAGAAAGCAGGGCAAGGTGCAGTCGCCAATCAGTTAGACCTTGAAATTTCTGGATTCCGCCTGAAATATCCAGGGTTGTTTTCTCAAGCTTTTCAGGAGCTGTCTTTTTAGTAAAGGCTGAAACCAGGAACAGGACAGCGGTAATGATGATTTCAGCCCACAGCCCCCGGAAGCCAAAGTTTATGGTGTATTTATAGTGCAGGAATGGGAACATCCCCTTTCCTGCTTCCGGCCCCATAAACTGGTCGATAACAAAAATAGTGGCCAGAACAATACCCACTGCAACAGAAGCAACAGCACCTTTCATGGTAACCTTTTTGCTCACTATACCGAAGAAGATGGCAGGAAAGACAGGAAGGACAAGGTAAGCTGTAATGGTCTGCAGGTATTTATACAATCCTTCCTCATTTTTGTATACCAGCCATGCAGCACCGATTCCAAGCAACACTACGATCATAATTACAAATCTTCCTATAAGCACCTGCTTCTTCTCAGATGTCTTAGGCCTGAACTCAATCACAAAATCCCTTACCACCAGGGTGGAAACGGAATTCAGCACTGCTATCAGTGAAGTAATCAAAGCAGCTATCAGGGAGGCCAGAACAAGCCCTCTTACCCCTGATGGCAAGAGCTGGTTGAGCAGCACAATGAAAGTTTGCTTTGTTTCTTCACCTTCCAGTCCGGGAAACAAAGCAAAGGCAATCACTCCGGGGAGCGCAAATATGAACACCGGGAACAACTTTAGAAATACCGCAAACATGGCTCCCCACCTTGCCTGCTGCAGATTTGGCGCTGCCAGTACCCGCTGCACATTCACCTGATCGATCCCCCAATAGAATATACCTGCATAAAATGCTGTTGCCAAAATACCCCAAAACGGGTACACCGGATCTTCAACCGGTTTGGCAATGACCATGGCTTCAGGCACCTTCTCCATCAGCCCGCTCCAGCCGCCTACTTTATCCAACCCAATGAACAGCATGATGGAACAGCCAACAATCATGATTACTGTTTGAATGGTGTCGGTGTAGGCAACTGCTGTAAATCCGCCCAGGATTGTAAATAAAGCCACTACCATCCCGGTATAGAATACGGTGGTCATAATGCTCCACCCAAGCAGGCTGTTCATGACCAATGCCCCTGCAAACAATGTAAATGCCAGTTTTGTCATTATGCTTATAACCAGCATGAGCCCCGAGAAGAATAACCGTGCCCTCCTGTCGTAGCGCTTCTCAAGAAATTCCGGGATGGTAAATATTTTATTTTTTAAATAGTATGGGAAAAGGATTGCACTTGCAAAACCTAATGTAATGGCTGTTGTAAGTTCCACTGAACCGGCTGACAGGCCGTAACGGTACGAATCACCCGAAAGGCCTACAAGGTGCTCAGCTCCGATATTGGTTGCAAAAAGTGAGGCCCCGATCACTGGCCATTTGATTTTTCTGCCACCCAGAAAGAAGTTGGAGCTGTTTTTACCTGCATCCCTCCGGTAGGCCATATACAGCCCCACTGCCAGGCTGCCCAGCAGAACAACAAGGCCTATGGTCCAATCCAGTCCGCTCAGTGAAATGTTCATCGGTTTAGACTTAAAGTTTTACTTCATCAGTTTTTCCATTCGCTGAATACTTTGAATCATTGCCCGCACGGTATGGTAATTAATCTTCCACGAGTGCCCCATATGTGTCCAGATGGGCTCTCCTTTTCTCGAAAGCAGCGGATACCATTCCCCTACCCCTTTATTTATAACCTTATCGAATACAAAGCGGTGCACATTCTTATAGGCAGTCCGGTATTTTTCATCGCCAAGAAGTATAGCAGCATCAAGCAGGCCTATCAGTACTTCAGCCTGTTGCCAGAACTCCTTCTCCCTGTCATAAACGCCTCCCGAATGCGGCCCCTCTACAAACACGCCTCCAAGTTCATAATCTATCCCATTATCAATGGTATGATCGTAAATTGTGCGGAATAAGTCAGCGTATTTTCCAGGTTCTTCCTTCAGTATTTCAATGGCATGATTGAGCAGCCATGCAAATTCTGCATTATGTCCGTAACAGGTATTGTCCGTAGCATTCCCCTTTTGCCCTTCTTCCGAGAACCTGTCCCACCCCCAGATGATGTCAAACTTAATCTGGGGAGCAACGGTCCAGTCTTTATAGAATTGCGGGATACCGGTTTTATAAACCGGGTGTATAATGCGGTTCAGCAACAGGTCTATTACCTCAAGAAGCTTTCTCCGGTGCACATCTTCACCGGTGCATTCATATAAGGCAGTAAAAGCTTCCATCAGGTGCATGTGCACATCAAGGGTTTTTCGGTCGCCCCCCTGACTTCCCGGACCACATAATGACCAGTCGCGGTGAAACATCTCCCAATAACCGCCATACATGGTGTCGGTGCAATATTTCTGAATGAGGTCAAACACCTTTCCTGCGAACTCCACCCCGCGCCGGTCTCCTGTGGCAAGTGTATATTCACTGAGCGAATAGATGGCAAAGCTATGCCCGTAAATAATCTTTTTATCAATCTTTACATTTCCTTTCCTGTCGAGCATCCAGAAAAAACCACCATGCTCCTTATCCCACATCTTTTCAAGCAAAAAATCAACTCCATGCCTGGCCATATCTGCAAGCTTTCCGCTGCCATAGCCTGCACGGTGCGCCGATGAGAGGGTATACAGGCAACGGGTTTGTGCTATAAGTGATTTTTCATCCTCTCCCGTGTCATTCCCTTTCTCATCGAAATGGGTAAGGTAACCACCGTTTGTAGTATCAATCATACGGTTTGTCCAGAAAGGCAGCAGTTCATTAACCAGATGGTATTCTGCTTCACTTTTATATAGGGTTAATTCCTTTTTATCCATATGTTCATTCATTTATTTCTGTAAAATTAATAATCTATTTGCTCAGGTCCCTGAAATATAATTTTTTTGCTTCTATCTTCATACCCGGATTGTGGCCCTGAATCGCAAAATGCCCCTGTTTATATTCCTCATCACGATACTCCATGACCAGCTTATTATTTATCCAGAATTTAATTTCATCCCCTTCTGCTTTAATTCTGTAGGTAAACCACTCATTGTCCCTGGTCAGCAACCGGGTTGCTTTTCCAGTAGGATTCCCGGGCTTCCAAAGCCAACCTGTATGTGCATCCTGGTTGTGACATATCTGGGCTTCATAACCTCGGGGAAAACCATTAGGATTGTCAGCTGGTGGATTG
>Ga0209347_1005184_pt1 | contig 12693 bp, 9 predicted proteins | sample AutmiccommuBRH23_FD_187382 | JGI IMG/M metagenome (GOLD analysis project Ga0209347, IMG submission 187382) | Deep subsurface microbial communities from Mt. Terri, Switzerland - Autotrophic microbial communities BRH/23 (SPAdes) (version 2) | ecosystem: Environmental > Aquatic > Deep subsurface >... | reverse complement strand
TCTTCGCGGCGCGTTTCGGAGCGGCCTTCTTCGCGGCGCGTTTCGGAGCGGCCTTCTTCGCGGCGCGTTTCGGAGCGGCCTTCTTCGCGGCGCGTTTCGGAGCGGCCTTCTTCGCGGCGCGTTTCGGAGCGGCCTTCTTCTTCGGCGCAGCCTTCTTCGCGCCCTTCTTCACCGGCTTCCGTGCACCTTTCGCAGCTGCTTTCGGAGCGGCTTTCTTCTTCGAAGCCTTCTTTCCTGCTCTACGCGTCGCCATCCCGGACTCCTTTCTCAACAGGCCCGGCCGAGCCGTGCGGGCACGCTCGCCGTTGCAATTTCACGTCCGATGTTCACGATGCGGATTTTTATACCACAACCATTTCACAGTGGAGGCGCCGACAGGACATTCGCGAGATCCTCGCCCTTCGATTTTTCGGTGTCCGAAGTCCACTCGACGACCCCATCGTCGGGCGGGAGATCGAGAGGGGGCGAAAGGGTCCACCGCCCATCCGGCTGCTCGCGCCTGATCTGAAAACGGTCGGTTCCGACGGACGCCGGGATGCGCCGGCTGCCGGTCGGTTCGATGGCGTACTCGTCGTACTCCGGCCATGTCAGCCAGACGAAATGACCCGGAGCCGGCCCGAGATCCCAGGAGACGACCGACTCTCGCTGGACCACCGTTAGCCGAAGAGGAATCGAATCGTCCCGCCGGTTCCGCTCCATCGCGATCGCCAGGATCCGCTCGGGCTCGAGGCGGCGGAGCTCAGACGATCCCCCTTCACTGGTCAGCACCTCCTCCGGCTCGACCACTCCGGCAGCCAGCGCGTAGGAAGAGAGAAAGTACGGTGGCGCGTCCCCTCCTCCATTCAGACGGCGGAGATCGCGCAGTCCTTCGAGGTACCAGGCGGGCGATCCGGCGAAAAGAGCAGCAGCCGACGCGGGAGCGCGCCAGATGTAGCGCCCCTCGGCGATCATCGCCCGGTTCGACTGGCCGAGATCGCGATGCGCCATCCATCCGCCGGCAAAGGAAGCCACCAGGAGAATGGCCGCCAACCCGATCGCCACCCGTCGGGGGAAGGTCGCCAGTCCGGCGCCGCCGAGAACGATCGCCGCGGTCATCGGCAGAATGGCGTAGCGGGCCTGAGCTTCACCAGCCACAGGAATCAACGGAAGCAGCAGCGCCAGGCCGGCCGCAAGCGCCCACCATCCGGCCACGCGCGGCGCGCGTAAAGCCGCGGCGATGACCCCGACGAGCACAACGCCGAGGAGAATCCAGAGGACGAGAGGCGTCAGCGATGAGAGGACCATTGTGACGAGCCGGGGCGCGAGAAAGAGAATGTCCCGCAGGTCGATCACGGTGCCGTAGCCCCCGCCTGAGCCGAGCATCACACTGCGCCAGGCGAGGTAGATCGCGGCGGCGAGGGCCGAGGGGATCATCCTGACGACCACGCGCCGCCACGGCACGCCCTGGGTTCGAAGCTGCGCCAGAAAAAGGAGTGGCAGCGGCGCGTAAATCTCCTTGGCCAGCATCGCGAAGAGATAGAGAACGGCGATCGCCAGATCCGGAGCGACCGATTTCCGATCCGACGGCGTGAGTCTCAAGACCAGCAGCGCGGCCAGCGCGAAGATGAGGCCTTCGACGTAGTGCCTCACCATCAGCGACCCCGCCGCGAGCGCCATCGCCGGGGAAACGGCCGCCGCGGCGGCCACCAGAAGCGCCACGATCCTTCCGCATGCGTTCTCGAGCAGAAGAAAAACGAGAAGGGCCACCAGCGCGATCGAAAGGATCTGATGCTCGTAGAAGAAAAGAGGCGCGAGGCCGAAGAGGGCCAGGTCGAGCTCGAACGATAGAGTCACCAGCGGGGTGAAGCTCGAGGTGGAGAGCACACGCCACGCGGCCGGGTCGAAGAGCACCTCCATTGGACTCGTGCGAACAGCCTGGAGGAGCACCTGCGGATCGTCCGACGTCCACCACCCACCGAGCGCCGGAAGATGCGCGAGGAAAACGACGGCCAGGAGGAGAAACGCGAGAACGAAGGTCCGCAGGTGGGCGGTGCGCTCGGGACGTGGTTCCGCGGTTGCGGGCATAGACGCTGACGGCTCTCGGCCGAGAGCGAACCGATCAGAACTGCGCAGGCTCGCTCCCTCCGAAGGATTGTACACTCCGCGCGTGACCCGCCCTTTGCGCATCGCTTACCTCATGGAAGACACCGACCTCTCGGGCGGTGTCCGGATCCAGCTCGCCCAGGCCGACGCTCTCATCGACCGCGGCCACGAGGTCACGATCCTCACCAAGGGCGCTCCTCTCGCCTGGCGAGCGAGCCGCGCCGAATGGCTCTACGTCGACGATTTCAGGCTTGCGGACCTCGCCCCGTATGACTTCGTCATCGCCACCTTCTGGACCACGGTCCAGCCGGCGTTCGAGCTGGCCGGCGAGCGCGTCATCCATCTCTGCCAGGGGCTCGAATCCACCTTTACCGCGTACGAGGATGTACGCCCGGATATCGAGGCGGTTTACCGGCTGCCGCTGCCGAAGATGGTCGTGAGCCCCCACCTCCGCGACTGGCTTCGCCCGTTTGGCCAGGAAGTCGTATGGGTGGGCCAGATCGTCGACGAGGAGTTCTACCGTCCGCGGCGGAGCTCCGAGCACGAGCCGCTTCGCGTGCTGCTGCCGGGCGCCCACCAGATCGACTTCAAGGGAGTCGACGTCGGCTACGACGCCGCTCTTCACGCGCGCGCCATGGGCGCCCGTTTCGACCTCATCCGAGTCTCCCCCTGGGCTCCCTCGCGCGAAGAACCGAAGGAAGCCGCCACGGAGTTTCACGTCGCCCTCGATGCGAGAGCAATGGTCGACCTCGTCCACTCATGCGACATCGTTCTTGCCCCGTCACGTAAGGAGGAAGGCTTCGGGCTGCCGGTCGCCGAGGCGATGGCGGCGGGGTTGCCGGCTGTGATGACGCGGATTCCCTCGTTCCTCGCGTTCGATCCGCATCGTCCCGACTACGCCCTCTGGGCCGAGGAGAACGACGCGATCGCGCTCGGCGAAGCTCTGATGCACCTGCTCGACGAAGAAGACCTCCGTGAAGCCCTCGGCGCCCGCGGCCGCGAAGTCGTCGAGCAGTACCGGCCGCATTACGCCGCCGAGAGAATCGAGGCGTGGCTGATGGGGAAGATGGCGGAGCGAGAGTAGCGAGGTGGAACCTGTTTTCGTCGTGATCAAGAAGGAGGCAGGGGGAAGGGGACAGGGGGCAGTCAGGAACCGGTCTTGCCTCCCTATCCCCCGCCCCCTGCCTCCTGCCCCCTTTTTGTCCTCTCGAGATCTCGGCCCGGCTTCGGGTCACTGACGCCCGGTAACGATCCGCGACGTCATCAGCAGCCTCACCCCCACCCCCACCGCCAGCAGAATGATTCCTCCGACGATCGTCCTCGGGCTGAGCGAGAGCGCGAGCACCGCGCAGACGATGGCGCCGGCCATTGGAACCAGCGAGGGATAGAGCCGGTCCTCGGGAGGGAGGCGGAGTGCGGAGAGATTCGCGATCCCGTAATAGACGAGGATCGCGAACGAAGCCGCTGCGGCGACCGCCTGCAGCGTTCCGAAGGCTGCGACGATCGCAGCTGCGGCGCCGACCGCCAGGACGGCGCGGTGCGGGGTTCCGAAGCGGGGATGGACTGCGGCAAGCGCTGGCGGCAGATCCGCGCGGCGCGCCATCGCGAAGACCATCCGGCTGAGCCCGAGAATCTGAGAGAGGATAACGCCGAGCATCGCCGTGACGGCACCGGCGGCGACGACGGTCGTGAGCCACGTTCCCCTCGTCCGCGACGCTTCCGCGAGCGGTGCCGGATTTCCGGCGAGGGCGTCCGCACCCACCGCTCCCACCGCCACCGCCGCCACGGCGACATAGAGCAGCGACGCGGAAACGATCGTAGTGATGATGGCGCGTGGAATCGTCCGCTTCGGGTCGCGAACTTCCTCCCCGAGCGTGGCGATGCGCGCGTATCCGGTGTATGCGAAGAAGAGGATCGCCGACGCCTCGAACACTCCTGACCATCCCGCGGGCATGAACGGCTGCAGGTTCGCCATGCGGAACGAGCTCGCGCCCGCCGCGGCGAAGACGATCAGCGAACCGAGAGAGACAGCGACGATGGCGAGGTTCACGCGGCTGGTGCGCCGCACGCCGACGTAGTTGAGAACCGTGAACACCACGACCGCTCCGATGGCCAGCATCCTCGGATCGAGCCCGGGGATGAGGATGCTCGCGTAGGCCCCCAGGCCGAGGGCGACGACGCCGGCCGCGGCGATCTTGCTGCCGAGAAAGACCCACCCCGCGATGAACCCCGGCCACGGACCGAGGAGCTGATACCCGTACTCATAGGTTCCGCCGGACTGCGGATAGCGAGCGGCCAGCTCGGCCGAGCTGAGCGCATTGAACGCGGCCGCGAAGCCGGCGATGACCAGCGCCACCAGAAGCGAGGCCCCCGCGAGCTCGGCCGCCACCCCGGTCACCACGAAGATGCCCGCGCCAACGATCGCCCCGAAGCCGATCCCGACGGCGTCGAGATACCCGAGCTGGCGATCGAGGGACGGTCTGGTCATGCGAGGGACTGTATCAAGACTGGCGTGGCCACGGCTTTCCAGCCGTGGCAATCGTGCAAGCTGCGAGTGTCGAAGAAACACGCCGAGCGCGGCTCCGTGTCGCTCACTCCAGAATGCGGGTCTCGATCATCCTCGCGATCGCCTTTAGCGGCCCTTCCTCCGAACGCTTGCGCGAAAAGGCGATCAGGTGGCGTCAGGAACCGCCAACGGCTGGAAAGCCGTGGCCACAACGCGACAAGGGCCGAAACCCTGCTCGAGGATTTCGGCCCTTGTTGAACTGCCCGGTCCTGCAAAGGCGATGGACGAGGTACGTGTCGTCGTCCAGAGGAGACGCACGAAGGCGCGCTTGCTCATTCGCGACGCGCGCCTTCTCGGACTCACATCAGCATCCCGCCGTCTTGCGAAAAAAGCTGCTCACGACCTTGCCATCGACCGTTTTGTATTTGCACCGGATCTCATCGCCTTCGACGATGCGATGGTCCTTGAGCTTATCGAGGGTGAGCTCGTCGTTGATTACGATCTCGATGAGCGCCCCCGTCTTGGTGTCTTTGAGAGTGACCGTTGCGGTGGTCGCGTCCTTGGTCGACATCTTGACCTTGGTGACGACGCCGACCATCTTGCCCTCGCCGCCCTCGGCCATAGCGCTCAGCGAAAACATGGAGCCGGCGATCATCACGGCAACTGCCAGGATCAGATTTCTGTTTCTCATCTCGATTCTCCTTTGAAGGATGCCTTGCGGGCGGTTGGGACTCAAAGAGTCTCGTCGTTGTGTCGGGGCGGGGGCCGCATGCCCCCGCCCTGGCTATTTCAGCGGACTAGAAGTGAACTTCGAAGGTCGCGTAGAAGTCCTGCGCGTTCTTTCCCGGAGCGGTCAACTGAGGGGTCATGTTGTTGAGCGCGTCGATCTTGATCGGGGCGCCCAGCCAGCTGTTGCTTCCGGTGTAGTCGAAGCTGTAGGACTGAAAGCCGAACTTGAAGAATGCCTTGCTGGTGTACGAGGAGATCGGCTTCAGCAAGAGCTCCTTGATGATGTACGTCTCGTATACGTCACCACGAGTGCCAAGCTTGGCGGTCCACAGGTCGTCCGCAGCCGGGGTGAAGGTGATCCAGTTCTCGGAGCCGTGGTTGTATTCGAACCCGATCAGGGTGCGCGAGGACGGGAGGTCGTACCTACCCCCCAGGTAGACTGCCCAGCCGTTCGTGTCTTCCGGCATGCCGGTGTAGAGCAGGCCGTAGCCGCTGTCGAGTCCTGCGAACTCGAGAGTGTTTCCGTTCGGATGGGTCTGGCTGAAGCCGGCCGACGCGAACCAGTTCAGGTTTCCGGGACCGACCTTCTTCGCCATGCCCATGAAGTCGACGCTCTCCCAGTTGATGTCGCCGATGTTGGTGGAAGGCTGAAGGGGGAAGGGCCCGGTCAGCATGACCGGGGCGTCGAAGATGTCCATGCCGCGGTTGAACTGAAACTGGGCGCGGAACCGGTCGGTCTCGAATACGACGAGGTCGATGCCGATCATGTCCGTATTGTTCAGCCCGTTGCCCGTGTCCGCGTCCTCGATCGAATCCTGGAACCCCCTGCCGTAGCAGAACTTCGCGGAGGCGCCGGGAAGCGACTCGATGTCGGGCGCCCATCCGAGCGACACTCCATCGAAGGCGTAGTCGACCAGAATCGCGGGAACGCCCGAGGTCCCGGGCGCAGGGAGGTTCTGCCTGTAGTGGCCAGGCGCCCCGCCGGTTGACGGTCGACGCCCGATGGAGAACCAGATGGGCTGGCCTCCGATGTTCTGCCAGGTAGCGTAGGCGCGATCGACGAGGAGCCTGCTGTCGCTGGGAACGTGGCCGAGGGTCCCGTCGAATATTCCGGCGCGGTCGAGCGAGTACGCCGTATTTCCCGTCTGCAACGCACGGTCGTCCTGCGCTCCCGCGATCTTGTACATCAGAAAGCGCGCGGTAACGCTCACGTCCTCGGTGGCCTTCGCCTTCAGGTCGAGGCCGATCCTGTTCGTATAGAGAGAGTCGAGGCTGACGTCGTGAGCGTCCTGCTGCGCAGTCGGCAGGGTGAGCGGTCCGTAGGTTCCGCCCATGATCGCGGCGCCGAAGAGTTGCTGCTGATTCATCGGCGAGATCTGTCCGGCCATCATCGCGGTGACCAGTTGGCTGGCATTGCCAAAAACTGTGAGACCGTCGGCGTAAGGCGCGACCTCACCCTGAAGGTTGTCGAATCGAAAGCGGTAGTCGCCGCCAATCGTGAGCCAGCGCCCAAGGGACCTCCTCTCGGTTGCCGCGACCTGCTGCTCGAGCTCCTCGATCTTCTTCGCCCGCTCTTCGGCCTGCCTGGCCTGCTCCTCGGTCGGTTTCGACTTCTCTTCGCTCTGTTCGACCTGCGACTTCAGCGCCTCGAGTTGCCGGGACAGCTGCTCGATCTTCTGCCTGAGATCCTCCTGGTCATCCGCCCTTGCGGGCATGGGAAGGACCAGGGCGATGATCGCGATCGCGACCAGTCCTGCTCTTGTCAGTGTGCTCATACTCTCTCCTTGTCGATTTGCGTAGGTTTCGGAAACGTTCTCGGAAGGCCAATGACCGCACCTCCTCCCGGATAAGAGACTCAGCTCCAGGCACCCTTGTTGTGCGCGATGTCCCGCCCCTCAGACGGCTGCCTGTCCGGCCAGCACGAAGATCCATCGAAGCGAGAGGCCGCCGACGAGAAGCAGCGCGGGCGCCGCGATGGCCGGGCGCAACCACTTGCGCCCCTCGGCGATCTCGATTGCCAGCGGCGCAGCCAGCCCCGCGACGACCACCAGAGACCAGAAGACCGCGGTATAGCCGCCACCGAAGAAGAGCGCAGCCGCGGCGCGCCCCTTCGCTCCGCCGCTCGAGGCAAGTTCCACGAAGAACAGCCCGAGCAGCAGGAGCTCGACGACGATCGCAGCGATATCCCAGCGCCGCAGCGTCGCGTGCTCCTCGTGGCCGAGGTGGAAGAGCATCATGAAGGCTGCACCCGTCGACAGTCCCGACACGAGGAAGAGCGGGCCAAGGAGCACCGAGCTCCAGAGAGCCCGGGCACCTAACGTTCCCAGCAGGATGCCCGTATAGCCGCCGAGCGCGATGCCGAGGATCACGTTTGCGGTCTCGACGGTACCGACATTCGCCGTTCCGAATGCGCGGAGCCGAGCCAGCGTGTCGGCAGTGCGTCCGCGCAGAGAGCGAAGAAGGGGCAGCGTCGCCACATCCTCGTCAGTCAGGCGCGCGAGGCCGAGAAGAACTGTCGCAGGGTAGATCAACAGGAGAAGCCACGAACCCCACGACATCGGGGACGTGGGCTTCATTGCGGTGTAGAAGCGAAAGACGTGCAACTTGTACTCGAGATCGAGAAAGAGCGCGCCCATGCCCAGCGAGAGCAGCAGCGGCGCGGCGAATGGAAGAAGCCGCATCGCACGCGACAGCCCCAGGCCAGCACCGCGACGTCCGGCGACCGCCGTGAGGATCATGATCCCCCCGGTCAGGCCGCCGAGGAACAGGTAGACCGGAATCTCCCATCCCCAGATATGAAGCTGCGGGTCGATCGAGGCGCTGTTTCTGAAGATCTCCACTTCAACCATTGCATGCTCCTGCGGTGCGCTGTCCTAGATCAGGAAATAGAGGTTCGGCTCCGTCCCCTCCTCGGGGCTCAGGAGCTTGGGGGGGTTCTCGCGAAGTAACCTGGCGACCTCACTCGCTGAGTCGTTGAGGTCGCCGAAGGCGAGAGCCTTGGTCGGGCAACCTTCCACGCACGCGGGGTTCGCGCCCCTTTCGACGCGGTGCATGCAGAAGGTGCATTTATCGACGAAACCGTCGGGGTGAACGTAGCGAGCGTCGTAAGGACACGCGGCGATGCAGGCCTTGCAGCCGGTGCAGAGCGCTCGGTCGCTCTGAACCGTTCCACCCTTGGAGTAGTGGCTGGCCCCGGTCGGGCAATTCGTCACGCAGGGAGCGTTCGTGCAGTGCATGCAGCGCTCCGAACGAATCTCCATCGAAAGGTGCGGGAACTCACCCTTGGTCTCAGTGACGATCCAGTCGCGGTAGCCATTGTGCGGCACGCCGTTCTCTGCCTTGCACGCCAGCACGCAGGCCTGGCAGCCGACGCAGCGGCGCGTGTCCATCACCATCGCGTAGCGTTTCCGGTAGTTCTTCAGCAGCATTTCAGGCCTCCGCTCGAGCGATCCGGACGAAGTTCACGTTCATTCCGGTTCCGCCCATCACCGGATCCACTTTGAAGCGGGTGGTCAGCGCGCTGTCCGAAGCTCCGCGGTTGTGCGCGAAGGTGAGGCCCTTCGCCGTGTGTCCGAACCCGTGGACGAGGTAGACCGCGTCACCGCGGATCCGTTCCGTGACCTTCGCTTTCACCGGTCCGCTCATCACCCCGTCCTGGTTCTCGAGCCTCACGTAGTCGCCCGTCTTCAGGGGCGCCTCCTCGAAACCCGCGAGCGAGCGCGCAGCCATCGCGTTGATCCATACCTCGTTCTCGCCCATCAGCGCACCGAGGTCGCGGTTGTTCGTGGTGCGGCCGAAGGTGTGCATCGGCGCGCGGCCCGAAAGGAGCCGGAACATGCCCAGGGGCGGCTCGTCGGGAGGCGTGAATTCAGGCAACGGATCGAAGCCTGCGTCGGCGAGTTGCTGGCTGAAAAGCTCGATCTTCTCGCTCTCGGTGCCGAAGTAGAGCTCCGCCCCCTCCTCCTCGCAGACAGGGACGACCTCGCCCTTCACCACGCCGTCGCGCAGCGCCGCCTCGACGTCGTAGCCGCTCTCCTCGAGCCTCCAGCGGATGTTCTCCTCCCCGTTCTTCCAGGGGAACACCTCGGCGAGCCCGAGACGGTTGGCGAGCTCCTTGGCGATCCACCAGCCTGGCTTCGAGTCAAACATCGGCTCGACCACCGGCTGCCGGATCGCGACGAACGGCTCCTTGTAGCTCGCGGCCCAGAGGTCGTCGTGCCGCTCGAGGTAGGTCGACTCCGGCAGGACGATATCCGCCCAACCGACGATCTCCGCCGGAAGGACATCGATCGCGACGAGAAGGTCGAGGTTCGCGATCGCCTCTTCGGTCTGCTTCGGATTCGGCAGGGCCTGGATCAGGTTCGTGCCGTAGACCATCCACCCCTTCACGCCGTACGGCGCCGCGCTGACCGTCGCCTCGCAGACGCCCGAAGCGAGCACCTCGCCCGCCATCGGGTAGTGCTCCGCCGTCGGCTTGTCGGCAGCGTCGGCCATTCCGCGTCCCGATGAGAACGGCGGGTATTTCCGGAGCCCCATTGAGGAGGGAAGCAGGTATCCACCGCGGCGCCCCCAGCTTCCGAGCAGCGCTGCGAGGATGGCGATGCAGCGCATCCTCTGCGTGTCGTCGCCGTACCAGGTCACGTGACGCCCCGGGTGAACGAGCGACGAGGGACGGAAGCCGGCGATGAACCGCGCGGTCTCGCGAATGAGCCCGGGGTCGAGACCGGTGATCGGGTACGCCCATTCGGGAGTCTTGCCGGCGACGTGCAGCTCGAGCTCGGCGAGGCCGGTCGCGTACTTGTCGAGGTAGTCGGCGTCGTAACGCTTCTCGGTGACGATCACGTTCATCCACGCGAGAAGCAGCGCGATGTCGGTTCCCGGCTTGATCGGCAGCCAGTACTTCGCCTTGCTCGCTGCGACCGAGTAGCGCGGGTCGACGACCACGAGCTGAGCGCCGGATCCGATCGCATCGGCAAACTCCTGTACCTGGGTGTTGTGCATGTTCTCACCCAGGTGCGAACCGATGAGCGTGATGCAGCGCGCATTGCGAATGTCGATCGCCTCCGGCGATCCGACTCCCTGGCCATAGGTGATCTCGAACGCTGCTTCGCGGGGCCCGCGACACTGCGCGTACGATGGCGCGACGACGTTGGGCGTTCCCCACGCCTTCACGAGCTGCGTGAACCAGGAGCCACCGTAGCCGTGGGTGAAGAGAGCCAGCGCTTCGGCGCCGTACTTCAGCCGAAGCTTCTCCATGCGCGCAGCCGTCTCGTCGAGCGCCGTCTCCCAGGAGACCTCTTCGAACTTGTCCTCTCCCCGCTTCGAGACGCGGATCATCGGCCTCTTCAGTCGGTCGGGGTCGTAGAGGGCGCCGACTCCGCCAGCGCCTCGAGGGCAGAGCCGACCGTTCGACAGGGGATGCTTCGGGTTTCCGACGATTTTCGTGACGCGCCCCTCGCGAACGTGAGCGAGCACCCCGCATTTCCAGAAGCAAAGCTCGCAGAAGGTGGGAACGATCCTGTCGCCGTCCGTCCGAGGGTCGGGCAGCTGGTGCGCCTGAAGACTCCACCAATCGGTCGTCAGCCCCGAGGTGAGCGCAACTGCGCCGGCAGTCGTTGATCCAATCTTGATGAATTTGCGGCGGGACAGTGCCATGTGCAGCCCTCCAGAAACGTCCGTCCGGGGGCGTCTGAGAGCAGGGGGTACGCCAACGGCGGTCTCAACTCGTAAGTGTCACCACCAAAAGCAGTTAGCCTCAGAAAGCATCGCGGCGCCAGGCGAAATGTGAACCATGTGTTGCAGAACGTTGCAACGCGATGTCTTAACGCGTTGGAACGCTCGCGCGCAGGCGAATCGAGGATTTTCGAGGGAGGTAACAGGTGGACGAGCTCGGCCCGGCGCCGGGACTCTCGTTCAGTGGATCCGCAGCTCGCGCATCCGGCGCCAGAGCGTCGTGCGGCTCATTCCGAGGGTGCGGGCGGCCTCTTTGCGGTTCCAGCGCGTTTGCTCGAGCGCGATCCGGATTCCCTGAGCCTCCGCCTCGTCCTCCGCTTCCAGAGGCCGACTCGAGGCCACGAGCGGTGCCGCACTCCGGGGAGCCTGCATGACGGGACGAACCACCTCGTCCGGGAGATCCTCGGGCTGGAGCGTCTGTCCCTTGCCGACCGTCACGGCATACTCGAGTGCATTCTCGAGCTCGCGGACGTTCCCGGGCCAGGAGTAGCCGAGCATCGTGCGCAGAGCGGTCGGGGAGAATTGCATATCGCGGCCGTGGCGTGCGGCGACTCGCCCCAGGAGGTACCGCGCGAGCGGTTCGATGTCTTCACGGCGCTCGCGCAGCGGTGATATCTCGATCGGGACCACACGCAGCCGGTAGTAGAGATCCTCGCGGAATCGTCCTTCGGCGACGGCTCGGCGGAGATCGACGTTCGTCGCTGCGATGATCCGGGCGTTCGCTTCGATCGACCGCGACTCGCCAACACGCTCGAAGCGGCGCTCCTGAAGCACCCGGAGCAATTTCACCTGGAGCGACAACGGCAGGTCGCCGATTTCGTCGAAGAAGAGAGTCCCCTTCGCGGCCGCCTCGAAGCGTCCGACGCGGTCGCGGATGGCGCTGGTGAAGGCGCCCCGCACATGACCGAACAACTCGCTCTCGAGAAGCTCGCCCGGCAGCGCCCCGCAGTTCACCGCGACGAAAGGCCCCTTGCCTCGTGGCGAGTTCGCATGAATGGCGCGGGCCACGACTTCTTTTCCGGTTCCGCTCTCTCCTGTCAGCAGGATCGTCGCATCGCTGAAGCGCAGATCCTCGATGAGACCGAACACGCGGGCCATAGCGGAAGACCTCCCGATGAGGCCGGAAAAATACGTGGGAGCGCCGGTTCCCGTGTACACATCCTCTTCCGCGGGGCGGGCGACGATGACGTACGCGACCCTCGGGTCGCAGATTCCGTGGGGATCCGGGACGAAAGGCGCCGCACTGACGGACATTGCCCTCGCCCCGTCGAGCGTTTCAATGAACGCTCGCCAACCCTCTCGCCGCTCGCCGACGGCCAGCGCGGTCCGCATCGAACCCTCGGCGCCGAACAGTTCGGCGCCCAGCAGCTCCTCCACGGGACGCCCCAGCATCGACCGCGCCTTCGCCTCCCCGAGCAACTCCTCGATCCGGACGGAAACGTGCATCACCCTGAAGTCGCGGTCGAGACAGACGAGTCCCCGCCCAAGAGAGCTGAACACGGCGCTCACCGCAATGAGCGGGGCATCGTTATGGTCGATTCTGCAGGTCGGATCGGAGATGAGGTCGGTCATCGGAGCACAACTCACGCTATGGTAACGGTGCGCCAGTAGGAGTATGTGACCGACAACACGGGACCCTTGAA
>Ga0209347_1005181_pt1 | contig 12703 bp, 10 predicted proteins | sample AutmiccommuBRH23_FD_187382 | JGI IMG/M metagenome (GOLD analysis project Ga0209347, IMG submission 187382) | Deep subsurface microbial communities from Mt. Terri, Switzerland - Autotrophic microbial communities BRH/23 (SPAdes) (version 2) | ecosystem: Environmental > Aquatic > Deep subsurface >... | reverse complement strand
GCAGCGCCAGCCTGTCGCTCGGCGCGGCGGGCACGTCGCCGGGCAACGACGGCAATAGCGTCACGCTGACGCTGAGCGGCGACATCCTGACCCGCGGCACCAACTCCACCGGCCAGATCGTTCAGTCCATCGGCGGCGGCGGCGGCGAGGTGCAGCTGGCCGGGCTTGATGCGGCCCATGTCGCCCTTGGCGCCAGCGAGGGCACCAGCGGCGACGGCGGCGCGATCTCTGTCGTGAACGCGGGCTACACCCAGACAGAGGGGGCGCTCTCGCACGGGTTCCTGCTGCAATCCATCGGCGGGGGCGGCGGGCTTGTCACCACCGATATGGCAGGCGATGCGCTGACGGTCGAGCTTTCCGGCGGCAACTCCGGCGACGGCGGCGTCGTGACCTTCACCAATACCGGCCACATCCTTGCCCTCGGCGACGGCTCCGTGGGCGTGCTGGCGCAATCTATCGGCGGCGGTGGCGGCATGGTCGATAGCGTGTTCCGCGGCAGCGCGGGCGGCGCAGGGCGGGCTGGCGGCATCACCCTGGATCTGACCGGCAACATCATGGCGCTGGGGCAGAACGGGATCGCCGTCTTTGCCCAGTCCGCCGGAGCGGACGGCGGGGGCGACATCGCTCTGAACCTTGATGGCGTCATCATCGGCGGCAGCAACGGTGACGCGGAGGACGCGCCCTTGGGCGAAGCCGAGACCGCGGCAATCGTTCTGGACGGAGGGGCCTCGAACGCCGTGACCCTTTCGGCCAACAGCTTCCTGATGGGGTTGAACAACCGCGTTCTTGCCGGCGGAACCGGCAATGACCATGTGCTCTCCTTCGGCGCGGTCGTGGGGAACATCGACCTTGGAACCGGTATCAACGGTTTCACCCTCGCAAAGGGCGGCGAGCTCTATGCGCAGGACGAAATCGACCTGGCAGATGAGGGCCTTCTCACGATAGCGGGCGACCTCTTCCTTGGCGGAGAGGCTTATCTGCAGGACGGCACGCTTGGCATCGGGCGCGGGGCGGGCGATTTCCGCGTCACCAGCCTTGTCAGCCAGACGACGACAGTGACGGGCTCTGCAGTCTTCGCAAGCACGGCAACCTACACGCCGGACGTCTTCTTCCGGCAAAACGAGGCCTATGGGGGCGAAAGCGATCTGATCGTTGTTTCTGCCGACGCGACGATGGGCGGCACGATCTTCCCCGTCCTGCGTATGCTGGAACGGACGCGGCCGCTTGTCATCGTCGACGCGGGCGGTGCCACCTTCGACTCCGGGACGACCGTCATCGGCACGCCGGTGCTTACCTACACCATCGGCCTCAACGGGCCGACGGGCGATGGCAGCACCATCGACCTGCTGGTAGAGGCCGATTACGAGATGTCCGGGATGAACCGGAACCAGCGCCGCACGGCGGGGCATTTCAACCGGATCCTCGCCGGCGAAGGGTCGGCCGCGATGGGCCCGATGTTCACCTTGCTTGCCACCACCGCAGACGAGGCGGCCATTGTCGATGCCATCGACCGGCTTGGGTCGGAGGATTATGCGGCGACGCAGGTCGATGCGCTTCACTCCGCGCTGACCTTCTCGGACTCGGTCATGACCTGCGACCATTCCCTCCGCGCAGGCGCAGGAACGTTCGAGAGCGGCTGCTACTGGATGCGCGGCACTGGCCGCTGGACGGAGCGCGACGAAAGCTTCGAATCCCGCGCCTTCGAAACAGAGGCCCGCGGCTTCGGCGGCGGCGTGCGCCTGCCCATCGGTGCAGACCTGCAACTGGGCATCGCGGTGGAGCATGAGAACTCCGAGATGACCAATGGCGACCGTTTCACCGCCAGCGGTGATCGCCTGTCAGTTGGCGCAGCCCTGATGCGCGAAGTTGGCGCCTGGGACCTCTATGGCGTCCTGAGCGCGAGCAGCGCGCGCTATGATGCGACCCGCGGCATCGGTGTGGCGGGTGAATTGGTGGACGGCACGCCCGTGGTTGCGGGAGTGGCTTTCGCGGACCAGCGCGTCGGCACCACGAGCCTTCGCCTTGGGGGCAGCTATCGCCATGACTTCGAGAACAGCGACGTCTACCTGAGCCCGGGCCTCGACTTCGATGCGACTTACCTGCGCGCCATGGGGACGTCCGAAACGGGCAGCGACTACGCGCTTGTGCTCAAGGAAACGAACCAGTGGGTGCTGTCGCTGACACCCTCGCTGGAGCTGGGGATCGATCGCCAGACCGCATCGGGAGCGCAGATCCGCGCCTTTGCGCGGGGCGAGGTCAGCGTGTCCAATACCGACGCGCTCTACGTCAACGCGACCTTCCCGGGCGCCAGCGCCTCAGACGGCACATTCCGGAACTACAGCGAGATCAGCGAGCTTACCGGGCGGCTGAAGCTGGGGGTTTCGGTCCACAACGCCGAGGGGACGGGGTTCTTCAACCTCGGCTATCAGGCGGAAGTGGGCGAGGGCATCAAGGGCCGTGCCGCGAGCATCGGCTTCGGTATGAAATTCTGAACGGATGGAAGACAATAGAATGCCAGTGACATCGACCACCCTGCGCGCGGCGATCCTGCTTCTTGCCTGCAGCACTGCGGCCCCTGCACAGGAGGAAGCCGAGCAGCCGCAGGCGCCCCTGTGGATGATCGCCTGTTCCAACGAGAGCAAGCCCGAGGAGCTTCTGTGCGAGGTTTCGCAAAGCATCGTCATGACGGCGCAGAACGGCCAGAGCCAGCGCGTCGCCACCCTGTCCTTTGCGCGCGCGGCCGGCCAGACCGACACCAGGGCCTTCCTTGCGCTGCCGCTGGAGGTCAGCCTGACGGAGCAGGTGCAGATCTCGGTGGATGGAAACGCCAGTGCAACGTTCGCCTGGCAAAGCTGTGACAGCGCCAGCTGCTATGCCATCGCCGATGTGGATGCGGCCTGGATGGCCGCGATGCGCGAGGGGACCGAGTTGACGGCGCAGTTCAAGGCGCGCGACCAGCGCGAGGTGAACTTCGGCTTCCAGCTTCGGGACTTTCCCCGCACGGAGCAGATGTTGCCCTGACGAGCGCGCCGCGCAGGCGGGGGTTCGCCCCCGGTGCGGTTGGTGCGCTTCCCGGCAGCACGACCATGGGATCTGCCCCGAGCCGCGGCCGTGGCGCGCTTCGGCGTCAGGCCTCTTGGCCCGCGCCGCACAAGAGGGACGGTGTAGGCCACCGTTCAGAAGTCCTTCGCAGAGCTGCCGGCCAGAAGGGCGGTCAGCAGGTCCTGGACCGAAGCCCGCATTGGCTCGTTGCGACGGTGGAAGGCGACGATCGAGACATTTGGCATGTCCGTGATGGGTCGCCAGACGAGCCCTTGCATCCCGTAATCATGGGCGGTCATCGCATCCACGATCCCGATCCCGCCGCAGGCCCGGACCATGCTGCAGACGTTGGAACAGAACGGCACGACGCAGGCCGGATCGTAGCTCAGCCCCTGCGCCTGGAAGGCTCCGTGGATTATGCCGCCCATCGGGGACCAGTCCTTGTTGTAGCACACCAGCGGATGCGGCGCGATCATCGCGCAGCTCAGCTCCGGCAACGGGGCCAGGGGATGCTGTTCGGGCAGCACAGCCACCAGCGGGATCTGTCCCACCACATGGGCCTGGAACTCTGCCCGCGGCGGCACCGCCATCTGCAACCCGATGTCGGCCTCGCCCTTGCGCAGATCGTCTTCGGGGGAATGAACCCGCAGCAAGATGCGCTTCTTCCAGTTCTGATAGCCGGCCCGGATCAGGATCGGGCCCATGAAGCTTTCCACCAGCGCCGGTGTTGCCGATATGGCCACCGGCTTTTCCGCCAGGTCGCGCAGGCCGGGTAGCTTTGCCCGGACATCGGCGTGCGTGCCGAAGATCGGCTGTGCCATGGCGAAAAGCTCGTTGGCTTCGCGCGTCGGCTCCAGCCGGTTGCCGGTGCGATGAAACAGCGAAAAGCCCAGGCGCATTTCAAGCCGTTTCAGCTGGCCGCTTACACCGGGCTGTGAGATGCCCAGCAACCGCGCCGTCTCGATCGTCGTGCCGACCCGCATCAGCGTGCCGAACAGTTCCAGTTCCCGCAGGTTCATGATCACTCCGCTGATAGTGGGCCGCTTATTTATTATTATTCGCCGGTTCACCCACTGTCTAACGTGTAATCTGCAACCCGAGTCGGCTACGCGGTCGCTGGCCGGGACGTAAACATCGCGCCGCCCGACAGACCATGGAGAACCCCCCTGATGATCCCCGCAATGACAATGAAGTCGCTGCTGCTGGCCACGGCCGTCGCGCTGACCGGCGCGGCCGCCCAGGCCGAAACCCTCCGTGTGGCGATGGGGTTCGACCCCCTGAGCCTCGACCCGATCGCCACCAGCGACAACGGTTCAATCTGGACCCAGCTTCTGATCTTCGACACGCTGATCCGCCCGGACCGGACCGGCGAGGGGTTGGAACCGGGCCTTGCCGAAAGCTGGACCGTCTCCGAAGACGGGCTGACGATGACCTTCAAACTGCGAGACGCCAAGTTCTCTGACGGAACCCCGGTGACGGCAGAGGATGTGCGCTTCTCCATTGAACGCGCTGCCTCCGAGGGCTCGGGCTGGGGCCGCTTCTACCGGCCCATCACGGGCTTCGAGATCGTGAACGACCACGAGATCGTCATGACGCTTGCTGAGCCCTTCACACCGGCCTTCAACAACCTGGCGCTTTTCGCCGCAGCAATCCTGCCCAAGGCCCAGGTGGAGGAGATGGGCGATGCCTTCTTCGAAGCTCCGGTCGGATCTGGACCGTTCATGCTGACCAGCTGGACCCGCGGCTCGAAGATCGAGCTGGCGAAGAACCCGCACTACTGGCAGGAGGGCAAGCCGCATGTCGACGCGGCCGTGCTGGAGGTGGTGACCGAGCCTTCGGCCCGGGTCATCAAGCTGGAAGCCGGCGAGGTGGATATCGCCCTCGACCCGCCGCTCAACCAGCTGGAAGCGCTGGACGCCGTTGACGGCATCAGCGTCGGCCAGACCATTCCCTATCGTGCCGATTTCGTGCAGCTGAACACGACGAAGAAGCCCTTCGATGACGTGCGGGTGCGTCAGGCGCTGAATCTGGCTGTTGACAAGGAGGCAATGGTGCAGGGCGTGCTTTACGGCGCGGGCAAGCCAGCCGCCTCCGCCATGCCGGTCATGGCCTACGCGGACCCCGACCTGAGCCCCTACGCCTATGATCCGGCCCGCGCCAAGGAGCTGCTTGCTGAAGCGGGCTATGCCGATGGCTTCGAGGCACAGCTCGTGGTGGATTCGGGCGCGGCCACCAGCCGCAACGCCGCCATCGCGCTACAGGCGATGCTGCAGCAGGTGGGGGTGAAGCTGAAGGTGCAGATGCTGGAGGGCGGCACGCAGTGGGAGACCACCAAGGCCGGCAACTACGAGATGGCTGTTTCCTACACCACCTCCGATACCATCGATCCCGATCAGATCATCGGCTTCGTGGGCGTGAATCCCGAGCGCGCCAATGCCTACCACACCGAGTGGCAGAGCGAGCGCCTGAACGAGCTTTACGCGGCTGAGCGCAAGGCGCTGGATGGGCCGGAACGCGGCGAAATGTTCAAGGAAATGATCCAGCTCCTGCATGACGGCGCGCCCTACATCTTCCTGTACCATCCGGCCTCCGCCTGGGCGGTGAAGGACAGCGTGAAGGGTTTCGAAATCCTGCCGACGTCGAACTTCCGCCTTGAGGATGTGTCGATCGAGAACTGAGGCCCTGCCGCAGCCCCTTGCCGGGGGCTGCGGCTTTGCTTGCTCGTCCCCTTACCCGCATGGCGCCCGGCACCTCGCTGCGCGCCGCCCTGATCGAGAGCCTATGTTCTTCGCCATTCTCAAACGTCTGTTGATGCTCATTCCGGTGCTGATCGGGATCACTCTGCTCAGCTTCGTGCTGCTGCAGATCATGCCGGGCGATCCAGCCTCGCGCGCCATGGGAACGCGGGCCAGCGCCGAGGAGCTGCAGGCGATGCGCGAGCTCTGGGGGCTCGATAGGCCGCTCTGGGTGCAATACCTCTACTTCCTGCGGGACTGCCTCACCGGAAGCTTCGGCGTCTCGATCTTCCACAAGCAGCCGATCATCACCCTGGTGGCCGAGCGGCTTCCCTACACGCTTGGCATCGTGGCCTATTCCACGGTGATCGCATTGGTGATCGCCCTGCCCTTTGCCATCCTGGCTGCGGCCAATCGCGGGCGCTTCATCGACGTGGCGATCCGGCAGGTCTTCGTCGTGCTGATCGCGGTGCCGCCCTTCTGGCTGTGCTACGTGCTGATCCTTTGGCTGGCGCTTGGCATGGGCTGGTTCCCGACCGGTGGCGTGGGCGAAGGGCCGGTTGAGAACCTCTATCGGCTGTTCCTTCCCTCGCTCGTCGTCGGCCTCTCCACCGCGGCGCTTATCCAGCAGAGCCTGCGCGCGGCGCTGATCGACACGATGCAGGCCGACTACATCGACACCGCCCGGGCCAAGGGCCTGCGCGGGCGCGAGGTCTTCTTGCGTCATGTGCTGCCCAACAGCCTGATCTCGACGATCTCGATCATCGGTGTCCGCATCAGCTGGATCATCGGCGGAACGGTGGTGGTCGAGAAAGTCTTTTCCACTCCCGGCCTCGGCTCGCTGCTGATCGATGCCATCGTCTCGCGGGATCTTCCGGTGATCAGGGGGCTTACCGTGTTCTTCGCCATCATGGTCGTCATGGTGAACCTGATAACCGACATCTGTTACGCGCTGGCCGATCCCCGCGTTCGGCTGGAGTGATCAATGACCGTCCTCAAGAACCTGCTGCGCAGCCCCGCCGGCGCGCTCGGCCTGCTGATGCTGGCGCTGACCGCTGCCGCGACGGCGCTGACCCCGCTGCTCTCGCCCCACGATCCCTTCGCGCTGGACTTTGCCAACGCCATGCAAAGCCCATCGGCGCTTCACTGGTTCGGAACCGACAACTTCGGGCGCGACGTCTTCACCCGGGTGATGGCTGGCGCGGTCTATGACCTGCGCCTCGCGCTGATCTGCGTCTTTGGCCCGATGATGATCGGTGTGCTGATCGGTCTGGCGGCGGGGTATTTCGGCGGCCGTGTCGATGCCGCCCTGATGCGGCTGACCGATGTGGTATGGGCCTTCCCGTTCTACGTGCTGGTTCTGGCCATCGTAGGCGTGCTCGGCCCCAGCGAAACCAACCTCTACATCGCCTTCTTCATCGTCAACTGGATCGGTTACGCTCGCATCGTGCGCGGCGAAACGCTGCTGATCGCGCGGCTGGAGTTCATCGAGGCGACCCGGGTGCTGCGCTACGGCAAGCCGCGCGTCATGCTGCGCCACATCCTGCCGAATGCGATCACCCCGGCGCTGGTCTATTCGATGTCGGACGTGGTGCTGACCGTGCAGGCGGTGGCCGCCATGTCCTTCTTCGGGCTCGGTGTGCAGCCGCCGGCCCCGGAATGGGGGCTGCTGATCGTCGAGAGCATCGATTTCATGCGCGAGGCCCCCTGGATGACCATCTTCCCCGGTCTCGCCATCATCTGGATCGGCATCGCCTTTTCGCTGCTGGGTGAGGGACTTTCCACCGCGCTGAAGCCGAAGGGATAAGCCATGAGCCTTCTGAGCATCCGCAACCTGCAAACCGAGTTCCAAAGCCCCTCCGGCATCGCACGCGCTGTCGATGGGGTCAGCTTCGATGTCGAGCCGGGCGAGATCTTCGGCATCGTCGGCGAAAGCGGCTGCGGCAAGTCCGCCACCTGCCGCTCCATCCTGCGGCTGTTCGGCGGTGCGCCGGCGAAGGTGGCCGGCGGACAGGTCCTGCTTCAGGGTGTCGGTGATCTGGCCGCCATGCCCGAACGCGAGCTGGCGCAGGTCCGCGGCCGTGACGTTGCCTTCATCTTCCAGGACCCGCTGACCGCGCTGAACCCGACCATGCGGATCGGCAAGCAGATCGCCGAGGTGATCTTGCGCCACCGCAAGGTCGGGCGGGCCGAGGCGGGGGCCGCGGCCCTGCAGCTTTTGCGGGATGTTCATGTCACCTCGCCAGAGCGGCGGCTGGATGCCTACCCGCACGAGCTTTCGGGCGGTCTGCGGCAGCGGGTGGTCATTGCCATGGCGCTGGCTCTGCGCCCGCAGCTGATCATCGCCGACGAGCCGACCACCGCGCTGGATGTGACGGTGCAGGACCAGATCCTGCGGCTGCTTCGGGAGCGCCGCGACAGTCTTGGCACGTCGATCATTCTGGTGACCCATGATCTTGGCGTGGTCTCGCAGATCTGCGACCGGATGGCGGTGATGTATGCCGGCCGTCTGGTCGAGACGGGCAGGGTGCGCGATGTGCTCGACGCGCCGTCGCATCCCTATACCAAGGCGCTGCTGGCCGCCTTGCCGGGCCAGATCAGCCGGGACAGGGAGCTTACCCCGATCGAGGGCGCGCCGCCCAGCCTGATCAGCCCGCCGCCCGGCTGCCGCTTTGCCCCGCGCTGCGCATTTGCCCAGGCCCGCTGCATCGACGGGGGCCCGCCGCCACTTCTGCCGCGCGCCGGGCTGGCGCCAGGGCATCTGGATGCCTGCGTTCTGAACGAGGTGACGCATGTCGCAGCTTGAATTCCACAAGGTCGAGCGGCGTTTCCCGGTAAAGCGCGGTCTGCTTGATACCCTTGCCGGACGACCGGGGATCTCGCTTCATGCGGTCCGCGGCGTCGATCTGGGCGTCCGGCCCGGCGAGATCCTTGGCATCGTCGGCGAGAGCGGCTGCGGCAAGAGCACGCTGGCCCGGATCGGCGTCGGCCTGCAGCCGGCCGATGGCGGGGCGGTGATCTTCGACGGCCAGCCTCTTGACGGCCCGGACCCGGCCGGACGGCTTCAGATGGTGTTCCAGGACCCCTATTCCTCACTGAACCCGCGCATGACGATCGGTGCGCAGCTTGAAGAGGTGGTGGCGCGCTATCAGCCGCGCCTCTCCCGTGCCGAACGGCGCACGAGGGTGCAGGGGATCCTGGCCGAGGTCAGCCTGGTGCCGGAAACCGCGCTGAAATTCCCGCATGCGCTGTCTGGCGGTCAGCGCCAGCGTGTCTCGATTGCGCGGGCGCTATGCCCCGGCCCGGAAATCCTCATCGCGGACGAGCCGGTTTCGGCGCTGGACGCATCGGTTCAGGCACAGATCATCAACCTGCTGAAGCGGCTGAACCGCGACAAGGGTCTGACGATCATCTTCATCTCGCATGACATGAACGTGGTGCGCTATCTGTGCGACCGGGTGGCGGTGATGTATCTCGGCGAGATTGTCGAGCTGCAGGAAAGCGCAGACCTGTTCGCGGCGCCGGCCCATCCCTACACCCGAGCCCTGATCGCCGCCGTGCCGGATGTGCGCCGGCGGCAGGCGCTTGCCGAACCCATTGCCGGCGAGATCCCCGATCCCTTTGCCGTGCTCACCGGGTGCCGCTTTGCGACGCGCTGCCCGCTGGTCGAGGCGGCCTGCCACAGCCCGCAGTCAATGCGGCTAACCTCTCCGACAGGGCTTGTCCGCTGTTGGAAGGCCCCCGCGACTGCCTGACCCTTCTTCACGAGAGAGTTCTTGAACATGTTTTTCAAAGCCGAGCCAGACTGGACCGCGCGCTGCGAGGGCCTTGCCGCCGAATTGGTCCTGCTCCACGGCGACAAGGGGCTGCGTCCCGACAATTTCGGGTTCGTCGCTTATCGGGAGAATGGCGCCGGGCAACAGCCCGACGGTTTTGCCTACCGCGGCGACTGGCGCTGCTATCCCTGCAGCCTCGTGAAGGCGTTCCATCTCGTCCATGCGCTGCATGCCATCGACGCGGGCCGGATCATCGATCACGAGGACCTCTCGCGCGCGATCCGCGACATGATCCTGTGGTCCTCCAACACCGGCACCAATTATGTGATCGACCTGTTGACCGGCACTACCGGCGACACCCTTCTGTCAGGGGACGAGTTCGAGGCGTGGCGGGAAAGCCGGGAGGGGCTGAATCGCTTCTTCACCACCGGCGCCTGGGCCGAATTCGCTGCCGATTTCGAGCGGTGCAACATCTCGCAAAAACTGATGGATGACGTGCGCTATGGGCGCGAAGCACAGTATGCTGGCCGTTCCGGCGAATATCTGAATGCCCTGACCCCCCTCGCTGCAGCCCGGCTGATGTTCGAGATATTCGCGGGGGACGTGCCGCTCTCGCCCACCGCCCGGCAACGCGCGCAGGACACGCTGGTGCGGGATCGCGCCAGTGCCCAGGCCAAGCTGCCGCATTTCCAGGTGGACACCTTCCTGGGCGGCGGCATGCCCGCCGATGCCCGGTTGTGGAGCAAGGCCGGACAGAACTCCTGGACCGGCGACGCGCGGGCCTCCTACTACAAGCACGACCTGCTTAGGGTGGAAATTCCCGGCGCCGCGCCGATCGGCATCTGCCTGATGACCCAAGGCAGGGGCCTTTGCGAAGACCACCCTGCGGCCTTCCCCGAGATCGGCGCGCTGCTCTCGGAACGTCTTCTAGGCAGGTCCTGAGCTATAGGGCTGTTACGGCTGCATCGTCTGCAGGCTCGTCGCAATACCGCGCTATGGCGACGGGGGCATTGCAGATGCCCCCGGGATGCGGGCATGGGCGGCCGGGGCTTTTCCCGGCCACCCCCGCGTGTGGCCCTGAGCCTCAGGCCCGGGCGCGCGACATTGTCAGTGCCAGATCCTCGATCATGTCCTCCTGCCCGCCGACCATGCCGCGGCGGCCCAGTTCCAGCAGCAGGTCACGCGCGGGAATGCCGTAGCGCTTTTCTGCCCGCTCTGCGAACAGCAGGAACGAGGAATAGACCCCCGCGTAACCCAGCACCAGCGAGCCGCGATCCACCCGGATCGGGCGGTCCATCATCGGAACGACGATGTCTTCGGCGACGTCCATGATCTTGAACAGATCGACGCCCGTCTGCGCGCCCATACGCTCGAACACGGCCACCAGCAGTTCCGTCGCGGCATTGCCGGCGCCGGCGCCCAGACCGGCAATCGCGCCGTCGATCCGATTGGCACCGGCCGCCACGGCGGCAACCGAGTTCGCGATGCCCATCCCCAGATTGTGGTGACCGTGGAAGCCAAGCTCGGTTTCAGGCCTCAGCGCAGCCCTGATGGCGGTGATCCGGGCGGTCACGTCCTCGGGCAGCATGTGGCCGGCGGAGTCGGTGCAATAGACGCAGTTCGCACCGTAGCTTTCCATCAGCAGGGCCTGCTCGACCAGCTTTTGCGGATTCGCCCGGTGCGCCATCATCAGGAAGCCGACCGTATCGAGGCCGGTGCCGGCGGCATAGCTGATGTGCTGCTCGGCGCAATCGGCCTCGGTGCAATGGGTCGCGATGCGCACGCCGGCGATGCCGCAGTCGATCGCCTCTTTCAGCATATCGACGGTGCCAATGCCCGGCAGCAGCAGCGCCGACACCTTGGCCGTCTTCAGCTTCGGCAGGACCGCGCGCAGATATTCGACATCGCTGTGCGCCGCGAAACCGTAGTTGACCGAGGCGCCGCCGAGGCCGTCACCATGGGTGACCTCGATCCAGGGCATGCCCGCGTCATCGGCCGCCGTGGCGATGGCAACCATCTGGTCGGTCGAGATCTGGTGGCGCTTGGCATGCATGCCGTCCCGCAGGCTCATCTCGTGAAGGGTGATCTTGCGACCTTCGATGCTCATCCGCTCTCTCCTCAACCGCGCGCCGGCAGGGAGATCACGCCCTTGGCGGCCTCCTGGGCAAATAGTTCGGCGGTGCGAAGGGCGGCCGCCGTCATGATGTCGAGGTTTCCTGCGTATTTGGGCAGGAAGTCCCCCAGCCCCTCAACCTCGAGATAGACCGTGACGCGCTTGCCATCGAAGACCGGGCCGTTCACCAGCTTGTAGCCGGGAACGTATTTTTGCACGTCCGCAACCATGGCGTTGACGCTGGCGATGATCGCCGCCTGATCGGGCTCGCCTTCCGTCAGCACATGCACCGTGTCGCGCATCAGCAGCGGCGGCTCGGCGGGGTTGACGATGATGATCGCCTTGCCGCACTTGGCGCCGCCCACCTTCTCGATGGCGAGGGCCGTCGTGCGGGTGAACTCGTCGATGTTCTTGCGCGTCCCCGGGCCGACAGACCGCGAGGACACCGCCGCGACGATCTCGCCATAATCGACGGGCTGCACGCGCGAAACGGCCGCCACCATCGGGATCGTGGCCTGGCCGCCGCAGGTGACCATGTTCACATTCATTTCCAGCTGCCGAGCGTGATCTGCGAGGTTGACGGGCGGAATGCAGAACGGGCCGATGGCCGCCGGCGTCAGATCGATCATGATCACCCCAAGCGCATTGAGCTTGCGGGAGTTTTCGGCGTGGGCATAGGCAGAGGTTGCGTCAAAGGCGACGCGGATGTCGTCGGCGATGATCTGGTCAAGCACGCCGTCCACCCCGGTTGCGCAGGTCTTGACGCCCATCTCCTGGGCCCGCTTGAGCCCCTCGGACGCGGGCTCGATCCCCACCATCCAGACCGGCTCCACCCATTGGGAACGCTGCATTTTCATCAGCAGGTCGGTGCCGATATTGCCGGGCCCGATGATGAGCGCCCTGAGTTTCCTGCTCATTGAAGATCCTTTTTACATGCCGAAGAAGGCGGGCAGTGCGAGCGACAGCGCCGGCACATAGGTGATGACCAGCAGCACGGCGATCATGACGATCAGCGGCGTGATCGTGCCCTTGACCAC
>Ga0209347_1005179_pt1 | contig 12708 bp, 16 predicted proteins | sample AutmiccommuBRH23_FD_187382 | JGI IMG/M metagenome (GOLD analysis project Ga0209347, IMG submission 187382) | Deep subsurface microbial communities from Mt. Terri, Switzerland - Autotrophic microbial communities BRH/23 (SPAdes) (version 2) | ecosystem: Environmental > Aquatic > Deep subsurface >... | reverse complement strand
GTCGCCGAACTACGGCGGCGCCTTTGACGTCTCTGACGTGAACGGCGTCAAACCAATGCATCAGGCGCGCCAAGCCCCCGAGACATGCGCTTGAACAACCGTGCCAGGGTCTCCACTTGGCGCTCTCGAGTTCGCGGATTGGATGGCCCCGCGGAGGTTGTCGCTTGAAGTTCCAGCGCCAAGGCCGCGCGTTGCCTGCAAGGCGTGTTCGAAGCTCATGGCGATGTGAAACCAGTCGAGGACCAGAGTGGCCTCTCGCATGACCTGACGCTGTAACTTCCATAGTCCAGGATCGCCATCGCAAAGTTCCGTCGCCGACGTGCCGAGACGGACGACCGCTCTCACAACCGCGTGATTTTGGATCAATACCTCCCAGTCCTTGCGCTCGCGTCTGAAGCCACGAACGATCTTCTTGCGGCCAGCCTCGATGCTGACGCGGCTCCCCGTGCGCCCAAAAGCGTAGGCGCCCGCATAGATCGGGTTGGTCAGGATGTGCAGGATCGTGTTGTATACTGGTAGCTTCCAGTCGATCCGGCGGCCTTCTGCGCCATAGGTGACAGCGGGCAAGGGCATGCGCTCGTGCCGGAACCACAAGTGCGTCTGACGCACCGACTGCATCTCTGCGAACTTGGCGAATACCAGGGCGACCGCCTCGACGATGCGCCGATCGGGATCCTTCTCGATGCGGTCGTGGCCGACGCGCTGTAAATGCCGATTTCGATTTCCCCAGAAGCGCCGAAGTAAAATTCCCCAGTCTGGCGGGATGGCGATCAGCCGATTTCGTGATCGGCGCCTCCATTTTTTGGCGGTCGTCCACGACGCCGGAGCGTCGGAGGGATCGGCGCGGGTTGGATGCTCGCTTTTGTCCGAACATGTTCGGGCAGCAGATCGGCGTGTTCGCGCAGGCGATAGCTCGATCCTTCGATCTGGAAGACGACCGCGTGGTGCAGAAGCCGATCGAGCAGCGCAGTGGCGACGACGGGATCGCCAAAGATTTCGCCCCATTCCGCGAAGCCGCGGTTTGAGGTGAGGATCATGGCGCCTTTTTCATAGCGGGCGTTGACGAGCTGGAAGAACAGATTGCCGCCGCCGGGCGTAACCGGCAGATAGCCGATCTCGTCGACGATCAGCAGCGAGAAGCGGCAGAAGTAGCGGATTTTCTCGCGCAGCGTCCCTTCGCGCTCAGCCCTGGCGAGTGTCGCGATGATGTCGGCGAGGGAAGCGAAGTAGACGCTGCGGCCGGCTTTGACGGCCTCGACGCCGAGCGCCAGACTGAGATGGGTTTTGCCCGTGCCTGGCGGCCCTATGAGATGCACGGCTTCGGCGCGATTGATGAACTGCAACTCGGCGAGCGCCATGACGCGGCTCTTGTCGAGCGAGGGCTGGAAGGCGAAGTCGAAGCCGGCAAGCGTTTTGACGGCGGATAGGCGCGCCATCTGAAGGGCCATCCTGACGCGACGGTTCTCGCGTAGGGTGAGTTCCTCGGTGAGCAGAATGTCGAGCGCGTCGAGGGCCGTCGTCTCGCCACGCTCGATTCCGCGTAGGGTGACGTCGAGGATTTCGAGGGCGCGTGGCATCTTCAGACCGACGAGATTGCGTTTGACGCGGTCGATGATGGCGGAGGGCGTCGCGTTCATCGCGAACCTCCCTGCATCGCCAGCCGGCGTCCCACCGCGTCATAGAAAGCCAGAGGGCGTCTCGCAGCGAGATCTCCGGCGCGCAGCACAAGGGGCGGCGACGTGTCTGCTGGTCGACGGCGCGGCGACGCCGACGGGGCTTTACGATGCGCCGGATCGAGGCGTTTCTCGCCGCGGCCCTCGAGCGGCGCGTGGACGGCGATCAACACCCCGTCTTCGAAGATGCGGATGGCGTCGGCGAAGACATGGACGTCGAGGACGCGCCGGCGGGTGGTGTCCGGCACGCTGTAGAGATTGCCGCCGACGCTGACCATGCCTTCATGCGAGGCGCGCCGCTCGAGCCTCAGCACGGCCTGATAGGGCGTGAGCGGCAATGGCTTGAGCGTTGTTCTCTCTTCGGCGAAGGCCTCGTTGACGACGCGCTTGGTCGTGGCGTGGACGCGTGGATTGGCCACAGTGTCGAGCCATTGCCGAAGTTGGGCGTTCATATCTTCGAGATTGCGGAAGGCGCCGCCGAGGAAAAAATCTTCCCGGACATATCGGAACGGCCGCTCGACTTTCCCTTTATCTGGCATGATCGCGCGTGACGTCCCGATCTCTACGCAACCACAATGGTTCGTATATGGTGAGACCATTCGGGATGCGGGGCGTCGGGAGCACGTGAGTGCGGGCAGACCGAGCAAAGACATGGGCTGCGAGCCCGAGCCTTTATATGGTCGCCCCTGCGGCTTGCCCGAATGCGCCGCGAGCGCGAATCCGTAATTGCCGTGCAGCCCGCCAGCTCCTGGAAAGAGGAAGAGGCAACAAGTGGAGCGAACATGCGCATCATCGGCATGGATATTCATCGCAACTTTGCGGAAGCGGCGGCGCTCGAAGACGGGGTGATCAAGCGGCTCGGCAGAATCGGTCTGACGAGGCAACATCTTCACGACTTCGCCAGGACATTGCTTCCCACTGACCATGTCGTCGTGGAGGCGACCGGCAATGCGACGGCGGTGACGGAAATCATCGCGCCGCATGTCGCAAGAGTGGCCGTGGCGAATCCATTGCAGGTGCACCTCATCGCCAAAGCCAAGACAAAAACCGACGCCATCGATGCGCGCGTGCTGGCGAAACTCTATGCAGCAGGCTTTCTGCCGGAAGTCTGGGTTCCCGACGAGGCGACTTTGGCGCGCCGTCGGCAAGTGACGCGCCGCAGACAACTGGTTCGGCAAAGAGTGAGATTGAAGTCCATCATCCAGTCGATATTGCACGCGAACCTGGCTCCGCAATGTCCGTTCGCAGATTTGCTCGGCGGCAAAGGACGGAGTTGGCTGAAAGCGCAATATCTGCCGGATGATGAACGCGAGGCTGTCGAACGGCATGTCGAAGAATATGACCGCCTGTCCGATGCGCTGAAAGGCGTCGAGCGCGATATCGCGCGAGCCGCCCTGACCGATCCCGACGTGAAACGACTGATGACGATTCCTGGCATAGATATGGTCGTCGCAGTGGGAGTAATGGCGGCGATCGGCAGGATTGGCAGGTTCGACAGTCCCGACAAGCTCGTCGCCTACATCGGCCTCAACCCGAGCGTTCATCAGTCAGGCGACAGCCCCGCCTATCATGGCCGGATTACCAAGCGGGGATGTTCGAATGCTCGTCACCTCTTGGTCGAGGCGGCGTGGCAGACCGTCCGAAGCCCTGGTCCATTACGCGCATTCTACGAACGCGTCCGCGCCAAGCGCGGGAATCACATCGCTGCCGTCGGCGTCGCTCGCAAGCTCGCGGTGCTGATCTGGCATCTCCTGACGAAAGGCGAAGACTACAAGTGGGTGCGGCCGGCCCTGCACGCCAAGAAGGTCAGGGATGAACCGCCCCGGGTTTGCCGGAGGCCCCAACTCTTGAGAGGATGGGGTCATGGAAGCGAAGACGAAGACGTCCAACAAATTTTCACCTGAAGTCCGCACTCGGGCGGTTCGAATGGTGCAGGAGCATCGGGGCGATCACGCCTCGCAATGGGCGGCGATTGCATCGATTGCCGCAAAGATCGGCTGCACGGGCGAGACGTTGCGCAATTGGGTTCGCCAGGCAGAGCGGGACGCCGGCGTGCGCCCGGGCGCGACGACGGATGAGCGCGAGCGGATCAAGGCTCTGGAGCGGGAGAACCGCGAACTGCGACAAGCCAACGAGATTTTGCGTAAGGCGTCGGCGTATTTTGCGCAGGCGGAGCTCGACCGCCGGTTCAAGCCATGATCGCCTTCATCGACGATCACCGTGAAGCGCACGGGGTCGAGCCGATCTGCAGGGTTTTGCCGATCGCCCCCTCCACTTACTACGCGCGCGCCGCGGGCCGCCGCGATCCCGCAAAGCTCTCGGCGCGCGCCCGACGCGACGTGTGTCTTCGCGAGAAGATCCAGCGCGTTTTCGACGAGAACTTCGGTGTCTATGGCGCGCGAAAGGTGTGGCGACAATTGATCCGGGACGGAGAGAACCCAGCGCGGTGCACGGTCGAGCGGCTGATGCGGCGCATGGGCTTGCAGGGCGTGGTGCGTGGCAAGCCTGTCAAAACGACGGTGAGCGACAAAGCGGCGCCCTGTCCGCTCGACAAGGTCAACCGGCAATTCGTGGCGGATCGACCGAATGCGTTGTGGGTGTCGGACTTCACATACGTCGCCACATGGCAGGGCTTCGTCTATGTCGCCTTCGTCATCGACACGTTTGCGCGCCGGATCGTCGGCTGGCGCGCATCGCGTACGGCGCATGCCGGCTTCGTGCTCGATGCACTCGAGCAGGCTTTGCACGAGCGCCGACCCGTTCATGGCGGCGGCCTCGTGCATCACAGTGATCGCGGTGTTCAATACGTCTCGATCAAATATACCGAACGCTTGAAAGACGCTGGCGTCGAGCCCTCGGTCGGCAGCATCGGCGACAGCTATGACAACGCACTCGCCGAGACAATCAACGGGCTTTACAAGGCAGAGGTAATTCGGCGACGCGGGCCATGGCGCAACTTCGAGGCGGTCGAGTTCGCCACGCTCGAGTGGGTCGACTGGTTCAACAATCGCAGACTGCTGGAGCCGATCGGAAACATTCCGCCGGCCGAAGCCGAAGCGCGCTACTATGCGCTGATCGAGGAGCCCGCATTGGCGGCGTGACTCAAACGAAATGGCCTCCGGCAAACCCGGGGCGGTTCAGAATCTGCGACAAGCTGATGACGATGAAAGCGGAGCGGGATGCCGCCAATCGCCTTTCCACCGGACGCGACCTCGTGCCCATAAAAGCTTCCGTCATCGACGACGAACTGCAAAAGCTTGGGCTGTCGTTCCACGTCAAGGCGGAAAGCCGCAAGCGCATGGTGGCGCCAGACGCCTACCACGCGGGCCGCGAAGCGGGGCGGAAATTCGAGCCGCGGCGCGGCGTCGAGGCGGCTTGATCGGAGGTAAGTAGATGGCGATCTCGCCCAGGCGAAATGTTGGCAAGCCTCTCGTCTTGATCGAGAATCCGATCGGCGTCATCATCAGACCGCAATGAATGGAAGCCAAGAGAAGCGCCTGGTCGACGCTCTGAAAAAAGTTGATGTGCACGGCGACATTGCGCCGCGTCACGTTCATGATCCAATGACAATGGTGCTGCGTGAACTTGCGATTCAAGCCGATCTGGTACGGTGGGACGATATCCGAGGTCGTTATGTTTTGACTGTTACTGGCCGCCATCGGATCAGCGCGGGGAATCGTGCGGCTGCCATCATTGTGCGTTTCTGGGAGCGCGAGGCCAAGAAAGGCAGGCTTCAGGAATGAGGCCACACGAATTGAAGCTTTCGCCGGTTGTCTTGTCGGCGAAACCTGCACGGCCGAAGACCGCGGGATGAGGCAACGTTTTCAAATCACCACGCGCTCGATCTCGTCGAGGCTCATCTCGTCGCGACGACGATCATAGAGCTGCGTGGTTCGGATGGAGGCGTGATTGGCCATGGTGGCGGCCTTTTCGAGCGTGCCGCCGTTCTTGAGATAGGCGGTGATGCCGGTGGCGCGGAAACTGTGATTTCCGATCTTGGTGGCGATGCCCGCGGCCAGGGCGCGGCGCCGGATCATCGCATAGGCGTTGGCCTGGGGCAGGGGGGTCTCGGTGAGCTGGCCGGTGCCGCGCCCGATCGTGCGGAACAACATCCCCTTCGCATCGCCCGCCAGCCCGCAGCCGTCGATATAGGCGTGAAGGTAAGTCTCCAAATTATGGTGACAGGGCATTTCATGGCGCTTGCCGCCCTTCTCGTGCAGCCGCACCCATAGGCGGCGTTTCTGCACGTAAACGTCTTCGACCTTCATGGCGAGCGCCGCGCCGATGCGCGCGAAGGAATAAACCATCAGCCCGATCAGCGCGCGATCGCGCAAACCGACAGGCGTCGACACGTCGATGCTGTCGATGAGCGCACGCGCCTCCGAAGGATCGAGCACCGGCGTCGTGCCGATTTTGACGACATGCCTGGGGCCTCGCACGCTCGCCGCCGGATTGGTCGAGACAATCTGGCCAGTCACAAGCCAATCGAACAGCATGCGGATCGCCGCCAGGCGCTGCTTGGCGGTCGGGGCGCTGCGGCTGAGGGTGAGGACTTCGACATAAGCGCCGACATGCAGCGGCCCCACGTCGACGATCGACGCGACGCCCTGCCGCTCGCACCAAGCCAGGAACTCACCAATCGCGCGGCCATAGGCGCGGCGCGTGTGGGCGTTGCGAATGTTGGAAACGAAGAATTCCCAAAAACGCGTCTGCGCCCGCTCACCAGCCCTGTGCATAAGGGCGGGAACGCGGAAAAAAGCCAGCGCCGGATGCGTGTCGATCGGCTGTAGCGCGCGCGGCTCAGTTTCTGACATTGCGGGCGTCCTTGAATGTGATCGACGGCTCCTCGGCGTCGTAGCTCGACAGGCGCAAGAGCACGAGATCGGGGTGCGCGCCGAGAACGGCCATGGCCGCGGCGACGCTCTCGGCTTCATTAAAACTGTCGAAGCCCCAATGAAAATCCACCATCGCCTCATATTCGGTCGACTCATCAGGCTCGTCGGCGGCGAGTTCGATCAGCTCGTCGCGCAGCGCCGGCAGGGCGGCAGTCTTCTTGATCCAAACGACGACGGCGAATTTCGGCAGGAGGGGCATGCGAGATCCTACGGCGGCAGCGGCGCAGCGCGTCTTCTGGTTCCTGGCGTGCGCGGTCATCCTTGTGCGCGCTTCGCGTAATACGCCTTCCAGAGCTGCTCGAGCTCTGCAAGGAGCCTGGCGTAGTCACCTTCAGCATCCACGACGGTTTGGTCGGTTTTGTCGACACCCTGGTCTTTGAGTTGGGTCAGTTGCCTGGCGCGCTGCTGCAACTGGGCGAAGGTCGCCCGCCAAGCGTCGAGGTAGAGCTTGTCTTCATCATCCCGCATCCGGCTTCGAATCAATTATATGTTAAAGAGTATTATCATACATAAGCCGAAGGTGTAAGGGCCACGGTCGAGCCAGATGGGTTTTTACTTGCTCTGTACGGATTAAATCCGTATGCTGAGCCAAGAGGTAAACCATGCCCCGCGAACATGTCGAAAGCGGCCGGGTCGAGCTGCGGCTCAAACCCGAGGACAAGGCCGTGCTGGCGCGCGCCGCCGCGCTCGAACGTCTCGACCTCACCAGCTTCATCCTGCGCGCCGCGCTGCCGCGCGCCCAGGCCGTCATCACCGAATCCGAAAAGCTGCGGCTATCGGAACGCGATTCTTTGCGCGTGCTCGATCTACTCGAAAATCCGCCGGAGCCGCCAGCGCGCCTCGTCCGCGCCGCCAAGGCGGGCTTCGTGCTCGAATGACCGCCCTCCTTTGGGAGGAAGCGCCGCTCGGCAAGAACCACGATCGTAACGCTTTCGATTGCGGCGAGGACGGCCTCAACTTCTATCTGAAACGCTACGCGCGCCAGAATCACGAGAGCGGCGGCGCCAAATGCTTCGTCGCTGTGCCGCGCGATGCGCCCGCGCGCATCCTCGGCTTCTACACGCTGAGCCCCGCCTCGATCGAATTCAGCCGCGCGCCCGCCGTCGTGACGCGCGGTCTCGGCCGCTACGAAATCCCCGTCTATCGTCTCGGCCGCCTCGCCGTCGATCGCAGCGCGCAAGGACGTGGACTTGGCGGGCGGCTGCTCCTGCACGCCGCCGAGCGTTGCATGGCGGTCGCACAAGAAGTGGGCGGCGTGGCTCTGTTGATCGACGCCAAGGACGAACCGGCGGCGCAGTGGTATGAAAGCTATGGCGCGTTGCGTCTCCTCGATGCGCCGCTCTCGCTCGTGCTGCCCTTCTCGGTCGTCCTCAAGGCTCTGAAACAGGGGAATTAGGCGCGTTGCTCGATCCGAAATGAGCATCCTTTCGCACGTAACTTTTGCACGAAAAAAAGCGCAGAGAATCAATGGCCTGAATTCGCGGAAGAATTCTTCATTATTGCACCCCAGCGGACCGCAGCTTCGCGAAACTAAGGCTGGGACCGGCGCGCTCGCCTAACTGCGGCCGCGCCGCCCAATTTTCGAGACGCGCCTCAAACTCCAGGCCAGCTTTAGTAAGCACGCGGGCAGACGCGTGATTGTCCGGATGACAGGTCGCCCAAACTCTGGAAATCTCGGGTTGCGCAAGCGCCCAATTTACAATCACCGTTGCAGCCTCGGTCGCGTAGCCACTTCCCCAGAAACGTTCGCTCAGGATGTAACCGAACTCGGCATGCGGCGGGGTCAGTCTGAGCTCAATATTGCCGATCGTTTCGCCGGTCGAACGAAGCGTTATCGTAAAAGGATAGGCGATCCCGCTCTCCCAACATCGCACACAACGCTCGACCCAACCCTCGCTATCAGCGCGGCTTGTGTGCCGTGGAAAGTTCATAAGGCGCGTAGCCTTCGCGCTGCTGGCGTATCCGCTAAAAACGGCCTCCACGTCGCAGGGCGCCACAGGGCGCAACAACAAGCGCGCGGTTTGGATTTTGGTCGGCGGACGCGTCGGATTCATGAAAGAGGGCTGGTCGAATTGATCGGGGCGGCTCAGGCCACTATGCTACCCGAAGAGCTCCCTCGAAACCGCATCTTTTTTAGCGAAAATTCGGCGTGCAGAAGTTTTGCCTATCGCGAAAACGTGCGGACATGCACGTGAGCAACTTGCGCCGCTACATCGAGGCACTCGGCGGCACGCTCGAAATCACCGTACATTTCGGGGACGCAAGCGTGATCATCGAAAACATCGGCGAACCAACGGCGATGGCGTAGTGGAACCATTCGCTCAACGCCGATTCTAGGCGGACTGCATCATCAATACGCGCGGATTTAATTTGCGACAGGGACAGGGGCGTTGTGCTCAAGGAGCTGCCACCTAACAAGTAAAGAATTTCAGCCGATCTTGGTCACTCGGATACGCGATTGTTGCGTTGCGATTCCATCAGGCGTTTCTGTCATCTTCCATGAGGGCGCGACGTCTTCGATCCGGCCATGCAGAGGATAAGAATTTCTTTAAGAATTTGCACATAGTTTGGTTAACGAAACCGAATCCTATTCTGGTCCGGAGGTCATGTGAGGCGCACGTTCCACATCGTCGCGGCCATCGGCGCCATTGGCGCGATCGCCGTTTTTGCCGCTCCGCTGTTCATCGCGACAGAGGACGTCCGCAACAATCTATTCGCGCAGCTCGAGAGCGCGACCGGCTACCGCCTCAGGGTAAGTGGGCCGCTCTCCATTTCCGTCTTCCCGTCGCTTCATCTCATCGCAAATGACGTTGGCGTGGCGCAGAGCGCCCAGACCGAATCCGGCGGCAAGGAGATCATCACTGCAAAGGAATTCCGATTTGGGCTCGCCTGGTCGGCGCTGATCGCCGGCAAGGCGCGCATGACCGAGATCGCTCTGGTCGATCCGGTGATTGCGGCGCCTGCCGTAGCATCGGCGCAAGCTCAGGGGGAACCGACCGCCGAGATAGAGAAAAGATCGCTGGGCGAAGCGCTCAAGTCGCTCAGCCTCGATAGCCTTATCATCAAGAATGGAACGATTATCCTTCCGCCGTCGGCGGGGAAGCAAGGCAAGCGCTTCCATGGCGTGAATTTAACTGCATCGATGTCCGGCTTCGAAAGCCCCGTGACTTTCGATCTCGCCATGGTGCTTGACGGCAAGCCGATTGCGGCGGACGGCTCGGTGGGGGCGCTGGGAGCGTTCCTCGCCGGAACGCCGGTTCCTGTCGCCCTCAATGTTGATGCGCCTGCGTATCTTGCGCAAAAGGCGGCGCTCGCCGGAAAAGCCTACTATGCCGGCAATGCCTTCACGCTCGAACAATTCACGGCGAAGGCTGGCGATAGCGCGCTGACAGGCTCTGCCGCCGGCGATCTCGCGGGCGAAGTTCCCGTCATCAGGGCTGCATTCAACGGTACGCTCAATCTCGACGCGCTTCTTCCCAAGAGCAAGGAGGCCGACAGAAGCGCCGGCAATGGCGACGCCACACCGATCGACTTCTCGCCCCTCAAGGCGGTCAATGGAGACGTCAACCTCTCGTTCAGCAAGATCGTCGTCAAGGGCGCGGCGATTGCGCCGCTGGTCGCCAAGGCGCGCATGGGTGGCGGCAAGCTGGATTTAGTCGCGGAGCGTATCGGCGTCGGCAATGCGACGGGCTCGGGCCAAGTCGCCGTCGACGCCAACCGCGATGTGCCCAAGGTGAACGGCAAGATCCGCATTGTCGGCGCGGACGTCGCGGCCGCAGGCAAGATGGCCGGCGCTGAGCTGCCGGTGAGCGGCACGGCGGGTGCGGACATTCTGTTCGCTGCGGCGGGGCGTAGCGTCGCTGAGCTTCAATCGAGCCTCAATGCGTCCGGCTCGCTCGCGCTCACGAACGGCGCGGCAACGGTAGATGGGCTTGGTGCAATCGTTGGCGATCCGAAGGCCAATCGGATCTCGGGAATCAACGCCAAAGCGAGCTTCGGCGACCTCGTTAAGCCAGTCACAGTGACGGGTAGCGCCTCTTGGCATGGCGAGATTTTTAACCTCAATGCAACCGGAGACATGCGTGCGTTTCTCGCCGACAAATCCGCTTCGTTCGAAGCCAAGGCGACCGCAAGACGCATGGCCGTCGGTTTCAAGGGTGCGGTCAGCAAGAATGGTCAAAGGAGCGGGCGAGTTTCGCTCCAGACCGCCTCGCTCACGGGGTTGTTGCGCTGGCTCGGCCAGCAGCCTGGCTGGCAGTCGGGCTTCGACGCGTTCGCGGTCGACGGCAATGTAACCATAGCGGGCGATTCGATCAGCTTCGACAATACTGCCTTCCGCCTCGACAACACGCAAGGGACCGGGAGCGGCAAGATCACACTCGGCAAGAAGCCTGACATCGTAGCGCAGCTTGCTCTCGACACGCTCGACGTGAATCCTTATCTCGGCGCCGGCGGCAAGTCTAACTCGGGTGGAGGCGGACAGGCTGGCTGGAGCGATGCGAAAATCGACTTCTCGGCGCTCAGTGCCATCGACGCGAAGCTCGGACTCACGGCCAAGCAACTCATCTACGGAAACATCAAGACCGGCGCTGTGTCGATCCAGGCGACGATTGCGGGCGGTAAGCTCGACGCCAGGTTGCCGACACTCGAGCTCTATAAAGGCAACGGCGCCGGCGCGCTCAGCATTGATGCGAGCTCAGGAACGCCGACGCAGGCCTTCAGCTTCAATCTCAGCAATCTCGACGCCTACCCTTTCCTCGAGGATGCGGCGGGCTTCCAACGCGTCGAGGGCGAGGGCGCGCTCGCCATCGACGTGAAGGCAAAGGGCGCAAGCCAACGCGCCATTGGCTCGACGCTTTCCGGCACAGCAAAATTCACCTTCACCAATGGCGCGATCCGCGGCGTCAATATCGCCAAGATGGCGCGCAATCTGACCGCGAATGTGCTGTCGGGCTGGGGTGACAACGCAGGGGAGAAGACCGACTTCGCCATGCTCGGCGCGAACTTCACGATCGCGCAAGGCGTTGCCGAGACGAGCGACCTGCAACTCGTCGGGCCGTTCGTGCGAATGACAGGCTCAGGCAGAGTCGACATGCCGGCGCAGACGCTCGAGTTCAAAGTCGATCCGAAGGTCGTTGCGAGTCTCGAAGGGCAAGGCGGCAAAGCGGACCTTGAAGGGCTTGGCGTGCCGGTCGTGGTGTCGGGCCCATGGGACAGGCCGAAGATCTATCCAGACATGGCGGGCATCCTGCAAAATCCGACCGCGGCCTACGATAGGCTTCGCCGAGTCGGCGGTGGCCTTTTCAAGCTGCCGGAAGGCGGCGCCGCTGGCGCGCTTGGGAAAGCGCTCGGCGGTGTGGCAGCTGGACCGGTCGGCCCAGGCGGCGCAAGCGCGCGGGACGCCATCGGTGGGGCGATTGGCGCCATTCTCGGCGACGGGAATGTCGATCCCGCAGCGCTCGGCGCGATGAAAGGCGCGAGCCAGGCGCCCAAGAAGAAACAGCAGGCCGCTCCTATGCCGGTTAATTCCGCGGCTGGGATGGTCGATGGCGCAACGCAGGCGCCGAAGCCGAAGGAACGAGCTTTACCGAACTCGGCTCAGGTCGACCCGAACCAGAAGCCTACGTCTGACGCGACAGAGACCGACAAGAAGAAAGCCAAGGAGACTCCCTCCAAGACGGATGCGGCTGTAAATCAGAACCGCGACGTGAAGCCTGCTATGCAGGGAGGCGGCGCGCAGACCGACGCATCCACCGGCGCGCGGGCAAAGCCCAAACCGAAATCCGACGCTGAACAGCTGATGGATCTGCTCGGTGGCTGAAGCGTAAGCGCTGTTTTGACCACACCTTTTCTGGGATTTGGGACGGGACGATAAGGCCGACGAAGACAGGAGGCGCGCCGCTGTCAGGATACATCTTATTGTGAGAAATTCCCGGTTCGTGTCTGCCGTGGACGCCTTATTTGAGAATTTCGAAGGATATTTCCGTAATCGGATATTTAAATTGAGAAGTCATGACCTGCCCCTGAACTTTCATCCAACGGCAATTAGAGTCCCGTTTGTTGATACGCCCGAGGGCGCGGGTGGAGCAACAGGCGATCGGCGGAGCTGGTCGGGGTTGCGCAGCCGATCGCCTGTTGCG
>Ga0209347_1005175_pt1 | contig 12711 bp, 13 predicted proteins | sample AutmiccommuBRH23_FD_187382 | JGI IMG/M metagenome (GOLD analysis project Ga0209347, IMG submission 187382) | Deep subsurface microbial communities from Mt. Terri, Switzerland - Autotrophic microbial communities BRH/23 (SPAdes) (version 2) | ecosystem: Environmental > Aquatic > Deep subsurface >... | reverse complement strand
GGTCAGACCGGCGCGGGTAATTCAGCCTTATCCGTTGGCTCCCTGTCCGGGGCTCCGGACAAAGCCGCTAGGGCGATATGAACCCCGTGCGCAGATTCCATCATGGCTCGGGTCACCAAGACCCAACGCGAAGCCGGATATACGGAAGCAGTCGTACCCGAAAACCATCATCCGTCAGGCTTGCAAAAAGGGGGAGTCCATATACGGATAAGCGACAGCGCATCCGGCGTTGCCCCGGCGCGAACCACCACGCAACCTTTTGGTGGATGCGCCTGCGGTTTATCCACCCAACGCTTGGATTTCAGCGCAGTTGTAGGCCGGATAAGCGCAGCGCATCCGGCGTTTTCCCAGAGTGAACCACCGCGCAATCTTTTGGTGGATGCGCCTGCGGCTTATCCACCCCACGCCTGAATTTCAGCGCAGTTGTAGGTCGGATAAGCGATAGCGCATCCGACGTTTCGCCGGGGCGAACCACCACGCAGCCGCCCGGCACCACCGCTGTCTGCGGCGTCATGCCACCTCAAAACCCGGTAAACAGGGCCTTGCGCGGCGGCAGTTGATCCGGCAGCGGCAGGTTGTCGCCCCAGCGCAGCACATAGCCGCCCGGCGCATCCGCCGCGAGCTGGTGCATTCCCTGGGTGAGCATCACCGCCTCTCCGGGTGCCACCGGCTCGCCATCGATGCGTACCGCCTCGGCTGCTTCCAGGGTGTAGATGCCCGCAATCGACACCTCGAACCCCGCCGGCTCTGCGGCCGATTCGATCTCCACCCGCTTGCCGGCCACATAGAGCGGCCCCCAGTGATGCACATAGTTGTCGCGCAGCAGTGCCAGATCCTCCGCCAGCAGGTCGTAGGCCGGAGGGATGTACCGGCGGCGCAGGTCATCCGGCAGGGCGATGTTCAACTGCGTGTTATTGGCGACGATGAACACCGGCTGGTCGCGGCGCAGGATCTCGGCGAACACCGGCCGACCGCGCGCGTGGTAACCCTCCATTCCCCAGGTGCTCATGAAAAACCCTGCATGTGGGAAGGTCGAGACCATGGCGCAGCGATCGACATAACCCACCGGCTCCGGAAACAGCCGATGCACCACTTCGAGCACCTGCCGCTGGGCGTGCAAATTGTTGTGGAAGGGAGTGGCAAACCCGGCATAGAGCATCAGCGCAACGGCCGCCGCTGCTGCGCCCCGATTGACCAGGCGCCCGACCCGCCCCAGCCGCTGCTCCAGATACTCCCAGCCGAGCCCGGCGAGCAACGCCGGGCCCGCCAGCGCGAAGCCCCAGTAGTAGGGGAAGGCGTTGCGGTAGAACAGAAAGGTGAGCGCCGGCAGCAACAGCGCCATCAGCCGCAGTGCGTTGGCGCGGCTCAACAGCCCGGGCCAGAGCGCATACCGCAATGCGCAGACCAGCCCGAAGGCGAGGAACCCCCAGAACAGCGCATCGGTGCGCAGGCTGGCCGCGAAATAGCCCCAGCGGGGGAAAAACCCCTGCGACCCGATTGTCTTGCCGTAGGCGCGGGTCGCCATATCGGCGGCATCCGTGGCGCTGCCGATGCTGTACTGGTGAGCCAGATACAGCGCCCCGAAGGTGACCGCCGTGGCCGCCAGCGTCACCGCCCCCTGGCCAATCCGCAAGGCCCGCTCGCGGGTTTCCGCCAGGCCGACCAGATACAGCAGGCCGACCACGGGCGCATAGAGCGCCGACTTGATGGTGATCAGCAGGGCAAGCCCGGCGGCCACCCCGGCCGCCAGCGGTGCCCCATGGCCCCGGCCAACAGCCAACACCCGTTCGACGCACAGCATCAACAGCAAGGTGGCGATGGGGTCGGCCCGGAAATCCGCCCCCAGCAGCAGCACATTGCGCACCGAGAAATACAGCAGCACCGCAAACAGGGCCGCCGGCGCAGTGAAGAACCGCCGCCCGATGCGGTACAGCAAGAAGCCGGTGCCGATTTGCAGTGCAACCATCGCCCAGCGTGCGGCGACAATCTGATGTGTCTCGTCGCCCAGTCCCGCCAGCCAGCCGAAGAGGTGGACGTAGAAGGTCTGCAAGGCCCCTTGCAAGTCGCCGCGCAGATAGTCATGCACGTGGGAGAGGAAGAAGAACTCATCCCAGTTGATTTCGTACAGATAGGCGACATTGAGCTTGGCCAGTACAGCGGCGGCCGCCGCCGCGAACAGCCCCACCATCAGTCCCTTGCCCGAGCTGTGCTTATTTGGCATCAGGTATTCCCTTGTGCTTTTGGCAGAACCTGACCGCCGGTAACCACCATCAACCTGTTTGGGCGAGGTAGGCGGCGGGCGCCAGGATGCGTACACCGCGAAACGGGTCGAGGACCAACAAGTCCTGATCACCGGTGATGATCACGCCGGCCTGCCCGTTGACCGCCAGCGCCAGGAATTTGTCATCGCGCGGGTCACGGCACGCCTGCACAGGGTGCAGGACGGGCACTATCTCGGCGATGCGCATGAACAGCCGCAAGAACTGCTGGCGCTCGGACACCGTCAGATACCGGTCGAACCTGGGCCGTGACAGCACGTCTGCGAGTTCTTCCAGCGTCGCCTCGGACGCCAGGAGCTGCCCCTCGGCCACCGCCTTGCGCACGGCTTGCGCGGGCACGGACCGCGGCAGCAGCAACCGGCTCAGCAAGGCGGTGGTGTCAACCAACAGGCGGGGTCTAGCAGCTTGTTGAAAAACTGCTGCGGCAGCCATCTGCTTCGTTGCGCGGTGCTCGCTCCCTCGCCTATCTATTTGATATGTCTCGGTCGCTGCGCGCCTCGCATCTGGCCCCCTCGCGACGTTTTTCAACAAGCTGCTAGCCAGCATCGGCGAGCAGATCCGCCAGCCTGTCCTCGGTAAATCCCCGGGCCGCCGCACGTTCGCCGATGCGGTCGCAGAAATGCTCGAACTCCTCCACGTTCAGCGCCCCCAGTCGCTCGTAGTGACGGATGGAGAGCAGCACGGCGACGTCCCGTTTCTGGCGGCGGATCACCACCGGCTCGCTCTGGGCCGCATCCAGCAGGGCGGCCAGCCGCTGCTTGGCTTCGGTGGCGGAGACGTAACGCATATTCGTATCCCGTCTAAATAGTACAAAATAGACAATATGGACATTTCTTTGAGGTGTCAATTCCCATGAAATGAATCGGCGCGAAGGGTGGCCATGCGCGCGGCCGTGCGGACACGCGCAACAGGCCGCAAAACCGTGACGCTCGTCGGCGCCGAAAAGCTCGTTTCGCAGATAGTCGTGCACATGGGAGAGAAAGAAGAACTCGTCTCAGTTGATCTGGTAGAGGTAGGCGATGTTGAGTTTGACGCTAAGGGCGAGCGCACCAATCACTGCGCCTAACCCAAATCCCTTTAGACGATGCGGATCCTTCAACAAATCGTTCATTCCGCACCATCAACAAAAATTCAACAAAAAACTGGCATCTCCTTGTAACCAACAGGCCAGCTGGGGCTATTTGCTACGCGCCCTTCCATCCTGGCGTGCTCGGCCGACTGAGTTCATTGCTATTGCGCCATTCAAAAGTTCTACAGCTACAAACCATATCAACGCAATTACAGATAAAAGAGCAGCCATTTCTGTTGAAAAGTGATCTCTCAAAAGAAACATAACAGCGGATTCCCTTACTCCGATTCCTCCTGGTGTTATTAACGAGAGATACCCTATCAAATAGGAAAGCGGGTAGACTGCGACTAAGTAGCAGGGATCGGCAACAGGAAGCCCGATTCCGTAAGTTAAGAACGCAAACCCAACTCCGGTAAAAAAATAGGAAATAAAGACAAACCCGGCAACACATAACGCATACTTCCTTGTGATAGAGTATTGAATTTCTCGAAACGTTAATCTAGATAGAAAAAAATTAGCGGTTTTTACCAAAAAGCCGGGGAATAGAAAAATCACGGAAGACAAAATAATTATAATAATGAATAAAGATTTGCTTAATATAGTGCTGTCAAACACAAGAAGGAAAAAAACGAATAGAAAGCCGGAAATAACAACCAGAAGCTGATTGATCGTGAATAGCGTCGACCCCTCAATAGCGCCAACCCCATGTGAGCGCGCAAGTCGAGTCAATATCAGTATCTGCCAGATCTTTCCTGGAATATATCTGCCAACGTTAGATATAAAGTAAGCATTGTACGCATCTTTGAAAGATGCTTCGGATCCTAGGAATCTCAACACAAATTTCATTAAAAGGACATTTACCATCATTCCGCTTTGAAGAAAGACGACGGATAACAACAACGGACCCAATTTCCATTCAACAGAAGCGAAGTCAAGATCTGTTAAATTCCGTGTTGCAATTATCAAAAATAAGGCAAGTACCGCTACAACCGCTGTATAGCGAATGAATACGCCCATTCTCTTTGCCATTTTATGCTGCTGTGTAAAAAATGGGACTATTGCTTTGCTGACCATAGCGGGCGAACCATATACAAGGTCTCTGAGTTGGCGAAAAATGTCGTGTACCTCTGATTTTTGTAAAGCTGTATTGCCCTTGCGTTACTGCGTAACACACTGAGAAACACCATTCGATACCCCGCACTACGGAGTGTATTATGTAGCTTTCGGACCAGTTGTCGGCCGATTCCCTGCCCTTGAAAGGGCTGTCGCACAACGAAAAATGCCACTGGAAGATGTCGGACACGCCGTACTCCGGCGATCCCTGCGATTTCTCTTCGTTGGCGTTGCGCAACAATTATCTCGGCACTCCCCATCTGCTCTAGGTTGAGATTCATGGATCTACGTTCGTCATTCAGCATAGAATAAAAATCCTTAAGATCCTTGAACGTTAGATCCCATTGCGAGCAATCTTCTGTCTGCGATCTTATGTCGCACATTGGCTTATCTTCCCAAGCTCTTAGCAGCCAAGGCAGAAATACGACGAGCATCTTTGCGCGTGACGCCCTCATGAATCGGAAGATTCAAAATTTGCATCGCAAGGGAGGATGCATTTGGGAAATCTCTTGCCCTATCGTCTGGGGTCGTTGTATACCCGAAACTCCATCCCAAATCGATGCCTCTGTTGAACAGCGCTTCAAAAAGAGCTCTCTTGTTCGATGTTCGAACAGGTTGCCGAATAGGGCTTTCGATCGCATCCCCATTGATAGTGCAAGTAATTTCTTCACCCAAGTGCTCTCGATAGATGCTCATAAGTTCGCGTCGATGTGCGATTCTTCGATCAATGTCGCTCCATTGAGCCAGTGCCAGCGCTATTGCAAATGGATCAGGACACCGCTGGTAATGAGCGTGACGAAATTGTTGCTGAACCCCGTGATCTCCAAAGTAGTCTCCTTTTTGCCAGGACCAAATCTTAAAAATTGGACGGTAAAGCGCATTGGAATTGATTACCTTCAAAAAGGCTGTCTCGCGAGAAACAGAGATATGAGAAATACGCATGCGCTGCTGTTCCTCGCGCAATCGAGCAGCCACATCGTCTTCATTGGTCAGGAGCACGCCCAGGCTTCCCGAGCCAAGCAGCTTGGTGTTCTCAAAGCTCACCACTGCAACATCGCCGAACGATCCACACGGCCGGCCAGCGTAGGACGCACCAAGTGCGCCAGCGCAGTCTTCGAATACAGCGGCATTATGGTCGTGTGCATATTGCATGATCTCATCGGCACGGCATGGCAGACCAAACTGATGCGTCATTACCACGACTGAATTACGAATCATGGGCGCTGACATTAAGTTATCGACCTCCATGTTTAATGTCGCTTTGTCGATATCGGCATAAGTCAGGGGATTGCCAGCATTGCGGATGGCTTCAGGGACGACGCAACATGTAAACGCAGGTACAATAGCCGGGCGTCGCGGTGCAATAGTTGAGAACCATGCAAAAAAAGCATCTCGCCCCCGATGATAAAATATCGCGTGTTTCCGGCCCAGCCGTTGGCAGATCCGCGCCTCCAATTCGGCTTCTAGTATGGGCAGTGGCCGACGATCGGCTAAAGCGATTTGCCATTGACGCCATGTATAGGCGGGTTGATGCCGGGGGATCATCAATGAGTGCCAGCGGGAGCAACGCGCCCCACTTTTGCGGATCGGGAGTTGTGACGACGGATTTAACATGAGAATCGCTTTGCTGACCAGCAGTTTTCCTCTTCATCGTGATGACCAAGACCAGGCGGTCTGGATGCTCGAGATTATCCGGGGGCTGCGTTCTGCTGGACATTACGTGGCGGTTTACACTCAGCACCGTCCCGGCGGTCAGGAGAGCCTTGACGGTGTTCCGGTGGAACACTTCCCTTGGCCGTCGCGCGACAAACGCCTTGCCGAACTGAACCTGTGGAATCCATTTGATCTCTGGGCTGCGTTTCGCGTGCTGGTCGAAGGTACTAGAGCGCTGCCCGGATTTCTCGATCGGCACCAGATCGATCTGTGCCTGGTGCTTTGGGCCTTGCCGAACGGCTGGTATATCTGGCGCAACACCGCCGCGACCGGTGTCCCCTACCGGGTCTGGGCACTGGGTTCGGACATTAACAAGTATGGACACTTGCCCTTTGCACAGGGCGTGCTGCGCCGGATTCTTCAGGGTGCCGAAGCAGTCTACGCGGACGGCTTCAAGCTGGCAGCCGACATTGAACGGGCCTTTGCCACGCCATGCGAGTTTCTCGGCACGTCACGTACTAGAACCTTCCCAACGGTGCCGACGGACGTATCCTCCACTAGCAAGAGAGCTGTCTATCGCTTCCTGTACGTTGGCCGGCTTGCGCGGATTAAGGGCGTTGACTTGCTTGTGAAGGCGGCCCGCAGCCTGCCAGAAGGCGCCGTGCTATCGGTTGCAGGCGGGGGCCCGCTGGGTGGAGTGGTTCAGCAGGCAGCAAGTCGGGCGGAAGGAAGAGTTCAGGTGCTTGGCCGGATCTCCGATGCCGCCCTGGAACTGGAGCTCGCTCGATGTGACTGCGTGGTGATTCCCTCACGGAGCGAATCGATTCCCATCGTGCTCGGTGAAGCTCTCCAATTTGGAAAGAGGCTAATCGTCACCGATGTCGGCGACATGGGCCACATCGTGCGCCGATACCGACTCGGTGAGGTGGTCCCCTCCCGGAACGTCAAGGCGTTGTCGCTGGCGATGCATCGGGCCGCGACTGGGACGCCGTGCACGAATTTTGATCCCGACGGCTGGCGCGAAGCGAGTCATCTGTTCGATACTAACACTGCGGTAGAGCGCCTTGCTGCCAGCATTCAAGGACAACCGGGTAGGCGGCGCGTTGCCAGCAATCTGACCGAACTGGATTCGACGAAGAAGGATGAACAGCGATCATGCGAGCCGTAATTTTTGCAGGTGGCAAGGGTACGCGACTGCGCCCATTTACAGTCAGTTTCCCAAAGCCTCTGATGCCGCTGGGGGAAACTCCGATTCTCGAAATTAACTTGCGGCAACTAAGGCACTATGGATTCGAGCGGGTAACCCTGGCTGTTGGCCATATGGCAGAGATGCTTCAGTTGTTCGTGCAGGATGGCAGTAAATTTGGGTTGAAAGTGGATTATTCGCGAGAGGATCAGCCACTTGGAACGGCGGCACCGTTGACCTTGATTCCCGACTTGCCAGAGCATTTCCTCTGCATGAATGGCGATCTACTGACCACCGTAGACTTTGGTTCCTTTCTGAAAGAGCATGAAACAAGTGGCGCAGCTGTGAGTGTTTGTGCGCATACCAGGGAGGTCAAGATTGATTTGGGCGTTATCGAATCCGATGCCGATGGAGCCTTGATAGACTATATTGAGAAGCCCACCATGCGCTACCTGGTGTCGATGGGTATCTATGCGTTCCATCGCCGCGTGATCGATTTCATTCCGCGGAGAGAATATTTCGATTTTCCGCAGCTCATGCTGAATCTGAGAGACAGAGGAGAGAACGTCCGCATCGTGAAGACTGATGAATATTGGCTGGATATTGGTCGCCACGATGACTATGAGCAGGCACAAAATGAATTCGAGCGTTTACGGGCAAATTTCCTGCCTGACGAGGCTGCAAAGCTATCGAGGCATGTGTGAACTGGACAGGAAAGCGTGTCCTAGTCACTGGCGCGGCGGGCTTCATTGGAAGCCATCTGGTCGAAGCGCTGGTCCATGCCGGCGCTCGTGTCCGCGCGCTCGATCTCTATAACACCAATGGCGATTGGGGGAACCTGAATTTTCTGCCAAAAGAGGTACTTGAAGGCGTCGAAGTGGTGCTGTCGGATGTGCGGGATCCCTACGCAGTGCGCAGCGCCGTGAGGGGATGTGAAGTGGTTTTTCATCTCGCCGCGCTGATTGGCATTCCGTATTCTTATGTTGCGCCGCAGTCCTATGTCGAGACCAATATTACGGGAACCTTGAACGTGCTGGAAGCCTGCCGATCGGAGGGCGTAGAGCGCTTGGTGCACACCTCGACCAGCGAAACCTATGGGACGGCGCGTTATACGCCGATTGATGAGGAGCACCCTCTCCGAGGACAGTCGCCTTATTCTGCATCGAAGATTGCAGCCGACAAGCTGGCAGAAAGCTATTTTCTGAGTTTTGGGCTGCCGGTATCTGTGGTGCGCCCATTCAATACCTATGGTCCGCGGCAATCGGCGCGCGCGATCATTCCGACCGTGATCATCCAAGGTCTGCGCGGGGCATCACTGTCGCTGGGTAGTCTCGCGCCGCGCCGCGACCTCAATTACGTTACCGATACGGTCCGTGGTTTTCTGGCGGTTGCTGCCAGCGAGCGGACTGTTGGTGAGGTGATCAATCTTGGCCATGGGAATGATATTTCCATCGGCGAGCTTGTCCAGCTTATCGGTGAAGTCATGGGGCCGCAATTCGATATTCTTTCGGAACCGCAACGTGTGCGGCCCGACGCCAGCGAAGTCATGCAACTTTTGGCCGCCAACGACAAAGCGCGGGAACTTGCTGGATGGGTCCCGGAAGTCTATCTGCGTGATGGTATCGCGAGAACAGTGGAATGGATCCGTCGTCACCAGGATCGATTCAGGGCAGAAATCTACAGTGTCTGAATCTCTTGCTACACCCTGGCGTTATAGCCTAAGCGAAACCATTCTGGGCGAGGAGGAAATAGCCGGGGTTACCGCTGTTCTAAAAAGTGGCTGGCTCACGCAAGGCCCGCTGTGCATGGAGTTCGAGCGACGCTTCGCCGAATTGCTCGGCGTCCCGGCGGAATGCTCGAAAGTGGTGTCCTCATGTACTGCCGGATTACACCTTGCGCTTGCTACTCTGGGTGTCTCCCGGGGAGACGAGGTCATAGTGCCGTCTCTCAGCTTCGTGGCGACTGCGAATTGCGTGCGCTATCTCGGAGCGATACCCGTTTTTGCCGATATCCTCGGCCCCGACGATCCTACAATCGACCCCGCTGATGTCGCCCGCAAGATTTCACCGCACACCCGCGGAGTAATCTGTATGCACTACGCCGGCTTTGCCGCGCGTCTGCCTGATCTGGTTCGTCTGTGCCGAGATCACGATCTTTTTTTGGTCGAGGATGTTGCACATGCACCGGGAGCAGCCATCGGTGGCCGCATGCTGGGCACCTGGGGGGACGCTGGGTGTTTTTCGTTCTTTTCGAATAAGAATCTGGCCATGGGCGAAGGAGGCCTAGTGGCTATGCGCGAGGCTGATCTCGCTGCGCGCGTAGGGCGTATGCGGTCTCACGGTATGACCTCGCTTACGCTGGACCGTCACAATGGTCATGCCTTCAGTTATGACGTCGTGGAACTTGGTTTCAACTTCCGGACCACTGAGCTCGCCGCCGCGCTAGGCCTGGCGCAGCTTGGCCGCCTGTTTGCTGCCAACGCCCGGCGCGCCGAGTTGACCTCGCGGTACCGCGAGTTGCTGGGGCGTTGCAACGTCATCCGGCTGCCCTTCCTGAATGCGCCGGGCAATCCCGCCTACCACATCTTCCCGATAGTGCTTATGCCGGAAGTGGATCGCCACGCATTCATGCTCGCCTCGCGCGAGCGAGGGATTCAGACCAGCATCCACTACCCTCCCATCCATTTATTTACGGACTTTCGAGAGAGCTTTGGTACCGCCGAGGGGTTATTGCCAATTACGGAGGACTACGCCGCGCGGGAAGTGACCCTCCCTCTGCATCCTGGGCTGACCGTCAAGGACATCGAGATCATTGCAGGCGAAGTCATACAAGTGCTGGAAAGCCTGTGACCGAGCTACTCTCAAACTCTGGCTATGGAGAAAATAGCGAGTTGATTGGCGAATAAAAGAAATCTCGAATAATAAGACATAGTCAGGCCGGCCTCATTCCCAAGTTCAGCCAGCGCCTTCTTGCCCAGCAAGCTTTCATGTTCTTCGTTTGCATGTTTGCTAAATAAGCCTATCGATGAACCGGCGAAATGTATCCAGTCGACGGTGGGATGTGGCGTCGTAATTATGATGCGGGACTCTGGATCATCTGCTAGGCGGCTGGCCAAATTCATCAGAAAGGTCGTCACGTTCGGCGCATGCTCAATGACGGCCAGCGAAACAACGGTGGTGAATTTGAGATCGGCGGAAGGAAGCTGGTCCATAAAAGTATGAAGAGGGAAATGTCGCTTGGCGCTTTCCAAGGAATCGTGATCTATATCAACCCCAATATAGCTGGATGGATCGACAAACTGAGCCAGAGCGCCGGACCCGCAGCCGACATCAAGAATGCGTCCAGTCAAATAGGGCTTTGCCGCCTCGATCCGCTTTTTCCTGAGATATGGCGATAACAGTCCTTCGGAACCCTGGTCAGCCATTCGATTTTCCCTGAAAGCGAGGCGCGCCGTCCATTTCTGTGGAAGATGCGTTCGGGATGCGTCCAATTCCTCCATACCGCAATCCCGCCAGTCGCGCCACATCCGCGCTCCAAAAGTTCCTTGCATCCACCAGCACCGGCTGGCGCATGCGCTCCGCAATCCGCTTCAGATCCAGTTCGCGGTACTCGGGCCAGGGGGTCGCCAGCACCAGGGCATCGGCGGCATCTGCCAGTGCGTAGGGGTCGTCGTAAAAATCGACGTCTTGGTCTTGCAGCAGTTCCCGCGCGGCGGGCAGTGCCGCCGGGTCGTGCAGGCGCAGGTGGGCGCCGCGGGCGAGCAGCAGTTGGATGATGTCCAGCGCCGGGGAGTCGCGCAGGTCGTCGGTGCCTTCCTTGAAGGCGAGGCCGAGGATGCCGATGGTGGTGCCGCGCAGCACCTTGAGTTCGCCTTGCAGCTTTTCGACCACGCGCTGGCGCTGGCGCTGGTTGACTTCGCGCGCGGCAGTGACCAGCAACAGGTTGTCGCCGTATTCCTGGGCCACGGCGAGCAGCGCCGAGGTGTCCTTGGGCAGGCAGCTGCCGCCCCAGCCGGGGCCGGCGTCGAGGTAGGCGCGGCCGATGCGGCGGTCGAGGCCGATGCCGTGGGCGACCTGGCCGACGTCGGCGCCGACCCGCTCGCAGAGGGCGGCGATCTCGTTGATGTAGCTGAGCTTGATGGCGAGGAAGGCATTGGCGACGTACTTGATCATCTCCGCGCTGGTGGGGTCGGTCAGGACCAGCGGCGGGGCCTGGTATGCGGCCGGCCGCGGGATTTCCGGCGGCGGCGTGAAGCTCTGATCGAGCAGGGGCTGGTAGAGCTGCTGCATGATGGCCCGGGTGGCGGCGTCTTCGGCGCCGACCACGATGCGGTCGGGGTAGAAGGTGTCGTGCAGCGCTGTGCCCTCGCGGAGGAATTCCGGGTTGGAGGCGATGTGCAGGTCGGGTGTCATGCCGCGTTCGCGCAGGGTGCGCTCGACCACGTGGCGCACGCGGCGGCCGGTGCCTATGGGTACGGTGGATTTCACCACCAGGGTGGGCATGCAATCGGCTGGAAGCGCGGCGGCGACTTCGCGGGCGGCGTCCTCGACGAAGCCGATGTGGGCTTCGCCGTGTTGGCCCGCCGGGGTGCCGACGGCGATGAACACCAGGTCGGCGTCGGCGACCGGGGCGGTGTCGGTGCTGAAGGCGAGCCGGGGCCGGCATTGGTCGAGCAGGGCTTCGAGGCCGGGTTCGTGGATGGGGCTGCGGCCCTGTTCGAGGATGGCGATGCGGTCGCGGTCGTTGTCGATGATGCGGACGTCGTGGCCCAGCCAGGCGAAGGCGGCGGCGGTGTTGAGGCCGACGTAGCCGGCGCCGAGGATGGCGATTTTCATTGGCGGGCGGTTGCCGCCGGGGGGAGACGCCGGGCGTGGTCGGTGCGGGTTGCGTGCATCGGGTGGCTCCTGGTGCCCGGTGGTTCGTCCTGTTTTTGCCGGTCTTTGCCGGATGCGCCTGCGGCTTATCCGGCCTACGGGTCCGGCGGTTGGTCCTGCTTTTGCCGGATGCGCCTTCGGCTTATCCGGCCTACGGGGTGCGGCGGTTGCGGGGATGGTACACAGGAATCGGCGTGCCGGTCACCGGGAAATTGCCGGCGTTGTGGTGGATTCGCCATTTCGGCGCCGCGGGGTGCGGGTCGTCGTCGTAGGCGTGGGGGATTCCGTCGGATGCGCCGCTGCGCGGCTTATCCGACCTACGGGGCTTATCCGTATATGGACTCCCCCTTTTTGCAAGCCTGACGGATGATGGTTTTCGGGTACGACTGCTTCCGTATATCCGGCTTCGCGTTGGGTCTTGGTGACCCGAGCCATGATGGAATCTGCGCACGGGGTTCATATCGCCCTAGCGGCTTTGTCCGGAGCCCCGGACAGGGAGCCAACGGATAAGGCTGAATTACCCGCGCCGGTCTGACC
>Ga0209347_1005174_pt1 | contig 12712 bp, 10 predicted proteins | sample AutmiccommuBRH23_FD_187382 | JGI IMG/M metagenome (GOLD analysis project Ga0209347, IMG submission 187382) | Deep subsurface microbial communities from Mt. Terri, Switzerland - Autotrophic microbial communities BRH/23 (SPAdes) (version 2) | ecosystem: Environmental > Aquatic > Deep subsurface >... | reverse complement strand
CGCCCGCTGCCGCCCGCGGCGTGGCGCTGATCGCGGCGGCGGCCGTGATCTCCGGAGTGGCGGGGGTGGCGGTGGCCGGCGCGGCGCTCGGGATTCGGTACCTGCTGCGTGATCGCGAGAGACTCTGGCACACGCTGACACTCGGCACCGCCGCCGCCGGCCTGATCCTGGCAGGGGCGGTGCTCAGCCAGAACCCGTGGCGTTCGGTCGACGGTTATGTGGGGCACGCGGCGGGACTTCAGTTCCTCGCCCTGTTGTCGGTCGTGGCGGTGGCGCTGTCGGCGATACCGGTCTGCGACCGCGCCCTGGATGTGGAGGATGACTGACCCCGCCGAAATGGCATTCCAGCAGCAAGAATTCGAGTACCGGCCTGCCGGAATGCAATTTCGGCGCTGAGGCTAGCGCTAGCGCGCGACGGCCGGCTCGGTCTCGTCGCTGACCGACGAATCGAGAGGTGTCGGATCGACACGTCGCTCCCAGCGGCGCAGGGCGTTTCGGCACGGCGATTCCACCAGCGCGTAGCTGACCGCGGCGATCGCGAAGCCGAACACCACCGTCAGCACCAGCACGACGGGCATGTGGCCGTTGAACGCGAACTCGCCGATCACCGGGAACACCATCGCCAGCGCCGCCAGGTGCCAGACGAACAGGCCGTAGGACCACCGTCCCAGCGTCACCATGGTGTCGCTGCCGAGGAATCGGTGCGGTGTGTCGGGGCGGTCCAGAACCAGCGGAGCGAGCAGCGCGCCGGCCACGATCGCGCCCATCGCCGTCTTGACGATGAACTGGTCGACGGTGCCCGGGGTGAGGCCCTCCGGACCGGCCGCCGGTGAGGCCGCGACCAGGAAGGCGGCCAGCGCGACAACCGCCATCAGCACGCGCCGCCGCGCCAGCCGGTGCACCCACCCGATCGGGCTGACGGTCAGTTCCGCGAGCAGCATGCCCGCGGCGAACCACGACAGGAACGCCGGCGGCCAGTTGAGCGGGTTGACGCCGAACGGCGGCTCGACGGGGATCAGCTGCCACAGCAGCCCCCAGCCCAGGCTCGCCACCGCCGCGGCGGCGATGACACCGATCCGCGCCCGCACCGGTACCCGCCGCACCAGCAGCGCCAGGAACGGCAACGCGATGTAGAACGCGACCTCCACCGACAGGCTCCACATCTGCGTCAGCCCCCCGGTGAGGGTGAACGGCACGTAGATCTGCGTCAGCGTCAGGTTCGCCAGCCACACCGTCAGGTCCGCCTCGGAGTCCGGCAGCAGCGTCAGGATCACCACGACGGCGACGAGGTAGCCGGGCATGATGCGCACGACGCGCGACCGCAGGTAGTGCCCAGTCGACGGCCGAGACCGCAGACCCCGCGCCGCGGCGGCATGTCCGCGCCACAGCAGGAAACCCGAAAGGGCGAAGAACACGGCCACCGCCAGATCGAAGCGGCCGAGCAGCCGCCCCGAGAACCCGCCCGCGTTCCCGGTCTGGAAGGCGACGTGGGTGACGACAACTCCGATGGCCGCGCATGCGCGCATGCCCTCGACGGCGGGTAGGAAGCCGCGCGTCCCTCCCACGGCGCCTGCGTCGCGCCGTGCGGTGTGGGCCGTCACGGATGCGGTCACGACGAACAGTGTGCCCGTCGGACCGGCCGGGATGAAAAAGACCGAGGTGAAAATCCAGTAGTACCGACCGCGCAGACGCCTCGGGTGACGTCGACGTGACGACAGGTTCGCGAACAGGTTGGAGTAAGCGACGGCCTTAGCTTGTGCTGTTAGGGTCGAACGGGTTTTGTGTCGCCACCGGCAGCCCATCAGACCGAGGTAGGGGCGGTGACGGCGCGCGAAGGGAGACCGGGTATTGAACCGCGCAGTTGCGCTGCGGATCGCCGCATGCGGAATCATGGGCCTCGGCGCCGCGCTGCTCATCGCCGCCTTGCTGTTGTCGACGTACACGACGGGCAAGATCGCCAAGATCCCGCTGAACATCGACGCCACGCTGATCAGTGAGGGCACCGGCACCGCGTTCGAGCCGGCATCGCTGAACAGCCAGCGCTTCGTCGTCGACGAGGACGTGCCGTTGGTGATGCAGCAGGAGATCACCGTGGAGTCGCCGTCGAACGCCGACGTGGTGACCCTGCAGGTCGGCAGCACGGTCAAGCGCAGCGATCAGCAGCAGGACAACGGCCTGCTGCTGGCGATGGTGGACACCGTCACGCTCGACCGCAAGACCGCACTCGCGGTGTCCAGCGAGAGCAATCCCGGTGGCGCCGTCCAGAAGCCGCGGGCGATCGAGGCCGAGGACCCGCCGACGAACATCGCGCTGCCGCACGAGGGGCTGGCGTACCGCTTCCCCTTCGACACCGAGAAGAAGACGTATCCGTTCTTCGATCCGATCGCCCAGAAGGCCTACGACGCCAACTACTCCGGCGAGGAGGACGTCAACGGGCTGACCGCCCTCAAGTTCACCCAGAACGTCGGCTTCGACTCCGACGGTGAACTGGTCGAGCCGGTGAAGTACGCATCGCTGTACGACGACGACGCCGACGCCCAGGCGACGGCGCGCGCGGCGCTGTGGGGCCTCGAGGGTGACCCCGAGGAACCGATCACGATGACCCGCTACTACGCCGCCCAGCGCACGTTCTGGGTCGACCCGGTGTCGGGCACCATCGTCAAACAGTCCGACCGCGCCTATCACTACTACGCCAGGGAGGCGCTGCGTCCCGAGGTGACGTTCGCCGACTACACCGTCACCACCAACGAGGAGTCCGTCGAATCCCAGGTGGCCGCCGCGCAGGACGAGCGCGACCGGGTGTCGTTGTGGAGCCGGATCCTGCCGATCACCTTCACCGCCCTCGGGCTGATCGCCCTTGTCGGTGGCGCGCTGCTGGGATCGTTCAGCCTGCGGGCGGAGTCGATGCTCATCGATCCCGGTCTCGACGACACCGGTCAGCGGTTCTTCGGCGGCCGGGGTGACGAGGGCGAACCGGTTCCGGGCGCGGAAGCCAAGACCGAGAAACTCCCCGCCCAGCGGCCGTCCGATCTGCCGCCCGACAAACCGGTCTGATCGCCCGCTTCCTTTCGCCCCCGCGGGCGCGCTCGTTGGCGGTGCCGGCGTACGCGTTGGTGCTGACGCTGGCGGTGACGGCGCCGCTGCTCGCACCCGGGTATCTGCTGCTGCGGGACGCGGTGTCCACACCGCGGTCGTATCTGTCCGACACCGCGCTCGGCTTGTCTCAGGCCGCGCCCAGGGCGCTGCCGCAGGACTTCGCGGTGGCACTGGCCTCCGCGGTGCTGGACGGCGGCGTGGTGGTCAAGGCCCTGCTGATCCTCGGGCTGTGGCTGGCGGGCTGGGGTGCCGCCCGGCTGGCGGCCACCGTGGTGCCCGAGGCCGGCATCGCCGGCCAGTGTGTCGCCGTCACCGTCGCGATCTGGAATCCCTATATCGCAGAGCGGCTTCTGCAAGGTCACTGGAGCCTGCTGGTGGGCTACGGCTGCCTGCCGTGGGTGGCGGCGACGGTGCTGGCGCTGCGCGGCCACGGCCACGACCCGGCTGCGCCGAAATGGCATTCCGGCAGCGCAAGTGCGAGTGGGCGCCTGCTGGAATGCCGTTTCGGCGCCAAGGTGGCGGCGCTGCTGTTCTGGATCGCGCTCGCGGGACTGACGCCGACGGGCCTGTTGCTGGCCGCAGTGATCGCGCTGGCATGCGCCGTGGCTCCGGGTGACGGACGCTCGCGCGGGTTCTGCGCGGCGCTGAGCCTGGGCACGGCGGCGGCGGCCGCGCTGCCCTGGCTCGTCGCCACCGTCGTGGCGAGCGGGTGGCTGGCCACGGCCGACGAATCGGGGGTGCCGGCGTTCGCGGCGCGTGCGGAGCCGGGACTGGGCACCCTGGGCAGCCTGGCGAGCCTCGGTGGCATCTGGAACGCCGAGGCGGTGCCCGCGTCGCGGACAACACCTTTCGCGCTGGCGTCGGCCCTCGTCTTGCTGGCCGTGGTCGCGGTGGGGGTGCCGTGGCTGATTCGCCGCAGGGTCGCTGTGCCGTTGCTCGTCGTCGCGGCGGTCGCGGTGGTGGCGCCCGCGGTGATGGCGACGGGTCCGGGTCTCGCGGCGTTGGAGGCGGTGATCGGGGCGATGCCCGGGTTGGGGGTGCTGCGGGACGGCCAGAAGTGGGTGGCGCTGGCGGTACCCGGCTACGCGCTGGCCGGGGCGGCCGCCGTCGTGGTGCTGCGACCGCGCGTCCCGGCAGCGGTGACCGCGACGGTGTGCTGCGCGGCGCTGGTGGCGACGCTGCCCGATCTGGCGTGGGGTGTCGGCGGCCAGGTGTCACCGGTGCGCTACCCGGCGGGATGGACGGCCGCGGCCGCGGTCATCGACGCCGATCCCCGCCCGGTCGCGGTGTCGCCCGTCGACAGCATGCGCAGCTTCGGGTGGGCGGGTGACGCCCCGGTCCTCGACCCGCTGCCTCGATGGGTCCGCGCCGACGTGCTGAGCACCGGGGACCTGACGATCGGCGGGCGCACCGTGCCCGGTGAGGGTGCGCGGGCCCGCGAGGTGCAGCGACTGCTGGTCTCCGGGGCCGACCGGGAACGGCTCGCCGCCGCAGGAGTGGGCTGGGTGGTCATCGAACGGGGAGAAGAACACGGAGAAGACGGGGCCCCGACTGTGGCGCTCCCGGTGGCCTACCGCGACGCCGACCTGACGGTGTACGCCGTGGGCGGGGACACGCCGCCCTCACCTCACCGCGCCGTCATGGTCGCCGCCCACGCGGTGTGGCTGGGTCTGCTGGGCCTCGGCCTCGCCGGGATGCTGCTGTTCGCGCTTCGCAGGCGGCCCGATCAGGCGGCGCAGACCGTCGGAAGCACCAGGTAGAAGGGCCACAGGCCGGCCACGAGCAGGTAGGCGCCGATGCCGCCTCCGGCGGGCAGCCGCGTCTGCAGCAGGTCTTCGAGGTGGCGCACGTCCTCGACGTGGAAGAACGCCCATGCGACACCGATGGGTCACGTAGGGGATCGCGAGCCACAGGCCCGTCTCGAGGACGTCGGCGACGCTGACGCGCCTACTCAACAGGCGGCGCGTGGCTTCCCGGACACCGGACATGTCGCCCCCTCAGACCAGCCTGCGTTGGCGCCGGACACGCATCCGGACATCGGCGAGCAGCACATAGCTGCCGCCCTGCCGGACGAAACCGGGCAGGAACCGGTTGACGAAGGCCACGAACAGGAACAGTTGCTCGAACCACCATTGCCGGGCCGGACCCCACGTGAGGCCGAGCGCGTCACGGAAGACCGGCGCCAGAAAGCCCGCGGTGAGGAACTTCAGCAGGGGCCGGAACGGCAGCCCCAGAAGCGGATTGATCATCCGCAGGTTGATCAGGTCGAGCAGGTAGGCCCGCACGACGTCGTCGACGGCCACCTGCTCGCAGGCGGTGTCCCAGTAGTCGTCGAATTGCGCCCGGGTCGGGGGCCACTGGTCCTGGCTGACCTGCAGCGTGGTTCCCAGCGGCCACGCCGAGGTGTAGAACTGCTCGGACTGCTGCGGGGTCATCTCGCCGCGCAGCAGTTGATAGGTGTCCTCGATGCCCACGAACAGGCAGGCCGCCACCCACATCTGCAGGTCCCGGTCGAATGCGTTGTAGGGCACCGGACTGTCCGGACCGGACTTCACCTGCCGGTGCGCGCCGTCGACCGCTTCCCGGAAGGCGGCCCGGTCCTCATCGGTTCCCATGACGGCGACGGCCAGGTATTGGAACGTCGTACGTGCCCGCTTCCACGGATGCTTCATCAGGGCGCCGGAGTCGACCTTGCTCTCGACGACACCGTGGCCCACGCCGGGACGCGACAACTGCATGATCACGTTGGCCGCGCCCGCGGCGAACGACCAGAAGTCCATGGCGTCGGCGGCCGTCACCGGTTCGTCGCTCCAGCGCGCGGTGCGGCGGGTGATGCGAATCCGGTTGTCGGTCATGACATGCACACGTCGGCGACCAGCAGGACGGGCCACGACACGACGGCCCAGAGGAATGCGGCCGCTTTTTCGGGTGCGCCGAGGCCGGCGAGATCGTCGGTGTGGGTCGCCGACCAGACGACGCCGAGCGCCAGGTAGGGCACCGCGGCCAGCAGCGCGGCGCCGATCCATTCGGCGACGGTCATCTCGTAGTCAAGAGCCCGGCGCAGATCGCTGAGCATGGGCGTTATGTTAATGGCGATACTCGGCGGTGTCTGCTACTCGTGCCGACTAGCGCGCACGTGATCGCGGGTTTACGGGGCAGTGTTGTGAACGATGCTCAGATCACGCCGCGAATCATGTTTCCCGCGCGCACCGACTCGAGCACGATCCGCATCGCATCGGCGCTCTGCTTCCAGGAGAACTCACCGCTGCGCACCTGGGCCTTCGCGCCGAGTTGGTCGCGCAGGACCTCGTCGCGCAGCAGGCGGTCGAGGCCGTCGACCAGGCCGTGGTGGTCGTCGACGAGCAGGCCGGTGACCCCGTCCACGACGGAGTCCGAAAGGCCACCCGATGACCGGTAGCCGATGGTGGGCACCCCGTGTTGTGCGGCCTCGACGACCGCCAGGCCCCATCCCTCTTTGCGGGACGGCAGCATGTGCACCCAGCTGCGTTGCAGCACAGCGTGTTTGGTGACGTCGTCGACGTGGCCGTGGAACGTCACCGCATCGGCGATCCCCAGGCCCTCGGCGTGGTCGACGAGGCGCTGCGCCCACCAGCCGCCTCCGAGGACGTCCAGGTGCAGGTCCGGGATCCGCTGTCGCAGATGGGCGATCGCGCCGAGCGCGTCCTCGATCTGCTTGTGCGGCACCAGCCGGGACAACACCACGACCCGTGGCGTCGCCGACCGCGGCACGGTCAACGTGTCCTCGGGCGCCGGGTCGACGCCGTTGCGGACGACGGCGACGTGGTCGGCCCTCACACCGAGCAGCGCGAGGTCACGGGCAGAGGGCAGCGACACCGTGACGTATTGGTTGTTCCGGTGGATGCGCGGCGACAGTCGCGACTCGACGAACCACCCGATGCGGCTCATCACCCGTCCGGCCACCGGCCACTGTTCCCGGTGGCAGTGGTGCACCAGGACGACCGCGCGCCGGCCGTACACCAGCCGGGACAGGAAGGGCAGCCCGTTCTGCGTGTCGACGACGACGTCGGGACGCACGTGGCGCAGCGGACCGAGACCGAGCATCGCTGCCGCCATCGCCAGGCCGGCCCGCACGTACACCGAGTAGCGCCCGCCGAAGCGCTGGATCTGCACCCCGTCGACGGTTTCCCGGCGGGCGGCGCCGGGATAGTGGGCGGTGCGCAGCGTGACCTGCACGCCGGACTCGGCGAGTTGCGCACCGATGCGCTGCAGGTAGGTCTCACTGCCGCCGCCCTGAGGGTGACCGGTGTCGCGCCAGCACAGCATCAGCACCGAACGCACCGGCCGGTGGGTCGACGGATCGGGGTGGTCGGACATCGGGTTCAGACTAGCCGCGTCCTAGGGTGGCCGAGATGGCGGCAACGGACCTTCTGGCACGGCGGGCGACGCTGTCGCGGTCGGTGCGCCTGCTTGCCGAGTTCCGCTTCGAGCAGAGCGACCCGGACCGGTTCTACGGCGCCCTGGCCGCCGACACGGTCGCGATGGTGGCCGACCTGTGGACGTCGGTCGACGGTTCCCCCGCGACCGGCCTGACCGTGCTGGATGTCGGCGGCGGCCCCGGCTATTTCGCGTCGGCCTTCACCGACGCCGGACTGCGCTACATCGGCGTCGAACCCGACCCTCGCGAGATGCACGCCGCGGCACCGCGACTGCACCGCCCCGCGGGGGTGTTCGTCAGGGCGTCGGGCACCGCGCTGCCGTTCGCCGACGGCAGCGTCGACATCTGCCTGTCGTCCAACGTCGCCGAGCACGTCGCCGAACCCTGGCGGCTGGGCGACGAGATGCTGCGGGTCACCAGGCCGGGCGGGCTCGTGATCCTGTCCTACACCGTGTGGCTCGGCCCGTTCGGCGGGCACGAGATGGGGTTGACGCATTACCTCGGCGGCCGCCGGGCCGCGGACCGATACGCGCGCAAGCACGGCCGCCGACCGAAGAACGACTACGGCTCGTCGTTGTTCGCGGTGCATGCGCGCGACGGCCTGAGATGGGCGGCCGGCACCGGCGCCCTGGTCGCCGCATTTCCCCGCTACCACCCTCGATGGGCGTGGGGGCTGACGAAGGTGCCGGTCCTGAGGGAATTCACGGTGAGCAACCTGGTGCTGGTGCTTCGGCCGTCCTGATCCGTGGACTGCAACAGGTTCTCGTTTTCTCCTGCGATCGGTAATGTGACCCTCATGACACCGCGCACGCAAGGAGCAAAATGACCCAGAGCACCTCGTTCAAGACACCCGACGCGGCAGCGGAGTATCAGACTCAGTGGGACAAGCTGTTCATCGGCGGCAAGTGGGTCGAGCCGGCCACCTCGGATGTGATCGAGGTGCACTCCCCCGCCACCGGCGAACTGGTCGGCAAGGTGCCGCTGGCGTCGGAGGCGGACGTCGACGCCGCCTGCGCGGCCGCCCGTAAGGCGTTCGACGAGGGACCGTGGCCGCAGATGTCGCCGGCCGAGCGCGCGGAGATCCTCGGCCGCGCCGTGAAGCTCATGGAGGAGCGCGGCGACGAGCTGAAGTTCCTGTTGGCCGCCGAGACCGGCCAGCCGCCGACGATCGTCGACATGATGCAGTACGGCGCCGCGATGTCGTCGTTCAACTACTACGTCGGTGCCGCGGACAAGTTCACCTGGCAGGAGATCCGCGACGGCATCTACGGCCAGACCCTCGTGGTCAAGGAGCCGATCGGGGTCGTCGGCGCCGTCACCGCATGGAACGTGCCGTTCTTCCTGGCGGCCAACAAGCTCGGCCCCGCGCTGCTGGCGGGCTGCACCGTCGTGCTCAAGCCGGCCGCCGAGACACCGCTTTCGGTGTTCGCGATGGCCGAGATGTTCGCCGAGGCCGGGCTGCCCGAGGGCGTGCTCTCGATCGTGCCCGGCGGGCCGGAGACCGGCCGCGCGCTGACGGCCAACCCGGAGCTGGACAAGTTCACGTTCACCGGCAGTTCGGGGGTCGGCAAGGAGATCGGCAAGCTCGCCGCCGAGCGGCTCAAGCCGTGCACGCTGGAGCTGGGCGGCAAGTCGGCGGCCATCATCCTCGAAGACGCCGACCTCGATTCCACGCTGCCGATGCTGGTGTTCTCCGGGCTGATGAACTGCGGCCAGGCCTGCGTCGGGCAGACCCGCATCCTGGCGCCCCGGTCCCGCTACGACGAGGTCGTGGAGAAACTCGGGGAAGCTGTCCGAAATATGCCGATCGGGCTGCCCGATGACCCCGCCGCGATGATCGGCCCGCTGATCTCCGAGAAGCAGCGCGAGCGCGTCGAGGGCTACATCAAGAAGGGCATCGACGAGGGCGCCCGTGTGGTCACCGGCGGTGGCCGGCCCGACGGGCTCGACGGGGGCTGGTTCGTCCGGCCGACGGTGTTCGCCGACGTCGACAACTCGATGACCATCGCCCAGGAGGAGATCTTCGGACCCGTCCTGGCGGTGATCCCCTACGAGGACGAGGACGACGCGGTGCGCATCGCCAACGACTCGGTGTACGGCCTGGCTGGCAGCGTCTACACGACCGACAACGACAAGGCCCTGCAGATCGCGCGCAAGATCCGCACCGGCACCTACGCGGTCAACATGTACGCGTTCGATCCCGGCGCCCCGTTCGGCGGCTTCAAGAACTCCGGCATCGGCCGGGAGAACGGTCCCGAGGGCATCGAGGCGTACACCGAGGCCAAGAGCATCCTGCTGCCGTTCGGCTACACCCCCGCGACCTGACGCTCGAGACGGGCTGGCGCATCGGGGCCTCAGTCCATCGGGAACGAGTGGTGCTCGTGCGCCACGAGCCAGCGGCCGTCGACCTTGCACAGCCCCATCGTGATCCGCAACCGGACATCAGGATTGGCGGCGAGGTCCTCGGGCGCCCCGCAGCGCAGCAGCGCGTACGCGAACGCGACGGGGTGGCCCGCGGTGACTTCGAGTTCGAGCAGTTCGAAGACGGCTCCGCCGGGGATCCATGCTCGTCAACGCCGAGGTCGCCACCGCAGCCACCTGGGACGCGGCCCGCGCCGAAGATCTCGACAGCGCCTTCTTCCCCGCCGCCGTCGCCGCCGCGCTGGCGATCCGGGCGCAGGTGTTCAACGCGCAGAACAACATTCAGCTGCACGGCGGCATCGGTTTCACGTGGGAACACGACTGCCACCTCTACCTGCGCCGGGCCCGAATGCTGGCCGCGCTGATGGCCGACGGTGCCGACCCGCTCGTCGACGTCGTCGAAGGGCAGCGCAGCGGGCAGGGGCGCTCATCGTCGTTCACCCTGCCCCCGGAGTCCGATGAGTACCGCAGCCAGGCGCGGGACGCGGCGGCCACCGCCCGGTTGCTGCCTGCCGACCGGCAGCGGGACTTCCTCGTCGAGTCCGGGTACCTGGTGCCGCACTGGCCCAAGCCCTGGGGGCGCGGCGCCGACGTGCTCGAACAACTGGTCATCGAGGAGGAGTTCGCCGACATCGACCGCCCCGACATGGGGATCACCGGCTGGGTGGCGCTGACGATCGCCCAGGCGGGCACCGACGAGCAGCGGGAGCGCTGGGTCGAGCCGGTGTTGCGGGGCCAGGTGATGTGGTGCCAGCTGTTCTCCGAGCCGGGGGCGGGATCGGACGCGGCGGCCGTGCGCACGTCGGCCAAGAAGGTGGACGGCGGCTGGCGGGTCACCGGGCAGAAGGTCTGGACGAGCCTGGCGCACCTGTGCCAGTGGGGTCTGGCCACGGTGCGCACCGATCCCGACGCCGCCAAGCACGCCGGTGTGACGATGATGGCGATCGACATGAACGCCGAAGGGGTGACGGTGAATCCGTTGCGGGGACTCACCGGTGACTCGCACTTCAACGAGGTGTTCTTCGACGACGTGTTCGTGCCGGATGAAGATGTCGTCGGCGATGTGAACAAGGGCTGGCTGGTGGCCCGCGCGACGCTGGGCAACGAGCGTGTCTCCATCGGCGGAGGTTCCGGGGCGCCCACCGGCACCACCCCGGACCATCTGGTCAAGCTGCTCGACAGCTCCCCGGCGGCAGCCATGCACACGCTGCGCGCCGGCGAGGTGATCGCCGAGATCCACACGCTGCGGCTGCTCAACCTGCGCCGGGCCACCCGGGCCATCGCAGGCGCCGAGCCCGGACCGGAGGGCAACGTGACGAAGCTGCTGGTCGCCGAGTCCGGCCAGCGGCTCACCGAGCTGGCATTCGAGTTGGCGGGCACCGCCGCGGTGGTCGAGCAGACACCGCAGCTGACCCGTAGTTACCTGGGCAACCGCGCGATGACCATCGCGGGGGGCACCTCCGAGATCACCCGGAACACGATCGCCGAGCGGATCCTCGGGTTGCCGCGCGACCCCCTGCTTCGGTGATCGGCGCCGCTCCCCCCAGGGGTGTGCGCATACTGGTCGGGTGCCCAAGAGCAGGATCCGTCCGGACTTCCATCCCGAGTTGCGGCGCAGCGCCCGGTTGCTGCCGAAGCAGTTGATCACCCCCCTGACGCTGCCGTTCATCCGGGCGGCGAGCCGCCTGATGTGGCGGAACACCCCCGACGGCCCCGACGCACCAGAGGTGCTCACGCTGCCCTCCGGCGTCGGGGTGCGGCTGTACCGCCCCGCCGGGGCGTCCGGTCGGGGTCCGGCGCTGCTGTGGATCCACGGCGGCGGCTTCGTCATCGGTGACGCCGCCCAGGACGACGTGCTGTGCCGCCGGTTCGCCCGCGAGCTCGGCGCCACCGTGGCGTCGGTGAACTATCGCCTGGCGCCCGAGCATCCCTACCCGGCACCCGTCGAGGACTGCTACTCGGCGCTGACCTGGCTGAGCGCGCTGCCCTCCGTGGATGCCGCGCGGGTCGCGATCGGCGGAGCCAGCGCAGGCGGCGGGCTGGCAGCCGCGCTGGCGCTGCTGACCCGTGAACGTGGCCAGATCCCTTTGGCGGCACAGCTTCTCGTCTATCCGATGATCGACGACCGCGCCGCGGCGCGCACCGACCTCGACAACCCGGGACACCGGCTGTGGAACCAGTCGAGCAACAAGTTCGGCTGGCGCGCCTACCTCGGTGACGCCGATCCGGAGGTCGCCGTCCCCGCGCGCCGCACCGACCTCGCCGGACTGCCGCCTGCCTGGATCGGCGTCGGGACACTGGACCTCTTCCACGACGAGGACCTCGCCTACGGCGAGCGGTTACGGGCCGCCGGGGTGCCGTGCGAGGTCATGGTGGTCGAATGCGCATTCCACGGCTTCGACGGCATCGCGCCGAAAGCCGATGTGTCGCAGTCGTTCTTCGCCAGTCAGTGCGCGCTGCTGAGAACGGCGTTCACGCCCGCGGCGGCCTGACCTCTTTCAGCACCGTTCGAAGACGACCTCACCGGCGATGACGGTCGCGGCCACCAGGCCTGAGACCAGCTCACCCAGCGCCTCGGCCGGCGGCGCCGACAACACGCACAGGTCGCCGGGCGCTCCCGACTCGACCCGGCGGCGCGACGCGGGCCGAACCGGCTCACCGAGGAACATCGCCAACGCCTCTGGCGCCGAGACACGTTCGGCCTCCCCCAGAACCGCACCAGAGGCGGTGCGGCGGTGCACCGCCGCGCGCATCGCCGCCCACGGATCCGCGTCGCCG
>Ga0209347_1005173_pt1 | contig 12714 bp, 13 predicted proteins | sample AutmiccommuBRH23_FD_187382 | JGI IMG/M metagenome (GOLD analysis project Ga0209347, IMG submission 187382) | Deep subsurface microbial communities from Mt. Terri, Switzerland - Autotrophic microbial communities BRH/23 (SPAdes) (version 2) | ecosystem: Environmental > Aquatic > Deep subsurface >... | reverse complement strand
CTTCACTGCCTGCGAGTTATAAAAACCACGTGCATTGATCAGATCCACATCCACACCCACATTCAGTGATTTCCCGAAATTGGTTGTGATACGCGCATCCAGACGCTCCTCATTGGTCTGCTTCCCCGTACCGCGCTGAAAATTAATCTTCGAATAGGGTACACGCGTGTTGACGAAAAGAAGCTTCTCAGGATCCTTCAGATAGAGGTAGTGCGCATCATTGAAGACAAAGGTCTCTGTCTCCCCCCGATCGAAAAAGATCTTGGAGATGGCCGGCGACCCCAGGGGTGCAAGGAAACCCATCGCCACGGACTGCCCGTCGGGAAGGGTTGTCTGCTGGTAATTGTGCAGCAACGTATCCGATATAGCAGGCAGACGGTTAGCGGTGCGGGCATCCAGTTTCCATATGGTCATCCGCGCCAGCCGCAACAATGAGTCGGCTTCTGCACCATGGTCGTTGATCAGGTGATCGAGATGCGTCGATTGTCGCTGAGTAGGGTCCAGTGAGTCGGGTTGCAGTGGTTCGCGTGGCAGCAGATCGAGAGAGTCGGGATTGGTAGTGATTTGCGATGAGTCGGGCATGATGATGCGGGCCTGTGGGTAAGCAGTCGCGATGCATAACATCGTCGCCAGAAATGATATGAACAGCTTATTTTTCATCGGGTGCAAACGTACAAAAAAAAACGCCACAGAGCGATAGTCTGCGCTGTTTTTATACGGTTTTTGAGAATTTTTAGGATGTAGCATGAGATCATAAATAAAGGGTCATCTGCTTATGTTATTCAGTGATACCCATTTTTCTCATCAGAAAGCTGGCATTCATATTGATGGCAATACCTTCCTGCAGTTGATAGTCAAAAGTCAGGAGATCGTCCTCTATGGCAGCATCGAAATGATAATTTTTTATCTGAGCAGGAAATTCATTTTCCAGCTCACCCAGTGAGAGATCATGGGTAGCAATGATCCCGTTCCCGCTGAGGGTGATTAATCTTTTCACCAGCGCCAGAGACCCTTTTTTCTTATCCTCGGAATTCGTTCCTTTGAGTATCTCGTCGAGAATAATGAAGAGGCCCTCCTCCCCCGCCTCCAGCCGCTCTATGATCATCTTCAGCCGTTTCAGCTCCGCGAAGAAGTAGGATTCGTGGTTCACCAGCGAGTCGGCCGTCCTGAGGTTGGTCAACAGACTTCCGGGATAAAACTCCATCTTTTGGGCACAGACGGGCATCCCGACAGAAGCCATCACATGATTGATGCCTATCGTCCGCAGATAGGTACTTTTTCCTGCCATATTGGCTCCGGTGACGATCATGAAGAATGATTTCCGTGAGATAGCGATATCATTTTTCACACATTGATCCCTGTGGATGAGTGGATGTCCCAACCCCTTACCCACAAAACAATAACTGTCGGACACAACAGGATAGGTGTAATCGGGATGATTGACAGCAAATGTACCCGCGGAAATAAGTGCATCCACCTCTGCCAAAACAGAGAACCAGTCATCGATATGCCCCCCATGACTTTTCATCCAGCACTCAATGTTCAATGTATACCGTGTGGTCCATAGTAGCAGGGGGTTCAGGAAGAGTATGGCAATGGTAAAGCCCAGGTCGAGGTTATGGCAGTACTCCGACAGTTCTTTGATAGCGAGCGAGGCTTTTTGATGCGTTGTAAGTCGTTGTTGAAGCGACTGCAGCTGGTCCGATTCGAACGTCTCCTCCTCCATAACCTTTAGCAGACCGGCATAAGCATTCAGTCTCTTCGATTTTTTATCAAACAGGAGCCAGGTCTCTTTCACCTTTTTAAATGACACAAGCGAAAGGATCAGCGTGAAGAGATAAAGATAAAAGAAGAGGCTTCCCGGTAGGATCTTCATCAGCCATAGCGCGGCATAGATCAGATAGAGAGAGGGGGTTGCCCAGACGGCTATTTTCCAGAAGAGGTGATGGCGCAATCTCTTCCCGGGATCGGTGACGGGGAGGTAATCCCCCTGACTGAGATCAGCAGAGGCTGTTTTCATGCCGGCGACCCGGAAACGAAGAGAAAAATCTTCTTTTCCCGCTAGCTCCCTGATGGCCTCCTGTCGTTTTTCAATCGCCTCTTTTTTCTTTAAGGGCGAGAGGATCATCTCTGACAGCTTCTCCTTGCCGACAGAGAGAACTGTTCTGTTGATCTGCTGAAAAACAGATCTCTCACCAAAGATATCCAGATCAAAACTAAATGTATGGGTAGCGTCTGTCTTCTCAGGGGCACCATCAAAAACCGAGAAATCGTGATCAAACGCTTTCAGCTCATTCACTGCGATATGAAACAGAAATTCCTCCGCCTCCTTCTCCTCCAGCAATTGATTGTGCTTCTTCATCAGCAGGATAAATAAGACAAAAGTGAGGAGCAGCAGAAGGGCGAGCAGGTTTAAATGGTGTACCAACATATAGACCATGATCACTGCACCGATGAAAACGACCAGCCGGACCGTTCCGATAAGGTAAACCTGTTTTTCCAGACGGTTGATTTTTTGCCTGCAATCATCTGCCAATGCCCTGTAGGATTGAATTCTATGCTGTATGGTCATCTTATGTAAGTTATATTTATCGGAGAGGTTCTTTCTTATTCCGTATGCTGTCGTCACAAATGTATGACATTCCCATGAAATCACATCTGTGCATAAACGGAAATATAACCGTTCTGTTCATTTTTGGAAGTGATTACACCTCTCTCCGGAAAAAAATTTCTCTATATTGTGTAATTAAAATAAATCCATTATCTTTGTTGCATCAAAACAATAAAATGATACAAAACATGTTCCATCATCATCATTTTCATACTTGCAGTCAGGCGAGATGAGATAGATATGTACGAACGTTAAAGTCTATATTTATACACCCGTCTGAATAACATCAGGCGGGTTTTTTATTCAAACCGACTGATCTTATTCGACAAAACGAACAGACCAATGGAAAAAATTAAAATTGCGATCCAGAAAAGCGGCCGTCTGAGTGAGAAATCGCTCGATCTGCTCACCGAGTGCGGCATTAGAGTATCTAACGGCAACCGCAAGCTAAAGACCGATGCACGTAACTTCCCCATGGAGATCTTCTTTCTTCGTGATGATGATATCCCGCAATATGTGGAACAGGGTGTAGCCGACATCGGCATCCTGGGTGAGAATGAAGTGTGGGAGAAAGAGAAGGATGTAGAGGTGGTGGAGAAGCTGGGCTTCGGCAACTGCCGTCTCTCGCTGGCCATACCGAAGGACGAACAGTACACGGGACTGGATTATTTCAACGGCAAGCGTATTGCTACCAGCTATCCCAGGACGCTTGGTAAGTTCTTTAAGGTGAAGGGCATCGATGTGACGATCGAAGAGCTGGGAGGCAGCGTGGAGATCGCCACCGGCATCGGCCTGGCCGACGGTATCTTCGATATCGTCAGCACCGGCAGCACGCTGATCATGAACGGACTGAAGGAGGCGGAGACGATCATCAAAAGTGAAGCGGTGCTGATCAGCAACAAGAACCTCTCCCCGGCGAAAGCAGCACTGCTGGAGCAGCTGCTGTTCCGCATCAAGTCATTCAAAAACGGACAGGGTAAGAAATATGTACTGCTGAACGCCCGCAACGAAGTGATCCCCGACATCGTGAGACTGCTGCCCGGCATGCGCTCCCCCAGCATCCTCCCCCTGGCTGATGAAGGGTGGAGCAGCGTTCACTCGGTGATCAGTGACGATCACTTCTGGGAGATCATCGACGAGCTCAAAAGGCACGGTGCGGAAGGTATCCTCGTTGTTCCGATTGAGAAAATGATACTTTAATAACAGCTTATCTGATGATGCCTGTTGCAGCGAACGGATACCCAGGCAATAAACTGAGGTCTCGAAAAACAATTTCAATCAATGATTCGTATAAACCGATTTCGCTGAAAGGAACATCAACCCGGGCAACAAGGCTGAATGCTAATAGCTGATCGCTGAATGCTGATTGCTTATTTCTAAAAACTAAAGAAAATGAAAACAATATCCAATCCCTCCCAAAGCAAATGGCCAAAGCTGGCCGAACGCCCGCTGATCAAGCAGCGCAAGCTGATGGACACGGTAGAGAAGATGTTCTACAATATCAATCGTAAGGGAGACAAGGCGGTGCTCTCCTACAGCAGTCAATTTGATTATGCCGGTCAGCAGTCGCTGGAGGTGGACCCGGAGAGTGTCGCCAATGCAGGTGCGGTGATTCCGGAGCGCCTCAAACAGGCTATTGAGCTGGCAAGGAGAAACATCGAGACATTTCACCTGTCACAACGGGAAGAGGTACGTAAGGTGGAGACAGCCCCCGGCGTGGTCTGCTGGCGCGAGTCACGTCCCATCGAACGTGTGGGCATCTATATTCCCGGCGGCACCGCCCCGCTCTTCTCAACCGTGCTGATGCTTGCAGTGCCGGCAAAGATAGCAGGCTGCAGTGGGATCGTGCTCTGCACCCCGCCCAACGAAAAGGGAGAGATCCATCCCGCCATCCTCTACGCAGCCTGGCTGACAGGGGTCACGAAGATATTCGCTGTGGGAGGTATCCAAGCCATCGGCGCCATGACCTTCGGTACGGAGAGCATCCCCCGGGTGGATAAGATTTTCGGTCCCGGCAACCAGTACGTGATGGCGGCCAAACGCTCCGCACAGTTCTACGGCGTGGCCATTGACATGCCTGCGGGACCCAGCGAGCTGCTGGTGATAGCCGACAGCAGCTGCAACCCCGCCTTCGTGGCTGCCGACCTGCTGTCGCAGGCCGAGCATGGTCCGGATAGTCAGGTGATCCTGCTCTCCGACAGCAAGAAGGTGATCAAAGCGGTGAACAATGAGCTTGACCTGCAGCTGGCAATCCTGCCCCGGGAGGAGCTTGCCACACAGGCACTCAGGAACAGCAGGGCGATTCTCTTCAGGGACCTGAACGATTGTATCGCTTTCAGCAATCACTATGCCCCGGAACACCTGATCATCGCGACAGAGAACCCTGTGCTGGTAAGCCGCGATGTGGTGAATGCCGGCTCGGTCTTCCTCGGCAATTACAGCTGTGAGAGCGCCGGCGACTATGCCAGCGGTACCAACCATACGCTGCCCACCAGCGGCAATGCCAGGGCCTACAGCGGCGTCTCCCTCGACAGCTTCGTGAAAAAGATTACCTTCCAGCATCTCAGCGAGGAGGGTATCACCAGCATCGGCCACGCCGTGGAGACGATGGCGGAGGAGGAACAGCTGTTCGCCCACAAGAATGCAATGACGCTGCGCCTGGGAGCCGTCACCGCCACACAACTGCAGGCAGCCACAGAGATCACTCCGGAAAACAGCACAGAAGAAGAAAAAGATGAAACATTTTGATTTACAATCGCTGGTACGTCCCAATATATGGGCATTAAAGCCCTACTCCAGCGCCCGTGATGAGTTTACCGGGGAGGAGGGCATCTTTCTCGATGCCAACGAGAACCCTTTCGGCAAGAAGAACCGTTATCCCGACCCGCACCAGCGGACGCTGAAAAGCGCGCTGTCGGAGAGAAACCATATCCCCGTAGAAAATATCTTCATCGGCAACGGCAGCGACGAGGTGATCGACCTGGTCTACCGTATCTTCTGCGAGCCCGCCCGCGATCGCGTCATCCTCTGTCCCCCCACCTACGGGATGTATGAGGTGTCGGCCAACATCAATAATGTGGAGGTGATACATGTTCCTCTCACTGATGATTTCGAGCTGAACATCGATGAGATACTGTCATGTGATGCCAGGTGCCTCTTCGTCTGCTCTCCCAATAACCCATCCGGAAACCGGCTGAAGAACGTGGAGCGGCTGCTGGAGGAGTTCAGGGGTATCCTGGTGGTCGATGAGGCCTATATCGATTTCTGTGCTGACAGAAGCTTCAGGGAACAGCTTCCGCAATACCCCAACCTGATCGTTATGCAGACGTTCAGCAAAGCGTGGGCGCTGGCCAGTGCACGCGTGGGGGTGGCTTATGCATCTGCTGATATCATCGGGTTGATGGACAGGACGAAGCCACCCTACAATGTGAGTGCATTCAATCAGGAGGAGGCGCTCAAAGCACTCTCCAAACCGGTGAAGCATCAATACAGGCTCGATCTGATCCTGCAGGAGAGGGCACTGCTCGAAAAAAAGCTGGCACAATTGTCGTTGGTACACCGTGTCTATCCCTCCGATGCCAATTTCCTGCTGATGGAGGTGACCGATGCCGACAAGCTGTACCATTACCTGGTGCACAAGAAGGTGATCGTGAGGAACCGCAGCAGCGTGGTCCGCAACTGCCTCCGTATCACGGTGGGCACTCCGGCGGAGAACAGGGTACTGCTGAAGGAACTGCAGGACTATAATAATCAGACAAGATAAAAACAGAGATAGGTTTTACTTCCTCTCACCCAAACAGCCTGAGTGACAGAAATAGGACAATAAATAGAAAAAAAAACAGATGAAGAAAGTACTTTTCATAGACCGCGACGGGACGCTGATCAGGGAGCCGGAAGATGAGCAGATCGACAGCCTGGAGAAGCTGGAGTTCTATCCCGGCGTATTTCAGTACCTCGCGCGCATCGCCGCCGAGCTGGAGTATGAGCTGGTGATGGTCACCAACCAGGACGGCCTCGGCACCGACTCCTTCCCCGAAGAAACATTCTGGCCCACCCACAATAAGGTCATCAAAGCCTTCGAGAATGAGGGGGTACGCTTCAGCGAGATACTGATCGACCGCTCCTTCCCGCAGGAGCACCTGCCCACCCGCAAACCGGGCACGGGCATGCTCACCCACTACCTTAAGGGCGCATATGACCTGGCGAACTCCTTCGTGATAGGTGACAGGATGACGGATATACAACTGGCTCATAATATGAATTGTAAATCAATTTTATTAAGTGATGGTTTACATCCTTAAACCACCCTTTGCACCACTTCATGGGGTGAGATCTACCGTTTCCTGCAAGCCACACCGCGCACCGGGAAGGTACATCGCAAGACCTCCGAGACAAATATACTGGTAGAGGTCAACCTCGACGAGAGCGGGCAGAGCGCTATCTCCACGGGACTGGGATTCTTCGACCATATGCTGGAGCAGATCGCACGTCACGGCAACATCCGCCTGAAGATTGAGGTGAAGGGCGATCTCCATATCGATGAACATCACACCATTGAAGATACCGGTATCGCTCTGGGAGAAGCATTTCTTCAGGCGCTGGGACAGAAAAAGGGAATCTCCCGCTACGGCTTTATGCTCCCCATGGATGACTGTCTCGCGCAGGCGGCCATCGACTTCGGAGGTCGTCCCTGGCTGGTGTGGGAGGCCGCTTTCCAACGTGAGCAGGTGGGCGATGTGCCCACCGAGATGTTCATGCACTTCTTCAAGTCGTTCAGCGACAGTGCGAAGTGCAACCTCAACATCAAAGCCGAAGGAGAGAACGAACACCATAAGATAGAGGCGATCTTCAAAGCCTTTGCCCGCGCGGTGAAGATGGCAGTGAAGCGGGGCGAGACAGAAGGTATCCCAAGTACGAAAGGAGTTTTGTAAAAGCGGTCAGCTTTTGAATCAACACATTGACACACTAGCATATTTGCATATTTAATTATGATTGCAATTATAAAATATAACGCGGGCAATATCACCTCGGTAGAAAATGCGGTAAAACGCCTCGGCTACGCCTGCAAGGTGACGGACGACAAGGAGGAGATCAGGCATGCAGAGAAGGTGATTTTTCCCGGCGTTGGAGAAGCCAAATCGGCAATGATCTACCTGAAAGAAAGAGGATTGGACAGGGTTATTCAATCGTTACTTCAGCCCACGCTGGGTGTCTGCCTGGGGCTGCAGCTGATGTGCTCCCACTCAGAAGAGGGGGACACCCTCTGTCTGGGTATCTTTGATGCGGGTGTAAAAAAGTTCCCTTCAACGGATATTGTCCCCCACATGGGATGGAACAATCTGAGGGATATGCAGAGCCCCCTTTTCACCGGTTTCGGCAAAGAGCATACTGTCTATTTCGTGCACAGCTATTATGCCGAGATCTGCGGTCAGACCATCGCTACAAGCGATTACATCCTACCCTTCAGTGCAGCCATACAAAAGGACAATTTTTACGCCACGCAGTTCCATCCCGAGAAGTCGGGCAGCGTAGGTGAACAGATATTGAAGAATTTTTTAGAATTATGAGAATCATCCCCGCTATTGATATCATCGACGGTAAGTGCGTGCGCCTGACGAAAGGCGACTACAGCACCCAAAAAACCTATCGCGACAACCCGCTGGATGTCGCCAGGGAGTTCGAAGAGCACGGCATACAGTACCTGCATCTGGTAGACCTCGACGGTGCAAAATCGAAACATATCGTCAACCACCGCGTGCTGCAGGAGATCGCCACGAAGACATCGCTGAAGATCGATTTCGGCGGCGGCATCAAATCGGACGAGGATGTACGTATCGCCTTCGACAACGGCGCCGCCCAGATCACCGGCGGCAGCATCGCCCAGCAGCAGCCGGCACTCTTTAAGCAGTGGCTCACGACCTACGGAGCCGACAAGATCATCCTGGGTGCAGACAGTCACCACAGGAAGATCGCCACCAACGGCTGGCAGCAGCAGTCGCAGGAGGATGTGGTCGATTTTATCGCCGCCTACGGGAAAGAGGGTGTCCGCTATGTGATCTGCACCGATATCGCCAAGGATGGCATGCTGGAGGGTCCCTCCTCCGGGCTCTACAAAGAGATTATCGCCAGGACGGACATAGAGCTTATCGCCAGCGGAGGGATCACCTCGATAGAAGATCTACGCACAATGCAACAGATCGGCTGTGAGGGTGCCATCATCGGCAAAGCCATTTATGAAGGAAAGATAGAACTGAAAGAGTTGAGAGATTTTATTATAAGAAATTAAAGCTGAGAGCTGAAAGCTAAAACACAAACCACTGCAATCTCAACACCGGCTAAGAAGCTGAGTGCTAAGTGCTGAGAACTGAACGCTGAACATTAACAGCTTACCGCTTACCGCTTATAGCTTATTGCTTATTGCTTATAGCTTATAGCTTATACTTAGAACTTACAATATGCTAAAAAAAAGAATTATCCCCTGCCTCGACATCAAGGATGGGCGAACCGTGAAAGGGATCAACTTCGTAGAACTGCGTGATGCAGGTGATGCCGTGGAGCTGGCCAAGCGCTATGTGGTTGAGGGTGCCGACGAGCTGGTCTTCCTCGATATCACTGCAACGGTGGAGAACCGCAAGACGCTCACCGAGCTGGTACGCCGTGTGGCTGCAGAGATCAACATACCCTTTACGGTGGGTGGTGGCATCAGTTCACTGGAGGATGCACAGGCCATTATCAGGGCGGGTGCCGACAAGGTGAGCCTTAACTCCTCGGCAGTAGATCACCCTGAGCTCCTCACCGAGATTGCCTCACAGTTTGGTAGCCAGTGCGTGGTGCTGGCCATCGACACCAAGCTGGTCGACGGGGAGTGGATGGTCTATGTGCATGGGGGAAGGACCCCTACCCTGCTCCGCACGCTCGACTGGGCAAGGGAAGGAGAGAAACGCGGTGCAGGAGAGATCCTGCTCACCTCGATGAACAACGACGGTACCAGAGATGGTTTCGCAATCGATATCACACGCAGCGTAAGCGACACCGTCAACATCCCCGTCATCGCCTCCGGCGGAGCGGGAACGATGGCACACTTCGCCGAAGTGTTCATGCAGACGAGGGCGAGCGCAGCGCTGGCAGCCAGCATCTTCCACTTCGGTGAGATACCGATCCCCACATTGAAACAATATTTAAAAGAACAAAACATACAGATACGATGACAATAGATTTTGAAAAATCCGGAGGATTGATCCCGGTGGTGATACAGCATGCCCACACACTACAGGTGCTGATGCTGGGTTATATGAACGAAGAGGCACTGGAGAAGACAAAAGCTGAAGGAAAAGTAACCTTTTACAGCCGCAGCAAACAGCGATTGTGGACCAAAGGAGAGAGCTCAGGAAATTTTCTCACCGCCGATGAGATACTGATCGACTGCGACAGCGATACGATCCTGATCAAGGCAATACCCGCGGGACCGACATGCCACACCGGCAGCACCTCCTGCTTTAAGGAGGAAACACCCAAAGGATTTGTCTATGAGCTGGAGAGCGTGATTGAACAGCGCATTGCTGAGAAGAGTGAAGGATCCTACACCTCCAGGTTGTTTAATATGGGTGTTAACAAAGTGGCGCAGAAGGTGGGTGAAGAGGCAGTGGAGCTGGTGATCGAGTCGAAGGACGACAATATCGACCTGTTCAGGAACGAGGCGGCCGATCTGCTCTATCACTATCTTATCCTACTGAAGACGAAGAATCTGAAGCTTGAGGATATTGAAGAGGTGCTGAAGGGAAGACATAAATGAGTTGGGATTTGGGATTTGGGATTTGGGAGCTTACAGCTTATAGCTTATCGCTTATCGCTCATCGCTCATTTTTCACCCTCTTCCCGACGATCCAAACCTTCTGACCATCTGCCAGGGTGGTGGCAAAGAGATAACGCTCTCCCCCATCCTTCAGTCCTGTTTTCCTGCGGATTTCTGCAACGCTTATCGGGTAATTGCGCACGGAGATATTCACTTGTTCCGTCTCTGAGACAAAACGGCGTATATTTTTCTTGTTGGGTACAATCACCTCATCAATAGTAAATATACGTCCGGGAAAATCGGCCACGAGCAGATCTGAAGTGTAGAGATGGCTGTGTCTGTGCAGTTTTTTCACCTGATAACCATTGGCCACCGCGTTAAAAGCACCCACTTTCATTACTGATGCATTGGGCTCATAGAGGTAGCTGCCGGGCTGTGATGTCAACACCGCCTCCTGCGTTTCCTCCTCACGGGTAAAGCAAAAAACCTCCTTCTCACCCCCTTTATGCAGGTTCACAGCGTGGTAACGGCACTCTCCAGCATCTTTCGAGAGGATTAGAAGCAGTTCTTTGCATTCGTTCTCCACCGAGACGACATGCACCTCGCTCACGTCACCCACTGTTTTCATGGCAAGGGAGATGTCCAGCATCGGTGAATACTTGATCATCACCCTGTCCGCCTTCTCCAGCAGCAGATCTTTCAGCTGTGTCAGGTCGGGAGAGCAATCTTCCATACGAAAAACCTTCCTTCCCCCCTCATCCCTGCGCGATGGATCCAGGTAGATCAGGTCGGCCTTCTCCATCTGAGACAGATAATCCTCGCTTTTCCCGTGTAGCACCGTGGCATGATTCAGTCCCAGCATTTCGAAGTTATGTGTTGCTATCCGGCAGAGCTCTTCGTTCTGCTCGAGGTAAATAGCGTGGCTGAAGCGGGCGTACAGGAAAGAAAAATCGACCCCCATACCGCCGGTGAGATCCACAAAACGCGCTTTCCCTTCCTGTACCAGCGATGCTTTGTACCTCGCCGTCATCTCCGATGAAGCCTGCTCCAGGGAGAGATGCAGCGGGTAGACGATCTCCCCGATCCGGTACCACGATGGTATTTTATGTTTCGCCGTTTGTCGTCCCGCAACCTGCGCCATCAGAAATGGCATATCCTCCCCCGAAAACCGAAGTGCCAGATCGCGCACATCTTCATTCTCGTGAGCAGAGATAAACTCCTGCTGTGTGAGGGATAGCTTCATAACAAAAAAAAGAACAACCTACTTAAGCAAGCAGGCTGTCCTTATCAACTAATAATTATTTTATGGTCCACGTTTCCTTTTACCGGATCCGGTCAGGGCTATTAAGCTTCGGCCTGTACCTGCGGCTGTACCGACACGAATGAGCGGTTGTCTCTTCTCTTACGGAAGACAACTACACCATCGGTCAGAGCGAACAGTGTATGGTCTTTTCCCATACCGACATTTTCTCCGGGATGGTGAACCGTTCCGCGCTGACGCACGAGAATGTTACCTGCCCTTGTGGCTTCACCACCGAATATCTTAACGCCCAATCGTTTACTTTCCGATTCACGGCCGTTCTTCGAACTACCAACACCTTTTTTATGTGCCATTTTCTTCTGATTTTAACTGATTAAGCTATAATTTCCTTTATTCTCACTTCAGAAAACTGTTGACGGTGTCCGTTTAATTTTCTGTAACCTTTTCTTCTTTTCTTCTTGAAAATGAGAACTTTGTCTCCTTTTACATGCGAAAGAATCTCTAACACTACTTTTGCTCCTTCAATTACGGGCGAACCAACGGTTATCGCGCCGTCATTATCAATAAGCATCACTTTATCAAACTCCACTTTTGCACCCTGATCGGCGTTGATTCTGTGGACGAATAATCGTTGGTCCTGCTGTACTTTAAACTGCTGACCCTGAATGTCTACTATGACGTACATATATAAATAACTTGACGTTACGTGCCTGAGGCGAGCCGCTACCTGCGTCTACTTCTTGAGCCTATTAGCAAAATGAGGTGCAAAATTACACAATTAATTCATTAAACACAAATCATTCACCGCTTTTTTCCAAATTCAAGTAGGCATTCCCGATATTTTCGATGATATCACCGGCAGTAAAAGAGCGTGGATGAATGGTCTCCTCTGTCAGATCTGCGGTCAACCCGTGCAGGTAAACCCCCACCCTTGCCGCCTCCGTTGGCTTGTAACCCTGTGCCAGCAAGCTGGTGATCATACCGGTCAGCACATCACCACTGCCGGCAGTAGCCAGCGCAGGCGTGCCAGTGCTGTTCATATAGATATTA
>Ga0209347_1005171_pt1 | contig 12720 bp, 16 predicted proteins | sample AutmiccommuBRH23_FD_187382 | JGI IMG/M metagenome (GOLD analysis project Ga0209347, IMG submission 187382) | Deep subsurface microbial communities from Mt. Terri, Switzerland - Autotrophic microbial communities BRH/23 (SPAdes) (version 2) | ecosystem: Environmental > Aquatic > Deep subsurface >... | reverse complement strand
GCCGGAGCAATTGAAGGAACCTGGAACCAGGCGTCAGGTCAGATTAAAACAGTAGTCAATAAGGTGGTATTCCCTGCAATCGACCTCATCCTTGCCGTATTTTTCTTCGCCAAGCTCGGAACGGCGTACTTTGATTACCGGAAGCACGGGCAGTTTGAGTGGGCTGCGCCTGCGATTCTGTTTGCGAGCCTTGTGTTCACCCTGACCGCGCCGTTATACATCTGGCAAATCCTTGGAATGTAGGAGGTAAAACAATGAATTACTTTGAACAGGAGCTGCGCAGGCTGTTCGGAAATGACGCATCTATCTCTGATAAAAGGTTTGTCGGACGGGCTTTCTTCGGAAAGCTCGCCGATAACCTTCGTGTAAGAATTGAGTTTGTCACACTGGGTATGTCAGACCATTACGAGGCAATCAAAGCAACCATTATCAACCGTAACGACGGACCGGTGGACGCTCTCACGCTTCGATTCTCCGACCTGCTCGGCAAGAAGATGGTCAGCAACCAAAACTTCAGAGATGGCATCGCCCCGTATATATGGAAGTATGGGGACAAAATCGAATGGTATGTCTACAAGCCGATAAAAGCGGATTACGATCAGATATCCGAAGCCCTTAACGATTACCTTAATGTATTTCGGGAGCCTTCGCAGGAAATGGAACAGTCCGGTCAGAGCGAAAACGGTCTGACAATGCATGGTATGTAATAAACAGTTTTTCGGGAGCTTGTGAAATAACAGGCTTCCTATTTTTTTATCCGAAAGGAGGTGACCGCCCGTGTTCATATGGGATTTCGTTGCCGAAACCGTGCTGGGGCAAATCGTCGACTGGTTCTATGGTCAAGTTATTGGCTTCCTTGGGAATTTCTTTGCTGAGATGGGCAACATGGGTGCCGATTTGTTCGAGATGAGCTGGGTACAGTCTATCATCCTGTTTTTTGTTTATCTGGCTTGGGCGCTTTACGTCACCGGGCTGGTGGTCTCAGCCTTTGAATGCGGCATAGAATACCAGTCCGGCCGAGGCAGCATCAAGGACGCAGCCATGAACGCTATCAAGGGCTTTATGGCGGTCGGATTGTTCTCTATCGTGCCGGTGGAACTGTACAAGCTATCCATCTCCCTGCAGAGCAGTCTCACGGCTGGGATCACCGGCTTTGATACCGGTATCGATACAGTTGCGGCCAACATAGTCGCCGAGCTGAGTGCAGCCGGCAGCCTTGAAGGAGCAAGTAGCACTGATGTTTTCGGCTTCGGAGCCATCACCAGTCCGATTATGATACTTTTTGTCCTTATCCTCATGGGCTATGCGGTAATAAAGGTGTTTTTCGCAAACCTGAAAAGAGGCGGCATTCTGATCATACAGATAGCCGTGGGTTCACTGTATATGTTTTCTGTTCCGCGCGGCTATCTTGACGGCTTTGTCAGCTGGTGCAAGCAGATTGTCGGCCTGTGTCTGACCGCTTTCCTGCAGTCCACCATCCTCATTGCGGGGCTGATGGTGGTCAAGGATCATGCCCTGCTGGGGCTTGGGCTTATGTTGTCTGCAGGAGAAGTCCCCCGGATTGCCGGAGCCTTCGGTCTGGATACCAGCACCAAGACCAATCTGATGAGCGCAGCTTATACAGCCCAGGCAGCCGTCAACATGACGAGAACAGTGGTAAAGGCGGTGGCTGCGAAATGAAGTTGGTATATATCTGTTCCCCTTTTGCGGGGGACATAGAGCGCAATGTACAGTTTGCCAGAGCCGCCTGCCTATATGCTGCGGAGCAAGGCTGTGCGCCTGTCGCCGTCCACCTGTTATACCCACAAATACTGGATGATAACATACCAGCCCAGCGGGAAATCGGCATCCGGATGGGGCTGCGGGTGCTGGCCTCATGCGATGAGCTGTGGATATGCGGATCGCGTATCAGCCACGGCATGAGCTGTGAAATCGCTAAAGCCGAGCGGCTTGGCATACCTGTCAGGAGTTTCTCATCAGAACAGATACAAGGAGGATGTCACATAAAGCAATTAAGCTACGATTCTAAAGAAAGAGAATTCATGCCGGAGGAAGCGCCTTCTCCTGGCATGAAGCTGCTATTGTGACCATTTCGCCGTCCCTCGGAAGCCTGTTTGACGGGATCGGCGGATTTCCGTTGGCAGGCATCCGGCAGGGTATAACCCCTCTGTGGGCCAGCGAAATTGAGCCGTTTCCGATTGAGGTTACGAAAATACGGTTTCCGGATATGCTTCAAGTAGGCGACATTACAAAGCTGAAAGGCGCTGAGCTTACCCCCGTGGACGTGGTCTGCGGGGGTTCGCCATGTCAGGATTTATCGGTTGCGGGAAAACGCGCCGGTCTTCAGGGTGAGCGCTCCGGCCTGTTCATGGAGCAGATTCGTGTCATCAAGGAGTTGAGAGGGCATGATGCAAGAGCAAAACGAACAGCTGACTCTGTTCGACTTAGACCCAGATATATGGCCTGGGAGAATGTCCCCGGAGCTTTTTCCTCCGCAGACGGAGAGGACTTCCGTGCGGTGCTTGAGGAAACCTGCAGAATTGCTGACAGTACCGTATCTGTACTTCGACCTCCGGGAGGGGTATGGAAGTCTGCTGGGGCCATATTGGGAGATCAATTCTCACTTGCTTGGAGGGTATACGACGCTCAATACTGGTCCGTCCCACAAAGGCGCAAAAGAATCTATCTTGTCGCAGATTTTGGAGGACACACCGCACCCAAAATATTATTTGAGCAAGACCGCTTGCTTGGGGATTCTGCGCCGGGCGAAGAAACGCGGCAAAGAGCTGCCTCCTGTTCTGAAGCAGGCGCTGGAGATTCAGGCGGGAGTCTGGTCCGTATAGGAGCAGATAACAGTCCTGTTGCCTTTGCCTGCAACCAGCGGGATGAGGTGCGGGATCTGCACGATGTATCCGGAGCAATTCAAGCCCAGCCGGGAATGAATCAGCAGACCTTCATCGCCGTCGGTTTCTCGGCCGGTCAGGGCGAAAAGGCTGGAGGCATAGGCTATCAGGAGGAATGCTCTCCGACCCTGAAGGCGTCGGAAAGCGGCTCCAACATGGTGCCTTCTGTCCTGTGTCTTAACGACCAGGGTGGAAGCATAATGAATATAAGTCACAATATTACTGGCACGCTTCGCGCACAGATGGATGGTCACCCGCCTCTTGTATTGGGCAATGAGCCGGAGCTGTACGAGAATCATGGCATTGACTCCCGTTATACAGGTCCCCACGAGGTGGCGCCGACCATGTCCGCCAGATATGGTACCGGAGGGAATAACGTACCGCTCATTTCACAGATGGCTGTTCTTTCCGAGGATGAATGTGACGAATCGCCGCATCCGGAAACCTATTGCATCGCCGGAAACATCATTGACCGGCAGGATCATAACGGCGGTAACGGCATGGGCTTGCAGCCGGACATCAGCTACACTTTGAATACTGCTGACAGGCATTGCGTATTCTCCCAGCAGCGAAGCGATGAATATGTTCACAATGATGTGGTCAGCACCCAGAGCGCCCGGCAATACAAGGACTCGACGGACCTTATTTGTGAACTGGATGTCGCAGGCTTGGACTGCCGAAACGGTACGGAAAATGGAGATCTAAGCGGAACTCTCCAGTCTAAGACGGACGGAGGGTATTCCCTAAACAACGTGCATCCCGTCCGCATCGGGAAGCTCATCCGACGCTTAACTCCTCTGGAATGCGAAAGGCTCCAGGGCTTCCCAGATTATTGGACGGACATCCCCGATGCCTCGGACAGCGCAAGATACAAAGCCCTTGGTAACAGCGTCGCGATACCCTGTGTGGAGCATGTACTCCGGGGGATCGCATATTTTTTGCGAAAATTTTATGGAGAATTGGAGGAATCCGAATGTACATCTACCCCGACAACCTGAAATCCAAGGCGGTGCTGTGGCTGTGGCAGCTCAGGGATATCGGCGTCATCGGCGTCGGTCTTTTGCTCTCTGTGTTTGCGCTGGCACAGCTTAGGTTTATGCCGCCCATCGTCATCACGGCTCTGTATGCCTTCCTGACCATCCGATTTGATGATACCAGCATCCTCGACTTTATCAGATACGCCTGCGCCTTCTTCATCACGAAGCAGCAAACCTATGAATGGGGGTATGGAAAGTAATGAGCAGAAAAGAAAAAAAGACAGTGAAGCAAAAGCAGTATACCCGCCAGCTCATCAACACAAAGGGCGTCACAGAATATAGTCTTCTGACCTACAGAGGCGACGAGCTGGTGTATTTCATCATCAAGCCAACCAATATCTCCGTCCTGTCTGAGAACAGCGTGTCTGCACGGATCTATGCCCTGATGACCGTCCTCAAGGGGATGGCGGAGTTGGAGTTTCTGTGCCTGAACAGCCGTGAAAACTTCGAGGATAACAAGCAGTTCCTAAAAAGCCGCATAGAGCAGGAGAGCAATCCTGCCGTCCGCAGACTGCTGGAGCATGACTTGAGCCACCTTGACCGGATACAGGTACAGATGGCGACAGCCAGAGAATTCCTTGTGGTTATACGGCTGAAGGGTGAAAAGGAAAATGAAGTGTTTCCCTATCTGAACCGCATTGAAAAGACTTTGCGGGAGCAGGGCTTCTCCGCCAAGAGAGCGGAGCGGGAGGACATCAAACGTATGCTGGCAATTTATTACGAGCAGAACGTCACCACCGAAAGGTTCGAGGACTTCGACGGAGAGCGTTGGATAATTTTAAATGAGTAAATATAATAAGGACGAGCTATAATCCAGCTCGTCCTTATATAAAGACTTTTGTAATTGTATCTTTATCAATATAAAGTTTTTTAAATTTGTTATTTTTGTAGTCTGCCATATCATTATTATCAAAAAACAAAGAGCAGCATTTTTTATCAGGAATTTTTGAACTTTCATATAAAATGCCATCTAATTGTGCTCCATGCTCTGTTTTGAAAATAGTTCTAAGATAAGTAGAAAAAAGTTGAGTAGGTAGATATTCTTCTTCAACCCCATTAACTGGTTGAGAAATTGCTTCTTGAAATCTCTTTAAAAAAACAAGCGGAGATCGCAAGTCTCTTCTTTCTGCGTCAAATAAGCTAATCCATTTAATTGATTTTATCTTTGTCAGGTCAAGCAATAACAGTCTTTTTGTTGGATAAAACATGGCAGATGTAACAGCTTCATAATTTGTAGCATTAATTTCTGCAAGTGTTGTTTCTATGTCATACGCTCCATAAAACATTGATTGACCGCTTTGACTAAATCGATTTGCGGTAGCATTATTAGCTGGAGGTGCACCTAATGCTTTTGCTGTGCTAAAAGTCTCGTGTCTTTCATGTCCTCTGCTACGATAAAATCCATGAGATTTGCTAGAAAGGACAATCAAATTTAGCTCCTCCAAGTAATTTGCTACTTTTTGCAATATGGGATAGCTTGTTACACTACGGGATGGATTCTTCTTGACCGCATCAGTATATTCTTTCCATTCTAAAAAATCTGATTCGTGTAGTCTTAATCCATAAGGATCAGCGTCACACCATGTGACGCTGTCGTCGAGCGTATTATAAATGTCCTTTAGTAGTTCTTCGTTTTCAATATTCATTTCTTGGTTGAGAACATCATACACAAAATCGTACACATCGAAGGTGTCTGCACCAATAAATCCGCCTTCTTTGGAGCAATATCCCATACAACCAGTTGCGTCTTCATATTCAGTATTAGCGCTTCCAACGATTAGACCAATAACCTTTTCAAGTGAACATGATTTTCGTACCTTGTGGCAATAATCGCACTTTTGTCGTTCTCCATGGAGTTTAATATAATTCTTTATTGCGTAGTCACCAAAGCAACAATGGCAAACCATTGTGTTGATATCTTTATAACCTCTTTGTTCCCATTCAGCTAGTTTATTTTTCCAATATCCCATATATTAATACCTTCCTACTTTACATCAATATAGTTAATATACTAAAAAATCTAATATTTGTATAGTGAATTGAAGCTGTCACAAAAGGGGCGGCTTTTATTTATGTCTTAATTATATCAGGAAAGGAAATGAACAATATGGTTAGAAAAATCAGATCTCAGCCAGTCTTATTGGGCGATGTTCACACTCATGAATTTCTCGACATGATCTCCCCAGGCATCATCAAATTCAACACCGACCATTTCATCTGCGGCAACACCTACCGCTCCGTGTGGGCGCTGCGCGAGTACCCCACCGCCACCGAGGAACAGGCTATTCTGCGGCATCTTGGAGAGAAGGACGGGGTGACCCTGCACATCTATACCCGGCATGTGAGTCCCGTGGAGGAACGAAAAATCATTTCAAACGCCGCCAACAAGAACCGGATGCAGAGAAGCAGCACGCAGGATCTGCAGCAGACGGTCACGGCGGAAAGCAATCTGCAGGACGTGGCGACCATCATAACGCAGATGCACCGGAGCAAAGAGCCTCTGCTTCATGCGGCTGTTTTCATTGAATTGTCCGCCCATGATCCCGACCAGCTGAAGCTCCTGCAGACCGAGGTGCTGACCGAGCTGGTGCGGAGCAAGCTCAACGTGGACAGGCTTCTGCTCCGACAGCAGCAGGGCTTTCTGTCGGTCATGCCCTCCGGCTGGAATGTGTTCGGCGATCAGTTTGAACGGGTGCTGCCTGCAAGCTCAGTCGCCAATCTTTATCCCTTCAACTACAGCGGCAAAACAGATCCCAACGGCTTCTACCTCGGCAGGGATAAGTTCGGCAGCAATATCCTTGTGGATTTCAACCGGAGAGCCGACGATAAGACCAACGCTAACATCCTTATCCTCGGCAACAGCGGCCAAGGAAAGAGCTATCTATTAAAGCTTATCCTCTGCAATCTAAGGGAATCCGGCATGAAAATCATCTGCCTTGACCCTGAAATGGAGTTCGAGGATCTCACCAACAACCTCGGCGGATGCTTCATCGACTTGATGACCGGAGAGTTTATTATAAATGTTCTGGAACCAAAGACATGGGATGAAGCCGGTGATCCGAAGGACACAGAAGCGCCCCAGGCGTTCCGGCAGACCAGCAAGCTAAGTCAGCACATCAGCTTTCTCAAGGACTTTTTCAGAGCCTACAAGGATTTTGATGACCGCCAGCTCGATACCATCGAGATCATGCTGGGCAAGCTCTATGACAAATGGGGCATCACCGATCACAGCAATTTTGACCGGCTAAAGTCAAATGATTATCCCATCCTGTCCGACCTGTACGAGTTGGTCGAGTCGGAATACAAGGAATTCGACGAGAGAAAACGCCAGCTCTATACTGCGGATACGCTGCGGGAAATCTGCCTTGGACTCCATTCCCTGTGCAAGGGTGCGGAGTCCAAATTCTTTAACGGGCATACCAACATCAAAAACGGCGAGTTCGTGACCTTCGGCGTTAAGGGGCTTCTGCAGGCCAGCAAAAGCCTAAGAAACGCCTTGCTGTTTAACGTACTGTCCTACATGAGCAATGAGCTCCTCACGACAGGCAATACCGCCGCCAGCATCGACGAGTTCTATCTGTTCCTTTCCAACCTGACCGCCGTGGAGTACGTCAGGAACTTCATGAAGCGCGTCCGAAAAAAGGATTCGGCGGTGGTCCTCTCCAGTCAGAACCTTGAGGATTTCAATATTGACGGCATCCGGGAGTATACCAAGCCGCTGTTTTCAATCCCTGCCCACGCTTTTCTATTCAATGCTGGCAACATCGATAAGCGGTTCTATATGGATACGCTCCAGCTGGAGGAATCGGAATACAACCTGATCCGGTATCCCCAAAGGGGCGTTTGCCTCTATAAGTGCGGAAACGAGCGATACAACCTCATGGTCACTGCACCGGAGCATAAGGCAAGGCTCTTCGGAAAGGCGGGTGGCCGGTAATGGAAGGCGGTAATATGACGTGGGCACCATCATGGCGGGCTACCATTCGGCGGGCTTTAACACTGAGATTCTGGAGCAGGCCGTGGAAAAATCCATCCGTCTGGCACAGGAACAGCAGGAGCAGGAACCGGAGCAGGACATGCTGTTCGGCCCGAAATGGTGGTGATTAATATGGCAACTCCCGCAGCAATTACCCTTGCGGTCAAGGCCGCCATCGCTGCTGCAGCCGATAAACGGACATGGAAGGTGATCGGAGTGGTCATAGCTTCCATCCTGACGCCCATCCTTCTAATCGTCATAATGATCATGAGTATTCTCTCAGGAGGCTCTGATCACAACAAAGCCGCCATAGATCTGTGCTTCAACGGCGGCAGTATCCCGGCTGCCATGCCTGCTGAATATGCGTCGCACATCAGCAATATGAGCGATTGCTTTGCTGCTCTGGATGGAGCCATATCAGAAGTGGAAGCCATGACGGAAGGCGGTGCACTGGACAACATCCGCATCAAATCCATTTTTTATTCTCTGCATTTCGGCGCTGAAAATCTATCCTTGTCCGCATCCGAAGCCCTCGCCTTTGTCGATTGCTTTGTGTCCTACGAGAAAAGATTTCGGACGGAAGGAAAAACTGTGGTGTCTTATACTGTCGCTGTACCAGTCAGTCTGAACGCCGCATATGAAAAGCTGTCCCTGTCAGGCGAAACGGTGAACAGCGAGGTTAAAACCAATGCTAAGAAAATCTATGAATTGATAGCTTTTGGTGGTGCAGAACTGTTCAACGGCGAGATTGAACACGGAGGTACAGGAAGTACCGCGCTGGATATCTCGTCATTTAAAGATCCAGTAACGAAAAACAATCTGGATCTGGTCGCTTATGCCGAGCAAGCCTTTGACTCCGGATGGGGTTATGTCTGGGGCACATACGGAAATATCCTCACGGAAACTCTATTTAGCTCAAAGCTGGAGCAGTACCCTGACGGCGTAGGCAATTACGAGAGCTTCATTCGCGACAACTGGTTCGGCGGCAGGACGACGGACTGCGTCGGCCTGATAAAAGGCTACGGCTGGCTTGCTCCAAACACCATGGAAATCGAGTACGGTACCAACGGCATGCCGGATATCAGTGCGGACAGCATGTATAAGAATGCTGCGGTTTCAGGCTCCATGGATACCATGCCCGACGTCCCCGGTCTTGCTGTATGGAAGGCGGGTCATATCGGAATCTATGTCGGAAACGGCAAGGTCATTGAAGCCATGGGCACAAAATATGGCGTCGTCAGGACAAATCTAAGTGAACGTTCATGGACGGCGTGGCTCGAAATTCCCTACATCAAATACAACATAGGAGAGTGAAAATTATGCTTAATATGCAAGCAATCTTTACACGGAAGGCGGAGGATTTCCCTGTATGGGACTGCGTAATCGAAAAAATCGTCGAGCTTCCCGAAGCCGAATATAAGTATTTTAAGACGGCGCCCCTCCGTGACATGCCCTTTATTTCCGAAAACACCGACCTCATGCACAGGGATAAGAACGGAGTGTTCCACTGCTTGCTGGTGCTGGGTGAGAAATCCTCTGACGGCATCTTGATTGAATCGGAGGGATATAGCTACGCCAGATATTCCAGCTTCATGCCTGGAGCACGGGAATTTTTGACCGCGCGCTTGAATCAACTGGCCGAGCAGCTCGTTCAGGAAGCAACGCAAAGCACTTCAAACGGAACATGGGCAATTTACTTTGACGAGATACAGGAGCGGCATCATGTCACTGTTTCGCCCAACAACGGAGTTGGCAAAATGCTCCTGAACATCCTCGCAGCGAGGCCGGAGCTGGCGGAAATCGAACCGATGGAGGATGGCTTCGACATGGTGTTCTACCTGGATTACTGCCCGAATCTCGACGAAAAAGAGAAGCTCTCAACCGAAATGCAAATGAATTTATAAAGGAGGAAAATGAAGATGAGCACAACCGAATTAAAGATCCCCTTTCCTTCGGAGAGGCTGGACGCCCTCCGTTTTTTTATGGAAAAGAAGGAGCAGACCGTCGAACAGGAGCTGATGGATTATCTCAACAAGACCTATGAGCGACTGGTTCCTGCCAATGTCCGTGAATATGTGGAAAGCCGTTTGGAGCAGGAGCCGTCTCAGGAACAGGCGATAGAACCCCAGCAGGCTCCTGCTCCGAGGGAGCGTCTGCCTCGTACCTCCCACCGACAGCGGGAACAGGCCGCAACTGAAGTACCTCCCTCTCAGGAGGCTCAGTCAGAGGCAGAAGGCCCCGCCGAGGAAGAAACCCCTGGCATGACCATGAGCATGTAAACCGCAGATAAAAAATAAGGAGGTGCTGATTATGATAAAGCTTGGTGTGGACAATGGAAACTACAACACCAAATCATCGGAGGGGATGCTTTATGCTTCTGGCTACACTGCAAGCGACAAAGAATTTATTGTGCCTGAAATGCAGCTCTATTTCGAGGGCAGGTATTACGCCATCGGCGAGCGGCGTCTGCGCTTTCAGCAGGATAAAGCCAAAGAACAGGATGCCTTCATTCTGACCTTGCCTGCCATTGCGGACGCAATGAAAAAGGCAGGGACGACCAATGCGGAAATCGCCCTTGGAGTGGGACTTCCTATCGACAGCTATGGCACACAGAAGGAAGCCTTCAGGCGATACTTCCTGCGTGACAATTTCTCGTTTCGGTTCGAGGGAGCTTTCTACCGCTGCCGTATTGCGGAATGCAAGGTGTTCGCACAGGGTCATGCGGCGCTGTGCCGGTATTACCCGCAGCTTAAGGTTTACCGAAGCATCACACTGGTGGACATCGGCGGGTATACGGTGGATATTCTCACGCTTCATGACTTCCGCCTTGACAGATCGAGCTGTGCCAGTCTCCGCATGGGCACCATCACCCTGTACAGCCGGATTCAGGATACGCTCCAGCGCAGTGACATCCTTCTGTCGGACGAACTCATCACGGACGCTATCCGCGGGGAGATCCAGCATACCGACAGCAAATTGATTGCGTCTGTAGTGGAGCAGACCGTGACCACTTACTGCAAGGAGCTGTTCAATGCGCTCCGTGAACGAGGACTGGATCTGAGACTCCCGACGGTGTTTGCGGGCGGCGGCGCCGAGCTGCTGGAACCCAGGCTGCACGAAAACAGCCTCAATACGGTGGCGGTGCTGAACCGGTTTGCCAACGCGGACGGCTACAAGCTCCTGATGGGTTGAGCCTATGTCCGAGCGAAAACGATATTATCTCTCCTTCGATCTGGGCAACCCCAGGCATCGGGAGGCTGAAGCGCTGTTTGCGCGGCAGGCCAGCCGGCAGCGCACCGAGTATGTGGTCAACAGCATCTTGACGGCACATGAGACGGAAAGTTTGGAGCAGATTGTACGGCAAGCAATCAGGGACGAACTGAGAAATACTGCGCCGCAGCTTCAAGCTACACTGCCGGGGGAAACGGACACTGATGTTCAGCTGTCCGAACTGCCCGGCAGTCTGATTCATGCGCTGGAGGAATTGTAACCATGTTGGCTCACTTTCCTGCCGCCCATATACCGGATGGCTGAAAAGTACACCATCATGGCTCACTATTTCCTCAAACAACAGCCTGTGAAGCAGAAGCAGCCAGAAAATTTGGAGGAAACCCAGAGCATGACAATGAGTATTTAGGAGGCGAACATGGAGAAAACGATAAAGGTGATAGTGGTGGAACCGATGAAGGAACCCTATCCTGCTGAAGTTGAAAACACTTTGGAAGGATTGCAGAAGGCGGTTGGAGGATATGTTGAAACGGTATATCTGGAGGATTATGTTGTGCTGGTCTGCAATGAAGAGGGAAAGCTGATTGGGCTTCCTGGCAACCGTTCTCTTGGAAACGACATCATTGCCGGTACATTTTTTGTGGCTGGCAGCAATGATGATGGGGAATTTGTGTCGCTGAGTGAGGATAAAATCCGGCAGTACAGTGATCGATTTCAAAAGCCGGAAACCTTCACCCAGGAACAGGTGGAGGATGTCTCCGGCTATATATTTAAGAGTTTTTAGCGAATGAGAGGAGCAAATCTACATGAAAAAAACTACTGTACAGATCAGCTTTGAAGCTGAAAAGCTTCGTGCCATCCACCAGTACATGAAGGATGAAACAGAGCTGCAGGCTGAACTGGATACTTTGCTGCAAACACTGTATGAGAAGCACGTTCCCGCTCCTGTCCGGGAGTACATCGAAAGCCGGAATACAAGCGTGATGGACCCCCCTAAGCGGAGTACCCGTGCGGCAGCTCCTACAGGATTAAGTAGTCCAGCTGCGGACAGCAAGGAATAACAACCTGCAAACGCGCGTGTGCACCTGTGTGCCCCTGTGTCGCGTTTTGCCGGCAGGGGTGGCATCGTAACACCTGCCGGCAGGATACCGCACCATGTTGAGGCTATGTAAAAGAATTCACGGAAAGACGAAAACCACCTTCGGAAGAGTGCCTAATAAAAAGCAATATAGGAGTGAACCATGGGGTCGAAAACCATGCAGGTTAAAGAGGGGTGGTCGTGAGCGACCACCCCTCAAATGACATCAGCCCGCAATGCGGGCTGAAGAACACTTCACGCCGGGGTCGGAAGTTAAGATCCGGTTACCTTAAAGGTAGTCGAAAAAGGCTAAAAGTTGCAAAAAATAGATACTTTTTAGGTGGTCAGTGCTGACACAATGGGATTTGTCTGGGAGTTAAAGATGAAGATTTCAAACATGTCTTTGCCATTTAAAGGGAATTATTTGATGCGTGTCGAATTATTAAAGTAATACTCAAAATTATGTTTGTAACTATGATTAGTACAGTAAAAATTACA
>Ga0209347_1005170_pt1 | contig 12721 bp, 12 predicted proteins | sample AutmiccommuBRH23_FD_187382 | JGI IMG/M metagenome (GOLD analysis project Ga0209347, IMG submission 187382) | Deep subsurface microbial communities from Mt. Terri, Switzerland - Autotrophic microbial communities BRH/23 (SPAdes) (version 2) | ecosystem: Environmental > Aquatic > Deep subsurface >... | reverse complement strand
GGCCTGGTCCCCATCGAAGCAGAGCACCGGCTCGCCGGTCATCCGCCACAGCAATTGCAGTTGGTTCTCGGTCAGCGCCGTGCCCAGCGGCGCGACGGCATTCTCGAAACCCGCCTGCGCCAGGGCAATCACGTCCATGTAGCCCTCGACCACCAGGATCGTCCCATCGCGCCCCTGCGCCTTTCGGGCACGGGCGAAATTGTAGAGCACATTGCCCTTGTGGAAGAGTTCGGTCTCGGGCGAGTTCATGTATTTCGCCAGCGCATCGGGCGCCAGGGCGCGGCCGCCAAAGGCGATGATGTGCCCTCGCGAATCGGGAATCGGAAACATGATCCGGTCGCGGAACCAGTCGTAGGACACAGGAATGTCGTCGCCATGCCGGACCAACCCGCAAGCCTCGATATCGGCCTTTGCGATACCTTTCGAGGCAAGGTGCTCCTTCAGCGCATTGCGGCTTTCGGGCGCATAGCCGAGGCGAAACGCCTGCTGCGTCGCCGGCGTCAGGCCGCGTTCGCGCAGATAGGCCCGCGCCTTGGCGCCATCGGCCGATTGCAGGCGTTCCTCGAAGAATTTCGTCGCCATTTCCATGACGTCCTTGAGGCTGGCGCGCTCCTGCTCGCGCCTTTCGGCAAGTTCGTCGCGCGCCGGCATCGGCACGCCGGCAAGTTCGGCGATCCGCTCGACGGCTTCCGGAAAGCTGACATTCTCAAGCTCGGTCAGGAACTTGAAATGATCGCCCGACACACCGCAACCGAAGCAATGGTAGCGGCCTTTCCTGTCCTCGCAGTGGAAGCTCGGCGACTTCTCGCCGTGAAACGGGCAGCATGCCCAATAGTCGCCGCGCTGCGAATTGGTCTTCTTCCTGTCCCACGTCACGCGCTGGCCGATCACCGATGAAATCGGCACGCGGTCGCGTATCTCGTCGAGAAAGGAGTTTTCGAAGCGCATGAATGATGTCTCTGTTGGCTTCTATATAAGCATGGGTGGTCGGCCCGACGACTCCTATCGTCGCGCATGCCCGGTATTCACAGGATAGTCGGCGGCTGCAACCATGCTTCGGCATGCTTCTCGAGGCGCCCTTGGCTTCCTGCCCGAACACACCATATCGAAAATGTCTGTTGATGGCCCAACGGCCCGCAATTCATGGACGAATAATATTATCCGGCTAATGTATAGTGAAGCTGAAATGACCTCGATTCGCACACATTCGTTTTTCGCTGACACCGGCATTGCCGCGGGCGCCGACGCGCGCCCGGAGTGGACGCAATGAGCGGTTCGCTTGTCCTCCTGCATCTGGCCGGTGCGGTGGCCCTGCTCCTCTTCGCCACACGTCAGGTGCGAACCGGGGTCGAGCGCGCCTATGGCGACATGCTTCGCTACAAGCTTCGCGCGATTCTCAAGAACCCGCTGCTGGCCGTTGCTGCCGGCGCGGTGCTCGCCATCTGCCTGCAAAGCGCCACGGCAGTCACGCTGATTGTCGGCTCCTTCGCCGGTTCGGGCATTGTCGGCGGCGCCTCGGGCCTGCTGGCCGTTCTGGGGGCCGATGTTGGCTCGGCTTTGGTCGTCAAGATTCTCAGCTTCGATCTGCAGGCCCTGGTGCCGCTTTGTCTTGTCGCCGGAACCGCGCTCTTCATGTCGACATCGCGGCGGGATCTGTTGCAGCTTGGCCGGATCCTCATCGGCATCGGTCTGCTCATCCTGTCGCTGAAGATGATTGGCGAGGCCTCCGAGCCATTGCGCGAAAGCCAGATACTGCCAGTGGTGGTCAACTACCTGGCTGGCGATCCAGTCACGGCATTCCTTCTCGCCGCCATCATGACCTGGCTGTTCCATTCCAGCGTCGCGGCGGTCCTCCTGATCGTCGCGCTTGCCGCGCGCGGGCTCGTGCCGGCCGAACTCGGAGTCGTGCTGGTGCTCGGCGCCAACATCGGCGGCGGCATCATTGCCGTCATGCTGTCACGGGCGACACCGGTGAAGGCGCGTATCGTGCCGCTCGGCAATCTCATAATGCGCGGCACTGGCGCGCTTATCGCGATGATCGCCGTCGTCTGGTTCAAGCCCCCCCTCACGCTGCTTGGAGCATCGGCGCCCGAACAGCTGGTTCACGCGCATATTGCCTTCAACCTTCTGCTCGCGGTCGTCGGGATGCCTCTGGCGGGCATCGTTTTCAACCTTGCCGAGCGCCTGACGATGATGAAGCAGTCGGCAACGCCGGAAGAACAGCTCGCGGCCATCGAACTCTCGGCATTGTCCGAAGCCGCGCTCGACACGCCAAGCCAGGCGCTGGCCAACGCCACGCGCGAAGTGGTGCGCACCTGCGAGACCGTCGAGATCATGCTGAAGCGCATCATGGAACTCTACGAGCAGACCGACGACGACAAGATCAAGGCGCTGGCCGCTCTTGAAGACCGCGTTGACCGCAAGCATGCCGCGATCAAGCTCTACCTTGCCAAGGTAACGCTGCGCCCGCTGAACGAAGCCGAAGCGCTGCGCTGCCAGGAACTCATCGGCGCCTGTGTCAAGCTCGAGCAGGTCGGCGACATCATCGTGCGCAACATGCTGGTGCATGTGAAGAAGAAGTTCGACAGGGGGCTTGAGTTCACACCGGAAGGCTGGATGGAGCTCTGCGCCTTCCACGCCTCGGTCATGGCCAACGCCCGTATGGCTTTCAACGTTCTGGTATCGCGCGATGCCGAAACGGCGCGCCAGCTCGTCGTCGAGAAGGATCGCCTGCGCGATCTCGAAAAGACCACCAACCAGAACCATTTCCTGCGCCTGCGCGACGGAACGGCCAAGAGCGTCGAGACAAGCTCGATCCATCTCGACACCATCCGGGACCTCAAGCAGATCAACTCGCTGCTTGCCTCGATGGCCTATCCGGTGCTTGAGGAGCAGGGGCTGCTGCGCGGTTCGCGACTCAAGGCGGGCTGAGCGCCAGAACCATTCTGTTTCCTGAACGATGAGACAGAATTTGTCGTTTGCCCGGCTGCGGCGTTCGTGATTTCAAGCCGCCTTCGCCTGCCAACGCCACGCAAGGGCTCCCATGTCGCTACCCCTCATCGCTCTGTTTATCGCGGCCTTTGCCTTCGGCACGACGGAATTCGTCATCGCCGGTGTGTTGCCGCAGGTCGCTGAAGGGCTGGGCGTTTCGATACCGACAGCGGGCTATCTCGTTTCCGGCTATGCCATCGGCATTGCACTGGGCGGTCCGCTGCTGACGCTCGCAACGGCGCGCGTCCCGCGCAAGTCACTGCTTATTGGCCTGACGATCGCATTCATCGCCGGTCAGCTGGCCTGCGCCCTGGCGCCCGACTTCGCCTCCATGCTGGTCTTTCGCGTCGCCATCGCGGTGGCGCACGGCACCTATTTCGGCGCTGCCATGGTGGTAGCGGTCGGTCTTGTGAGCGAGCAGCAGCGCGGCATGGCCGTCGCACTCATCCTGGCCGGCCTCACCGTATCGGGCATTGTCGGCGTGCCGATCGGCACCGCCATCGGCAATCTATGGGGATGGCACTGGACCTTCTGGGCGATGCTGGGCCTTGGCCTCTTCGCGCTGGCGGCCATCGCACTCCTCCTGCCGCGCACCACCGGCAGCTCTGCCGTGGCGGTCGGCTTGGGCAAGGAAGTCAGGGTTTTGGGCCGTCAGCAGGTGTGGACCTCGCTGATCCTGATGCTCATGCTGATGCTCGGCCAGTTCGTTCCCTATACCTTCATCGCGCCTCTGCTGCAGGAGGTCACCGGGCTTGATGCCGGTCTCGTGCCGTGGGTTCTCCTACTCAATGGCATTGGGGCGACGGTCGGCGTGTTTATCGGTGGAAAGCTGTCTGCCGGCCGGCTGATGCCATCGCTCATCGCGATGCTGGCCCTGCAGGGTGTTGTTCTTGGGCTCGTCTATGTTGTCAGCCCCTATCCGCTGCCCATGATAACGGCCCTGACCGTGTGGGGCGGCCTCAACTTCGCCATCGGCACGCCAATCCAGACCCGGATACTGACCTGGACCGCCGACGCGCCAAACCTGGCGTCGTCGCTCATTCCGTCGGGGTTCAATATCGGCATTGCGATTGCCGCGTCATTCGGCTCGTTGATCCTGGCCTCAGGTCTTTCCTACCGCATCCTGCCGCTTGTCGGCGTCGCGGCCATGGCGGTAGCCACCACGGTAGCGCTGTTGTCCCACCTGCATGAGAGGCGCAGAAATTCGGTAAAACCCCTTGCGGCAAGCGTTGCCGCTGCACAGTAGCCGGCCAAAGGGTCGTCTACCGCCGTTTGCGCATATCCGGCTGTTTCCAGTTTGCCACGGATATCTGGAACAATAATCCGGATCGCTTGGGTTCGCCGCCCGTTTCGGACCTTGCTCCCCATGTCGGCCACCGCATAAATCTAAGTCCTCTGTTCCGGTGAAGGAATGCACATGGAAACCCGAACGCGAAGTTTTGCCAAGGCACTCAGTTGGCGCATCACCGGTTCGATCGACACGATGGTCATCTCGCTCATCATCACCGGAAGCATAAAGCTGGCGGCGGCGATCGGCTTTACCGAAGTCCTGACGAAATCGGTGCTGTACTATCTTCACGAACGGGCATGGCTGCGCGTGCCTTATGGTCGCGTGCCGCCTCCCGCCTCCGTCGAAAAGACATGAGGCAGGAGCGGTTCGGAAATTCGCCGGAAAACTAGATCATCGGCAGGCTGTGAGGCCGCTTTCCGAGCGGAAACATCCCGTCGATCCGGCGCACCTCATCGGCGCTCAGTTCGAGATCACCCGCCGCCGCATTGTCAGCCATATGCCCGTCGCTGGACGCCTTGGGAATCGCAAACACCGACGCCTCACGCGTCAGAAAGGCCAGCGCCACCTGTCGCGCTGTTGCGTCATGCGCGCCGGCAATCTCCTCGAGCAGCTTTCCGCCGCGCGACTGCGGGCCGGGAAAGCGGTCATGGCCGAACGGGCTATAGGCAACCACCGCGACATCGTTCTTCTCGCACCACGGCAGAACCGCGTGCTCGATGGCCCGCTCTTCCAGGTGGTAGAGAACCTGGTTGCAGGCCATGGCGCCCCGCCCCGCGATCTGAAGCGTCTCTTCAAGATCGTCCTCGTCGAAATTGCTGACGCCCCACGAGAGAATCTTGCCGGCCTGCTTCAATTCCTCGAAGGCGGCGATTGTCTCTTCCAGCGGATACCGGCCACGCCAGTGCAGCAGGTAACTGTCGAGACGATCGGTCCCGAGGCGCTCAAGCGAGCGCTCGCAGGCCCGTATGGTGCCGGCGCGCGAGGCATTGCTCGGCAGCACCTTCGACACCAGGACAACCTCGTCGCGCCGGCCCAGGATCGCCTCGGCGACCACCAGTTCGGCCTCGCCATACATTTCAGCGGTATCGATATGCGTCAGGCCGAGGTCCAGGCCGTTGCGCAAAACATCGGCGGCAGCAGCGTGATTGGCCCCGTCGATCAGCCATGTGCCCTGCCCGATCACCGAAACCTCGGTCGCGAGACTGCCGAAACGACGTTGCCGCATTGGCTGTAACTCCCGTGCCGGCTCTACTGCAACAGTCCCTTGACGAGGCCGCTTGCCTTGCCGAAATCCATCTGGCCCGGATACTGTTCCTTGAGCGCGTTCATGACCTTGCCCATGTCGCGCAACCCTGCGGCCCCGGTCTGCCTGATTGTCTCGCCAATTGCGGCGCGCATGTCCGCCTCGTCCATCTGACTCGGCAGAAAGCCGTTGATGATGACGATCTCGGCATTTTCCTTGGCTGCGAGTTCGGGTCGGTTTCCGTCCTCGAATGCCTTTGCCGATTCCTGACGCTGCTTCACCATCTTGGTCAGGATCTGCAGGATGTCGTCGTCGCTTGCAGCCTCCTTGCCGGTGCCGCGGTTGTCGATGTCGCGGCTTTGTATGGCCGCGCTGATCATGCGCAGGGTCGACACCAGTTCCTTGTCCTGTGCCTTCTGCGCCGACTTCAGCGCCTCGGCGATTTTTGCACGCATTGAATGGCTCTCCTGTGGAAGGCGCAGACCATAGCGGCGCCGCGCGCCTGACGCAAATTGCATTCTCCTGGGACAAACTATTGATTTTCAACACTTTAACAATTTGCCGCAGGGCGCTGCGGAATCATTGACCGGCCGGGGTCCTTCGCCTATGTACTCGGCCTTGCATGGAATGAATGTTGTTGGGTGTGGAGGCAGCGTGATCGCCGCCCCGACTTTGGCCGCGCCTGACTGCCCCGCACGGGCAAAGCGGATCGCGACACCGTATCTGGAGAACACTTATGGCCGCATCGACCGCCCCCTGGGCCACCGAAAAGCCGACCGCCCTTCTGGTGCTGGCCGACGGCACAGTGATCGAAGGCCGCGGCCTCGGCGCCACCGGCAGCGCTGTCGCCGAAGTCTGCTTCAACACGGCGCTCACCGGCTACCAGGAAATCCTCACCGATCCGTCCTACACCGGCCAGATCGTCACTTTCACCTTTCCCCATATCGGCAACATCGGCGCCAATGACGAGGACCAGGAAGATTTGAACCCGGCCGCCCGCCACGGTGCCGTCGGCGCCATCTTCAAGGCCGAAGTCACCAGCCCGTCCAACTACCGTGCCGGCGTCGATCTCGACCAGTGGCTGAAGCGGCGCGGCGTCGTCGCCATGTCGGGCATCGACACGCGCGCGCTGACTGCGCTGGTGCGCGAAAAGGGCACGCCCAACGCCGTCATCGCCCATGCACCGGATGGCATTTTCGACGTGGACGACCTTAAAGCCCGCGCCGCCGCATGGTCCGGTCTCGTCGGTCTCGACCTGGCCAGGGACGTCACGTCCGGCCAGTCGTCCGTCTGGACCGAGACGCCCTGGGTGTGGAACGAAGGCTATGATGAGCTGGCAGATCCGACGATGCACGTCGTTGCCATCGACTATGGCGTCAAGCGCAACATTCTTCGCCTGCTTGCCGGACTTGGCGCCAGGGTCACGGTGGTTCCGGCCACCACCGGCGCCGACGAAATCCTTGCCATGCAGCCCGACGGCATCTTTCTGTCCAACGGTCCGGGCGACCCGGCGGCGACGGGCGACTACGCCGTCCCGGTCATCCGCGACCTCTTGAAAACCGAAATTCCCGTCTTTGGCATCTGCCTGGGACACCAGATGCTGGCGTTGGCGCTCGGCGGCAAGACCGAGAAGATGCATCAGGGCCATCACGGCGCCAATCATCCGGTCAAGGACCACACCACCGGCAAGGTGGAGATCGTCTCGATGAACCATGGCTTTGCGGTCGATGCGGAATCGCTGCCCGAGGGCGTCGAGGAAACGCATGTCTCGCTGTTCGACGGCTCGAATTGCGGCATCGCGCTGACAGGCCGGCCGGTATTTTCGGTCCAGCACCATCCGGAAGCCTCGCCCGGCCCGCAGGATTCGCACTATCTGTTCCGGCGTTTCATCAATCTCATCCGCCAGCGCAGGGGCGAAGCGGCTCTCGCCGAGCGCTGAGATCGCGACAAAGTCGCTTTTCTCGTCGAAAATGCATAAATCTGCCCTTTCGACCCAGCTTTGTCACAATTCCCAATGATGTATTAACGCGCAGGTGGGGGCTTGCGTGGAGTAGTACCGTGAAAAATCCCCTCAAGCTCGCCTCCCGCCGAGCCCCGAAAATGCCGACCATGGCCATTCCCGCGCTGCCGACGGTCCCGCCAAGGACCCGTCGCATCGCTGCCCTGTCGACAGCCTGCGCCGTTGTCGTCGGCGTTGGCGCGGGCAGCGCAATGTTCGTCGATTATCTGGCCGATCGGGCCATGGCGCGCGCGGCGGATGCCGCTCCCGAAAAGGTGGTGCGCGAAATTCGCATCGCCTCCAATGACAGCGTTGCCAGCGACGCCTCCGCCGAAAGCGACAATCAGGTGCCCGCCGTTCGACCACCCGAGATCGTCGCGAAAATACCGATCATCGCGGCGCCCGAACACGCCATTGAAACACCCTTGAGCGACCCAACCGCCGATCCGATTCTGCAACTTGATCAGCTCGAAACCGCCGCGCTGGATGCGACGGATTTCCAGTCCGACGCAATGACCTCTGATGATGTTCCCGCAGACACAGCCATCGACGAGGGAGCACAGGACGACGTGACCGTGTCCATTCCCAAGCCCCAGGTAAAGAAGACAAGATCCTCTTCTCTGCCACCTGAACCTTCCGAGACCGAACTCGCCGCGCTTCCGGGCGTCAATGTCGGCGGACTTGCCGGCCATCCGTCAGAATCCTCTGCCTCGACGGCAGCCCCCCGCCCGGCGCAGATCCTGAAGTCGGTCAATATGCGGGCGCGCGGCCAGAAAGGCGCCAAGGTGCTCACCGTGGTTCCGGCAGGCGCCACCATCGACCTGTTCGGCTGCAATTCCTGGTGCGAGATCAGCTACAAAGGTCGCAAGGGGTGGGTGTACAAGAGTTTTGTCGGCAATGCGCGAGCCTCGAAGAAGCCTGAAAGCCAGGCCGCTGCTGCGGCGCCGAACAAGGCCCGCAGCGTCAAATCCATACGCGAGCACGACCGCTGAGGCGTCTCAGATTCCGTTGTTGAACGTGTCGCAGGACGACAGCTTGCCTGACTCCAGGCCTGCCGAGAACCATTGCTGACGCTGTGCCGATGTGCCGTGGTTGAAGCTCTCCGGCACCACATAGCCCTGCATCTTCTTCTGCAGCGTGTCGTCGCCGATCTGTTGCGCAGCGTTGAGCGCCTCTTCGATGTCGCCCTCTTCCAGCAACCCCTTCTGCGCCGTATAGTGCGCCCACACACCGGCAAAACAGTCGGCCTGAAGTTCAACGCGCATCGACATCTTGTTGGCGTCCGCCTCGGTCATGCTTTGCCGCGTCTCGTTGAATTTCGGCAGGATGCCGGTGAGGTTCTGGATGTGATGGCCGACCTCATGCGCGATCACATAGGCCTGCGCGAAGTCGCCGGATGCGCCGAACTGCCTGGATAGCTGGTCGAAAAATGACGTGTCGAGATAGACCTTCCTGTCGCCCGGACAGTAGAACGGTCCCGACGCCGATGAGGCAAAGCCGCAGGCCGACCGCACCTGGTCGGCAAACAGCACCAGTGTTGGCTCCTCGTAGTTCAGGCCCTGGGCCTGGAAGATGCCGTTCCAGACATCCTCGGTCTCGGCAAGAACGGTCGAGACGAACTGCTTCATCTCGTCATTGGCCGGCGCCTGGCCTTCGCTGACCTGGCCACCGCCGCCGGGAGCCACGCCGCCGCCACCGGCGAGGATCTGCAGCGGATCGATGCCGCAGGCCTTGAGCACGAAGAACAGCACAACCAGAATGATGATGCCGGACAGGCCGCCACCACTGGCGCCGCGTCCCACGGGCAGCCGGATGGGATTGCGTCCGAAGCCGCCCGGCATGCGTCCGCCTCCGCCCTGCCCGCGACTGTCCTGAATATTGTCGCTCTGGCGACGGCCTCTCCAGCGCATGTCTCATCCCTCAATGCAAATCGTTCAGACGGGAAGCCTCGTCCCGGCGAAGTCGAAACCTAGCCGAAGCCCTTGCTCAAGTCACAGGGTTTTTGGCAGGCCCCGCTTCAACGCGACGGTCGCGCGCGGGCCCTGGAAAACAGCCTAGCGCTGCTTGGCGCCGGCACTCTTGCCATCCGAGCTTTTCGAGCGCTCTTCGAAGCGCTTTTCACCCTTCTTCAAGTCGCTTCCCTTGCGCGCTTCGGTCTTCTTCTCATCGCGGGCCGCAGCCTGCTTCAGGCCGCTCGCTGCCTGCTTGCCCTTCGCGGTCGGTGCTTCCTTGACGCCCATTGCCTTGTCCTCCTGATAGCCACGACGATCATTGCATCCGCATCAACGCGCAATGGCCAAAGCCGTTCCGTGCCGGCGAACCACATTCGGCGGCGTCCCATCATTGCAATGCGAATCTTTCGTCTTGCTGTCGGAAGCTGCCGGCGGGCATCGTCCTTGGGGCATGATGCCGGGCCGCCGATGCCTGGCAAACGCCGAGGAGAGAACGATGCGCAAGATAATTTGCTCCGCCTTTGTCAGCCTTGACGGCGTCATGCAGGCGCCGGGTGGCCCGGAGGAGGATCCGACCGGCGGATTCAAATTTGGCGGTTGGACCTTCCACTTCTGGGATGAAGCGATGGGACACGCGATGGACGAACTTTTCAGCAGGCCCTTCGACCTTCTTCTAGGGCGCAAGACATATGACATCTTCGCCGCTCACTGGCCCTATGCGAAGGGCGACCCGATCGGCGACGCGTTCGGCAAGGCGGCGAAATATGTCGCGACCCGCTCGCCGGACCGCGCTCTCGACTGGAAGAACAGCCGGACGCTCGGGCGCGATGTCGTCGCCACGCTGCGCGATCTGAAGCGTTCGGAGGGGCCTGATCTGCTGATCCAGGGTTCGAGCAACCTGAACCAGACCCTCATTGCCAACGACCTGATCGACGAGTACCGGCTGCTCTTATTCCCGGTACTTCTCGGCAAGGGCAAAAAGCTGTTCGGCGATGGTTGCTCGCCGGCCGGGCTAAAGCTTGCGAAGTTCGGGGCCTCCTCGACCGGCATGATCATAGCTGCCTACGAGCGCGCAGGCGGGGTCTCCACGGGCGATTTCGGCTTTGCCGAACCGTCGCAAGCTGAACTGGAGCGACGGAAAAGCCTGCGGTAGAAAGACGGCGCCGTTCGCTCACGGTACGGTTTCCGGGTTGAGGCGTACCCCGGTCACTGGCGATCGTCCCCCAAGAAGGAAATTGCATCCGTTTCGCGGATCTCCGACCCTGTTCAGCCGGCATTTCGACGCGGTCGCGCCGCGCGCGCTCGGTTTGGTCTTGGCGCAAACCGACCTCCTTGACCTTCACGGAACCAGCTTCAGGACCCAGGCCGCCCCAGATCGCCGTGCGTGCCTGTTCGGCGGCAAGAGAGCGCAGTTTTGCGTTGTGCGCGATCCTCGTCGGATTCCGGTTCGCTGGTGATCGACACGATCACGGCGGGCGGCAAGACCGACGCGCCGCCGGCACAGCGCGGGTTCTGGGCAGCATTCGAGGGTCTGGTGGCGACTGCGCTTCTGCTTGGCGGCGGGCTCGCCGCCCTGCAGGCAAGCGCCATTGCGACCGGCTTCCCCTTCGCCATCCTGCTGATGCTGATGATGGTCGCGACCTGGAAGGCGTTGCGGTCGAAGCCGCGCTAGACCCGCCACGAAAAGCGCAAGAAGGCCGGGCAATCGCCCGGCCTTTTTCGTGGTGCGGTAGGTATTGCCCGCTTGATGGCTTTAGCCGTTGTTGGGAACCGCCAGGCCCTCGGTCTTCTCCTCGTCAGTCGCGCCAGGCCGGCGCGCCTCCTTGGCGTCCTGCTCGGCGTCCTTCAGGGCCTCGCCCTTCCATTTTCCGTCGCGGTCCATCTCGCGCAGGTCAGCCTTGTCCTTGCTGGTGCCGCTTTCGCCATGGGTTGTCGGTGTCTGGTTGGTACGCATTGCCGTCTCCTTTTCAGGCTGGGTTCAGACAGCCAACGGATGACAACGGCCAGCGTTCCCTCATCGATGCCACAACAGCCGGGGACGCCGCATCTTTGGGGGTTACGTTGCGCGGAATTTTCCCTATAAGGCGCCCTTAGCCTGACACCACAATCGTTGAGCGCAACCGGCCGGGCCTCCCGTCCCGGTTTTTTGTGCAACACGCCTGCCTGAACGGAATTGTCCATGCCAAGACGCACCGACATCAAGTCGATACTGATCATCGGGGCAGGCCCCATCGTTATCGGCCAGGCCTGCGAGTTTGATTACTCCGGAACCCAGGCCTGCAAGGCGCTGCGCGAGGAAGGCTACCGGGTCATCCTGGTCAACTCCAACCCGGCCACCATCATGACCGACCCGGAGCTTGCCGACGCCACCTATATCGAGCCGATCACGCCGGAAGTGGTGGCCAAGATCATCGCGCGGGAACGCCCCGACGCGCTTTTGCCCACCATGGGCGGCCAGACGGCGCTCAACACCGCCCTGTCGCTGCGCCGCATGGGCGTGCTGGAGCGCTACAATGTCGAGATGATCGGCGCCAACGCCGACGCCATCGACATGGCCGAGGACCGGGCGCTGTTTCGCGAGGCGATGGCGAGGATCGGGCTGGAGACGCCGAAGTCGATGCTGGCCAACGCCACGCAAGCCAAGGACGAGGACCGCAAGCGCCACGAGACCCAGCGCACGGCGCTGAAGGCATCCGGCGCGCCCGACATGGACACGGCGCTCGACGCGCTCGAAACCCAGTGGAACCTCGGCGAGGGCGACCGCAAGCAGCGCTACATCAGCCACGCCATGGCGGTCGCAGCCCAGGCGCTCGACACGGTCGGCCTGCCGGCCATCATCCGCCCGTCCTTCACCATGGGCGGCACCGGCGGCGGCATCGCCTACAACCGCGAGGAATTCTTCGACATCATCGCGTCGGGCCTCGACGCCTCCCCCACCACCGAAGTGCTGATCGAGGAATCGGTACTGGGGTGGAAAGAATATGAAATGGAGGTCGTGCGCGACAAGGCCGACAATTGCATCATCGTCTGCTCGATCGAGAACATCGACCCGATGGGCGTGCACACCGGCGATTCGATCACCGTGGCGCCGGCGCTGACCCTGACGGACAAGGAATACCAGATGATGCGCAACGCCTCGATCGCGGTGCTGCGCGAGATCGGCGTCGAGACCGGCGGCTCCAACGTGCAGTTCGCCGTCAACCCGGCCGACGGGCGGCTGGTCGTCATCGAGATGAACCCGCGTG
>Ga0209347_1005169_pt1 | contig 12726 bp, 7 predicted proteins | sample AutmiccommuBRH23_FD_187382 | JGI IMG/M metagenome (GOLD analysis project Ga0209347, IMG submission 187382) | Deep subsurface microbial communities from Mt. Terri, Switzerland - Autotrophic microbial communities BRH/23 (SPAdes) (version 2) | ecosystem: Environmental > Aquatic > Deep subsurface >... | reverse complement strand
GTTTGGCCTGCTCGAGGGCGTCCGCCCGCCTGGCGTCATCGTCCACGATCCACTGTGTAAACGAGATCGCCCCTTCCACGGTCAGGCCGCGGTCCTCGACACGCTTGCGGACGTCCGCGAGCTTGCCGCCGGCCTTCATGTACTCCTGGATCGTCGAGACCCAGGGCTCGATGGCGTCGTAGCCGGCCTCGGCGGCGGTATCGATTTCCTTCTCCAGGCCGAGCTTCTGGCCGCGGATGGTGCTCGTGTTCAGGCTGTACCGGAACGGGCCCGCCTGCTCATTGGAAGTCGCAGCCGCCCCGACCTGTCGGCCCGCCAGTAACACGGCGCCAAGGGCCGCACCCGATGCCGCCACAAAACGCCGGCGGGAAAGACGATCCTGTTTCATTCTCAACTCCTCAATTCCATGCGACCAGAGTAAATGCCTCGACGGCCTCCATGCCTTCCTCGATCCTCAGAGTCCGTGCCGGTCCGTGGTGGTCCGTGCATGTCCGTGTCTTTCTCTCTACTCCGGCGTCCCGAGCTGCTGCTCGATCTCGCGGAGCTTCTCCTGGAGCAGGTCCCGGGTCTTGGCCTCGATGTTCAGCCGCAACAAGGGCTCCGTGTTGCTCGGACGGCAGTTGAACCACCAGTCCTTGAAATCCACCGTGACGCCGTCGAGGTGATCGACCTTGCCCTCCCCATAGCGGCGGGCCAACTCCTCCATCCGTTGTTCCTTGTTGTCCACCTTGAAATTGATCTCGCCGCTGCTGTGGTAGCGTCGAAGCGGCTTGATCAGTTCGCTCATGGACTTGCCCTTCTCGTCGATCACGTTGAGCGTGTGCATCATCATGATCACGGCCGAATCCGCGTAGAAGTTCTGCTCGAAGTAGAAATGCCCGGACAGCTCGCCGCCAAAGACTGCGTGCGTATCACGCAGGGCCTTCTTCAGGTAGGAGTGCCCCACGCGTTCCCGCCGGGGCGTCCCGCCGCACCGGATGATTTCTTCCATTACCACCCGGCTGCTCCGCAGGTCATACACGATGGCGGACTTGGGCTTCTTTTCTAGGAAGTACGGCACCAGCAGCGCCGTGAGCAGATCGCAGGAGATCGTCTCGCCGTTCTCGTCGACCATGATCATGCGGTCGGCGTCGCCGTCGAAGCAGATGCCGAAGTGACAGTTCTCCTTCTTGACCGTCGCCTTGAGCTGGGCGAGGTTCTTCTCCTTCAGGGGGTCGGGATCGTGCTTGAACTTGCCCGTGTGCTCGAAATTGATCTGGACGATCTCGACGGGAACGTCGCCCAGGAGGATGGGGATCGCCTTGCCCGCCATGCCGTTGGAGGCGTCGATGGCCACCCTTCTCTTCTTGAGGTTGGGACGGAGGAACTGCAGGACGTGCTTTCTGTACTCGGGCCAGAGGTCCCGCTGCTCGTACAGGCCGGTCGGATTGCCCTTGGTGTGCAGCAGTTGCATGGCCATGTGCTTGATCTCCTTGAGCCCGGTATCGACCCCGATCGGGATCGCGCCTTTGCCGGAGATCTTGAAGCCGTTGTACTTGGCGGGATTGTGGGAGGCCGTCACCTGGATGCCGCCGCAGGTGCCCAGGTGGTTGACCGCAAAGTAGATCTGCGGCGTGTCGATCATGCCGATGTCGATCACGCCGACGCCGGCCGAGCGGATGCCCTCGATCAGGGCCTGCACCAGCGATTCGCTGTGCGTTCGCATATCCCGGCTGACCACCAGGGACTGGGCCTCGCGCAGCCCCCGCTCATACCCCTTGATCAACGACGGCAGAAATCGCGCCGTCGCCTGGCCGATCTTCCACGCCGCCTCTTCATTCAAATCATCCGGGTACACCCCCCGAATGTCGTACGCCTTGAAAATCTCCGGATTCATAGAACTCACTCCTTTGGTCGGTCCGTCAAAATCACCTGCATAAAAGCCAGTTCACTATACAATCAGCGCCGCCGGTGTCAATTATGCAATTCCGGCTTGCCAATCGCCGCTCCCGCAGGTAGATTGGTGGCGGAGTCCGGGCCCCGCTGGGGATCGGGTTGAATCCTGACCCTGCCGCCGGCCCGCGATCGACTCAGAATCGAGGTGAGGAATGAAGAAGTTGCTGGCGTATCTTGTCGTGATTTCAGTCATTACGGGGCTCGCCGGGGTCGGTCTTTCCGGCAGCGCCGGTTCCGGGACGACCGCCGAGGCGCCGGAGGCCGTCGCGTTCGACCTGCACTATCGAGCGTTGACCGGCCAGGACGATCCGTTGAGCTACCACTCCTTCTGGGGATTCGGAGCCTCCCCGCCGACGGATGTTCCGTTTATCGAGGCCGTCAAGAAGCAAGTTCGGGAGATCGACCCTGTGTACAACGGCGCGCTCACCAATCCCAAATGGTCGGTCGTCGAACTCAAGGACAAGAAACCCGTCGCGCTGTACTTCGACCTCAACGGCGACGGCAAGCTGTCGGACGACGAGCGGATCGCCCCCGCGCCGGCTCCCGAGCCGCAGTCGGGCGGCTACGAGTATTCGTTCGTCACCCCGGACTTCACGATCCGCCAGGATGACGGGCGAGAGGTCCCCTTCCGCGTCATGCTGGTCGCGAGGCCATCCGGAAGCGATCGAATAAGCTACATGTGGAGCCCCTGCTGCATCCTGGAAGGCCAGGCGACCTTCGCAGGCGAACCGATGCGGCTGTTCCTCTATGGCCAGGGCTTCACGGGCTCGTTCAGCACCTTCGGGGGGTCGTGTTCCGTCGCCCTGGTTCCAGCCGCACAGAAGTTGGAGGGATATATCCCGCGAGCCACGCTCAGCAGCCTGATCTGCCACGAGGGCACGTTCTACAGGCTCTCGCTCGACGGAGCTCACGAGAAGGGCAAGACTCTTCAGATTACGCTTCGGAAGGACACCTCCCCCACCGGCCGGGCGGCCGTCAACCTGAAAGGAACAGGGTCCCTCAAGACCCGCCTGAACAGCGCGACGATCACAGGCGACAGGGACAACACCATCCGGTTCAACATGGCCAACGCCCAGACGGTGATGCCCATCGGGCAGTACAAGCTCGCATCGGGCTATGTCTGCTATGGAGTCGAGAGCGACGATCAGTGGCAAGTGAACTTCAACGAGGGCCCCGGCTTCACCATCGCCAAGAACGAAACCTCCGGAGTGGAGTTGGGCGAGCTGTCCCTGACGGTCTCGGCGGTGGATGAACAGCAACGATACCAAAGCGATGTCAAGGCGAAATCGACCTACGACAAGGGGACCACGATCTACCTGGCGCCGCAGATCAAGGGCAAGGCCGGCGAGGTCTACATGCGGTTCTCGCAGAAGAGCGCCGGGGACAATCGGTGGACCGACGTCAAACCGCACGTGGCGATTCTCGATGCCGACGGAAAACAGGTAGCGTCGGCCGACATGGAGTATGGCTGAGGCGGTCGCTGCGGGTTCTCGTGGCGAGGACCACACAAGACAGGCCGTTACACAGTCGTCATGACACAGGAAACAGGCCCCCTCGGCGGCAAGATCGAAGGCAAGCTCGAACTGACGATCGAGTAAACGGGCACACGACAGATTCCTTTCGGCCGCACCCCATGGCCTGTTCAGCACAGGCTCATGGGGTGCGGCCTTTCTATTGACCCTGTGTCATAGAAATGGTATACTCTTGTAGAGTTTGGAGGAATTCCCGTCGGGAGATACGTTCATAACCGCGCGGAACACGAGGTAGAGAATGAAGAAGCCGTGGACCATTGCAGCAAGTGTGGCGATTGTGGTCGCTGCAGGGATACTGGTCTTCCACTCCGCAAGAAAGGCCTCTTCGTCGCCTGAGGAGGTTGTATTCGAGCTACGGTATCGAGGGCTCACCGGAATCGCAGACAAGCTCAACTACCAAAGAGCCTGGGGCAACGGCGATGTGCCGGAGGAATCCACGCCGTTCGTCCAGGCCGTCACGCAGCGAGTCCGGGAGTATGATCTGATCCACGATGCAAAACTGCGCAACGGTGATTGGAGCGTTGTGGAACTCCAGGACAAGAAGGCTGTCGCTTTGTATTTCGACCTGGACGCCAACGGCGAGTTATCCGACAACGAGCGAATTCTCCCGACCCCACTCCCGCCACAAATCGGGGATATTGACACACAGTTCGTCACGCCGGACTTCATGATACATCAGGAGGACGACCGCGAGATCCCCTTCCGAGCCGTGATCCTGCACGTATCCGGGTCCAGCAAGGAGTATCATTGGACTCCGGGCTGTATCCTGGAGGCAGAGGCGACATTCGCCGGCGAGCCAATGCGATTACTCCTCTATGGGGACCGGCTCACCGGCTCGTTCACGACGTTCGGGCGGTGTTCCTTCGCGATCATCCCGGCGGGGCGGGAGCCGGAGTTGAGCTTTCCTCTCCCTGTGTTGAGTAGCCTGATCTGCCATGAAGGGGCTTTCTATCGACTCCAGTTCGATGGCGTGCATGAAAAGGGAAAGTCGCTGCGGCTGACGATCACAAGAGACACCTCTCCCACCGGTCGGGCGGCGATCCATCTGAATGCCGAAGAACCGCTCAAGATCCGCCCGGACGCAGTGACGATTACCGGAGCCGGAGACAACTCCATTCAGTTCAGCCTTTCGGATGTTCAGTCGCTCCTTCCTGTCGGCGAGTACAGGCTCAGCTCGGGTCGCATCCTCTACGGAGTTGAGAGCGATGACCAATGGCAGATGACCTTCACCGAGGGCCCGGCCTTCGCCATCCTCCAGGACCAGATCGTTGACGTCGAACTCGGCGAGCCGACACTTGGCATTCGAGCCATTGCCGAAGATGAAATCGGCAAAGGCCGCATCAGAGAAGAGCCAGTGTATGCCGGGGATACTTTGATCTATCTGTCCCGCCAGATTCGCGGCAAAGCCGGCGAGGCCTATGGAAAGTTCTCACAGAAGAGCGTCCTGGACAATCAGTGGATCGATGTCAAACCTCATGTCGCGATCCTCGACCCCGAAGGAAAAGAGGCAGCCTCGGGCGACATGGAGTATGGCTGAGGCGACGTCTGCGAGTTCTCGTGGCGAGGACCAAAAGACAAGCCAGGCCGCTATACCGTGGTGATAACTCAGGAAACCGGGCCACTCGCGGGCCGGATCGAGGGCAGGCTTGAACTGACTATCGAGTGACCGGAAGGGGCCCGGGCAGAGACACACCCCGCAGGTTGTGGAGCCTGCCAGCGATCCGAAGGAGATCCGAAACACCTGGGGCATCCAGTCCCTGCCCTGGCTGGTCCTGCTGGACAAGGACCATGTGGTCCGCGAGGAAGGATTCGCTCCGAGCTCGATCAATGCCGTCCTGAGGGCAATGGCGGAGACCCCATAGTCCGCCGCAGCCAGCCCACGGCTTTTCCGGACCCATCCGTTCGTTTCTTCCTCACGACCGATCCGGCATACGGCTCGCGAGAAGCAAGGGAAATCCTTCACGCCAAGGCTGGAATGCGCCGTTTGCGACACCGCGTATCGCCAAGGCCTTCAGCCTTGACGATGTAACCCGGAACTCTGGATCAAATACCTGCAAGTCAATAGTCTCCGCCCTCCCCCCCGGGGGCAATACCCGTAGGGAATCAGTGGCCCCATATTGATCATTCTTCGGCAGAACCCGCCGGCGAAGCGATTGTACCTGGATTCAGCAATTCGGAACATCCGAATGCCGATCTCGCGATGCATGTTTTCGCCACGTGTTTTCTATCTGAAAGGGAAATGACATGAGAAGTACAGCAATCTGTTTATTCGCAAGCGCGCTCTTGCTCGCTACGGCGGCACAGGGAGTAACGATTCCCGATCCGCTGCCGTCGATCACGATGGAGACATCCCCCGAGAATCCCACGTCGGCCGATACGATCGTCCTAGCCTTGTCGGGCGTATGGCCTGATACGTGCTGGCCGCGATCCCTCAGCGTCAGCATCTCAGGCACGACCATATCCGCCGACCTGCTGCTGCCGGGCGCGGATGACTGCGATGAGCCCACCTGCGACCCGATACCGAGCTTCTACCAGGCCACTGCATCCCTCGGGCAACTGTCGCCCGGACTGTATTTCGTCCACGCAAGGGTGGTCAGTTGCAACGCGGCCAGCGAATACGAACCCGTTTTTACGTTCCAGGTGGGCCTCCCAACCGGCGGGCCGGGCGATCTGACGCAGGGCGCCTGCGTTGTCCTGCTGGCCGGCGATCAACCCGGACTCCCGGGACTCCAGGCCGGCCGCAACGGAACCATCGTCTGTTCCACATCCGATAGTCCCTTGGGCCCCTTCCTGGTTAGCTGGGACTTCTACCATCTGGGCACGCACAATGCCGATGGTTGCAGCAGCGGAGCCCCGGCGCTCTCCCGCCCGAATTCCACAACGCTGGTGGACCCACTGTACGTTCCCTTGGGAACGTGCTTCGACACGTGCGGGGTCATCAATCCAAGAAATGGATGCATCCTCCTCGAAACCGACACGGGCCTGACGTACAACGTAGTGGACGCCGGCGGCTGGCTGAACATCGCGCTCAGTACGAGCGCAATCCGTTTTGGCGACCGGGTGCGCGTAAAAGGCCTGCTTAGCACGATCGGTCCGCGACCGAATGTTCCCGCCGGTTGCCCACGCGAGAATGGCGACATCCACGAGCCTGTCGTTACGATTTGCGCACCCTCCGGAGATGGCGGAGAGCCTTGTCAGAACAACAAGTTCACCATCGACTTGGCTGAAAATGAGATCCGTATCTACCGAGATCCACAGTGCTCGACTGATTCGCATTCGTTCTCCGGATGCGCCTTCATGGGGCTCGGTGCGGATCATAACGCCAAGCTCTCCGTCCAGATTACCCCGCTACCCAGCGTGGGCGGCACCTGGACAGCCACGATCACGCCGGATACGATCGCTGCCGACAGTTCCATCCAGGTGGAAATCTGTGTCGAAGTCGAAGGCCTCGATCTGAGCGCGATCCCCGCCGGACAGGACGTCAAGGTGGCGGACATCTCAGTTAAGGCCGACGCGTTGTAGCCCCGACGACGCAGATCCGGCACACGCAAGAATCGAATGCCAAGAGGGCGGACGGCAGTCCGTGAACGGAACGTGGTCCGCCCTCTCGTGTTTCTGCCGAGGCAGAGGCTCCATCTGTTCCAATCACTGCTCTCCCAGAGAAGAATACCGTACGATCGCGCCGCCGATTCGCCCGATTCGACACGGGCAATTCCTGTCATGCGGATTGAGGATGCGAAAGCGAGAACTGCCTATTAAGATGTGCGTATTCGCGACAGCTATTGGGGATGAGTTTCGACTTCGAGCTCGCTGACAAGGCTGCAAGTGGGCCTCGACCGCATCGTCTTGCGTTTGAGCCGCCCCACGCCAGGATTGAGCACAACCGCCCCGTTCAATGTACGGCCGCAGCGTGCTGAAGCGATATCTTGCGTCGTCCATTGAGGACGTGTATTCAACATTTGTTTGAAGCGGAGGTACATATGATGAACAAGGGAATGTGCATCGCAGGTCTTGTCATGCTCCTCGCCGCGTCTGCGCTGGCGCAAGTGCCGATCCCCGATCCCCTGCCGGCATTCGATTTCACTTTCTCTCCCGCCAATCCGACATCGCAGAGCACGGTGCAACTGAGCATCGGGGGTCTGTGGCCCGACAGTTGCGTGTCCAACAGCGCGACCGTCTTCGTGGACGGCACTCAGATCGAGGTCGCCCTGCTGCTGCCCGGCGCCCTCGACTGCAATGAGCCGAACTGCGCGCCCACCCTGGGCACCTATGGAGTCACGACACCTGTCGGGCCCCTGGCGCCGGGCGCCTATACGGTTCTCCTCCGCGTCGTGAGCTGCAGTGAGGCCACCGAACCTCAGTTCCTCGGCTCCTTCACCGTGGGAATCCCCACCGGCGGTAATGGCGAACCCAACGTGCCCGTTCAGATCGGTCCCGGCACCTGCGTGGTTCTGCTGGAGGACCTCGACTGTGGACTCCGAGCCGGACAGGCCGGAATCGTGGTCTGCTGCGACTCGGCCGACTGCAGCGGACGCCTGCGGGTGAGCTGGTTCTTGCACACCCAAGGCACGGGCACCTCCGACGAATGCGTCGACGACACCCCGCGGGCCGTACCGCCGGCCTCGTCCACCTGGGTCGATCCGCGAGAGGTCGGACTGGGCGTCTGCTTCGACCGGTGCGGCACCCTCGGGCAGAATGAGGAAGGGTGTTTCGTGCTGGAGGCCGACGACGGCCGGACATACATCCTCGTCGCGGGATCATGGCTTCCCCAGTTCCTGGGACCTGAAGCCGAATTCGAGCTGGGAGACCGCGTGCGAGTTCGGGGCCTGGTCAACATCATGCGGTCGGCTGGCATGTTCTTCGCCTGCACAGAACTGGACGGCGACATCTTCAATCCGGTGTTCACACCGTGTGCCCCCGCAGGCGGCGATGGCGACTGCTGCGCGGCCAACTATCAGCCTGGAGACCGGGTCCGTCTGCTCGTGAGCAATCCGCCGGATATGATCGGCCGGCCGGTCGCCGGTCTGCCCGCAGGGACCCTCGGTACGGTCCTTTGCTGCAATACAGACGATGAGGACTTCACCGTCTATGTGAGCTGGGACAACTTCACGGGCGGCTTCGACATGGGTTTCCTGTGCGACACGGCGCCCATCAGTCATCCCGCAGGTTCCGCATGGTGGGTCGGTTGCGATGACATCGTGCGTGTGGCCGGCGGCGGCAATGGCAACGGGGAGCCCTGCCCCGCGGACACCCTGACCATCGGCTTCGGCAGCAACGGCATTCAGCTTTTCCGCGATCCGCAGTGCCCAACCACTCCTCGCACCTTCTCCGGCTGCGTGAACGTAACGGTCAACACGAATTTCCGGGCGAGATTGTCGCTGAGTATCACTCCTGCGGCAGGCATCAACGGCACCTGGCAGGGCACGATCACACCCGAGGTCGTTTCAGCCGGCCAGAACAATGTGCTGGTCTGTATCACCGCCGAGGGCGTGGATCTTTCCCAGATCCCGGCCGGACAGAACGTCCAAGTGGCACAGGTTTCCATCCTTGCCGTGCCGGAGCCGGCTCCGTAGGGACTCCACGGAACCTGTCGCAGGGGCGGGCGACAGCGCTGCGGCAATGGCCGGGAATCGCAAGTCCGAGAGCAGGCGACAGTCGAAAGGCTGCCGCCTGCCTCCTTTTATTGCTTGCCTTGAATCGCCAGGGAGGTAATATGCTCTCTCAGGACGGCTGCGCGGCGCCGTTGCGGGGCCCGGCCCTCCTCTGTTTCTCGTCCTGAGGGATCGATACGTGACGATAAACACCGCCATAGCGATCGCCGTGCATGCCACCATGGTTGCTCTGTCGGCCCTGCCCCATTTCCCCGCAGAGCGTGCCGACAGATTCTATACGGTTCAGATTCTGGCGACGTCCATAGAGAACCGCCAGGCGCTGCTTTCGATCCATGATTCCCTGCGAGAGAAAGGCCGCCTCGTCTACTACTATCCCAAACGCGTCAATGGCCGGCGGTACTGGAGGCTGCGAACCGGGATATTCGAACAGGCGGCCCAGGCCGGGACGTACGCCGAGATGCTGAAAAAGGAAGGGTTCGAGTGCTTCGTCGCCAGGGCCGATGTTGCCGTGACGACTTTCAAGGATCGGTTCCGTATCGTCACGACGCCCAGCGGCATCTGGCTCGCCCAAGGCTCCTCGGCAAGAGAACTCTATGCGCCCGCCCGCGAGCAGATCGACCTCGGGTACACAGCGCCCCGGATTTCCCCTGACGGCACGGCTATCGCCTTTTACGCGGATCGCCGGATCGTCCGAGTCACGCTGGAGACGGGCGCGGTTCAGATCCTTCGGGAGGCCGCCTCGGACGATGATCTGTTCCACAGCGTCGTTCGATGGTCCCCCGACGGTCGCTACATCGGCTATCTGGATGTGGCGGAATGGGAGCTTCCGACAAGGCTCTGGATCATGCGGGCCGACGGCACGGAGAATCGTTGCCTCGTCGGCGACGAGACATGTCAGACCAAGGTGAAATCCTTCGAATGGCACCCGTACAAGAACCGTTTCTTCTACGTGAGCGGGCCCACCTACGGGACTGTTTCCCTGGGCGGCCATCTCTGCTGCATTGATCTCGACGGCACGCGCAGGACCCTCGTGGAGGCCGAGTTGAGGGGGGGTATCGAAGTCCTTGCCGAGTTTCGCATCGCCAGCGGCCTCCTGGAGTATCGAATCGCCCATCACAACGCCGACGGCAAAGAGCCGCAGTACACGCTGCACAAACGCCCCCTCAGCGAACTCGACTGAAGGCCCGCTGCAAAGAACCGCCTCTACACCTTGCAGGAATGCGTCTGACGTGGTATTTGTGGTGCTATGACACAGGGAATTCACACAGATGAAACGCACGCAGAGGGGCAGTCGGGCGCCTCTTATCGGGATTGGCTTGCGGCCTATCGCGGAAGACTGCACGACGATCGCATTCGGTTTTGCCGTCTGGAAACGCGGTGGTCCTGGATTCGGCTGATCTCCTTCGGCGCCGGCCTCGCAGCCGTGATCCTGCTCTGGCACAATCCGCCGCTCGCGGCCGGAGCGGGGATCGCCGGTGCTCTGGCCTTCGCGGGCGCCGTGCTGCGGCACACGAGATGGGAGGGCAGGCATGCCTTCGTCGAGCGAGCCTCGACCGTCGCGGCCGAGTCGCTGCACGCGAGCACCCGGCGCGACTGTCCGGCCCGTTCGTGGCAGCGGCCGGAAGATCCGCAGGAGGCGTCTGCAACGATTCCCCCGGTCGTCGATCCCGGCCCTACCTGGCCGCTGACCGACCAGGAGCGCGACGATCTCGATCTTTACGGGCCACCGGTGGGCATCTTCGGCCTGCTGAATCGCACCTCGACGGCGCTGGGGGCACGCCGATTGCGCGATATCCTCGATTCGCCGAGCCTTTCGCTCGAGCACATCCGCCACCGACAGGACGCCGTTCGCTGGCTGGATCGCCACAACGAACAGCGTCTGGCGACGATGGCCGCTCTCGCGCTGCTCCGCGGGCACGACAAGCACCTGGATCGCTTCGTGCGGCTTCTCCACGAAACCGAGCAACCCCCTCGGTCGGTGCTGTCCGTGGGCCTGAGGCTGTGGTCCGTCGCCAGCGGCCTGCTCTTCCTCTACATGGTGCTGAGCATCGCCAATGGGCAGGTCATGTGGGCTCGGGGTCTTATCGCTCTGCTGCTGGTAAACGGCATCCTCCTGGCCCTCGCCCGCCCCCTGTTCCGCAGGCTCGATGCCGCCGTGGCGCCGTGGACAACCTTGCGGAACACCCTGAACCGCTTCCTGGCGATCGCACGGGATGCCAGTCGGGAACTGCCCGATGAAACGCAGTTGAGCCTCCTGAAGGGCCATTTCGCAAGCATCGCTGCGAACGCCCATATCCCCTCGTTGTGCGAGTGGCTCGAATGGGCCGGTCTGCACGGGGCCATGCGGGCCGTGCTCAATGTGCTGGTGTTCTTCGATCTGCACATCGCCGAGGCGGTGCTCGCCCGCGTCGTGCCGAACCGGGACGTCCTCCTGCACGGCCTGTCGGCCATGGCCGAGTTGGAAGCCCTTTGCAGCATGGCGTCGTTCTCCGCGGAGTTGCCCGTCGCCTGCTACCCGGAGCCGGACGGGGACAGGACCGTATACATTGAGGACGGCCGCCATCCCCTGATCCTCGAGCCGGACGCGGTGCCCAACAGCATCCACCTGGAGCCCGGCGTCCGAACGTGGGTCATCACCGGCCCCAATGCGGCGGGCAAGAGCACCTTTGTACGGATGGTGGGGGTCAACGTCCTGCTGGCCCAGACCGGCGCAGCGACAGCGGCCAGGCGGATGACGTGGTCGCCCGTGCGGCTGATCACCGATGTCCGAATCCGCGACGACCTGGCCCGCCACGAAAGCTACTTCCTCTCCGAGGTCCGCCGGCTCCGGCGACTGGTCCTTGATACGGGCCAGAGCGCGCCCATGCTCGGGCTCATCGACGAGCCGTTCCGGGGCACCAACTCCCAGGAGCGGGCCGCCGGGGGAGTCGCCCTGCTGGAGCACCTGATGGCTTCGAGCAATCTGTTCGTGATCGCCACGCACGAGGAGGTGCTGGCCCGGACGGCGGCAGGCACACCGTCGGCCGGGAACTATCATTTCCAGGAGCATCTACACGAAGGAGGCATCGCGTTCGATTACCTCCTTCGCCCGGGCCCGGCCGGCACGAAGACGGCGCTGCGCATCCTCGAACAGGAAGGCTACCCGGCATCCTTGCTGGAACGAGCGAAGCACCTGGCGACGAAAGGCATGCAAAGCACCCAGCCTGATTGACGCGGTGGCGTCTCTGTGGCCAACACCACTATCTTAGGCTTTGTGCGGATCGTTGTATGGAGTGCTGTGCCTCGCCGGTATCGTCCTGCACCTGCATGCGATGAGCTGCCGTGCTCTGTTGTCTTCACGGAATTGACGGTGTACGGCCGGCCCGGCACGATGGTATAATCTCCGACGAAAAGATGATCGAAGAATATGGGGATCGATGGTGGCTGAGCATGTGTGTCCAGTCTGGGCGGGGTACTTCCTGGCCAATCGGCTTAGAGCCTATCCGAATAACCTCTGCGTTCGTATATCCCTTTGGGGGCATGGGAGCCCCCAGAAGGGAGTTACAGATGAATCCGAAGGAATCGTACCTGGTCTCTGACGAATTGTGGGCCGAGATTCAGCCCTTGTTGCCCGTACACGTGAACACGCATCGTTTTGGCGGCGGTCG
>Ga0209347_1005168_pt1 | contig 12726 bp, 9 predicted proteins | sample AutmiccommuBRH23_FD_187382 | JGI IMG/M metagenome (GOLD analysis project Ga0209347, IMG submission 187382) | Deep subsurface microbial communities from Mt. Terri, Switzerland - Autotrophic microbial communities BRH/23 (SPAdes) (version 2) | ecosystem: Environmental > Aquatic > Deep subsurface >... | reverse complement strand
CACGATATGGATGGTGCCGCCCGTCTTGTAACCCTCCAGCTTGGAGAACTGGATGGTCTCATACACGACACCCTGGCCCGCGATGGCCGCATCACCGTGCACAAGGATCGGCAGCACGGCATCGTCGGTATAATCATGTTCATTTTCCAGCTTCGCCCGTGCAATACCCTCCATCACCGGCCCCACCGCTTCCAGGTGAGAAGGGTTGGGAGCCAGGCTGATGGAGATGGAGCGTCCCTCGTAATCGATGGTGTTGTTGTATCCAAGGTGGTACTTCACGTCACCATACTTGATCTCATCCTCGTAATTCTGTGCATTGAATTCACGGAACACCTGGGCATAGGGTTTCTTCATGATGTTGGTGAGCACGTTCAACCGCCCGCGGTGAGCCATGCCCAGCACCATCTCGTTCACATCATAGGCTCCTCCGCGGGCAATAATGGCATCCAGGGCAGGGATAATCGATTCCGAGCCCTCGAGGGAGAAGCGCTTCTGGCCGACAAATTTTTTGTGCAGGTAATCCTCAAAACCGGAAGCCTCCACCAGCCTGTCGAGGATCCGTAGTTTTATTTCCGGGGAGAGTGTCTCCCTGTTTCTGGAGCTCTCCATCTTCTCCTGTAACCAGACAACAACCTCCGGTTTTGTCATATAGCGGTATTCCACACCGATGGACTTGCAGTAGGTTTCTTCCAGGTGGGCCACAATCTTTCGCAGTGTTGTCCTGCCGAGGCCTATCTCATGGCCTGCCTCAAACTCCGTATCCAGATCATGCTCCGACAGGTCGAAATTTTCAATGGCGAGCGTGGGTGTGTAACTGCGTCGGGTGCGGACAGGGTTTGTTCTGGTAAACAAGTGACCGCGTCGCCGGTAACCGTTGATCAGACGCATGACCGCGATCTCCCCGGGGGAACTGCCATAGGCATCATTGCTCTTCAGTGGCCGTACGGGAAAATGAGTGGTGGCTAAATCAAATCCCTGGAAGAAAAAGCGAAAACTTTCCTCCACACTTCCGGGATCCTTTTTGTATTTTTTATATAAAGCCTCAATGGCCTCCATGTCCATTGCACCTAGTTCGTTATTGGCATTCATCGGTCATTTTTTCAACATAATGATATAAATCGTAAAGATGGCAAAATTGTTCATCTAAAGCAATTCTTTTTATGGAAAAGAGATTTTTTCAGGAAAAGAGAACAAAAAGGGATCAGTCTGTTATAAAGGTGAATTATCTGCTATTACATTTTACTTTTTGCCGAAAAAATGCTACTTTTGACATCCCAAACCAGACAATCTTCAAGGAGATAAACAAGATCATCATAAATAATCAATTCAATGACAAAAAGTGCTTTACAAATTGCAAGGGCCGCCTATGAGCCCAAGATGCCCGAAGGATTGAGTGGCAATGTAACCATACAGGAAGGTGCTGCCACCGAATCGGTGCGTGACCAGCAGGATATCCGGCAACTATTCCCTCATACGTACGGGATGCCGATCGTTCAGTTTACGCAGACACCCGGCACGCCGGGTATGGCTGAGCCGCTGCATGTGGGTGTGATCCTGTCGGGCGGGCAAGCTCCCGGGGGACACAACGTGATCGCGGGTATATTCGACGGGATCAAAAGACTGCATGCCGACAGCAGGCTGTATGGCTTCATCCTCGGCCCTGCCGGACTGATCAATCACGAGTACAAGGAACTCACCAGTGAGATTATCGATGAATACCGCAACACGGGCGGGTTCGATATCATCGGCTCGGGACGCACGAAACTGGAGACCACGGCTCAGTTCGACAAAGGGCTGGAGATCCTGAAGAAGCTGAACATCAGAGCCGTGGTGATCATCGGTGGCGACGACTCTAATACCAATGCCTGTGTGCTGGCCGAATACTACGCCTCCATCAATGCAGGCGTGCAGGTGATTGGCTGTCCAAAGACAATTGATGGCGACCTCAAGAACGAACAGATCGAGACCTCTTTCGGATTCGATACCGCCTGTAAAGTTTATTCGGAACTGATCGGCAACATTCAGCGCGACTGTAACTCAGCCCGCAAATACTGGCACTTCATTAAGGTGATGGGTCGCTCCGCGTCGCACATCGCGCTGGAGTGCGCACTGCAGACACACCCCAACGTATGCATCGTCTCGGAAGAGGTGGCCGCGAAAGAGTTATCCCTCGACGATATCATCGATCAGATAGCCACCGTGATCGTCCAACGGGCCGAAAAAGGGCTCAATTTTGGAACGGTGATCATCCCTGAAGGATTGATAGAGTTTATCCCGGCCATGAAGAAGCTGATTGGCGAACTGAACGATTTCCTGGCTCACAATCAGGAAGAGTTTGACCTGGTACGTCGCTCCGGCAAACGCGACTATATCATCAGCAAGCTGTCGCATGAGAATTCCACGATATATGCCAGCCTCCCCGAAACGGTGGCCCGTCAACTTACACTCGACCGTGACCCGCACGGCAACGTACAGGTGTCGCTGATCGAAACAGAGAAGCTGCTGGCTGAGATGGTGAAGAACCGCCTCGATCAGTGGACCAAAGAGGACAAATACAAAGGCAAGTTCGCGAGCATCACTCACTTCTTCGGGTACGAAGGACGTTGTGCTGCTCCGTCGAACTACGATGCCGACTATTGCTACTCTCTGGGATATACCGCATCGATGCTGATTGCCGGTGGCAAGACAGGATATATGTCCTCGGTACGCAATACCACCGCTCCTGCGGCAGCATGGATTGCCGGAGGGGTACCCATCACCATGATGATGAACATGGAACGTCGTCACGGCGAGATGAAGCCGGTAATCCAGAAAGCACTGGTGGAACTGGAGGGAGCTCCTTTCAGGTACTTCGAATCCCAGCGTGAAAAGTGGGCTGTCGACACCGATTATGTATACCCGGGTCCCATCCAGTACTTCGGGCCTACAGAAGTATGTGACCAGCCCAGCAAAACACTGCAGCTGGAACAGAAGGGAAAAATAGAGATTCAGTAAAGAGGTCCGCTGACCGACCAAAAAAAGGGTCGCCCCACACGGGACGGCCCTTTTCTGTGATCACTGGTGAGGGAGTGATTTTAAAAGAACCGGTAACGGTTGTCTTCCACGCCCAGTTTATCTTTCAACACTTCCACCGACTGCATCTGCAGACGATAAGCATTGTTATTCAACATGGCATTTTTCTGCGCCTTGGCATCATACGTCTCAGTACCCTGGGTGCGGTTGGATACTTTGGTGACATATACCCCCATGTTGCCTTTCATCGGACCGACCACTGTGTTCAGCGGAGCAAAGGCAGAGACGGCATTCAGCACAGGCTCAAATCCCAGTCCGGTGATGTTCTGTGTGTTGAAATTGACAAAACGAAGGGTGTCAGCGGTGCTGTTCATTGCCGAGGCGTAGGCATCGATTGCTGTCAGGTTGCGGGCTTTCAGATCAGCGATAATCTTCTCCGCTTTTTTATCGTTCACCAGCCGCATGCGGATGCCTGAGGAGACCTCCGTTAACGGTGAAATGCCGGCAGGTATTACCTGTTCAACCTTGGCGATGACACGCAGGTTGGTGAGATCGAATTTCTTCACGGCACCCATCGATTTCTCATTCGCCGCCCAGGTGATGATCTGGCGGGATCCCGGTATCTGAGCCAGCTGATAATCGTTGGCAGAGACCGTGATATTGGGCATCACCATAAATCCTTTTTCCGATGCCAGTTCATTGAACTTAGACTCCACATCGGGTGCAGAAACAAACTGATTCAGCTCATTGTCGATGTTATTCGATGTTTTCTCGCTGGCTACAACCGGCATATCAATGATGGCCAGCTTGTATTTATTCACCGGAGCTGTCCTTTCTTCTACCTGAAGAATCAGTTGCTGGCCGGGTACCGTCAGCCTGACCGGTACGCCCACGGGTGCAGCAAAAGCTGTCTTCGCCACCTCTGATCCGAAGGATACCAGATCGATCTCCCTGGCCCAGCCCACATCACCGCCATTCGAGTTGGGGTTAAGGCTGTTGGCGACTTCGGCAAACAACTGTCCGCCCTGGAGCGCCCCGTAGATACTGTCCACAAAATGGGTGACGATGGAATCCTGACCGACCATCGATGCATCGGGAATAGCCATCATGCGTAAACGAACGGAATCAGGGGCTGTGGTTTTGTCGATCAGCCGGAGGATCTGGAACGAGTCATCTTCGCGGGTTGGCCCGTACATGTCACTGACGGCTGCAGAACGGGCAAACTCCACCTGTGAAGGGGTAAGCATGGTTTCACTCAGGAAAGCATCCCGATAGGGTATCTGGGAATAATCGGCCACCACCGTCGCCGGATTGGAGGCATGCTGTAACTCAGTAAACGCTACCCTTGACTCGGCTTCCACCTCGGCAAAATCCTCATCGTTGGGTACTATCTCCTTGGTGAAGTAGGACAATTTCACCAGTGGTGCTTCCAGCCTGAACGATTTCCTGTGTTTATCGTAAAATGCCTTTATCTCGCTATCGGTTACCGTTACCGTAGAGTCGGGAATGGTAAAATAGTTCTGCATGGCATACACTATATCGGCATTTTGTTGTGAAAGATCGAACGCTGTTTTCGCTTCTACGTCGTTAGTGATAACGGCATGGGATAAAAGAGAGACATATTTTTCTTCCAGACGCTGCGTCCGGACCATCTCCTCAATGAACAGCCACAATGATTTGTACTGATCGACCATTGCCTGTTCCTGCGGATTGGGATTGGGTGTGTTGATCGTATTGAGGAACTCGACCAGGGCATTACGGCTGAATGTACCGGTTTGCGGATCGAGGAAAAATGGCAGTTGCTGTAAAACAGGAGAAATGGATTCTCCATGCACCAGATCATTGATTTCTGCCCTGGTTACGCTGAGTCCCAGCTTCTTTGTCTGGTTGTCGAGCAGGCGTTGACGGACCATCTGCTGATATACCGCCTCCCGTATTTGTGACGAGATGTTTTCATCAAGAGAGGATTGACCGCTGACCATCTTCTGGAATTCTTCGAATTCGGTAATCTTATCGGCATATTGTTTTGTCGAAATCACTTCACCGTTCACCACAAATGCCTTGTCGCGTACTTTCCCGAACAGCGTGGATCCCGAAGTAAACAAGTCTCCTAAAACAAAGGCTAACAACGCAACACCAATCACGATGACCAGGAGCGTACCCTTATCCCTAATCTTTTGTAAAGTAGCCATTTAACTATCTTTTAGTTCTGTTTAAACGTTAAAAAAAAATTGGTTTCAAATAAGGCCACGAAGTTAGTAAAAATAAAGCAGATAAAGATATTTTTTTCACGAAAATGTCTCATCCCGCCGCTCACTGCCGGTAATTAATCGTACAACCTCTATTTTGCGTGCCGTCACTTTCAGTATTTTAAAGGTATATTTTCCGATGATTACCGTTTCGTAGGTCTTGGGAAAGCGTTGTGTGTGATGGAGCAGATAACCGGCCACCGTGGAGTACTCATCCGACGCAGGGATATCCAGGCCGTACATCTCGTTGAGATGATCTATCTCCACACGGCCTGACAGCACAAATTCATGCTCACCCTGCTGCTTCACGAATTTCGATTCCACATCGTATTCATCTTCTATTTCACCGAAAATCTCTTCCACCAGATCTTCCATCGTCACAATACCCGATGTTCCCCCAAATTCATCCACCACCACGGCGATGCTTTTCCGCTGTTGCATCAGATCGCTCATCAGCCGGTTGGCATGCATGCTCTCGGGCACAAATGAAATAGAGGCTACGTTGTTGGTCCAGTCCTGCGGGTGGTTGAATATTTCCCATATATGGATGTAGCCGATAATATTGTCGATATCATCTTTAAACACCAGTATTCTCGACATACCTGTTTCAATAAACTTGTCTTTCAGCGTATTCAGGTCGGTGTCCACACTCACCGCCACGATATCGGCACGGGGTACCATGCAGTCTCTTATTTTCATGGCAGAGAAATCAAGCGCTTTGCGGAAGATTTTGACTTCTGAATCGACATCTCTCTCCTTCGACATATCATCGATACTTTTCTTCACGTATGTATCGAAATCTACCTTGTTGAATGTGTGTTGATCCGATTCAGGGGAGCGAATACCAAACAACCGCAGGATCGCTTTCGGGACTGCTACAAACACCCTGGCGACAGGATAAAGCAGTATGTAGAAGATAAAGGCGGGTAAAACAAACAGGTTCACCCAGAAATGGGCATTTTTTTTGAAGAGGGTACGCGGTATGAACTCTTCCGAGAGCAGCACGATGAAGGTCGCTACAACAATAAAGAGCAGTATACACAGCCAATCATTCTCTGTACGTAGAGACAGGTAATGATGCACAACAATGAGCGTGCAATAGACCAGCGAGACGAAAACAATCACCTTGCCTACTCCCATAGTAGCCAGAAACTGACGCGGATGACCGTAGATACTATTCAGCATGTAACTGTACCCTCCCGTGTTTTTTTTTCTGACAGCATAACGCAGTTTGTCGGAAGAGACAAACGCCACCTCCATGCCTGAAAAGAAAACAGACAGAATGAGCCATACAATCCACCAACCCAGTGCTACAGATAGTGACATCTCTTTATGTTTTATTTTCTCTCCTGCAGCGGTTTCACATCTCCTGCCTCTGCTGACGGCAAAATTTCCGGTGACAGGGAATCAGACTGCAGTGTATCGTCCGGCGTACCCTCCGAGAATGGCAGTTTCCCGTCATGAGGCCTGAAGATACGATAATCGGTCATGGACTGATTCGATTCGAACCCATACCCTTTAATCTCCGTGACACCCCGTTTAATCTCTATATATTTATCGGAATAGACTCTCTGGTTGCGTTGATCCCAGAAAAGCTCATCGCTGTCGAATTCCTCCCCCTGCATGTTCTCCACATGCACATTCTGCTTCAGCTTCCACAGATCTTTTCCGCTGTAGTACCAGGCCGTATCGGCCTTCACCGTCGCCTCGATACTGAAATCGGGCGTAAACCGCTCCAGATAGATCCCTTGCGGGAAATACCAGTATGGATCTTTGGCCTTGTCGTACACCTCCCACACATCGGCAACGAGCTTGTAACGGGTGATGCCTGAATCGGAAATAAGGGTGGTCACCGTGTCGGTAATCATAGAAGGAACCACCTCGGGGTCGTATGCAAAGGCGACAAGATTTTCGTCTTTGTCTTTACAGGAGAGAAAAAAAAGCGACATAACAACCACTGTCAACAGGGTTGTTATGCGCCTTTTATATGGTCTGATGTGTTGTATTTTCAACACGGTTTGTGTATCATTGAAATTATCGTAAGCGAACAGTGGTAGATTCACCGATCCAGCCCGGGATAAACACCGATTCACCGGCTTTGATACCCATCATGAAGGCTGTCTCGGTATCCATAAATGCGGCAGAATATCTGTTGATAAGGCTGTTGGCTTTTCCAGCCACACCCGGGTCAACTGAGCGTGCTCTCTGCAGCTTGTCCACGGCAGCACAGTATACCAATCCGGCTTTCTCCGGCTCGGAGAAGATGCTGTTGGCCGAACTGGCATACAGCTGTGCGACCAGTATCAAGGCTTCGCCGTTGTTGGGATTGTATTCCAACGCATCGTAAGCAGCCTGTCTTGCCCTGGCAAAATTGCGCTGATTGGAGAATATTCCGGCCAGCTGCATCATGTAGTCAGAGGCCTTGCTCTTGTCAGTCTCCAATTTGGCTGCTTCACTGTAGTATTTCACGGCCGTATCGTAATCCTTGTCCCTCAGGCTCTTGTTGGCCAATCCAATGGCTGCCCCTGCGGAAGGTTCCAGTTTATACAGATTCTCCGATGCCGTAAAATAGAGGTCTGATTCTGTACATCCTACCGATCCCAGTGCATTGAGCACTTCGTTCAGGAATTCCTTATTGGCTTTATTCGGTTCCAGTTTATCGGCATAGTACTCGGTCAGTGTCTTACAATCACCGGCACCACTGTTCACAAATCCTTTCACGATGCCATCTTTCACCACTCCCAGATAATCGGCATTGGTCTGATCACTCGCAGTTTTCGCTTTTGCAATGGCCTGATCCACATAACCAACCACATTGAAATAGTCTTTGATATACTGATCTTTTTTCGAATTATCGCTCAGGTACTGACTTAATGAGGCCACCATGAAATAAGAGTAGGCATCGAGGGGTGTCAGATCACCTTTCATTTCATTGACTGCTTCACCTAACCATTTGTATACTAGGCCCTGATCGGTTTTTTCACCCATCAGCTCCATGTAGTCATAGGCTTTATAGGCGAGGATAGTACCTTTCGCATCATCATCACCGTAATATTTGAGGCGTGTATCATAGATATCCATGATCCGGTCGAGGTATTCCTTTTTCTTTGCCTCATTGGTTTCAGTGGCGTAGAGAGCCTTGAAAATACGCGGTCCGTAGATGTAGATGTTCTTACTCGATGCCGGGCAGTTCTCATAGACGGATGTCCATGGCTTCAACGCATCGGCAAATGCCTCTGCTTTAGCTGATGTTTGCATGAGACTTAAATTAAGACGACAGTCAATACTATCCTGACCGTGTCCAAAAGGGGCCTTCACAGGATCATACCCTGCTTTTTGGGCGCTGGCAGCAACTATCATTACGATAGCCACGAATCCTGATAATAATAATTTTTTCATATTGCTTGATGTTTTAAATTGTTTCTCTTCGTTTGCTTGAGGATTGGACAAAATGTTAAAACAATAGTTTAATCATCGACTCTTTTTTTACATCGCTCCTGTGCCGGTACAGTCACTAATTAAACTGTCGCTTGAAGAACCAAAACTCATTGACATTCATGTTGATTGATATCTTGAACATATCCTGGCTGATCATAAAATCCCTGTCAGGTTGCTGCCTGGAATAACCAAACCCGATATTCAGCATGGAGACGTGTCCCGTCATGTAATCGTGAAAAGGCAACCCTACCCCCACATTCACCCCGTACTCGCGGAAGCTTCCTATACCCGCAGCAGCGCCGGTTTCGGGATTGGTTACGCTGAAGCTGGTGTATGAGTTTCCAAACGAAAGCCCCCCTCTGAAACGGATACGCCGGAAGAAGCTCTGATTTACCGGATCATTCACATACTCCATCCCGGCATTGAGGCGATAGGCATTGTTGAACCGGTTATCGTCCGTTAAGTCATCCAGCATTTCCGGATACTTCATTCCCTGCCACAGCTGGTAAGTCCCATCCAGTCCGACAAGGATATGCCCGGTTGAGTATGTCAGCCCCAGTCCGAAGGTATGGGGTAACTGAAAATCGGCTCCCTGTAATGTATCTGTTTTCAATACCTGGGAAGGCGCCAGCCATGGATTCTGATAGGGATCTCCCGTATAGAGCATCTCCGTAGGATTCACATCGGCCCGGGCATTCAGCTTCGGTGAATACACAGCGCCGACAGTGACGGAACGTGTCTTATCAAGCGGATAGGTGAACTGAAGACCAAAATCATACTTCAGCTCCCGGATCGTGTACATATGCCGGGTTTCACCCACCAGCGCTGAGGTGGTCACGGGAGTAACCACGCTGCTTCGGGTGAAGTTGCCAAACAGATAGGACAGATTTGCCCCTATCGACAGATGATCTATCGGCTCCCACGCCAATCCTCCGTAAATCTGGCTTAACCCGCCCGTTCCTCTGTAGGTCTCAATATATTGTATGTTGGAGAGTGAACGTGCACCGCCGAAATCGTATCCCATCTTTGAATAGGGAAGCAGACCGATACTGGCACCTACATTACGGATTACGGGAAACTGCATGGCCACATAATCGAGATTGCCATTGTAGAAATCCCGTTGGTTGATCCCGTCATTCATACGGGCAAGATGTCCGGAGACACCTACATCGAAAATGAAGGTGAGTGAATCGAGTGCTGAATAGGAAGCCGGATTGCCGGGATTCACCTGTTGACTGCGGCGCAAGCCATAACTGATACCGCCCATCGCCTCGGAAGCACCCAGGGAGGGTGTCGATAGCAGCCCATACCCATATCTGCTGTAGGGTGAATTAGAGCCCACTTGTTGTGCGAAAATTACAATCGTAATCGTAAGAAAAGCGATCAACAAAAAGAAACGTTTTTTCCTAATATTCATCTGTTTCGGTATATAACCAGCTCTAAGCCGCCTTTTGTCCTAAATTAATTTGAGATTGCAAAGATGACATATTTTTGCGATGCCACCAACAAAACCTCCTACACATCTTGTTAAAAAGATTAAAGTTTAATGTTTGTAAACTTTTCATTCTGACTCATCTGCCTTTTATCTCTCCTGCTTTCCATTGTTTTTATAGCCATTATAGGAAACGGTATCCTGCAAGGGCTTACGTTTCTTCTGCCGCAACGGCTGCACACTGTACCCGATGGCAATATCGAGCCACACTCTTTTTGAGTCAGGGATTGCCAACAGTTCACGTATGCTGGATTCGTTAAACCATCCGAGGATACAGGAACCCAGTCCCTCGGCATGTGCCGCCAGTACGATATGTGCGGCAATCACACCCAAGTCCATCTGGGCATAATCCTTTTGCTTCACCCACCCCCCGATACCGGAAGTGAGATTCACCTTCTCCTCCACCAGGACTATATGTACGGGTGCCTGTTTCGTGAAATGGTTCATACCCAGTGTGCGGGATGAAGTGGCATCGGCCACCTTGTTCTTCAGTGCGGGATCGTCCACCACGATGAGATGCCAGGGCTGGGCATTGCAGGCGGATGGGGACAGCCGGGCAGCCTCCACGATCCGGTTGATTTTTTCTTTTTCCACCATACGGTCGGGATCGAAAGCCCGGTCACTCTGGCGGGTGGTTACCAATTCAAGAAAATTCATATTATCTGTTTAATGCAGCAATCCTGCTGATGTACTTGCCGATAATATCGAACTCAAGGTTCACCACGGTACCCTTTTGTATCTGGTGAAAATTGGTATACGCGTGCGTATAGGGAATGATGGCGACCTGAAAGCTGTTCTCCGTGGGTTCAACCACTGTCAGACTGACACCGTTCACTGTCACAGAACCTTTGTCTACCGTCAGATAGCCTTTTCTGGCCATCTCCCGGTCAAACTCATACGCGAAGGTATAGTACCAGCTGCCATCAGCCTCAGTCACCTCCCTGCAGACCGCTGTCTGGTCTACATGTCCCTGCACGATGTGCCCGTCGAGCCTGCCGTTCATCGGCATGCTCCGTTCCAGATTCACCTTGCTGCCGATCTCCAGCAGTCCCAGATTGGATTTTTCCAGTGTCTCCCGGATGGCTGTCACCGTATAGGTATCCTCACTGATGGAAACCACCGTAAGACAGACACCGTTGTGTGACACGCTCTGGTCTATCTTCAGCTCACCGGTAAACGAACACCGGAGGGTAAGATGGAGGTTCCCCTTATCTTTTTCTAGTGCAACCACTGTTGCCGCCTCTTCTACGATTCCTGAAAACATAGGTATGATGTGATGATGTGATGATGAATATGTGCTGTTACCAGATGGATGCCCTTTTCTCCTTTGGCAGATACATAGGGTCGGACGGCTGAATGGAAAATGCTTCATACCATGCATCGATATGAGGCAGTGCACCGTCAACACGCCATTTCCCCAGCGAGTGGGGATCGATTTTTGTCAACCGGAGGATCTCCGCGTCACGCACATTCCCTGCCCAGAGGTTGGCATAACTCAGAAAAAAACGCTGCGCCGGCGTGAACCCGTCCGTCTGCTCACCCGTCTTCGCCTGGTCTGTTTTCAAAAAGGCATGGTAAGAGACCTGCAGGCCGCCGTGATCGGCGATGTTCTCGCCGAGGGTGAATACCCCGTTGGCGCGCACGGTGTCGAGCACGGTAATATGGTTGAAATAATCAACCAGCACTTTGGATCTCTCATCGAAACGCTGCGCATCTGCCGCTGTCCACCAGTCGGTCAGATTACCCTCTTTATCGAATTTACGTCCCTGATCATCGAAACCGTGTGTCATCTCATGACCGATCACGACTCCTATGCCGCCGTAATTAATCGCATCATCTCCGTTCATATAGAAGAACGGGGGCTGCAGGATCCCCGCGGGGAAGCAGATCTCATTGGAAGAGGGATTGTAGTATGCGTTGACCGTCTGTGGGGACATGTACCATTTTGCTTTGTCTACCGGTTTTCCCAGTTCATCCACCATCTCGGCATATGCAAAGGCTGAGGCACGAACCATATTCTCCCAGTAGGAATCCTCTTTGATCTCGAGGGTGCTGTAATCCTTCCACTTGTCAGGGTAACCTACCTTTACGATGAAGGTGCCGAGTTTCTCCTGTGCTTTCTTCCGGGTATCATCGCTCATCCATTCGAGTTGATTGATGCGTTCGCCCAGTGCCGTCTGCAGATTATCCACCAGCTTGAGCATCCGCTCCTTTGCCTCGGGCGGGAAATACCTGGCGACGTATAGCTGACCCACCGCTTCTCCCAGTGCACTGTTCACGGCATCGATGCTCCTTCTCCAGCGGGGACGCAGCTCTTTGCTTCCGCTCAGGGTCTTTCCGTAGAACTCAAAATTGGCATTGACAAAATCATCGCTCAGATAACCGGCAGCCGAATTGATCACTACCCAGCTCAGGTAGTCCTTCAATACAGCCATCGGCTCACTGTCGATGATCGATATGGCGGCTTTCACTGGTTCGATCTGCGACACATTCAGACTGTCGATACCGACGGCTCCCAGCGCTTCGAAATAATCG
>Ga0209347_1005167_pt1 | contig 12731 bp, 9 predicted proteins | sample AutmiccommuBRH23_FD_187382 | JGI IMG/M metagenome (GOLD analysis project Ga0209347, IMG submission 187382) | Deep subsurface microbial communities from Mt. Terri, Switzerland - Autotrophic microbial communities BRH/23 (SPAdes) (version 2) | ecosystem: Environmental > Aquatic > Deep subsurface >... | reverse complement strand
CGTGCGTCGCGGCTCGTCCCCGCCTGTGTCGATGCGCATCTCCTCGGCGTGCAGGGCGTATTCGTCGGGGCCGACGACCTCATCCTTCGCGCGAGATATGGCGGCGAGGATGTCGCAGATGAGGCGCGTGGGGTCGTAGAGGTCCTGGTAATACTCAAGCGCGAGCCGGGGGAACTCTGCCTCGAGCAGTTCGACCGCCTCGACACGGTCCATCAGCCTAGGGTCGTTCGGCAGCGAGAACTCTGGGCCGAGCCGGCGGATGAGGTCGAGGCCAAAGGTGTGGAACGTGCCGATCCACATTGCGGCGGCCTTTTCGGGACGCCTTTCGGCGATCCGCTCGGCCATCTCGCCCGCTGCCTCGTTCGAGTAGGTGAGGACTAGGAGCCGGCGCGGGTCCACATCCCAGCAGCAGCTGATGCTTGGTCCTGCTTTGTTCCGGCGGCAGGGTGTCAATCGCCAGATACACACGATCCCGGAAACTCGGATCTGAAAAAATGCTCGCCTCGAACGGGTCATCGGCCGTCGTGGTGACGGCTTCGTATTCCGCCACGCCGGAATCGGCATCCAAGGGATCGCTGCACTCTTCTTCGCGCCGCGCACGCTCCTGCGCGTCGAGGCGTAGCCGCTTGATGGCAAGATCGAATCTGACCTCAAAGAAGTCGAGCCTCTCGTCGGGTTCCCTGCGGTCCTTGACGAGAAGCTCGACAAAGCGGTTGGAAACCGCGTTGCGGACACTTCATGGAAGGAGGACTACAACCTGAACCGCCCTCATTCGGCTCTCGGCCATCGATCCCCTGCCGAGTTCGCCGCAACAATCCCACTGGAAATCCAGGCCGCCTGAGGCCACAAATCAACCCTCGGACTCTCTCCTAAGCCGGAGGAGAAAAGGGGCTCAGGTCACGATTATTAAACACAATGTTAGCATAAATCGCACATTCTGGGTAGAATTCTCCACGACGCCGGCGTCGCCGGCTCTCAGCTGTTCAACGCCGCGACCGCCACCATCGTCAGCGCCGAGCAGGCGCGCGGCGTGATGTTCTGGCTGCTCGGCAATTTCGGCGGGGTGCGCTGGCCGGATTTGTGGGTGGCGACGCCGGTGGCGCTGCTCGGCTTTCTCGTCTGCATGGTGCACGCCAAGGCGCTCGACGCCTTCGCCTTCGGGACCGACGCGGCCGCCTCGCTTGGCATCGCCGTCACCCGCGTGCGGCTGGTGTTGCCGGCGACGACCGCGCTTCTTACCGCCACCATGGTCGCCATCGTCGGTACGGTCGGCTTTGTCGGGCTGGTCATTCCCTATGCGGCGCGGTTCCTCGTCGGGCCGGGCCATACGCGGCTGCTGCCGGCCTGCCTCGTCATCGGCGCCATCTTCATGGTGCTGGCCGACGTGCTCTCGCGCATCCTGGTGCCGCAGCAGATCCTGCCGATCGGCATCGTCACCGCGCTGTTCGGCGCACCGGCCTTCGCGATCATCCTCTATCGGCGCGAGACGGATGTCATGACGCTAGTCACACATGAGGTCCGCTGGGGCGCGGGCGGGCAGATGATCGTCGACGGCATTTCGCTGAGCGTCGAGCCGAACCGCGTGCTCGGCCTGATCGGGCCGAACGGTTCCGGCAAGTCCAGCCTGCTGCGGCTGTTGTGCCGACTTCGCAAGGTGGCGAGCGGGGTGGTGACACTGGACATGCGCGACATCAATGAGCTGCCGCGTCGCGATCTCGCGCGCCGGCGCGCCTTCGTCGAACAGCAGGCGGGAACCGAGGTGCAGCATTCCGTCTGCGACGTGGTGAGGCTCGGGCGCACGCCGCACCGAGGCGCCTTCGCCTCCTGGACGGAAGCGGACGAGCGCGCCGTCGATGCTGCGCTGGAGCGGGTGGGCCTAGCCGAGCGGCACGACCAGCCCTGGTACACGCTGTCCGGCGGCGAGCGCCAGCGCGTGCATATCGCCCGCACGCTGGCGCAGGAGCCGCGCGAACTCATTCTCGACGAGCCGACCATGCTCAACGCGTTCGCCAGCCGTACGATTCCGCCGGTCGCAATGAGAGATGACATGACACCGCAGGGGTCGGCTACCGTGGGGTGCCCAAGCTATCGGTGGCAATCAAAATAATATTTCCGTATGTGTCGGTTGCAGCCGCGAGAAGTATAAGTATGATTATGCTTTCAATCGATGTTGTGTATCAGGTTCGCGGTTGACAAGAGCGGTGTTCACCATGCCCTTCGTCTTATAGAATTTGATTACCTGCTGAATATGAACACGGATTGCCGCTTCGGCGACCATTACATCTCGGTCGTAGAGCGCCTGCAGAATTAACATGTGCTCCACAGCGGCATCTTTATATGTGCGCGGCTCCATATATTTCGCTGTGATAATATTGACCTTCTCTGCAACATTCAGAAGTTGTTCGAATAGAGCCGCGTTGCCGCTCAATTTTGCCATAGACCAATGGAATCCGTTGGCGAAATCGACGAATATTTCGTAAGCTTCGGTTCTGTGTATCGACTCATACTTGTCGATCTGATCTCGCAATTCATCTAGCTGTTTGTTCGTGGCTCGCTCGATGCACAAGCGCACGGCCATTTTCTCTAGTGCTTCCCGAATTTGATACAGGTCTTCAATATCGGCGATGCCAAATGTGCGAACATAGAGCTGTCTGCCTTGGCGGCTTACGAAGCCATCTTGCTCAAGCCGAAAGAGCGCCTCGCGTACGGGTGTGCGGCTTGCTGCATAACGGTCGCTCAGCTCTTGCTCGATCAAAGCGGTCCCCGCTTTAAGGCGAAGCAATCCGATGTCGGCTCGCATGCGCTGATAAAGCTCCTGTCCTCTGGACAGGGCGCTTGCGCTGTCGGCCGTCCGCTTGGCACCCATGCTTACCCCTTTCGATCGCATACAATGATTAGTAAGAAGACATAAACAATTGTCAATAAAGAGAATTTCGTCCGAAGCTCGGTATACAATGAAAAAACAGAAGCTGCCTGGATCTCCAGGTGGGCGGGGATTTTGCCTGAACTTAGCGCGTTCCCGCTCAAAATTTAATCATTTTTTGTCGTTGACAGCCCTGTTCGCACATGTTCAGTATACAATAATTGGAATTTAGCTAGTGAAAAACAGTGCTTCTAACAATATCAACCCTTGTCGTCATATGTGTCGGTATACAATTGGCCAGGCTGGCCAATCGCTGGCGCGTTGGGCGTGCCACGCAGGCGTCGGTGTTTCGGGGGGTGGCCAGCGTACCCTACGCCTATTTTCATCACGTCCATGACGTCGTATCCCGCAGGCCGCGCGCTGCGCGCATGCATGCCTTCCTCGCCGGCGGCGCGGTGGCGGCTGCCGTCGCCTTGTTGTGTCTCGCTTTTGTGCCCGGCGCCGTCCTGCTTTGGACTTTTCTTCTCGTCGCTGAAGCCTGTTTCTTCGTGGGGGCTGTTCTGCTTGTTCACAGGCGGTGGATCGACCGCGATGATCGCCTGTCCCGCGGCAACTACCAGCTTCTTCCTGTTATTTTCGCGCTCACCCTGGTGTTCTTCGCGCACCTGACCTGGCTGCTTTGGTGGGGGGGGGCGGCGGACGTCGGTGAGCTCGGCATCCTCGTGGTCCTTACCCTGGCTGGGCCCGGCTGGCTGCTTGCCCTAGTTGTCGATGGCCCCATGCGCCATGCCGTTGCCGGCCTCACGCATCTGGCAATGCACAGCAGGCCGGAGCGACTGCAACGAGCATCCGTTCGCGCGCCCGAAACGGCGCTAAAAGCTCTTGAGCTGTCAGACGGGGGCGTGGCGGGTAGCGGTCGTATCGCAGACTTCAGCTGGAACCGTCTCGCCAGCTTCGATTCCTGTGTGCAATGTGGCCGGTGCGAAGCCGCGTGCCCTGCCTACGCCGCCGAGCTGCCGCTCAATCCGAAGAAGTTCATCAATGACCTGGCACTCGGGCTGGCCCGGGAAGGCAGCGTGCAAAACTATGCTGGTCATGGGCATCCCGGAAGGGATGCGATCCTCGTCAGTGGCGGCCCGCTCTCCGATTTCCTGACCGGTGAGCATAACCCGGCCGGCTGGATTGCGCAGGAGACTATTTGGGCATGCACAACCTGTCGTGCGTGCGTCTATGAGTGTCCCATGCTGATCGAACACGTCGATGCCATGGTCGATGTGCGCCGGCATCAAGTCATCGAACTCGGCCGTGTTCCCGGTCGTGCGCCGGAAGTGCTGGCCAATCTGCGCGAGACGGATACGCAAGGGGGGCATGCCCTCGGGGAGCGTTTCCGCTGGGCGCTCGATCTTCAGCTTCCGCTGATGGCGGAGGTTGGGCAAGCCGACCTGCTGATCTGGGTGGGCGAGGGGGGCTACGACACCCGTCACCAGAAGAGCTTGCGGGCGCTCGTGACACTTCTCCGCAAGGCCGACATAGATTTCGCCGTGCTTGGCGAAGAGGAGCTGGATTGCGGCGATACCGCTCGCCGTCTGGGTGATGAGGCTACCTTCGAAAGGCTCGCGGACGCCAATATCGCGACCCTGGCCCGCTATCGGTTTTCCCGGATACTGACCGCCGACCCGCACGCTCTGCACTGCCTATCGAAGGAATATCCCGTCCGAGGGGCGCGCTATGATGTCGTGCATCATACGACGTTCCTGGCGGAGCTGGTAAGGCAGGGGAGTTTGAAGCCCTCGCAGGCCGACAGTTTCGACGTCACCTATCACGATCCCTGCTACCTCGGACGTTACAGCGGCGAGCTTGCGTCGCCACGGTTCCTGCTGACCGAAATGGGCGGCGTATTGAAGGAGATGGAACGGTCCGGCCTGCGGTCCAGTTGCTGCGGCGGTGGTGGCGGCGCGGCGCTCACGGAGATCGCCGGTAAGAAGCGCATTCCCGACATCCGCATGGATCATGCGCGTGCCACTGGTGCCGGCAGGGTTGCCGTCGCCTGCCCCGGTTGCATGTCGATGCTGGACGGCGTGCCCGGCGACCGGCCGGAGGTCGTCGATATCGCCGAACTGCTGCTCGAGAGGCTCGCCTGATATGAGCGGCAACCAGAGAGAAGCCGATTTCGCGCCTCTTCCCGCGCCCGGAACGATCTTGCGGCGCAATCCGCGTGACGAGCGGAGCCAGCGGCGGCGCGCGCCGATTCAAACGCACGCACCGCGCCGCGCATTGGACGAGGTGCTGATCATTGAAGACGCCGAGATCTGGATTGCGGCCTTTCTTGCGGGTGAAGGCGAAGGTGGCCTTGCCCTTGCCGACCGGGACCTGTTGACGGCGGCGCGATCACTGGCCGGTCCCAAGGGCGGTGTGCTCGCCATCGTTCGCGATATGCCGGACGGCGTATCCTCGGCCAAGGAGTTGGCGATGGCAGGCGCCGACCGGGTCATCCTGCTCGGGGGTGCAGACACGCCCGATTGCCAGGCCGAAAATATCGGCAAGGTCGCCGAGGATTTCGGCGCCCGCCATGTTCTTTTCACGGAAGACGCGGTCTCGGGGGATGTGGCGCGCCGGTTGGCGATGCGTTTCAACGAAACCCCGGCATCGCGGGTCAGACATCTCACGCAGCAAGCCGTGATCTGCGAGTTCGACGGTGGCACACGCGAAGTGCACATGTCCCCGCCACGGGTCATTCTGCTGCCACCGGATTATCCGAACGCCGCGGCTGAGGCGCGGTTGCGGGAAGCCCGTGTCGTCAGGCACGTCGATCCCGTCCAGGTGGATCTGCCGGGGTGGTCCATAGGGCAGGTCATCACGCCGCCGGCATCGTGCATGCCGCTCAGAGAGGCGGATTTCGTTGTCAGCGCGGGAGCGGGCGTGTCCGACTGGACGAGGTTTCGGATGCTGGCGTCGCATCTGAATGCGGCGATCGGCGGATCCCGGGTGGTCTGCGATCAGGGTGATCTTCCGCGGGACCGTCAGGTCGGTGCCTCCGGCGTTCAGGTTGATGCGCGTGCCTATCTGGCTTTCGGCATCTCCGGCGCGCCACAGCATCTCGAAGGCATACAGGCCTGCCAGCACGTCATTTCGGTCAATACGGATCCAAAGGCGAACATTGTTTCGCGCGCCAATCTGGCGGTCTGCGCCGACGCGCAAGCGGTGATGGGCGCCATGATCGGGAAACTGGAGGCGGCGAATGGCTAAGGCCGTTGTTCTGCTGTCGGTCGGTCGTAACCCGGTTTCAGGACGTGCGCGTATGGCGCGTGCCGAAACACGGGCGATCGAGATGGCTGTCGCAAGCTTTGGCAGAGAGGACGTAATCGGGCTGCACGCTTCGCCCGAGATCTCGCCTGTCCTCCGCGAATATCTGGGGCTTGGCCTGGCGTGCATCGAGCACGTGCAAACCCGGCCGGGTGAAGATGCTCTTCCATCGCTGATGGAACGCCTCCGACAAATCGGCCCCGACCTCGTTTTTTGCGGTCAGGCGGCGGAGACGGGCCGAGCAAGTGGAATTGTGGCCTATGCCTGCGCCGACGCGCTGCAGTCTCCCGTGATTGCCAACGTGCTTTCGGTCACGCGGGAGGGGAACGATTTCCTCGTCGTCCAGGGGATGGGAAAAGGGCGGCATCGACAACTGCGCGGTCCGTCTCCGGTGGTTCTGGCCGTCGACGCTGTGCAAGACGGCGCGCCCATACCGTCGATGGCCAATATTCGCGCCGGCCGCATCGACGTCACTCACGCGGCCGGAAACGTCGCCCCGACGACCTCGCCCGCGCTCGATGTGCGGCCTGCGCGTGTTCGGCCAAAGAAAAGCTCTCGCGGCACTTCCTCGACCACACGAGGCAGTGGTGTCGAGCATCTCGATCCGGAGAGCGCTGCGGAGCGCATCCTCGACTATCTGCGCATCAACAATATCATACAGTGAGACTAGCAGTGTCAGCCCACGCGTCGCTCCTCAGTTCTTTCAAGATCAGGAATCTTACCTTCCGCAACCGGATCTTCAGCAGCGGTCATGCCGCGGGCTATGCGGAAGACAATATGCCTGGAGAACGATACCAGCAGTACCAGGAAGAAAAGGCGAAGGGCGGCGTCGCACTCACAATCATTGGTGCGTCGTCCAGCGTAGCCATCGACTCTCCGCTCACCTTTCGCCAGATCGATCTCAGTGACGACCGCGTTCTGCGGTATCTTGAGCGCTTCTCTCAACGCATTCACCGTCACGGCGCGGCGATCTTCAGTCAGATCACCCATCTCGGCCGCCGCGGGCATTGGAACACGCGCGACTGGCTTCCCTTGTCGGGGCCCTCAAACAACCGCGAAATCCTCCACCGATCCTATGCCAAGGAAATGGAGGATTTCGATTTCGGCCGCATACGCAGAGCTTACCGCGACGCCGCACTCCGCTTGCAGAAATCGGGTTTCGACGGTTGCGAGGTTGTCGGCATCGCCCATCACCTGTTCGACAGCTTTCTGTCGCCATCGGTCAATAAGCGCACCGATCGGTATGGCGGAAGCGTGGAAAACCGGATGCGGTTCTGCATTGAAGTTCTCGACGACATCCGTGCCGCGGTGGGCAATGATTTTATTGTTGGCGTCCGTATGTCGGTCGATGAGTTTCTGCCGGATGGGTACGACAATAATGAAGGTATCGATATAGCGTCGAGGTTCGCTGCCTCAGGCCTGGCGGACTATATCAACGTGTTCCAGAGCCACGGCGATACCGCGCGGGGCATCGTGTCCCAGATACCGGACATGTCCTTCAGGACCTCACCGTTTCTCCATTTTGCAAGCGGCCTGAAGGCCGCCGTCGATATTCCGATCTTTCACGCGTCGGGGGTGCGAGACGTGGCGAGCGCGGCGCGGGCCATCGAAGGCGGCCATGTCGACATGGTCGCGATGACACGCGGGCACATTGCCGACCCCCATCTGGTTCGTAAGCTCATCGAGGGCGAGGCCGATCAGATCCGCCCCTGTATCGGCGCCAACTACTGCATCGACCGCGGCGGGCACGGTGGCGACATGTTGTGCATTCAGAATGCAGCGACAGGTCGTGAGCAGATGATGTCGCATGTCAAGTCGAAGGCTGCGGTTTTTAAACGCGTCGTCGTCGTCGGTGCAGGGCCGGCTGGGCTTGAGGCGGCTCGGGTTGCGGCAGAGCGTGGCCACAAGGTGCACCTGTTCGAAAAGGCCGACAGGCTCGGTGGCCAGGTCAATCTGGCGGCCGCACTGGCCTGGCGTTCCAACATGCTGGGCATCACCCAATGGCTGGAGATGCGCGTCCGCAAGCTTGGCGTGGATGTCAGGACGAATTTTGCGCCGACGTCCGATGACGTCATCGCGATGCAACCGGACGTGGTCGTCGTGGCGACCGGCGGTCGGCCCACTCTGCCAGACATCCCGGGTGTCGAGCTGCTGAACTCGTCCTGGGACATTCTCTCCGGCAAGACGTCGCCCGCGCAGAATGTGCTGCTGTTTGACGAAATGGGCGAGCACGCCGCGATGACATGCGCCGACATGATCACCGAAAACGGCTCGCTGTTAGAATTTGTCGCGATGGACCGCAGGCCCGGTGAAGACGTGGGCAATACCGCGGAAGTCGCCTTCATGAAACGTCTTTACGCAAAGAACGTTATTTTCACCGTCAACCAGCGGCTCAATTCTGTTCATAGAGAAGGTAATGTTCTTATTTGCACACTTAAGAACACATTCACTGATGTTCTTGAGGAGCGTGAGGTTGACCAGGTTGTGATCGACATGGGTACCAGTGCCGTGCATGATCTGTATGATCAGTTGCGACCTGTTTCAGTAAATGCGGGTCAAGTAGACTATCATGACATGATCGGAATGAAAGAGCAGAGTGTAAATGCTCGTAACGATGGCACATTTCGTCTGTTCCGTGTCGGAGATGCTGTCCATCATCGTAATATTCATGCCGCTATCTACGAGTCGTCGCGACTGTTGAGCGTCGTCTGAAGTTGCGGGAAATGGGAGGGGGCCGAATGGTAGTGGGTTCGAACGTCATCATCCCGCGCAATGCAACAAAAAGTACGAATATCACCGTTGATGTCGAGTGCATCACGCAAAGCTTTGCCGGCATCAAGGCCCTGGACAACGTGTCCCTGCAGGTCGTTGAGGGCGAGTTCCTGACGCTTCTTGGCGCCAGCGGCTCAGGAAAGTCGACATTGCTTCGTGTGATCTGCGGCTTCACGACTCCAGATGGAGGACGGATCCTCATCCACGGTGAGGATGTGACGCGCTGGCCGGTTCAGAAGCGCGGCCTTGGTCTGGTGTTTCAGAACTACGCGCTGTTCCCGCATCTGTCGGTTGAGGAGAACGTCGCGTACGCGCTGCAGATACGCAAGATCTCCAAATCGGAAACGCAGGAGCGTGTGAAGCGGGCGCTGGAGCGGGTGAATCTGCAGCAGTTCGCCACGCGCTATCCGGCGCAGATGAGCGGCGGTCAGCAGCAGCGCGTCGCCGTCGCGCGCGCGCTCGTTTACGAACCGACCGTGCTTTTGATGGACGAGCCTCTGGGGGCTCTCGATCGGAAGCTGCGCAAACAGGTGCAGGTGGAACTGCGCCAATTGCAGCGCGACCTAGGCATCACCTTCATCAACGTCACGCACGACCAGGAAGAAGCGCTCAGCATGTCCGACCGCATCGCCGTGATGCGCGACGGGCGGATCGAGCAGCTGGACACGCCGGTGGCACTTTATCGCCACCCGGTCAGCGAGTTCGTCGCCGATTTCGTTGGTGCGACGAACTTCTTCGATGCGTCGCTGGAGGCGGTTTCCTCCGATCGGGCGCGTTTGACGATGCTGGGGCGATCCTTCGACCTGCCTATGCAAACGCATGGCTTCAAGGAGCGGGCGGCCGTCTGCCGTGCCGGAATCCGGCCTGAGCTCATTCGGTTCACGAACACAGATTCCTACGATGTTCGGATCGAAGCGCAGATCGTGGACGAGGTTTTTGCAGGAAACACGGTCACATTAATTTGCCGCGCGCCTGACGGTCAGATCTTTGATCTGGAAACCGCCGGATGTTCGGAAGGAATTCCAGCGAAGGGCGAAAGCCTGATGGTGGGATGGAATGCGCAGGACATGAATATATTTAACCAGAAGGGGAATAAAACATGAAAAACTGCCTTAAAAGCTTGATTGCAATCTCAGCCCTGGCGTTGGGCTTGACGACAGCCCATTCTCAAGAACCGGTCACGCTTTATGTCAATTCGGCCGGCGGCGCCGTGAATGAAGCTCTGCGTAAGGCGGTTTGGGACAAGTTCACCGCTGAGACCGGCATCAAGATCGTTGACAGCGGACCGGCCGACGACGCGAAGCTCAAGGCGATGGTCGAGACCGGCAATACCGAATGGGACCTTGCCGAGGTCAATACCGGAGGCTTTCCCCGCGCCATCGAGCTGGGCCTGGTCGAGAAGCTCGACCTCACGCAGCTGCCGACCAAGGATCTGATCGAGGGTTCCTATAACGACTACGGTGTCTGGCACAGCCCCTATGCGACCGTTCTCGCCTGGGATACACGCGTGTGGCCGCTTACCGGCAAGCACCCGACCTCGATGATGGACCTCTGGAACCAGAAGGATTTTCCGGGTCCGCGCTGCATGTACAAGTCGGCGATCGATACGCTTGAACTCGGCGCCCTTCACGCGGGGGTCGCCAAGGACACGCTGTACCCGATCGATCAGGACGCAGCCTACAAGGAACTGGACAAGCTCAAGCCGGATGTATCCGTCTGGTGGACGACGGGAGCGCAGTCGGTTCAGGCTCTGCTCAACCAGGATTGCGTGATGGGCGTGGTCTGGAACGGCCGCCCGTTCCAGATGGTGCGGCAGGAAAAGGCTCCGTTCGGCGTCGCCTGGGAGGGGAATATTCTCCACAATTCGTGGTGGGTCATTCCCAAGGGTGCCAAGCATTACAAGGAAGCCATGCAGCTTCTCGCGGCAATGCAGGATCCCAAGGCTCAGGCTGCCTATGCCTCGATCATTGGCTATGCCTCCGGAAACAAGCTGACCGAGCAGTATCTCGCCGATGACGTCAAGGCGTTCCTTGCCACCTCGCCGGAGCATGTCGCGCAGGCCGTAAAGCTCGATGACAACTGGTGGAACAAGAACGGCCCGGCCGCTGAGCAGCGGTTCAACACCTGGCTGCTCCAGTAACGACTTGAGAGAGAGGGGCGCAAATAGATGGTGACCGTTGGGACTTCATATGAGTCCAGGGGCCGCAGAGATTTGCGTCCCTTGCTCTTCACGCTGCTCGTCATTCCGGCCGTATCGCTCATTACGCTGGTTTTCATATTCCCTTTTCTGCGTCTGCTTATGCAGGCAGGGCTAGACCTTACGCATTCCGAGGATGTTGCCGGCACCTTCGGTGCGCAGAGCGTTCTATGGAAAATCCTGAAGAATAGCGTCGTTATTGCCTTGCAGTGTACGGTCAGTACGATGCTGCTCGCTTATCCGCTCTGTTTTCTCCTGACCCGAGTTTCGGCGCGCACCAACCGGCTGATGTTTCTCATCATCATGATTCCGTTTTGGGCGAGCGTTCTGGTGAAGACCTATGCGTGGATCGTTATTCTGAACCGGACCGGTATCGCCAATGAGATCATGATGTCGACCGGCATGATCTCGCAGCCCATGAGGCTTCTGTACAACCGGTTCGCTGTCGTTGTGGGTATGACGCACTACCTCCTGCCCTTCATGATCTTCAGCCTGTATTCGGGTATGAAGTCGGTGAACTATTCGATGATCGAGGCGTCGAGCAGCATGGGGGCGTCAACACTGCAGACGTTCCTCAAGGTCTATCTCCCGTCGACCCTCCCGGCGGTTTATGCCGGCTGCTTGTCGATCTTCATTCTGGCGATTGGTTTCTATATTACCCCCGCATTGATGGGGGGGCCCAGCGAAACGATGATTTCGGTTTATATCCAGCAGCAGATTCAGCTTTTGAATTGGAGTGAAGGCACGCTTATGGCCGCCTGTCTGGTCGGTCTCCTGGTCGTGCTCTTCAGTATCTATAACTGGGCGTTCAGCCTTGATAATCTGACACGCAGAACCGTCTGAGGCTGGATATGTCATCTCGTAAGAATATCGGTAGTATAATTCTGTGGATATACTGCTCCATTGTGTTGGCATTTCTGATACTGCCGGTCCTGATTGTCGTTCCGGTTTCATTCAGCCCCGGGATCTCGCTTAAATTCCCGCCGCAGGGCGTGTCATTGAGGTGGTATAACAACTTTTTCAATGATCCATCTTGGACAGCGGCGGCCTGGCTGAGCGTGAAGGTCGCGTTGATGACGGTGGTAGCATCGCTCATCCTGGGCGGCAGCGCTGCATTCGGCCTCGTACGATTTCCTGTCATCGGTAGGCAGTTTGCGCGGGGGGTGCTGATGACCCCGCTGTTTATTCCTGCGGTCGTGATCGCGGTGGCGGTTTACAGCGTCTACGCCAGCCTGCGTCTCATCGGCAGCACGTGGGGCATTGCCATGGCGCACACAGTCCTGGCGCTTCCCTATGTGATCATCATGCTGACGGAGGGCTTGAGCGGTTTCGACAAGCGGCTTGAAGAGGCGTCATATTCGATGGGCGCGACGAAGGCCTATACGATGCGCCGCATAGTAATCCCGCTGCTGACCCCTGCCATCGTCGCCGCCGCCATCTTTGCCTTTGCGACATCCTGGGATGAGGTGATCTTGGTGTTGTTTGTCGGTGGATCCACCGGGCAAACGCTGCCGCTTAAAATGTTCACCTATCTGCGCACGGAAATCACGCCGACGATCGCCGCCATTTCCACCATGATGGTCGGCCTGATCCTCG
>Ga0209347_1005166_pt1 | contig 12737 bp, 10 predicted proteins | sample AutmiccommuBRH23_FD_187382 | JGI IMG/M metagenome (GOLD analysis project Ga0209347, IMG submission 187382) | Deep subsurface microbial communities from Mt. Terri, Switzerland - Autotrophic microbial communities BRH/23 (SPAdes) (version 2) | ecosystem: Environmental > Aquatic > Deep subsurface >... | reverse complement strand
GTTACCCTTACATAAATAAAATCCGAACCTTTCGCAAAGAACCCGATAATCAATGGAAGCCCCAAGAGAAAGGTTCGGATAATAATTACTTCTTCATCGTTCGGACACCGCAGAACGATGACAAACTGCCATTTGCGCTACGCCACTTCCTGGGCGCGGATTTATCGTTCTCATCTTCGAGTGTGGCCAATGCCTTAGCCGCCTGCTCGGTGGTTATGTCCAAATAGACCATCGTCGTTTGAAGCTGGGCGTGACCAAGCAGGAAGGATATTTGGACAATGTTCATGCCGTCCTCCAGCCAGTGAGATGCTTTGGCGTGACGAAGCTGATGGGCGTGAATGTCGGCAGGGACTTCACCGCATACTGCCCGTGCCGTTTGTGCGTGTTTGCGAAGCTGTTTGTTAACGGCATTCTGGCTCATCTTTCCTGTGGGACCTGTGTTTCTTGAGTAGAACACGAAAGATGACGGATTAGGTGTAGCTCCGTGAGAATCCTTGATGTACGCCCGAAGGTGGGCGGTTGCTTTCGGCAGCAAATATAGCGTTCGGATTTTGCCCCGCTTGCCGATGACTGTGATGTTTGGCTTATCCGCATCCAAGTGCAGTTGTTCAATCCTCATAGACAGTATCTCGTCTATCCTGGCGGCGGTGCTGTACATGACAACCATCAAGGCAATATCCCTGCGTCCGGCCTTTGTAGACGAATCAGGGGCTTCGAGCAAGGCGCTTACCGCTTTTTTACTCATGCCGGTCACTTTTTTGGCGTATACCTTTTTTCGCTCTATCCGTGATGCGGTCTGCGACAAATGGAGGTACGAAACGTCCCTGCCGCCAAGGTACTTGAGGAAAGCCCGAAGCGAAGCCAGTCGGTTGTTGCAGGTTTCAGGGCCGCACGAACGGCTTTCCATCAGCCAAACGAGCCAATCCTCAACGTTCACGGCGCAAAAGCAGTCCCCGTTGAGATTGCCTGAGTTTATGCCCTTTTCCGATTCAAGAAAACCGATATACAGACTGAGCGCATCACTGTACGCTTTCAATGTGTGCGCGCTCCTGGTTTTTTGTGAGGGGACATATTCGTTCAGAAAAGCGTTAATATGCCTCGCCAGCGCGATGGACTCGTTAGTAGCTCTCATAGTCTACCTCCGGGATGACCGCGCTTTCGTCGGTTTGAGCCTCAATTATGTCAGCCAACCTCGGAACCAGCGAATAGTAATATTTGGTGCTTTCCAAAACGCTATGCCCCATGCTCTTGCTGAGATAAAGTAGTTTCGCGTTAAAACCGAATCCTACATCCGTCCAGCCATTGATGTTCTCAATGGCGTAATTATGCCGGAGTTCGTATGGGACGGCGTTTCCGTTGTTATGCTGGCGCCACATTTCGTTAAAATTCCGCTGTACCCAAGATGCTTTATGGAAGCCGCCGTTTCTGTTTCTGGCGGGAAAGAAGTAGATCCGACCCGGATACATTTTGCCAATGACTCCATCGTACTGTTGCATCAATGAAAGCATAGAATCGTGCAGCACAACAAAGTGCTGCGCGTGACCCTTGGAATAGCGTATGTTCAAAACGCCGCCATCAAGGTCAACGTCTTCCCGCTTTAACATCCTCGCCTCATTCGTGCGTATGCCGCTGCTGTATAGCAGCCGGAAGAACACAGGGACGGTTATCCGTCGCGACAACTGTTCTTCTGTCGTCGGCGTGGCGGGGATTGAGTCACAAGCTGCGAAGAAGTTTTTTAGTTCTGTTTCCGTAAACGCGTGTGGGATATAGGCTCTTGGCTCTTTTCGTGGGACGGCGGGTTCCGCAACGGTTGTCATTTCGCGTTTGCGCAGATAGCGTATGAAACTGACCACAGGAAATATTCTGGATCGGCATGAATTGTTTGTTTCCGTTTCGCGCTGGGCGCACCATGAATCCACCATATTTTGTGACAGTTCGGAAGCATTGGGATAATACGTTTCACAATGCTTGTCGAATAGTCTCAGATTAACTTCGTAAGAGGCTTCGTTCCAACGCCCGGAAGCTTTCCGATAGGAAACAAACGCCCGCATGAACGGCGCAAGGAAGGATGTGAACTTACTCATCCCCAAACACCCCCTCCAGCATGGGGAACCGTTCTATACTGAGTGCGCACTCTTTGAGATGCTTAAAGTCAGCGCTCAGATACGTTTCAAGGGAATCGGGTGACGTATGGCCAAGCGCCCTGCTGATAACCGGCTGCGGGATGCCACCACCTAAAAGCTCTGTTGCCACGCGGTGGCGGAAAATGTGGAACCCCCTGCGGTCGCCAGTGCTTTGCCTGATGTTTGCGGCTTTCATTATCTTATTGGAAATGTTGCCGAGGCTTCCGTTCATCAAACGTCCGTATGGCCGATTTTCCGAGATAAATATGAATTCACACTCGGTTTCCGGGCGTTCGGACGCAAGATAGTCATAGACGGCGTTGCCTACGGTAACGGAAAGCGGCAATTCGAGGGGAGCGCCCGTCTTCTGCTGCCTGATACGGATTAACTCTTTCTCCCAATCAATATCATTAACTGTCAGTCCGGCAATGTCACAGCATCGCAGCCCGGTATAAAGCGCCAGCGAACCAACCGCTCTATCCCTGAGCGAAAGCCCCGAATCCCCATTCACGAGAGCTTGTTTAATCCGATGCGTTTCCTCCGGCTTCAGATACTGGATGTTCTTGCGCCGTTCGCGTAATTCAGGTAGGTAAGCTAATACTCTCGTGAGCGTTTCCGAACAGCCAGGGTTCTCCCTTATGCAGGCTTTGAAAACTGCCGCGATGTCCTTTTTGTACGAGCAGCTTCGGCGCAAAATGTCGTCCTCACCTATGAAAACGGACAATACAGCCGATTCTGTAATCGCACCTACAGTATTTATGCCTTTTTGCTGCAAAGCGTATAAAAAACTCGCTCCATGACTCGACTCGGCTATGATTGTGGTTGCTTTCTTATCTCGCTTGCTTTCGGATGCCCGGTAACAGTCAATCACAGTTTTGAATTCAGGCGACAACAAGTGATACAGGCCGCGCTTAATAACATTTTGCCTACGCCGCCCGTCAGGGTACTGTCCGCGCTTGTCAAAATTCTCGATAATACCGAGGTAAGTCAGCTTGTTGCGCAGGTAATGCCGGGAACTTGATTTCTTGGCGTACTCCAGATAAATATCCATGTACGACGCCCAGTTTTTTGAATCCGCTCCAGAAAGAATGTGGTCTATTTCGCGTCTAACCCTTTGGGTATAGCAGGCGCTATAGTCGGATTCTTCCATGTAGACAATAAGTTTGGGATAATTATCCCGTAAGTTTTGTACATCCATCTGTACACCTCCTCTTTCGGAAGTATACAGTATGAAAATAAAATCCTCACCTTTGCATGAAGAATAAGCGGATTGGCCGCGCTATTAGCGAAAGGTTCGGATTTTATTTATGTAAGGGTAACGAAAAAAATCCGAACGTTCGGATTTCTTCCGTCATGCCTACTCCTGCCATTGCCTGAAAAAATGGGTTGCCGACGGGAAAGATCTAACAGTATATCTTCCAATTTTGAAAACATATATGGGACACGATTCCTTTGAGGACACGGCATATTATCTGAGACTCACCGCCGATGTTTTTCCGGACATCACTATCAAACTAGAAGGATGCTATCCGGACATCATCCCCTCTCTGGTAGGTGCGGCTGATGCAATCTACTGACTTTGCGGAACATCTCACACAGTTTCTTACGGTATATTTGTCGGTGCAGAAAAATGCAAGTAAGAACACAATCGCATCGTACAGAGATACCTTTAAGTTGTTACTCCAATACTGTCAGGAGCAGCAAGGTATACCTGCTGAAAAACTAACTATGCGCATGCTCACCCATGTTCTGGTCGCGGATTTTCTCGGATGGCTTGAAACCAATCGTAATTGCAGCATTTCAACAAGAAACCAGAGGCTGACGGCGATACATTCATTCTTTCGATATGCCCAGTATGAAGAACCGATGGGATTGGCCAACTTCCAAAAGGTGATATCCATTCCGGTTAAAAAAGCGCCAAAACCGGATGTTCCGCATCTGACCACAGATGCCATGCAGCTGTTACTGTCCCAACCGGATAAATCTACGTCCAAAGGGCGCCGCGACCTTACGTTGCTATCGGTTCTTTATGATTCCGGATGCCGGGTGCAGGAACTGATTGATCTTAAAGTGCGAGATGTCATATTAACAAGTCCGGCAGTCTTGATTTTAACCGGGAAAGGCAACAAAACGCGCCGTGTACCTTTGATGAAAAATACTGCATCGCTTCTTGATAGCCACATCCATGAAAACAATCTCGAAAAGTCGTGGAAGAGCGACTATCCGCTGTTCACCAACAAACAGCACAACAAACTCACAAAAGAGGGTGTGTCCTACATTATTTCCAAGTATGTGACGTCTGCCAGACAGGTTTCGAGTATTGTACCTGAACGGGTGAATCCACATATGTTCCGCCACAGTAAAAGCGTCCATTTGCTTCAGGCAGGTATCAATCTTATTTACATCCGGGACTTCCTTGGTCATGTAGATATACAGACAACCGAAGTATACGCAAAATGCGATACCGAGCTCAAGCGGCGGGCAATAGAGAATGCATACCCTGAATTGGTTGACAGCGATCTTCCCGATTGGTCTCAGAATGAAAGCCTTCTCAACTGGCTGTCAAGCTTGAAGTGATAACGGAATATGCAAAGTAAATCTGTTGATATTGTATATTTTCTAAGGCTTTGCGAGGTTTACTTTGCATATTCATTAACTATGCATAAGGAGGCATTGTATCGCCACTTCTTGGTAATATTTACCTTAATGAACTGGATTGGTTTGTTTCAAAAATGTATGAGGATTTACCTCAATACCATAGAAATAAAGCCGAACGCAAGGTATTTATTGTAAGATATGCCGATGACTGGACGGCGCTAGTTAAGGGGACGAAGCAACAGACTATTGAGATAAAGCAAATAATATCAGAATTTCTTAAAACAAATCTTCAACTTAGACTCTCGGAAGAAAAAACCCTAATCACTCACATAGACAACGGCTTTGATTTCCTTGGGTTCAATATTCGGCGTTACCATCGGCAAAGAAAAGCGAGAACACTAATAAAACCCAGCAAGAAAGCACTGCAAAAGTTCTGGCAAACAACCAAGAAAATACGCCGCATGCTTTTCTATATGCCGGATGAGTTGTGGATTGCAACAATGAATACCTACCTGAGGGGTTTTGGTGAATACTATCGCAGGGTTAACTCTAAAACAACATTTAATCGCCTAGATTACTACCTGTGGTGGAATATATTATACACTACTATGGAACGCTATCGCACCAAGGGGCGCACTCTCCGGAGGGAACATCACCGGAAACATTATATTGCCTATAAATATGACATAAATAAGCGTAACCGCAGGTTTGGTAAAGATAATTTTGGGGTTTGGACGGATAAAGGAAAAACGAAGGCAAGAATTGTTGATAGCCTGGCCCATTACCCTATTGAGTATGAACCCAAGCACTCCCAATTAAACCCATACATCAAGGAAGAAAGAGAAAGGCTGGAAGATAACAAACGCCTTAAGAAACTCATGTCAGATATACGATCTCAGCAGCTTTATATCCATCCTGAATATGGACAAGATTGGCAGCGAATTAGATTAGATGTTGTCAAAAGGGATAGGGGCAAATGTCGCATATGTGGTAAACATACGACCTGGAAAAGCTTCATAGTAACTATGTCTCCCAAATCATCCGATAGCCTGGTAACAATGTGCCGAAACTGTTATAACAGGACATACAAAATACAACTGGCCCGAAACTAGCAAGAAACGTTAAATCCGGTGGAAAGCCGGATGCGCTGAAAGGCGCACGTCCGGTTTGGGGAAGGGTGCGGATGTCAAACTACCTGTCTAAGTCAGGTGGGTCGGTCCGCACCTATTCTACCTGTAATTCATTGCCGGACAGAGGAAGAAGCAAAGGCGCTGCTGGTTCAGCTCAACAAACGCATGGCAAAATGCAGGTTGGAATTACATCCTGATAAAACGAAAATTGTGTATTGTAGAAGTGATGTGAATCCAGAGCACCATGAATGTGAATCCTTTGACTTCCTTGGATACACCTTTCGGAGGCGAATTGTGAAGAGCAAATATGGGAACTTTTTCAATGGCTTTACTCCGGCAGTCAGCAAAGGCGCAAGCCAGCATCTACGAGACAGTATCAGAGAGATACGAAGAAACCACAAAACTGCTTCACTCGAAGAACTGGCTGAGCTTATGAATCCTGTTCTTAGAGGTTGGATGAACTACTTTTACAAATACAGTGCAGGCGAGGCAAGAAATGTCCTCAACTATGTAAATCTCACGCTGATCCAGTGTATCAGGTACAAATACAAATCGACAGGCAGAAAGCATTTGAAGTCTCATAAATTGCTCAGTCGCATTTGTAAGGAGCAACCAAATCTATTTTATCACTGGCAGATGGGGCTTCGCCCTTCGGTTGGATAACAAGAGCCGTATGAATCGAGAGGTTCACGTACGGTTCTGTGAGAAGCTCAGGGTGAAATTCCCTGGGTTTACTCGACTAATGGGTAGTTGGTGAGAAGTTTGTTACTGGGGAAGAATTGTCTGCTTTAGAAGTCCACTTGAAGAATTAACTATAGAAGGATAATATGTAAATGTGGTTTATCTGAACATAATGCCATTTAAGCAAACCCAGTTAATTGTTAAACGAATATAATGTTCGTTTAGGCAATTGATTTAAAGGTTTATACGAACATTGTATACAGGTAAGAACAAGATGGGGCTCGGGTGGTTCTCTGTGGAGGAAGCTCCGCCGGGTATCCGTGCTCAGCGAAGAAAAGAGAATAACTGAAAAGAGCTTGATAAAATGATTAAAATGGGAGGATTAAGACATGGCTAAATGCACAGCACCAATAAGAGGCCATCGCTCAGCAAGCGCCGCAGCGGAGTGCCCTGTATGCAGTGGCCGCTATGGATGCTACAGCAGCTACGGATCGATCTCGTCCCCGTCCTACTTCTCGTCGGGGAGTAGTGGGGTTGGAAGGAGCAGCGGCGGCGGAGCCGGCAGCAACGCAAGGCCGCGCTGGTCGCCAGCCGGTTCGTCCGTGGCGTACACGCCTGCCGAGGTGCGAGCACTCACGCCGGTCCGCCGAAGTATCGAGGATCGAGCGTCTTTACCTGATCCTCGGGACGTCTTTCTCTGCCATGCATGGGACGACCGGGGAGGCGCCGCCAAGGAGCTACACGATCTGCTCGACTCACGAGGTGTCTCGGTCTGGTTTAGTGAGAAGGATGTCGCTCTCGGTACGTCGTTGCTTCGCGAAATTGATAAGGGACTGGCGAAATCGCGAGTCGGGATCGTTCTGGTCACCCCTGCTCTGCTGCGCCGCCTCCGAGGAGAGGGGATCGCCGACAAAGAGCTTTCGGCACTCCTGGCGCGTGACCTGCTCGTTCCCATCGTGCACAACACGACCTATGAAGATCTCCGCGAGGTCAGCCCCCTACTCGGCTCGCGAAGCGGCCTCAACACTGCGGAAGATACGATGGAAAATGTCGCTACGAAACTCGCCGAGTTAGTTGCCCTTTAACTCTATTTCAGCACCGGTCTGGGTGGTCGCTGACACGCAGCAGCAGTTGGTATATCGGTTGTCAGTATTAGAGTACTTCATGTTCAAGTCTCCGTGACTGTGCGCTCTAGCTATTCCTTCAAGTCGACGCTGCCTCAGTGGCGCACTGTCTGTCGTGGACGGGGCAATCCTTTATGCTGTCCGACCCATTCGTCGCCTAACACAATTTTCACGCTTCTGGCGTGCTCACGGGTCGTTGCTGCCACACTGTCTCACCGGGCTGCACGTCACCGCTAAAGGGAAAAGATCCGGTGGTGCGGTTCATCGGAAGTGAAAACGGATTATAACGATGTGACTCTAACTGAGGATTAGGCTGTTTTTTAACTTCCAATTATCCATATTTTGCAAAATAGTTCTACTTGTGCTTACGTATGAAGAACCAACCCACACCTCAAAGGAATCTATGTCATTGGAGGAATACCTGATGGGACGCTGGGTAAATTGAGGGGGATGAAAAAAAGCAGAAAGCTTAAGCTTGATAAGAAATACAAGCCGTTCCCAACTAACGATGGTGATGAAATATATGCTAATGGAATTTTCAATTTTAATATTTCAAGAATATTGAAACAGATCAAGGCAGGGAAGCTTGATGTTGAAGAAGAACAGATCAATGTTAATGAGTGGTTCAAGACACATTGTCGTGGCTCTGTAAATGAAGAACATTTGCCAATGGTTGATATTAAAAAGCCCGTGCTTCAAGCGGAGATCCGACCGGGTATGTTTGAAATAATAGACGGAAACCATCGGATGGAAAATAAAATTGAATGCTTCTAAGTGATTCCAGCAGCAGGGGGTCTGTCCGGTTACGAATTTCACTATTCATAACCGGACAAGTTGTCTATAACAGGCGGCTGACACAATGAGCAGGACTTAGTTCATATAAGCAAAGTCAATATTGAAGTCGAGCATTGTGCTGTGCGATTACCAATAAAAACATCGATGCGGTGTTTAAGAAGGGAATGATTGATTTTGAGTAACAATTGCATTATAAGGGAGGAATCATTATCTTATTCGAGAGGTTAAAGCAATTACCATTTTTTTATGGTTGGGTGGTCCTTGGTTTAAGCTTTTTAGGTCTTTTTGCAACTTTTGGCATTCGTGCTTCATTTGGTGCTTATGTAATACCTTGGGAAGATGAATTCGCTATCAGTAGAACCACCGTTACTTTCATTTCAACGTTAAGTTTAATTACTTATGCCACTTTTCAACCTATTGCCGGGAGGCTAAGTGATCGGTATGGTACCAGGCTTGTTTTAGCAGTTAGCTTATTATTAGCCGGCACGGCTCTAATTTTAGCCAGTATGGCCAACCAACTATGGCAGCTGACATTTTTATATGGCATTGTAGCTTCAATTGGGTTAGCTGGTGCTTCTAATGTGACGGCCACTGCCATCGTAGCTCATTGGTTTGTTGAAAAAAGAGGTCTGGCCATGGGCCTTGTTCTCTCGGGCATGGCAGTAGGTCAACTGGTTGTTACACCAGTTTCACTTTATTTAATTGCCAATTATAATTGGCGGTTGAGTTTATTTGTTATTAGTGCCATTATTATCATTATTTTACCCATTTGTTATCTGTTTGTAAGGTCAAAACCTGAGGATATGGGTTTACAACCATATGGTGAAAAACATGAAGCTGTAACCGTACAAGCTGTGTCCTCATCGAATAAGAAAATTAATAGTGATTCAATTTTTGCTGTGATGAAAGAACGGGTTTTTTGGTTTTTAACAATACCATATTTTATTTGCGGGTTTACCGATGTAGGACTAATCGGTACTCATTTCATCCCTTTTGCTGAGGGGAAAAGCTTTTCGGTTATTATTATCGGTACTGTAGTGGCTATTATTGCCACCTTTAATATTGTAGGAACAATAGGCACCGGGTATCTTTCCGATCGATTAAGTCGCAGTAAGTTATTGGCCATGATTTATTGGATTCGTGGCGTAATGTTTATTCTGGTCATAACTGCTGAAAATCCGGTGTTATTGTATGTTTTTGCGGTGCTTTACGGGGTCACCGAGATGGCTTCAATTGCACCTACCAGTTCCTTATGTGCCCATTTATTTAAGCAATATTCCATAGGAGCAGTTTTTGGTTTTGTGTCGGTGAGTCATCAGCTTGGTGCGGCCTTGGGTTCTTTAGTGCCTGGTGTATTATTCGACCTGACCGGTTCATATTCGATGGTATTTGTAATGTCCATTATTCTATTATGGGGCAGCGGATTATTAGTAATGATGGTTTCTGATACCCAGAAAATTAATGTCGCTTTACCTGAAAGCAATTCCCTAAAAACGTAGCCAGCGGTTTGCGTGACTTTAGTTGTTAAGAGAAACACCTTGAAAGGTAGATTTACATCATGGTCAAATACAAAAATCCTGTTACTCCAGCTATAAGAATGTTACGCAATGAAAAGGTAACTTTTACCGACTCTTTATATGAGTACGAGGAAAAGGGTGGAACTGCCGCCTCGGCGCGGGAACTGGGTTTAGACGAGCACGTCGTGATTAAAACTCTAATTATGGAGGACGATAACAAAAATCCCCTGATCGTTTTAATGCATGGCGATATGCAGGTATCCACTAAAGGATTGGCGCGCGTCATTGGCGTAAAAACTATCTCCCCATGCACCCCTGAAACAGCTTTCAAGCACACAGGGTACCTGGTGGGAGGAACATCTCCGTTCGGTACCCGTAAAATTTTGCCCGTGTACATGGAAAAAACAATCCTTGATTTTTCTAAAATATATATTAACGGCGGCAAAAGAAGTTATCTTGTTGTCCTTGACCCTAAAGAAGTTGTGCGAATTCTAAAGCCTACGCTGGTGCAAGTGGGGATTTAAAAGAATAGTTATGCAGTTTTAGGATAATAAGCCCAATCTTTAAGAAAAATATTTATTAAAAATAATTTTTTTGTATTGAACGTTGTAATTGACTATGCTAGCTTGAAGGTGGCCATGGTCTAACCCCCACACGAACATGAACTGCCTTGCGGATGAACGTCTTGCAGATTGGCTCGAAACAAATCCGTTGGACGCAATAACACAGACTTCATGATTCAGTTTTGATGGCATGAACGATAAGTGTATTCGCCAGAGTGGTTTGCAGCAGCCAATCTGACGCTACAGGCCTAGCCGCAGGCACACAAAAAAACTATTATCAGACACCAGCGATATAACGTATCGTATACAAATCAAGGCCGGGTGTCGGGTGAGAGGTCAGATGCTGCCCGTAAGCGATATGGGGCATCTACCGGCGGCATCGGGGGAAATATTCCACCGATGTGTACACCGAACTGTACACCGATTCGGGGACCTATAAAAGACTTCGGGGGAAATATTCCACCGATCCGGGGACCTATAAAAGAAATTGGGGGAAATATTCCACCGATGTGTACACCGAACTGTACACCGATCCGGGGACCGAACTAGGGCCCATTATATAAACTAAACTAAACTAAAAATAAAATATATATAAACAGATATACCCAAATGTGATTTTAAACTGAACAATTTATAATTTGCTGCCCACTGGAAATTCAAAGCAAACGATAACAAAGCGAATATTATACATGGCAAGAATTTAACCAATGCCTGTAACCGTGCGTTTGCAACTAAAAAGTGTGGGGATTGGATTAGTATGGCTAACATCATCCACGTTGATATGGACGCTTTTTTCGCCTCCGTTGAGCAGAGGGACAATCCGGAACTGCAGGGCAGGCCGGTAGCGGTGGGCGGCAGGCCGGATCAGAGGGGTGTGGTGGCCGCCGCTTCATACGAGGCGCGCCGGTTCGGTGTGCAGTCGGCCATGGCTATGGCCACCGCCGTTAAACGATGCCCCGGATTGGTTATTGTGCCAACCAATCATCAAAGGTATAAGGAAGTTTCCGATGTCATCATGGCCATTTTTTATTCGTATACGCCCCTGATTGAACCCATATCATTGGACGAAGCGTTTCTTGATGTGCGGGGCACTGCCAAGCTGTTCGGACCGCCGGAGCTTATCGGAGCGGAAATTCAGCGGCGGATTAAAGAAGAGCTCCAATTATCGGCCTCGGTGGGTATCGGCCCCAATAAGTTTATTGCCAAGCTGGCTTCCGATTACCAAAAACCGGGTGGGTTCACGGTGATTCCCCGGGAGCAAGTTTTAAGTTTCCTTGCACCGCTGCCGGTGGAAAAGATGTGGGGTACCGGCTTAAAGACGGCGGATAAGTTAAAGCGCATCGGAGTTCATACCATTGGTCAGTTAAGGGAACTTTCCCAAAGCTTTTTGGAAGATAATTTCGGAAAATACGGCACGGTACTTTATCAATTCGCCCGGGGTGAGGATACCAGGCCGGTTGAACCGCACCGCGAGGCCAAGTCGGTGGGCAGGGAGATCACTTTTGCCGAGGATGTTTGGGACCAGAATGAGCTGCGACAAACCCTGCGCGGGCTGACCGAGAAGGTGGGGCGCAGTTTGCGCCGCGATCATCTCAAGTGTGGTTCAGTGACGCTTAAGATCAAGTACCCAAACCGCAAATTGGTGACCCGAACGGAAGGTTTGCCGGAACCAATCAACCTGACCGGCGCCATTTACACTACGGTAACCCGATTACTGGACCAACACTGTAAACCACCGGTCAGGTTGATTGGTATATCCTGCGGCAAGCTGACCAGGGAACAGGTAATGACATTATTTCCGGATGAACAACAGGTCAAAGAGGAAAGGATTACCAAGGTCCTGGATCAATTAAAAGACTGCTACGGCGAAGAGGTCGTCAAAGTGGCCAGGTTGCTCGAAAAACCTGTTCGATAAAGAGCTGATCCGTCTACCTGATTACCAGGCGCCGCATCAGGTGAATGGCAATTGGTATCAGCACGGCCGCCACCACTACCAGCCAGACGAAGTCCCAAACCAGATGGATGCCTACGTTGCCCAACACGAGACCACGGGTCAGGTTCACCACGTGAAAGAGGGGGCTGGCCCAGGCCAGCGTTTGGGCGATGGCCGGCAGGCCGCTCAAGGGAAAAAACACGCCGGAAAACAGGAAAAGCGGTGTGATGACCAGGGAAAAGTAATAGTTGAAACTATCGATATTCGGAACCA
>Ga0209347_1005165_pt1 | contig 12745 bp, 9 predicted proteins | sample AutmiccommuBRH23_FD_187382 | JGI IMG/M metagenome (GOLD analysis project Ga0209347, IMG submission 187382) | Deep subsurface microbial communities from Mt. Terri, Switzerland - Autotrophic microbial communities BRH/23 (SPAdes) (version 2) | ecosystem: Environmental > Aquatic > Deep subsurface >... | reverse complement strand
AGCCCGCCCCCCGTTTCGATATGCTCCCGGATGAATCTGTAAACATCCGGGTGACGGGCAAGCTCCATGTGGTTCATTCCGTTGAATACGCTTCCTGAGCGGAACGGGATGGCGCGTTCCGGTGTGCGGTGTTTTCCCGAAGCACTCGGGACGCGGACCAGCAGGTCGCCGAGCAGCCGTCCCACCGGATGGTCAGGCCGTTCCGTAATGGTGGCGGCAACACAGCAGTACCCGACCCCGTCCACCAGGGGGATATCATGCCGGAAATCGCCGCGAAGCAGGTCCGGATCATTCCCCGCCCATTCTTCATCGATCGTGTAGCCGAAACGGAGATCTTTGATTCCCGCGCTCCGGGCCTTGAGTATCTCCGAAGGGACATAGGCGCCGGCCGTGTTGGACATCCGGAGCAGGCCGCCGAGGATGTTGACCCCTTTTTCCAGGGGAGCGCCGAGGTTCGGGGACCCGACACAGAAGAGATGCCGGAGCCGGCTGATCCAGGAAGCGCCCTGCTCATTCCCGTAGTATGCGGCGCTGCGTGCGACGAGCCCTCCCATGCTGTGGCCGACGATTACGATCTCCTCGATTTCCCGCGGATAAGCTTCCACCAGCCGGGCCAGCAGCGCCGAAAAATCCCGGCCATTTTCCGAAATATGACGACCGGTATTGTACCGGACGAACAGCGGGGTATATCCCAATTCTTCCCTGAGCATCGATCCGTAAGTGGCATCCGGGTTCCCGTCCATGCGCCACAGCCATTCCGTGCACCCCAGCCCATGGACGAAAACACTTATTTTACCGGTGTGATCCGGAATAGCGCGCGCGATGGCTTCCCGATCCGCGGGGAGAATGCGCCCCTGGTGGCGAAAGCTCATGCCGATATCGAGCCCGTTCTGTTTCCTGCCCAGAAAATCCCCGAACAACGCGTTCAACGCGGACTCGGCATGATCGATCATCACGGAGGAGCGGCTTTCCTTTTCGTCTACCGGTATAGGCGCCGGAGGGCCGGGTTCCTCATTACCGATCCATCCGGTCCCGGCGTCGACCACCGTCCGGACGGCCCGGTTCACCAGGCGGATTGACCCGTACACACCGGATGCGGTCAGGTCATGGGCGGTTTCGACCCCTTTCGCAATGGTGGCCACCGGTTCGATCACCTTCAGGGGAAGGAATGTCTTCCGGGCCACCCGCGCATGGGTTCGCTGGACCAGGTTGGTGGTTTCCTCGACCGCATCGAAAAGCAGGTCTTTTGCCCCGATCAGCCGGGTCAGATGATGTTTCCAATCCACCTTTTCCATAACATCTTCCCTTCCCGTTTCCGGGATACAATAGCGACATGCAACACAATAAGTACCACCGTCGGCGCTGTCCAACCCGTATTGACGATGGCCGGATCAGTTTTTTTTATCATTATCACTTCCCGGTAATAATACATACTATCATTGTTTGAAGTTCCGATTACGCGTACAGTACTAAACACATAAATTCAAAGATTTGACTATAAGTTGCACGCCATTTTTCGAGGTGATATGATACGGGCCAAATTTCCTGATGGTTATGATCGTTTACTTTGGATGAAAGGAATATCCTGTGAATGTCATCGGTATCAATGCAAGTCCGAGAAAAGGGGGAAACACCCAGGCACTGGTCGAGGCGGTATTAAAGGGAGCCGCCCGGAACGGCGCCCGGACGCGACTGGTCAACTTCAGGGAAATGGAGATCCATGGCTGCCTGGGATGCGAGGGGTGCAAAAAAGAGATCGGCAAATGCGTGCAGAAAGACGATCTCTCCCCTCTGCTGCAGGATCTGAAAACCTATGACGCCATTGTCCTGGGGACGCCGGTCTACTGGTTTCACGTCAGCGCCCAGTTCAAAATGCTGGTTGATCGCCTTTACTGTTTCATGGAATCCGGCACAGATCCGCAAACCGGGGAAGAATTTTTCCGATTCGACTTCCCGTCCGGGAAAAAGTTCATTCTGGTCCTCTCCCGGGGCGATGGTGAACCCGCGAAGATGCTTCCCCAACTGTATGACCACCTGAATGAATGGCTTCACGTGATCCCGCTATCCCTCGGTGCGGGAAGCATCGAGTTCCTTCATCATTACGGTGCGGACGTCGACCGGAACGCAGCCCGGAGTGATGCGTCATTGATTGAAAAAGCTGAGGCAATGGGCGGCAGTCTTTGATTGGCTTCGGAAAAAGCGGATTACTCTGCTGTGCGGTGTTTTTAACAAAGTGAACGAGGGGGGAGAAATGGGAAAAAACGGGTGCAATCGGAGGGACTTTCTGAAACTTTCGGGCGCGGCGGCCGCCGCGGCGTTTCTGCCGGCGTGCGGACATCCCATGAAAGCGATGGAGAGCGAGGCAAAGGCCCTCCCGGTGATCGATTCGACTCATCGAGCCACGGGCGCATGGATTGCAAAGGATACCCCGATTGAGGATGTCTATCCGCTTTTCCGAAAGGCGGTGGAAGCGGCCACCGATTTTTCCTGGCTCTCCCGGGGCGACACGGTGTTCCTCAAGATTTCACTCAATTCTGCGAACCCCTATCCGGCCACCACGGACCCGTGGGCGCTGGCGTCCATGATCCGGCTGCTGAATGAAAAAGGCGCCGGCCGCATCCTGGTCGGCGATTCCTCCGGGGTGGAATCGGTTCACTGGACCCGGGAAAAACAACGGGGTTCCTCCCGCGCCAACTGCGAAAAGGCCGGCCTCCTGAAGGTAATCCGGGAAAACGGCGCCCAATCCCTGTTTTTCGAGGAACGGGGCTATGACGCCTTTATTCCCCTGTATCCGGAGAGTCCCCACCATTGGAAAACGCCGCTTTATGTGACATCCGCTCTTCTGGAGACGGATCACATCGTCTATCTGCCGCGGGTCAGTTCCCATGTGCTCGGGGATATCACCTCGGGGATGAAGATCGGCGTGGGGTTCCTCAGGGAAGACAGCCGGCGGGTATTTCACAGCGGGGGCGACAATTTTTACGCCATGTACGAAGAGATCAACCGGGTGCCGCTGATCGCCGACCGGCTCCGCCTTGCCGTTTCCACCGGAACAAAGGTGCTGGCCACCTTCGGTCCGGACAAGGGGCATGTCACCGAACCCGCCTTCGCGCCGGTCATCGCATCGGAAGATCTTCTCGCCCACGAGATGGCCGCCTACGCATGGCTCTGCTGGAACCGGGAACACGAAACCTCCTTTTTCGACGTGGGGATCACCGGCCGGCTGACCAGAAGACGGTCGCTCATCAACAAGGGGTTTGTCTGGTACATCTGGGATGAGGGCGGATTTTTTGAAACACCCGGCATTCCCCTGTATGTCCCCGGAAACCTGTATGCTCACCCGTCGATCATTAACGCCCTGCGGCGACAGGGCGGCCGGCCTTCTCGCATTGCGTTTGACACGGTGAACGCGCCGGAGGGAGCGGCGTCGATGGCGGAGTATATGCGGAGGAGGATGGAAAGCGGGGTGTAGGGCTGCCGCGATACCCTGGGTGATCATGCCAAATCACGTACACGGCATTATAATGTTGGCAGGGGCCGGTTTGAACCCGCCCCTGCAACGATGATCCCGATACTCGAAAATTAGCGTTCTACAATCAAGGAGCCTGCTCATGCCCGTCCACCCCCTCGCCGGAAAGAAAGCCCCGGCTGAACTCCTGGTCAATATTCCCCGGCTCGTATCGATGTATTACACCCATAAACCGGATGTATCCGATCCCGCCCAGCAGGTGGCGTTCGGGACATCCGGGCACCGGGGATCGTCGCTGAACGGGAGTTTCAACGAGGACCACATCCTGGCGATCAGCCGGGCGATTATCGAATACCGATCCGCCAGCGGGATTACCGGCCCCCTCTTCCTGGGGATGGATACCCATGCGCTTTCCGAGCCGGCCCTGGCCAGCGCCCTGGAAGTCTTCGCCGCCGAGGAAGTGTACGTCATGATTCAGTCGGGCCGGGGATATACCCCGACGCCGGTCATTTCCCATGCCATCCTCACGTACAACCGGGGGCGGACGGAACGGCTGGCCGACGGCGTGGTCATCACCCCGTCGCACAATCCCCCTGAAGACGGCGGATTCAAGTACAACCCGCCCAACGGGGGGCCGGCCGATACCGGGATCACCACCGCCATCGCAAAACGGGCCAACGAGATTCTCCGGAACCACCGCGCCCACGTCAAGCGGATCCCCTTCGAGCGGGCCCTGACAGCGGATACCACCCGGGAATATGATTACATCGGCCATTACGTGGCCGACCTTGAAAATGTGGTCGACATGGCGGCCATTGCCGCGGCCGGCCTGAAGCTCGGGGTCGATCCCCTGGGCGGAGCGGCGGTTCACTTCTGGGAGCCGATCGCGGAGCGCTACCGGATTGCGATCGAGGTGGTCAACACGTCGGTTGATCCGACCTTCGGGTTCATGACGGTCGACAAAGATGGCAAAATCCGGATGGATTGTTCGTCCCCGTACGCCATGCAGGGACTGATCGGCCTGAAGGACCGGTTCGATATCGCCTTCGGCAACGACCCGGATGTCGACCGTCACGGGATCGTCACCCGGAGCGCCGGCCTGCTCAACCCGAATCATTATCTTGCCGTGGCCATCTGGTACCTGTTCCAGAACCGTCCCGGGTGGAGGAAAGATGCGGCCGTGGGGAAAACCCTGGTATCAACGTCCATGATCGACCGGATCGCGACCCACCTGGAGCGGCCGCTGGCCGAGGTGCCGGTGGGGTTCAAGTGGTTCGTGGACGGCCTGATCGACGGCAGCTACGGGTTTGGCGGGGAAGAAAGCGCCGGGGCGTCGTTCCTGCGCAAGGACGGCACGGTCTGGACCACGGACAAGGACGGGATTATCATGAACCTGCTGGCCGCCGAAATCACGGCGAAAACCGGAAAAGACCCGGCCGGGATTTACAAGGAACTTGAAGCCCAATTCGGGACCGGCATTTACGAGCGGATCGACGCCCCGGCCACTCACCGGCAGAAGAAAATCCTGTCGCGCCTCTCACCGGAGAAAATCACGGCCGATACCCTTGCCGGCGAACCGATCACGGCCCGGATGTCCAACGCGCCCGGGAACGGAGCGGCCATCGGCGGGATCAAGGTGGTATCCGAAAACGGCTGGTTTGCGGCCCGGCCGTCCGGGACGGAGGAGATCTACAAGATCTACGCGGAAAGCTTCAAGGGGAAAGACCATTTGAAGCAGATCCAGGACGAAGCGCAGGCAATGGTGAGCGCGGCGTTCGGAGGAGAATGACGCAAAACGTCATATAAGCGAAATCCTGAAATTCGGCACCGTAAGGGGTTCCCAAGCAGGAGCTTGGGAACCAGCGTGGCAGACAGACATCGTAATACCTTGCACGACAACCCAAAAAGAAGAAACAAAACCCAGACCCCACGATTTGATCCGCCCTTCTTCACTTTCCATCTACCTGCCGTAAATCCGCCTTGTTTTGACATCACGCCGGAACACGATATTTTTATTGAAACCAGCGAAATTTTCCGTCCGTCGGATTTCTGGCGACGGCACGGTCGAAATGAGAAACCTATTCCTAAGGAGGATTCCGATGAATCGAGAAGAAAATTCCGGCCATTCCCTGCTGCTCACCCGTCGCGGATTTCTAAAGGCGTCCGCCGGCGCCACCCTGCTCATGGCAACGGGAGGGATTTCCCGCATCGCTGAAGCGGCGGAGGTGAAACCGCCGTTTTCCCTTCCCCCGCTCCCCTACGCGGGCGATGCCCTGGAACCCTTCATTTCTTCAAATACGTTAAGTTTCCATTATGGAAAACATCACCAGGGGTATGTCGATAAAGCCAACGGACTGATCAAGGGAACGAAATACGAAAAAATGTCGCTGGAAGACATCATTATTGCCACGGCGGGAAAATCCGGCAAAGAAGAAAAAGAGATCTTCAACAACACGGCCCAGATCTGGAACCATAATTTTTACTGGCAAAGCATGCGTCCTAAAGGCGGCGGAGAGCCTCCGGAAAAATTGATGAAACAGATCAGCGACTCCTTCGGAAGTTTCGACGCCTGCGCGAAACAGCTGGGGGAAGCCGCCAAAAGCCAGTTCGGCACCGGTTATGCCTGGCTCGTTGTAGATGGCGACAAACTGAAAGCAATCAGCACAGAGGACGCCGAAGTCCCGTTTACTAATAAAATGAAACCCCTGCTCAATATCGACGTATGGGAGCATGCCTATTATCTCGATTACCAGAATGTCCGGGCGGAATATGTGGACGCGGTGATCCGGAATCTTATCAACTGGGAATTTGCCGCCAAGAATCTCGGATAAACCGGATCAGAAAAACGCCCTTGTTTTTAAATCGGTTGTGGCTATCGTAAGTTTATAGCTATCGAAAACGAGGGAAAGCATCATGAATGTTCAAATCCAATCGCAAAACGGCGATATCCGAACACTATCCGCGAGTGCCGTCGAACGGTTCCGGAATACCATCTGGGGGGAGGTTGTCACTCCGGATGCGGCCGGATACGATGCGGCCCGAACCCTCTGGAACGGTATGATTGACAAGAAGCCGGCCATGATTGTCCAGTGCGGGGGGGCTACCGATGTCAAGACCGCTGTAAAGTTCGCACGAGAAAACCATCTGCTGATATCCATGCGCGGCGGCGGGCACAATGTGTCCGGCGCGGCCCTTGCCGACAACGCTTTCGTGATTGATCTCTCCCGGATGCGCGGCGTCCAGGTCGACCCGGACCGCCGTATCGCAACGGTGGACGGCGGCGCCCGGCTCGGGGACGTGGACCGCAAAACCCAGGAGTATGGTCTGGCCACACCGTTGGGGGTGGTTTCGGAAACCGGAGTAGGCGGACTTGTCCTTCACGGGGGAACCGGGTGGCTGACCCGGAAGCACGGGCTTTCCATCGACAACCTGATCTCCTTGGATATCGTCACGGCCGACGGCAGGGTCCGGACCGTCAACCGGTTCGAATATCCCGAACTGTTCTGGGCGGTTCGCGGGGGTGGTGGCAATTTCGGCGTGGTTACCAGCTTCCGGTTCAAGCTCCACCCGGTTGGCCCGAAGGTATGGATGACCGTCCCCATCTATCCGTTGGACCGGGCCGGCGAGGTTCTGGAGCGCGCCCGCGCCTATATGGAAACCGCCCCCGAGGATTACATGCTGATAGGCGTGTTCTGGAGCGCCCCGGACATAACGGAAGTTCCGGCCAAATGGCGCGGCATGCCTGTCCTGATCCTGCTCGGCTGCTATACCGGTCCGTTCGGGGAAGGAGAACGGATCGTCCAGACGATTCGGGGATTCGGAGAACCGATCGCCGATCTGACCGCCCCCATGAGCTGGGTGGAGGCCCAGCAATTCCTGGATGAGGATTACCCGGACGGAGCTTTTTATTACTGGACATCGCTTTACCCGGACCGGCTGGATCCCGATGCAATCGCGGCCCTAACCGAACACGCGGCGGCCCGGCCTTCGCCCCTTTCCTCCATTGACGTCTGGTTTCTCGGGGGCGCGGCATCCCGGGTGAAACCGGCCGATACGCCTTTTTTCCGGCGCGGCGCGAAGTACATGATCGGCATCGAAGCGAATTTCCAGAAAAAGGAGGATGCCGGGACCAATATCGAATGGGCCCGGAGCCTCTACGAGGACGGGCGGTTTTCCAGGAGCGGGGTCTACCTGAACTTTCCCGGGTTCATGGAAGACAGGGATGCCCTGCTGCATGCGGCCTACGGTCAAAACCTCGAACGGCTCCGATCCATCAAGGCGAAGTACGACCCGGATAATTTCTTCCCGGGGATGCTCAATATCCGGCCGGATTGATCGACCCGTTACCCGGCATCTTTTTCATGAAAATACACGCCAGACCCCATTTTTTTTGGCGCTTTTGTCTATAAATTTATTCATCCCGGGAAAAATGCCCTGGCGCTGCTCAACGGTCGGTTGCCAAGACGCGGGGCCAAGCGCCCCCCGGGACATTTTATATGGATGAAAGAGGGTCGAAAAATGGAAGCATCAACGGAAAAAATCGTAAATGGCGTAAACGTGAGCCGCTTGATCGACACCATGAACCAGATCCGGTCAAACCCGGACATTTCGAAGTTCCAGTTCCGGGCGAAAAACCAGTGGATCGAGGGCACGCACAACCTGGCGACGGTAAAGGATTTTTATGGAGCGCTCCAGGAGGATCAGTCACGGGACCCGATGCGGTTCGAAGAAGATGAGCCGCCGGTGCTGCTGGGGGTCAACCAGGGCGCCAATCCGGTGGAATACCTGCTGGTGGCCCTTTCGGGGTGCCTGACCACCAGTCTTGTCGCCCATGCGTCCGCAAACGGCATCAACATCGAAAATGTCGAATCCCGGTACGAGGGGGATATCGACCTGAGCGGCTTTCTCGGCATTTCGGAAAAGATCCCCAAAGGATATCAGAAAATCCGTGTTTTCTTCAAAATCGACGGGGATGTCACCCCGGGGCAGAAACAAGAGCTGATCCAGATGGCCCAATATTATTCTCCGGTGTTCAACATGCTCAAGGAAACGGTCCCGATCTCCGTTGAGCTGGAAAAGTAAGATGGTTGCGTAAAAAGCTCAGAACTCCGCAGAGCGGCGTTATACAGCAAGTAACTTGGAGCCTGAAAAGCGAATCCAGAAGCCAGCGCCGCCGCTGCCCCGCGGTTCAGTTTGATCGATAAAGTAACTAACCCGGATCGGGCTAGTTACATGCAAGAATCCAGAAATGCGGAACTTTTTTGGCCATTACGTAGGATGCGCTGACGAAGGAAGCGCATCCTACGATTGGGGCCATTCGCGGCCGGGTTGCTCTTCATCCCTCGTCAGCTGTCAGACGATGTCGATTGGTAGGGGCGGGTTTCAAACCCGCCCTTTTTCGGTTAAGCGCGCCCCTACCGGGTGCTCTGGATAAACCGGACGTTTCCCTCCCGGATCTTTTCCCATTTCCGCCGTTCCGCCCGCAGGTTGAACAAATCGATATCCTTGAAAAGGAGCCCTTCCTTGTTGGGGAGGAGCATCCGCCGCTTCCGCCCCTTTTCCGGGGAATGGACCAGGGAATTTCCGAACGCCGCGACGTTGCAGAAGAAAAAGTAGGCGTAGACGGACCGCCGGGCCTCCAGGTGGGCGGCTTCGAAATCCGAGGTGACCGGGGTAAAGGCGGGGTTAAGGACGATATCGACCGGGGGTGAAAAGTTTTTCAGCTCCACGCGCAGGTCCATATCAAGAAAATCCCGGCAAATCGTGATCGCCACCCGCCCGTAGCGGGTATTGGCGATGGTGACCTTTCGGGATGCAGCGGTGACAATTCCTTCACGCATCCGTTTTCCTCCCAGGGAAAGAATCGCCGGGATGTGTTTTGCCTGTTCCCAGAGGATCCCTTCGGGGCCGATGACCCGGGAGACATTCGCCCGGGTGTCCGGGTCGTGGCATGATCCCGGGACAATGTACATGTTGGCGTCACGTGCCGCATCAAAAACGAACCGGGCCAGTCGATCGTTATTGAGATCGACTGTCATTTCGGGAAACAGCAGGATGTTTACCCGGTGACGGACCGCTTCCCCGATCATCTCCGCGATCCGCCCCCTCATGATATCGACCCGGTCCGGCCGGAGCCCGAGCAGCCCATCTCCTCTCTCTTCCAGAAATTCCATTTCCATTCCGATCTGGGCGAGCCCTACCCGGCTGGTGCCGGACTGTGTCTGGGGATTTGCTTCCAGGAGATCCCGATAGACCAAATGGTACGGAAGCCGTCCGGCGGGTTCCGGCGGTTCCGCACCAGTGGGCACAACGGGTACGGGTTGAATCACTGAACCGGCGCTATCCTCCCGAAGTTTTACCGGGGTTGTCTCCACTCCCCCGGTTTTCCCATCCCCGAGAAAATCGGTTATGACACCGACAAGCCGATCCGTATCCCCCAGCCAGGGGAAATGGATATCGCCTTCCAGAAGGACGAATTGCGCATTGGGTATGGCGGCCGCGATCTTCTGTCCCATGATGGCCGGAATGGCCCGGTCTTCCCGGCGATGAACCACCAAAGTTGGAATGGCGATACCGGGGAGCAGCCCCGTCACATCAATCCGATAAAACAGCTCCAGGAGGCTTGCCGCCGTTTCCGCGCTTGCCGAGCGCCGCTGGAACTGGCTGATTTTCCATGCCGCCTCCGGATCGCCGGACTTCTGGGGGACAAACAGCCATGTCATCAGGTTTGACCCCACCCCCCAGCTGGATCGGATCAGGGTGATCAGGGAGTTTCTGAATTCTTCCGTTGCTATGACATCCCCCCGGGCAAACGTGCCGTAAAGAATCAGCCGTTCAACCCGGCCCGGGTTTTCCGCCGCATAGGCGACGGCGAGGGGTCCGCCCATGGAAAAGCCGAACAGGTCGCACCGGTCGACGCCGGCCGCATCGATTATGGCGGATAAATCTCGCAAATCTTTTTCTATGGAAAAATCCGTCCGGTTTCGGTCGGAAAGTCCGGTCCCCTGCTTATCGAATATCAGGAGGGTATGCCCCCGGGCCAGTTTGTCGAAGAACGACGCAACCCCGGGCAGAATCCACTGCTGCTCCAGGTGACTTACCCAACCCGGGGGAACCACAAGGAGCGGGCCGCGCCCGAAACGGGTGAAGGCAATCGCCTCTCCGTCGGCATTGATGCAGTATTCAATATGCTTTTCCATTTTGTGAATTCCGGTAAAAAAATCAAGGCGATCGGCACCGATGCGCTTCAACCGAAGCACGTTCCGGTACCGATCGCCCCGGGCGAACAGATAAAACAACCCGCCGATTGTACCCGTGCCTACAGCAATGCGGAAAGCGCTCCGGTCAGGCGCTGACGCTGCTCTTCGGTAGTGAGAGCGCTGAGCATGGAAATGAACCGCGGATGCTCCACCCCCGAAAGGATATACTGCCATCGATACGCCTGATGCGTTCCGGATTTGACAGATTCAACCTGTTCATCGTCCAGTGGACGTGATGCCAATCCGATAAAATAATCCACGTCGGCGGCGCTTTGCGTCTTCAGGATACCGTCGACATCCCCGACGAGGCCGATGACCTCATCGACCGCCTTTTCCCGCTCTTCCGGCGACATCCGGTTGTCAACAATGGGCCATTCGAGTTCGTCGACCATGGCGTGAGTGGTCTCTTCCTTCCAGTGGAACAGGAAGATGTCCTTGTACAGGTCCGAGAGGGCATCATCCGGTTCAATGCTTTTTTTGTAATGTTCCCGGGTGAAGAGCTCGATTTCCAGGATCAGCGCCATGACCGCCCAACTCGACCGGGAAAGAACGGCCGCCGCCACCTGGTCGGGGTCGAACAGGAAACGATATCCCGGCGGCATGACCTCTGCCATCATCGTGTCGATCCGGCGGAACAGCTCCTGGTGCTTGAGTTCCTCGTCGCTGAACCGTACCATCGCCTCCAGGGCCACCTGGTCGCCGAGCCAGTGGTTTTTTGTCAGTTCCAGAATTTTTGCCACGATGAACCGTTCCACGAAGCCGAACATGTTCGCGTACGTGCGGCCCTGAACCTGACTGAGCAATCGTTTTTCATCTTCGTTGAGAAAATCGAACCGATCCACTTTCGATATGCCATCCGGGAGAAACTTTTTACCCATATCGAACTGCCGTCCCCGGATGACATCCGCATCGATGTCCCAGCGCACCCGTTTTGAAATATCGACACATTTTGCATAACTTAACGCTTCGATGCCGCTCAAGGAACTCTCCATTATTCAGCCTCCCAATCCGATAAAACGTTAGCCCGGAGAATCAGGATCTTTATCATTCCCGATCGAAACCGCGGGCAATGTTTATTCTTCCGGCATGAAACTTACGCGTTTATTCGGAGTCTCGCTGGTTCCCAAGCTCCACTTGGGAACCCCCAATAGGAATGCGTCAATTTACCGGCGTCCCACCGGATTCAATATGCCGGTACCAGCGCGTAGCCTTTCTGTTGATACCCAAGCGAGGAAATCCAGCCATTGCCGACGCGGTCGATCTCCTTCGAAATCGTATTCGGGTCCACCTTGAAGTAATTGACTGCTACCAGGCAAACTTCCAATCGGATCCCCTCTTTGGCCAGGGCGGAAATGACGCCGTCCAGCTTCTTGAGTTGCTCTTGTTCCCCTGCGGAAAATTCCTTCCGGTCGCTGGAAAGCAGCTTTACCGAACTGTCCATGAAAACGACTACGAATTTGGGGGTTTTCGATATGTCCTGAATGGCCTGGGCTTTATAGGTATCCAGGATCAGCTGCAGATGAACCGGTGCGCTCTCCAGGTCGCCATCCCTGAAATCGAAAATAGTATCCACCGAATCGACACCATTCAACGCCTCGTATTTCTCCTGGGACCAAGCGGGTGCGGCAAAGACGGCCAGAACGCACAAGGCAAAGAAGACAGCCATAAAAGGGGTTTTCAACTGTGTTTTCATTTTGGCACCTCCATCATTGGAATTTTATAGGAGCGACCGTTTCTGGATTTTCCGGCAACTCTTAAAAATTGGTAAGAACCAATGGGGGCAAAGTCTATAGGGGCAATAGGCTATGGGAACGGGAAGAATTCCCGTAACCGAATGATCGGATTGATCGAGGTGGGATGGGAAATTGATTCTTACCGGAATTTTTAAGACGAGCAGTATCTGCTGTATACAGTCGCCAATTTTTCCCTACTATGAAATTCCGTAATGAATACCGGATTCACCCCATGGAATCCTTGGACCGGCATACCGTATGGTTATTGATGGATAGATCTGAAA